>JACCDS011855053.1_pt1 | contig 21434 bp, 19 predicted proteins | sample 7446441 | NCBI WGS metagenome assembly JACCDS01 (sample SAMN15323445, study PRJNA562643) | freshwater metagenome | isolation source: river surface water | place: USA:Blue River Watershed | collected 2017-08-17 | reverse complement strand
CGGCACGCTGAAGGTCTACCCGGGCAATTACGCCGACTACATGCTCGCCTCCGCGCAGGCGCGCGCGCAGCAGGTGGCGGCCAATGCGAAGGCGAAGGAAAAGATCGCTGAACTGCAGGACTTCGTGCGCCGCTTCTCGGCCAACAAGTCCAAGGCAAGGCAGGCAACCTCGCGCGCGAAACAGATCGACAAGATCAAGGTGGAAGACGTCAAGCCATCGTCGCGCCAGAACCCGTTCATTCGCTTCGAAGGCGAGAAGAAGCTGCACCGCCTCGCGGTGGAGGCCGAAGGTATCTCGAAGTCCTATGACCGCCAGCTCTTCCGCAATTTCAGCATCGCCGTCGAGGCAGGCGAAAAGATCGCGATCATTGGCGAGAACGGCGCCGGCAAGACTACGCTGCTGCGCTGCCTCGGTGGCGACCTCTGCGGCCTGCAGCCTGATAGCGGCCGGGTGAAATGGGCTGAGAACGCCAACGTGGGGTACATGCCGCAGGATCCGACCGATGAATTTGCGCAGGGCGAGGCCCTGACCGACTGGATGGGTCAGTGGACGCAGGAAGGGGACGACGACCAGGCCGTCCGCTCCATCCTGGGCCGCCTGCTGTTTTCGGGCGACGAGGTCAGGAAGTCGGTGAAGGTGCTGTCCGGCGGTGAGAAAGGGCGGATGATGTACGGCAAGCTGATGCTGGGCCGGCACAACGTGCTGCTGATGGACGAGCCGACCAACCACATGGACATGGAATCCATCGAATCGCTGAACATCGCTCTGGAAAAATACGCGGGCACCCTGATATTCGTTTCTCACGACCGTGAGTTTGTGTCCTCGCTGGCCAACCGCATCCTGGAAGTGAAGCAGGGCGAGATCATCGACTTCCACGGCACCTATGATGAATATCTGGCCTCGCAAGGCCTGCAGTAAGCGGTCCTTCGGAAGGTGAGCATGGAAATCAAGACTGTCGAGTTCGAGCGCCCCGCCGGTGACGGCGCCAGCTGTGTCGCATCGGCGTGGGCCAAGGTGCCCGAACCCCTGACGCCGGAGCAAAGAGGTCGCCTGAAAGACCGCGCACGCCAGCTGCTGAAGGACAAGGGCGCGGTCCTGGTCGCGCATTACTACGTGGATGCCGACCTGCAGGACCTGGCCGAGGAAACCGGCGGCTGCGTGTCGGATTCGCTCGAAATGGCGCGCTTCGGCCGCGACCATGCGGCACAGACACTGGTCGTCGCCGGCGTGCGCTTCATGGGCGAGACTGCGAAAATCCTGTCGCCGCACAAGACCATCCTGATGCCCGATCTCGATGCGACCTGCTCGCTCGATCTGGGGTGTCCGACCGACGAATTCGCTGCCTTCTGCGACGCGCATCCGGACCGCACCGTCGTGGTCTATGCGAACACCAGCGCGGCCGTGAAGGCGCGCGCGGACTGGATGGTCACCTCGTCGATCGGGCTGGACATCGTCAGCTATCTGCATGCGCAGGGCAAGAAGATCGTCTGGGCGCCGGACCGTCACCTCGGCAGCTATATACAGAAGCAGACCGGCGCGGACATGCTGCTGTGGCAGGGCTCCTGCCTGGTGCATGACGAATTCAAGGGTATCGAGCTTGACTTGCTAAAGCGCGCGCATCCGCAGGCGAAAGTGCTGGTGCATCCCGAATCACCGGCGGCCGTGGTCGAGCAGGCGGATGTGGTTGGCTCGACCTCGCAACTGATTGCTGCGGCCGTCACGCTGGATGCGCAGGAGTTTATCGTCGCGACGGACAACGGCATCCTGCACAAGATGCGGATGGCAGCGCCTGGCAAGACCTTCATCGAGGCACCGACCGCGGGCAACAGTGCCACCTGTAAGAGCTGCGCGCATTGCCCGTGGATGGCAATGAACGGGCTGCAGAACCTGGTGGACGTACTCGAGAGCGGCCGTAATGCCATCGAGGTGGACAGCGCGATCCGCGACAAGGCAGTCAATTGCATCAACCGCATGCTCGACTTTGCGGCCGCAAAGAAGGCGAATGTGCGGCCGTCGTCTGATCTGGCGGCGGAACAGCGGCTGTTTGCCGGCATTGGTCCGGCATGAGCACGCTGAAGAACCCGTTTGCACCGTTCGACGCAGCATTGGCGGCGTCGTTTGAAGCCAATATCGGTGCCGCCCTGGTCGAGGATATCGGCAGCGGGGACTGGACCGCGATGCTGTTGCCCGAAGCCGCGCAGGTACGAGCGACGGTGGTCGTGCGCGATAACGCAGTGCTGTGCGGCGCGCCCTGGTTCGAGGGCGCCATGGTGCAGGTCGATCCGCGAATCCGCATCGACTGGCATTTCGCCGAGGGCGAACGGATGCCGGCGGGCGCTGCGGTGTGCAGCATCGACGCGCCGGCGCGGTCACTGATGACGGCCGAGCGTCCGGCGCTGAATTTCCTGCAATTGCTGTCCGGCGTTGCCACCGCCACGCACGACTATGTCCAGCTCGTTGCCGGCACCCGGGCAGTGATTCTCGACACACGCAAGACGCTGCCCGGCCTTCGGCTGGCGCAGAAGTACGCGGTGCGCGTCGGCGGCGGCCACAATCAGCGGCTGGCGCTATATGACGGCATCCTGATCAAGGAAAATCATATTGCGGCCGCCGGCGGCATCCGGGCGGCACTGGCTGCTGCCCAGGCGCTGAACTCGGGTGTGTCGGTTCAGATCGAGGTGGAGAGCCTTGATGAGCTGCAGCAGGCGCTCGATGCAGGGGCTGTCTCTATCCTGCTGGACAACTTCAGCACCGACATGATGCGCGCCGCGGTTGCGCTGAACGCGGGCCGGGCGTTACTGGAAGCCTCGGGTGGCGTGAACCGTGACAGTGTGCGCGCGATCGCGGAAACCGGGGTCGACCGGATTTCAATCGGCAGCCTGACCAAAGACCTCAAGGCAACGGATTACTCGCTACGCGTGATCGGCTGACGGCCACGGGCGCGGGCGGAATTGCCGGCCCGCTGACCTCACAGCTGAACCGTCAGCGGGTCCGCATATACGGCTGCCATACAGGGCTTAACGCTTGGCGACAGGGGGCAGTTTCCGCACTGGCGTCAGCACGGTCGGCAGGGCTTTCGGCAGCGTGTCCGGATAGTCGAGGCTGTAATGCAGCCCGCGGCTCTCGCGCCGCGACAGGGCGCTGCTGACGATCAGTGAGGCCACTTCGACCAGATTGCGCAGCTCCAGCAGGTCGCGCGTGATGCGGAAGTTGGAGTAGTACTCGTCAATCTCTTCCTTTAGCAGCGCGATCCGGTGCTGCGCGCGCTCCAGACGCTTGGTGGTGCGGACAATGCCGACAAAACTCCACATTGCGCGCCGCAGTTCGTCCCAGTTCTGGGTGATCACCACTTCCTCGTCGGCGTCGGTGACGCGGCTTTCGTCCCATGCGGGCAGCGACGGCGATTTGGGTTTCGCCTGTCGTTCAATGTCGGTGGCAGCCGCCTGGCCCAGCACCACGCACTCGAGCAGCGAATTGCTGGCGAGACGGTTCGCGCCGTGCAGTCCGGTGTACGCGGTCTCGCCGACTGCATAGAGTCCGTGGATGTCCGTGCGGCCGTGCAGGTCGGTGACGATACCGCCGCAGGTATAGTGCGTCGCGGGCACGATGGGGATGGGCTGGCGCGTGATATCGATGCCGAGTTCGAGGCAGCGCGCGTAAATGGTCGGAAAATGTTCGCGCAGGAACTCCGGCGGCTGGTGGCTGATATCGAGGTCGACATAGTCAAGTCCTCGCTTCTTCATTTCATAATCGATCGCACGCGCAACGATATCGCGCGGGGCCAGCTCGCCGCGCTCGTCATGCGCCGGCATGAAGCGCTGGCCTGCTGCCGCACCGGCCGTCGCCGGCAGTTTCAGCAGGCCTCCCTCGCCACGCACCGCCTCGGTAATCAGGAAAGATTTCGCGTACGGGTGATACAGGCAGGTCGGATGGAACTGGATGAATTCCATGTTCGCCACCCGGCAGCCGGCACGCCAGGCCATGGCGATGCCGTCGCCGGTCGCCGTATCGGGATTCGTCGTGTACAGATAGACCTTGCCGGCGCCGCCGGTAGCCAGCACGGTCTGGTCGGCTGCAATCGTCAGTACCTTGTTGCTGTGGACGTCCTGCACATACAGGCCGTAGCAATGCGGTGCTCCGTTACGGATGCCGAGCTTGTCCGACGTGATCAGGTCAATCGCAATGTGATGTTCGAGCAAGGTGATATTCGGATGTCGCCGCACCTTCTCTTCGAGCGTGACCTGCACCGCGTGGCCGGTTGCATCGGCAGCGTGGATGATCCTGCGCTGACTGTGGCCACCTTCGCGCGTCAGGTGAAATCCGAGCTCGGCCTCGCTGTCGCGCGTAAACGGCACACCCTGCGCGATCAGCCATTCGATGGCTTCGCGCCCGTGCGAGACGATGAAGCGGGTAGCGGTTTCGTCGCACAGTCCGGCGCCGGCCATCAGCGTATCGCTGACATGCTGGTCATAGCTGTCATGGGAGTCCAGCACGGCGGCGATACCGCCCTGTGCCCAGTCACTCGCGCCATCGCGCAGCGCGCGTTTCGAGATGATGACGACTTTGCGCGTTTGCGCGAGGTGCAGTGCAACCGACAGGCCGGCCAGGCCACTGCCGACAATAGCGACATCGAATTTCATATGCATGTTGTGTTCTTGCGTCCCGGAACTATATGCGATTTGAAGCAGCTCTGTGCAGCCGCAGTTGGAGCGCAGCACGCCAGCGAGGTCAATCGGACATTGGCGCGAAAGGGGGCAATTTGGAGTTATCTCAAAATATTGATGAAATTTTTAGTTGCCAGACCCTTCTCAAGTATAATTCTTTTGACGTTGAGGCTCAGGTAGTAGCGGTGCAGTATCAGGCTGTAATTCCTTACTTGGTTGAGACGGTCGCTCGGCGGTTCATCCGCCTTAACCAGGGTCTTTGAAAGACCCAATGAAAGGAAATGCAATGGCAACTGGTACTGTCAAGTGGTTCAACGATGCAAAAGGCTTTGGCTTCATCACTCCGGAAGGTGGCGGCGGCGATCTGTTCGCACACTTCTCCGCAATCCAGTCCTCCGGCTTTAAGTCGCTGGCTGAAGGTCAGAAAGTGGAATTCGATGTGGTTAACGGCCCGAAAGGTCTGCAGGCTGCCAACATCAAGCCGATCTGATCGACTCGATTGTTCTGCTCAGATCCCTGCTTCGGCAGGGATTTTTGTTTTCTACGCCCCCCTTTTTTGCCTGCAACCGCATCTCCATCGACGTGGGCATCCGTAAACTGCACTGAAATCCTGCGCGCGGCAACTCGCCCACCGGCAAGCCTGCACATGGTCGACCTCAGGCTGAAGGGCAGAGGTTTTTATTGCTTTCGCCAGTAATCCGGCTGCGCAAAGGCTCGACGCAGAAAATCGACAAACGCACGTATTCGTAAAGGCAGATGCTGACGCTGTGCGAACACCGCATAAATGTCATTGCCGGGAGCTGAAAATTCGTCCAGCACGGTTTGCAATTGGCCGGACTCGATTTCAGTGCCGACTTCCCACATCGAACGCCACGCAAGGCCACGACCGGCAAGCGCCCAGTCATGCAGCACTGCACCGTCATTGCACCCCATATTCCCGCCGACTTTGATCGTCACGTTCTTGCCGTTCTGCCTGAAAGTCCAGCCGCGCTGACTGCCAGCACTCGAAAAGGCGAGGCAGTTATGACGTGACAATTCGTCCGGTGTTGACGGCCTGCCAAATTTCCTGAAGTAGTCCGGCGCACCGACCACCACGCGTCGATTGTCGGCGAGCTTCACGCCAATCAGGCTCGAATCGGACAGGTCCGCGATGCGAATTGCCACATCTACGCCTTCGCCGATCAAGTCTACGACACGGTCGTTCAGGTTCAGCGTCAGCGTGACTTCCCGGTGTTCGGCGAGGAAGGACGGTATCAACGGTGCCACATGCTGACGACCAAAGCCGGCCGGCGCGGACACCGACAAATGACCGCTGGGCCTTGCACTTCGCTCGGAGACTTCCGCCTCCGCGTTCTCGAGGTCGTGCAGGATGCGCTGGCAGTGCTCAAGGAAGGCAATCCCCTCGTTGGTCAAGGCAATCTTGCGCGTCGTTCTCTGCAGCAGCTTCACCCCGAGGCGTGCTTCGAGCGCGTCCAGGCGGCGGCCGATTACCGCTGGGGCGATGCCCTCGGCGCGGGCGGCGGCTGACAGACTGCCGCGTGATGCGACATCAACAAAGGTAGATATCTGCTTGAATTGGTCCATGCGCGACGGGATTTGCAACCGGAGCGCAATGATAAACGGAATTCCAGCCGCTATTAAACACAAATTAGTTAAAGCGACGCAATATAGGCCCGCAGGCCTGCCAGCAGCATTTCGATCGCAATCGCCGTCAGGATCAGGCCCATCAGCCGCTCAAACGCTGTCACTACCGGATCGCCCAACACCCTTTGCAGCCGCTCGGCAGACAGCAGCACGATCAGCCAGACCACGGCCACCAGGGAAATGACGGCGACATACCACCACATCGCCATTTTTGCCTGGGAAGAAAACAGCAGCACGGTGACCAGTGCGGACGGCCCGGCCAGCGCAGGTATCGCCAGCGGGACGATCAGCGGTTCGGCGCTGCGCTCGCCCTGGTCGCCAAAGATGCCGCCGGGCTGGGGAAACACCATGCGCAAGGCAATCAGGAACAGGATCACGCCGCCGCCGATACGCAGGGAGATCTCGCTGAGTTGCAAGGCGTCGAGGAAAGGGCGCCCGACAAACATGAAGCCGAGCAGCAGCGCGAAGGCGATCAGGCATTCGCGCACGACCACGAGGTTGCGCCGCTCCGGGCTCACCTGGCGCAGCGTGCTGACAAACAAGGGGACATTGCCGAACGGGTCGGTCACCAGCAGTAGCAGGATGAATGACTGGAAGAAGCTTTCCGTCATGGCGGCCTCAGCGCGGAAGTTCGGGTTAGCATGCCACGAAACATCTGAGGACAAGACGATGGCGCAGGTAACGGGAGTCGATTGATGAAAAAAAATAATGGAACCCCCACACAAATCGCTGAGCGTGCGCGCTGGTCGCGGCGGCGCGTGCTGCTGGCCGGCCTGGGTGTGACGGGTGCACTGGTCGTCGGCTGGAGTGTGCTGCCGCCCCGGCAACGGCTGCACGCCACCCCGCCAGACGGCCTGCCGCAGGCGACGTACCCGCTGAATGGCTGGGTGATGGTCGGTGCCGATGGACTTGTCACCGTCATGCTGGCCAAGAGCGAAATGGGGCAGGGCGTCACGACGTCGCTGGCCATGCTGGTCGCCGAGGAACTCGATGTGCCGCTGGCATCGGTAAAGCTGGTGCAGGCACCGCTGCAAAAAATCTTTGGTGATACGACGATGGCGCCGGACGGACTGCCGTTCCGGCCCGACGATCACGGCTGGCTCGCGCGCGGCGCACACTGGATGACCCGCAAGCTGATGCGGGAAGTCGGCCTGATGGTGACGGGCGGATCATCCAGCGTCAAAGACAGCTGGCTGCCGATGCGCGAGGCCGGTGCAGCGGCGCGCGCACGCCTGATGGTGGCCGCGGCCCGTGTCTGGGAAGTCGAGGTCTCGGCCTGCAAGACCGAAGCCGGCCGCGTGCTGCACGCCGACGGGCGCTCGCTGGGCTATGGTGAGCTCGCACAGCAGGCTGCGGCACTTGACGATGTGCCGTTCGCGCTGAAATCCCCGGGAGAGTTCCGGCTGATCGGCCAAGCCGTGCCGCGCCTCGATGCGCCCGCCAAGGTCAACGGCAGTGCGCGGTTCGGGCTCGACATCCGCCTGCCGGGGATGGTGTATGCGATGGTCGCGATGTGCCCGGTGTTTGGCGGCAGGCTGACTTCTTTCGATCGTGAGTCGCTGGCCGGCCTGACCGGCGTACTGCGCCTGCTGCCACTGGCGGCAGATCGCACCGGCGCCCCGGACGCCGTCGCGATCGTGGCGACCTCGCGCTGGGCCGCGTGGCAGGCCATGCAGAAGCTGAAAGTCGTGTGGGATACCGGTCCTCACGCGCGGTGGTCATCGGACACCGGGCAAGCGGCGTTGCGCAAGGCGCTCGATGAGCATGATGGTTTCAGCTTTTATAGCCGCGGCGACGTCGTGCAGACCGGGGATGTGCGCACGGTCAGCGCCGAGTACAGCGTGCCTCATCTTGCGCATGCGGCACTCGAACCGGTGAACTGCACTGCGCAGCTGAAGGACGGCCGGCTGGCCCTGTGGCTACCGACGCAGGCGCCGTCAACGGCTGTCGCGGCGGGCGCGCGCGCCGCCGGTGTGGACAAGAGCGCCGTGGACCTGCAGGTGACTCAGCTTGGCGGCGGTTTCGGTCGCCGGCTCGACAGCGACATGGTGGTACAGGCGGCTGCGATTGCACGCGCGATGGAAGGTAGCCCCGTGGAATTGCTGTGGACGCGCGAACAGGATACCCGCCACGATTTCTATCGGCCGGCGGCGATGGCAAGGCTGTCCGCCACGATCGATGCCGATGGCAAGGTGATTGCGCTGACGTCGAAGTCTGCCTCCGGTGCGCCGGCCCAGCAATTGATGCACCGTGCGCTGGGACTGCCGATGGCGGGTCCGGACAAAACGACGGTCGAGGGCCTGTTCGACCACCCTTACGACATTCCCAACCAGCAGATTGCCCATGTCAGTGTGGATGGCCCGGCGCCGCTGGGACCGTGGCGCTCGGTCGGGCACTCTCACAATGCCTTTTTCAAGGAGAGCTTCATCGACGAGCTGGCGGCGGCGGCCCATGTCGACCCGGTTGAATTCCGGCGCCGCCTGCTGGCCGGCCGGCCGCGCCATCTGGCCGTACTGAACGAAGCAGTGCGCCTCGCCGGGGCTGCGGCGCCCGGCCGCGCGCTGGGCGTGGCGCTGCACGAGTCCTTTGGCAGCATCGTCGCGCAAGTCGCCGAAGTGTCGGTGCAGGAGCGCAGGATCCGGGTGCATCGGGTCTGCTGCGCGGTGGACTGCGGCCTTGTGGTGCATCCGGATGGCCTGCGGCAGCAGGTGGAATCTGCCATCTGCATGGGCCTGTCCGCCGCGCTGCACGAGCGCATTAGCATGGCCGACGGCGGCGTGGTGCAGGCGAATTTCGCGGACTATCGCATCCTGCGCGGCTGGGAGATGCCCGCGGTCGAGGTCGTCGTCATCCCGAGCACAGCCCATCCCGAAGGCATGGGTGAACCGGCCACACCGCCGGTGGCGCCCGCCGTCGCCAATGCGGTCTTCCGGCTGACCGGACAGCGCCTGCGCAGCCTGCCGCTGTCGCTCGCCTGAGCAGCGCGCCTGTGGCGGATGGGACGTTAGACCGCGGCGGCGGCTGGTTCAAACGCCGAGTTCGTCCAGCTTGACGCGCAGATTACAGTCGCGCTGCCACTGCTGGCGCTCAGGGGTACCGGCCGCTTCGCGGCGCAGATCATCGTCGCTGCGTTCCTGCTGGGCCGACAGCAGACGCGCCACCTGCCGGGGCTCGGGCAGCATGGTGCCGTAGAACGCGACGACGTCACCACGTTGCATCAGGATGGTCGGGAAGTTCTCGACGTCGAGGTCGCCCACGAGATCTGCCTGGTCTTCGATGTCAATCCACACAAACTGCGTATCGGGAAAATCGGCGGCCAGCGCCTCGTAGCCTGCCCGGTATTGCTTGCACACGTCGCACCAGCCGGCGCACAGGCAGGCAACCACCCACTGGCCGGCATCAAGCGCAGCGGCGAGTCGGGAAAAATTCTCGGGCACAAGGAAAAGTGAGCTCATGCAAGGATTCTACCCGATGGCACGCTTGGTAAAATGCGGCCCATGTCTTCATCATCCCCCACAATTATTGCCATCGAGACGTCCACCGAGCTGGCGTCGGTGGCCCTGCTGCATCGCGACGTCGTGCATGCGCGCGAATCGTCTGGCGTACAGACGCATTCGGCGTCGGTGCTGCCGATGCTGCAGGCACTGTTACAGGACGCTGCCCTGGCGATCGATGAGGTCGATGCCTTCGCGTTTGGCTGCGGCCCCGGTTCCTTCACGGGAGTGCGGACGGCCTGCGGTCTGGTACAGGGCCTTGCCATCGGCGCAGACCGCAAGGCGGTGCCGGTGGTGACGCTGATGGCGATGGCCGAGTCGGCACGCCGTGCTGGCGCTGGCGATGACGTGGTGGCCTTGCTCGATGCGCGCATGGGAGAGGTCTACCGAGCACGCTACCGTTATGACGGCGGCTGGCGCGCAATCGAAGAACCTGAACTCCTGGGCGCAGCCGATGCAGCGCGCTGCGACAGCCGCGCCGCGCTGTGCGGTAACGGCTTGCTCGCCTACCCGGAGGTGTTTGACGGGATGGACGCAAGCGTCCGGCTCCCGCATATCCTGCCGCATGCGGAAGCGATTACAACGCTCGCGGCCCTGAGCTTCTCGCGTGGCGAATGGGTGCCGGCGCGCGATGCGCAGCCACTCTATCTGCGCAACAAAGTCGCACTGACCACCCGTGAGCGGCTTGCCGCAGCAGCATCGAAGGCGGCGGCGTGAGTTCGCTGCCGATAACACCGGCCCGCTATCTGGCGCCGCTTGCATGGACCCCGATGCGGGCCAATGATGTTGACGAGGTCGCCCGCGTCGAGCATGACGCTTACCCGTTCCCCTGGACGCGGGGCAATTTTCTAGACTCGCTCGCCAGCGGCTACCAAGCCTGGGTTGCACGCGAGGCGGATGGCCGGCTGGCTGGGTATTTCCTCCTGATGCCGGCCGTCGATGACATGCATCTGCTCAATATCACCGTGCGGCCGGACCTGCAGGGTCGGGGCATCGGTCGCCAGTTGCTCGACAAGGTGTGCGCGCTGACCCGCGAAGCGGGCATCGCGGCGGTGCTGCTGGAGGTTCGTCCGTCAAACCACAATGCGCTATCGATCTACCGGCACACCGGTTTCACGCAGATCGGTGTGCGTAAGCACTATTACCCGGCGGCGGGCCAGTCCAGAGAGGATGCCATCGTGATGCGCCTGTCGCTCGGGGCGGTGGGGGCATGAGTACCCGCACGCAGATCCGGCTGGCGCAGCTGGGACTCGGGCCGGCCTGGGTGCCGCGCTCGATCGCACAGGCCGGGCAGGGGGAGCTGGACCCTGTCCCGACGCCTGCTGCCATCACCACCGCAGCAGCTGGCCAGGCACAGGATGCCGGCGGGCAGGACACAGGGGGCGAGATCCTGCGCGTACCGCAGCAGACCCACGCAATCGATGACGCCAAGGCTGACAGCTCTGCGGAATCGATCGCGTCCATGGATTGGGAAGCCCTCGAGGCAACGATACGTGGCTGTACCCGCTGCGGGCTGTGCGAAGGGCGCAAGCATGCGGTGCCCGGCACCGGCGACCGCGCTGCGCGCTGGCTGTTCGTCGGCGAAGGTCCGGGTCGCAACGAAGACCTGCAGGGTGAGCCTTTCGTCGGGCCTGCCGGCAAACTGCTCGACAACATGATGCGTGCGCTGGGCCTCGCACGCGGCGAGAACACGTACATCGCCAATATCGTGAAATGCCGCCCGGTGGGCGCCGACGGTCGCGACCGTCCGCCGACGGCGGACGAGGTGGCTGCCTGCATGCCGTATTTGCAGCGGCAGGTCGCACTCATCAGGCCCGACGTGATCGTCGCCCTCGGCAAGACGGCCGCCGTCTCGCTGCTCGGACTACCCGACGATACGTCGCTGGCCAGCCTGCGGGGCAGGCCGCGCGACTATGCCGGCATACCGCTCGTTATTACTTACCATCCCGCTTACCTGCTGCGAAGGCCGGTCGACAAGGCAAAGACCTGGCGCGACCTGTGCGTTGCCAGGAGCCTGATCGATGGCCGCTGACGCGCCCGCCATGAATGGCCGCTTTCAGGCGGCATTTCATCAACGCTGGGCGACACTGCACAATCCGCACACGCGCGCGCTCGCCTGGCTGCTGGCATCGCCGGACCTGCTGGATCCCGGCGCCCCCCGCTGGCAGGGGAAGATCGCGTCTTTGCCGGAACAAGCCGCCGATGAGGCGCGCGGCTGGCTGCAGGAACTCGATGCCGCGCCACAGGCGCTGGAGGCCTGGCTTGCCGTTCATCCGCTGACGCGTCTGGGCCGTTACGCGGAGAACCTGCTGGCCTGGTATTTCCGGCATCTGGGGATTCTCGAGGCGCACGGCCTGCAGGTGCGTGCGGGACAGGGCGACACGATTGGGGAATTCGATTTCCTGCTCAGGCAGGCCGGCGGGCTGGTGCATTGGGAATTCGCCACCAAGTTCTACCTGCTGTGCTCGGACGATCAGTCGCTGGCCGACGTGCAGCAGGCCGATTATTTCGTCGGCCCGAACCTGTCGGATACGCTGGGCAGGAAAATCCGCAAGACACTCGATCGCCAGTTACTGCTGGGCCAGCACCCCGCCGCGCAGACATTGCTGCCGCAGCCGCTCGCCGCCGCGCAGGCGCTGATGAAAGGCTGGCTGTTTTACCGTCGCGGCGAAACGCCAGCGCTACTGAATGCAGGCGTGTCGGCGAGTCACTGTCGTGGCTGGTGGTGTCTGCCGGACGAACTCCCGTCGCACGTCGGCGAGGCCGCAGCGATTATTCCGCGAATCGCGTGGCTGGCGCCGGCCCGGCTGCCGCTCTCACAAGGACTGTCGGTCGATGCCCTCACTGTGGCGCTGGCGGAACGATTCGCGCGGGATCCGATGCCGGTGATGGTGGCTGCCCTCCGGCGCGACGGCGATGTCTGGCTGGAGAGCGAGCGCGGCTTCGTGGTGCCGGATCAGTGGCCGCAGCAGGCGAAGCAGCGGCTGTCGACTTCAACCAACGGGTGAGCGGCGCCGGGCGCTGCGCTTTCAGTCCGGCCGCGCGCTGCTACGGGCTGGATGATGCGGCACTCAGGTGCCGAAGTGTTTCTGTTCGCCGATCAGGTGCAGCGAGTCGTATTCGCGCTGGTTCCTTGCGTGCCGGCGCATCACCAGCCACATGATGGCCGCAACGAACAGCCCGAAGAGCACAATGACGGCATTGATGTCGACATCGAACTTCACCAGCAGCGCGTACAGCGCGAGCATCATCAGGATGGACAGGTTCTCGCTGAAGTTTTGCACTGCAATCGAGTGACCGGCGCTCATCAGTACATGTCCGCGATGCTGCAGCAGGGCATTCATGGGCACGACGAAATAACCAGATAGTGCGCCGATCAGTACCAGCAAGGGATAAGCCACCGGCACTGATTCCACGACGGCCATCACGCAAACGATGATGCCCATGGCGAAACCGAGCGGCATCACGGTCAGCGACTTTTTCAGGGGTACGCGACGGGCCGCCGCCATTGCGCCGAAAGCGACGCCGAACGCGACCACGCCTTGCAGGATGGCCGCCTGCGCAAGTGGCATGTCGAGCGCCGCCGCCGCCCACTTCAGGACGATGAACTGCAGCGTCGCGCCGGCACCCCAGAACAGCGAGGTCACGGCCAGCGAGATCTGGCCAAGGCGGTCACGCCACAGGGACGTAAAGCAGTGCGAGAAATCCAGTACCAGCTTCCACGGCCCGTGTTCCTGGCGCGGGTAGTGCGCGTTGGTCAGTGGGATTTTCAGGTTGAAAGCGGCCGCCGCGACATAGGCGAGCATGACGATGCCAAGCGCAACCTCCAGCGACAGGCTGAGCTCCATCGGGTTCACGGGCAGCATCTCAGTGATGGCGGCGGCAAAACGGGTGCTGACAAGCGCTCCCCCCAGCACGGTACCGAGGATGATCGACAACACCGTGAGGCCTTCGATCCAGCCATTGGCCATTACCAGTTTCTCAGGGGGCAGCAATTCGGTCAGGATGCCGTATTTGGCCGGCGAGTAGGCGGCGGCGCCGAATCCGACCACAGCGTATGCAAACAGCGGGTGCACGCTGAAAAACATCATCAGGCAGCCGGCGATCTTGACCAGGTTGGTGATGAACATCACCCGGCCTTTGGGGTAGGCGTCGGCAAAAGCGCCCACGAAGGGTGCCAGCAGCACATAGGAGAGAACGAAGAACAGCTTCAGCATCGGTGTCATCCAGTCCGGGGACTGGGTCGACACCAGAAGAGAGATCGCAACGATGAGCAATGCGTTATCGGCCAGCGACGAGAAAAACTGCGCTGCCATGATGGTGTAGAAGCCGCGGTTCATTCAAATGATTCTCTTGCGGAGGGGCTGGCGGCATGCTTTATACCATGAAATGGAATGGTGACCCGAAGATGGACGTCATTGCGTGCCCGCTCCGGTAAAATGCGCGTTTTGTCTTTCCCTAGCGTGTGCCGCCTCCGATGTCCCGTCCTCTCGTTGCCGTCACTGATATTGACGCAATGCGATCCAATCTCGCGGTCGCCCGCGCCCGGATGCCGCAGGCCCGGACCTGGGCAGTGGTCAAGGCCGACGCCTACGGCCACGGACTGAAGAACGCGCTGCTTGCCTTCGACGCTGCCGACGGTCTCGCGCTGGTCGAGATCGATCGCGCGGTCTTGCTGCGAGACATGGGCTGGCGCAAGCCCATCCTGCTGATGGAGGGCATGTTCGACCGCGCCGACTTGCCGGCCGTTCGCGACCACCAGCTGGAAACCGTCGTTCACAACGACGTGCAGCTGGCCATTCTGGCTGAGGCAGGGGCCGGCGCCATCCCTGTCCACCTGAAAGTCAATTCCGGCATGAACCGGCTCGGGTTCAGCCCCGCGCGCGTACGCGAAGTTTTTCAGGCACTGAAAGCCATGCCGGCCGTGTCGAAAGTCTCGCTGCTGACCCATTTTGCGAATGCCGAAAACCCGGCGGCAACGCTATCGCCGGAAGTACAGGTGCAACATTTTCTCGACTGTACGCGCGGGCTGGAGGCGGAAATCAGCCTGTCGAACTCGGCGGCTTTGCTGCTGGCCGCACGGCAGATCCCGTGCGACTGGGTGCGGCCCGGCGTGATGCTGTACGGCGGCGTGCCCGGAAATGGCTCGCCGGATGCGTTCGGGCTGAAGCCGGCGATGACGCTGCGCAGCGCACTGATCGCCGTGCAGGAGCTGCAGCCGGGCGACAGTGTCGGCTACGGCAGCCTGTTCTGCGCGGACCGGCCGATGCGCATCGGTGTAGTGGCCTGCGGATACGCGGACGGCTACCCGCGGAACGCGCCCACCGGCACGCCGGTTCTGGTGAACGGCGTGCGTACGCAGCTGCTCGGCCGCGTGTCGATGGATATGCTCAGCGTTGACCTGACCCCGGTGCCCGATGCGCGTATCGGCAGCAGCGTCACGCTCTGGGGTGAGGGATTGCCTGTCGATGAAGTGGCCGCTGCCGCGGGCACCATAGGTTATGAACTGATGTGTGCGATCGCGCCGCGGGTGCGCCGCGAAGTGCGGGGTGAGTGAGTGGCAAAGTCAAAGACACAGTACAGCTGCACCGAATGCGGCGGCATCAGCAACAAATGGGCCGGGCAGTGCCCGGCCTGCGGCAGCTGGAACACCCTGGTGGAAACCCTGGTCGAGACAGGCGGCAACCGCTTTTCCTCCCAACCGCAGGGGCTGGTGCAGGGCGCAGCAGTGATGAAGCTGTCCGAGATCGCCGCAGCCGATGTGCCGCGCTATCCGACCGGCATCGACGAATTTGACCGTGTACTGGGTGGCGGGCTGGTGTCCGGCGGGGTGGTGCTGATCGGCGGGGATCCCGGGATCGGTAAATCGACGCTGCTCCTGCAGGCGTTGGCGGGGCTGTCGAAAGTAAAGAAGGCGCTGTACGTCAGCGGCGAGGAGTCCGGCGCACAGGTCGCATTGCGCGCGCGCCGGCTGGCGATCGACGCCGACGACCTGCAGCTGCAGGCAGAAATCCAGCTGGAAAAGATCCTCAACACACTGGCCGAGCAAAAGCCGCAGGTGGCCGTGATCGACTCGATTCAGACCCTGTATTCGGACGCTTTGACCTCGGCGCCCGGCTCGGTCGCCCAGGTGCGCGAATGCGCCGCACAGCTGACGCGCGTGGCGAAGCAGTCTGGCATCACGATCATCATGGTGGGCCATGTCACGAAGGAAGGCGCACTGGCCGGCCCGCGCGTGCTTGAGCACATCGTCGATACGGTGCTGTACTTCGAGGGCGATACCCATTCGAGTTTCCGGCTGGTGCGCGCATTCAAGAACCGCTTCGGCGCAGTCAACGAACTGGGCGTTTTCGCCATGACCGAAAAGGGTCTGAAGGGTGTATCGAACCCGTCCGCACTGTTCCTGTCGCAGCATCAGGCCGAGGTGCCCGGTTCCTGCGTGATGGTGACGCAGGAGGGCTCGCGGCCCCTGCTGGTCGAGATTCAGGCGCTGGTGGACTCATCGCATGTACCGAATGCGCGGCGGCTGTCGGTCGGCCTGGAGCAGAACCGGCTGGCGATGCTGCTGGCGGTGCTGAACCGGCATGCCGGGGTCGCGGCATACGATCAGGATGTGTTCATCAATGCGGTCGGCGGGGTCAAGATCAGCGAACCAGCCGCCGATCTGGCGGTGTTGCTGGCGATACAGTCTTCGATGCGCAGCAAACCCTTGCCGCGCGGGCTGGTCGCGTTTGGCGAGGTAGGTCTGGCCGGTGAGATCCGTCCGGCGCCGCGCGGTCAGGAAAGGCTGCGCGAGGCGGCTAAGCTGGGGTTTTCCATCGCGCTGGTACCGAAGTCGAACCTGCCGAAACAGGCCATCGAGGGCCTGCAGGTGATCGGCGTCGAACGCATCGACGAAGCGATGGCGAAAGTGCGGGAACTGGCCTAGGCCGCGACCGCCGGCGCCAGTGCGCGCCTTTATCCGCCTTATTTCATCCGCCTTGTTTCAATACGCCGGCTGCCGCCGCGATGCCGCTGCGCACCGCGCCTTCGATCGTCGCCGGATACTCACCCTCGGTGTAATCGCCGGCCAGCCATAGCCCCGGAAGACTGGTGGCTACCGGCGGCCGCTGCAGGTCGGGCACGCACTCAAACGTCGCGCGCTTCTCGGTGATGGTCTTGCTCCAGAGCGGCGCGGCCAGTTCGGGCAGCCGCAATGCGTCGGCCAGTTGCGCAGCGATGTCGCTCTCCAGGCTGCCGGCACCCTGCTCAAGGGCGGCGCCCGAGGCGCTGACCACCACGGCCAGCAAGCCGGCCTGCAGCGGATCGAGTTGGCCGCGGTCGAAGACGAATTGTCCCCAGTGGCGCCGCTGCGGGTCGTCGAGCAGCGCAAACATCACCGATGGCAGCGTCATTGCGGCCGGATATTGCAGATAGCAGGTCGTGATGGGCTGGTGGCCGAAGTCCAGCGATCCCGCCAGCCCGCCATCCAGCGGTTCGAGCAGGGGCTGCGCCTGTGCTGGCGACGTGGCGATCACCAGTTGCGAAAAGCTTTCGGCGTGCGTCTCGGTGCAAACCATCCAGTGGTCGCCGGTCGCTTCGACGGCGCGAACATGCGCGCCGTAGTGCACGCGACCGCCGTGCTTTTCCAGATAGACCACGGCGGCATCGGGAAACAGCGCCGACAGATCGACCCGCGGCAGCAGCATGTCGGAGGCGGCGCGCGTTGCACCGAGGCTGTCGCGCAGCACCGCAAGGAAGACCCGGGCCGATGCGCGTTCCGGAACGGTATTCAGCGCGGCGATGCAGAGCGGTCGCCACATCAGGCGCGTCAGCCGTTCGGTCTGGTCGAAACGCTCAAGCAATTCGGCCACGCTGCAATCGATGTGTAGTTGCCAGCCCATCCGGCGCGCCGCGCTGGAAAAACGTGCGAGCGCCAGCTTGTCCTGAAAAGCCAGTCCGCTTGCGCGCAGCACGCCAACGGCCATGTGGAATGGGGCGGGCAGGTGGGGCGCGACCAGATCCATGCCGTCACTGCCCTTCGGGTAGCGCATTTGCAGCGGCAGCCGCAGCAGCAGTTGCGCGGGTTCGAGCCCGACGGCGCTGATCATGCGCAGGGTGTCGCGATAGGCGCCGAGCAGGATATGCTGGCCATTGTCCAGCGTGTGTCCGCGGTATGCGATCCGGCGCGCGCGCCCGCCGGCCACGCGTGCCGCCTCGTACAGGCTGACCCGCGCGCCGCTTCGGGCCAGCTCGACAGCGGCCGCACAGCCGGCCCAGCCGGCGCCGATCACGGCGACCGATGTCGCCTTCATGTCAGCAACGCACCCAGGTTTTCCAGGCCAGCCAGAGCTTGCGCAGCGGCGTGAGCGAGATTTTGTGCTGCAGCACGTGCAGGCCGTCGCGCTCAATCTCGACCAGCAGCGCACGGTAGATTGCCGCCATGATGAGGCCGGCACGCTGCGCACGCCGGTCTTGCGCCGGCAGCAAGGCCAGTGCCTCGTCGTAGCAGCGCTGTGCGCGCTCCACCTGGAAGCGCATCAGCGCCTCGAAGCGCTCACTGTGCCGTGCGCCCAGAATCTCGGCGGCGGGCACGCCGAATTGCTGTAGTTCCGAGATCGGCAGGTAGATGCGTCCGCGGCGGGCGTCCTCGCCGACATCGCGAATGATGTTCGTCAGCTGGAAAGCCAGCCCGAGCTTCTCTGCATACTGCAGCGTACGCTCGTCGCTGAAGCCGAAAATGCGCGCTGACATCAGCCCGACCACGCTGGCAACGTGCCAGCAATAGCGTTCCAGCGCGACATAGTCGAGGTAGCGGGTCTGGGTCAGGTCCATCTCCATGCCGTCGATGACGGCCAGCAGGTGTTCACCGCTGAGGCCGTAGGTGGCGAGATGCGGCTGCAAGGCCTGCGTGACCGGGTGCGTGGGGCTGCCGGCCAGCATGTGCGCGACTTCCTTGCGCCACCAGTCGAGCATGGTATGGGCCACCTGCGCGTCGCTGGTTTCGTCGACCACGTCGTCCACCTCACGGCAGAACGCGTAAAGCGCCGTGATCGCACGCCGCCGCTCTGGCGGCAGGAACAGGACACTGTAATAAAAACTGGATCCGCTTTGCGCCGCTTTCTGCTGGCAGTATTGTTCCGGTGTCATGGTGCGGCGCTGGCTGATGTCGGGTGCTGTATAGGCTGAGGCCCCGAATCCTATACGACAAATCGCAGCGAACGCCAGCCTAGCCGCAGCCAGTCGGCCTTGCCAAGCGTCGGCCGGTGGCGAAAGACATCGTGACCGACTGCCTCGATCTTCTCGAGGATGCGCAGGCCGCCCAGTACGATCAGCCGCAGCTCCCATCCCATGCGGCCGGGCAGGCGCCGGGCCAGCGGTGCGCCGGACACCATCATCTGGCGCGCACGGTCGATCTCGAATTGCATCAGCGCCTGCCAGCGCGCATCCACCTGGCCGCTGGCGATCTGCGACTCGCTCACGCCAAAGCGGTGCAGGTCTTCCTGCGGAAGATAGACGCGCGCCTTTTGCCAGTCGATCGCGACATCCTGCAAAAAATTAATGATCTGGAGCGCGCTGCAGATGGCATCGCTCTGCGCCAGAGAGTCGCTGCGGGTCTCGCCGAACAGGGCCAGCAGGATACGCCCCACCGGGTTGGCCGAGCGGCGGCAATAGTCGAGGAGATCGTCGAAATGATCGTAGCGGGTCGTCGTTACGTCCTGCGCAAAGGCCGACAGCAGATCACGCAGCGGCGCGGTGGACAGACCATGGTCGCGCAAGGTGTGGGCCAGCGCGGCGAACAACGCGCCCTGCGGTTCATCGCCGGCGTCAATGCAGTCGAGCTCGGCGCGGTAGGCCTGCAGGGCTGCGATCCGTTCGCCTGCGGCGGCGTCGCCCTCGTCGGCAATGTCATCGGCACTGCGGGCGAATGCATAGATGACGCGCACCGGCGCCCGCAGACGGGGCGGAAGCAGCGGGGAGCCGACCGGAAAATTTTCGTAGTGCGAGTTGGGCATGCAGAAATTGTGGTTCTGAAATCTTTCGGCTTGGCTATAATTGCTAACCTCTGAGTCATTAATTTCGGATGATTCAACGTTAGATCATCCGACGCCTGGCAATCGCTATACCCACCGGATCCGGCCAAGGCCGGCCGAATAGTAAAGGATAAATCGTGCTCAACCCCGCGACCGTCCGGCGTCCTGCCGGCGCCTTGTGTATTTCCCTGCTGCTGGCCGGCCTGCTGGCGGCCTGCTCCAAGAAAGTCGAGAAAACCGAGGATATAAGGCCGGTCCGCACACTGACGGTGGCGCCCGCCGCCGGTCAGGCCATCGCTGAACTGTCGGGCGAGGTGGTGCCGCGCTACGAGTCGCGCCTGGGTTTTCGTGTGGGCGGGAAGATCATCGCGCGCAAGGTGGAGGTAGGCTCGATCGTCAAGCGCGGACAGGTGCTGATGCAGCTCGACCCGTCGGACCTGCAGCTGTCGCAGACGCAGGCGAAAGCCGCGGTGGCTGCGGCGGAAAGCAGCCTGACGCTTGCGCGCGCCGATCTGGAGCGCTACCGCGAACTGCACGACAAGAACTTTGTCAGCAAGGCCGTGCTGGACGCGAAAGAAGCGGCGTACAAGTCCGCGCAGTCGGGCCATGAGCAGGCACTGGCCGGGCTGAAGGTACAGACGAACCAGAGCAGCTATGCGACGCTGGTGGCCGATGCCGACGGCGTGGTGACGGGCCTCGATGCCGAAGTCGGGCAGGTGGTCGGCGCCGGCCTGCCGGTGGTGCGCGTTGCGCGCAGCGGCGATATCGAAGTGCGGGTAAGCGTCCCGGAGGATCGGGTCGATGCGCTGCGCCAGGTAAACGCCGTGACCGTGCGTACCTGGGCCAACCCCGAGCGCGCGATCGAGGGCCGGATTCGCGAGGTTGCGCCGGCGGCCGATCCGGCAACGCGGACCTTCACCGCCAAGATCGCACTGCCTAAGCCGGGCGAGGGTATTCGTCTTGGCATGACGGCCACCGTGGGATTTGCGACGCCGACGGCGCCCGCGATCCGGCTGCCGCTGAGCGCGCTGCACAATGACAAGGATCAGACCACGGTCTGGGTGGTCGAGAGCGACAAGGTCAGGCGCGTGCCGGTACAAGTGGCGGGTGCCACTGGCAATGAGCTGCTGGTGGCTTCCGGCCTGAACCCCGGGCAGGTGGTCGTGACAGCCGGCGTGAACCTGCTGCGCGAAGGGCAGAAGGTCAGCATCCTCGGCCAGCCGCCGGCGGCAGCACCGGCCGGAGCCGCTCAATGAAAGGACGACTGAACCTGTCGCGCTGGGCGCTGGAGCACATCCCGTTCATTCGCTACCTGATGGTGGTGCTGTTGCTGGGCGGTGTGCTGAGTTACGAAAAACTCGGGCAGGACGAGGATCCGCCGTTTACTTTCCGTGCGATGGTGGTGCGCGCCTACTGGCCGGGCGCGAGCTCGGTACAGATGGCCGAGCAGGTCACCGACAAGCTCGAGAAGAAGCTGCAGGAAACGCCTTACGTCGACAAGATCCGCAGCTACTCGAAGCCGGGCGAGACCCTGATCATCCTCGAACTGCTGGATTCGACGCCGCCCAAAGAAGTGCAGGGCGTCTGGTACCAGGTGCGCAAAAAGATCGGCGACATG
>JACCDS011132233.1_pt1 | contig 21445 bp, 14 predicted proteins | sample 7446441 | NCBI WGS metagenome assembly JACCDS01 (sample SAMN15323445, study PRJNA562643) | freshwater metagenome | isolation source: river surface water | place: USA:Blue River Watershed | collected 2017-08-17 | reverse complement strand
TGACCGGGGGTGAAGGCCCGGGCTCCGGATGGGCGGGTTTGGGGAACGGGAATTTGCGGCTGGCTCGGGGCGGGGCGGGCGGTTTGCTCGGGGGTTCCTATGGCGGCTGAACTTCCGGAACGAATTGTCACGAGCCTTGCGTTCACGGGGCGCGGGGGCGGGGCGGTGAAGCAACTCGCCGGATTCAAGAAGAGCCATCACTCGGTGCCGGATGCGGCCAACGCGACGACGAATGCGTTTCTCGGGAAAATCTGCGAAACGGAATTGGCGGAGGAGGCGGAGCGGTTGTTCCAGGAGGTGCGCACCGGCCTTGAGTATAAGCGGAAGGATATTGCGCTGACGGTGACGTCGCCGCTGGCCGTGCTGACGGCGAAGGACTTTGCGGTGGAGATGCTCTACGCGCTCGAGGAAACGGATCCGGCGCGGTACGCGGTGACGACGACGCTGCGGGATTTGCGGGATCTCGAGACGGCGCAGCGGCCGGAGTTTGCGCGGATCATGGCGGGGAAGTTCACGGAGATCACCCTCGGGCTGAAGAAGGGCGTGCGCGTGGAGGCGGTGATCGACGCGATCGAGGCGCTCGACGGCGAGGGCGGGATCGGCGTGGAGTATCCGTCGGATTGCCGCGAGTGCACGGTGCGGGTCGAGGGCGTCGACGCGGCGGTGCGTTGCACGGGCATGAGTCTGGAAATCGTGTTTGCGCGCGGGGGCGGGCCGGCGGAATTGCTGGCGGCGTTTGCGGCGGTGCGGGAGGCGTTTCAGATCTCGAAGGCGTTGGCGGGGATGATCGCGTGAGACCAAGCCCGAGCCGGAGGCTCGGGCGGGGTGGGCGGGTATAGGTCCTATAGGTCTTATGGGACCTATGGGACCTATAGGACCTATGGGACGGATAGGTAGGCCGGGGTGAGCCGCGGATGCGCGGGTGGAGGGTCGGCAGCGGTCGCAGGCAGCCCGGGGATCGGGCTTTCAACTTTCAACTTTCAGCTTTCAACTTTCAACGGCCGGCGGCGGGCCGCCGCCGGCCTAGAAGCCGAGGGCTTTGGGGAGGGCGGTCGAGAGCGGGGGCCAGAAGGTCACCAGCAGGAGGACGAAGACCATCGCGAGGAAGAACGGGATGAGCGGGCGCCAGACTTTGGCGATCGTGGTGTTGGCGACGCCGCAGCCGACGAAGAGGCAGCTGCCGACGGGCGGCGTGCAGAGGCCGATGCAAAGATTGAAGATGAGCACGAGGCCGAACTGCAGGGGCGTCATGCCGAATTTCTGGACGACGGGCAGGAGGATCGGCGTGAAGATCAAAACGGCGGGCGTCATGTCCATGAAGGTGCCGACGACGAGCAGCATCAGATTGATGATGAGGAGCAGGACGATCGGATTGTCGCTGAGCGAGAGCAGGCCGGAGGTGATGGCTTGCGGGATGTTGGCGGAGGACATGACCCACGACATGCCCATCGAGGTGCCGACGAGGAGGAGGACGATGGCAGTGGTCGCCGCGGAATCGGTGAGCAGGCGGGGCAGTTCGCCCCACTGGATTTCCCGGTAAACCAAGACCGAGAGGACGAACGTGTAGGCGACGGCGATGGCGCTGGCTTCGGTGGGCGTGAACCAGCCGAGGATGATGCCGCCCATGACGAGGGCGACGAGGAAGAGGCTGGGCAGCGAGGCGAGGAAGATGCGGAAGCCGGCGGCGGCGCCGATTTTTTCGCCGACGGGGAAGTTGTGCTTTTTCGCCATGACGGCGATGACGAGCATGAGGGCGAGGCCGAGGGTGATGCCGGGCACGTAGCCGGCGAGGAAGAGGGCCGCGATCGAGACGCCGCCGCTGGCGAGCGAGTAGACGACCATGATGTTGCTCGGCGGGATGAGCAGGCCGATGGGGGCGGCGGAGATGTTGACGGCGGCGCTGAAGTCGCGGTCGTAGCCCTCGCGTTTCATGAGGGGCGACATGACGCCGCCGATGGCGGCGGCGGCGGCGACGGCGGAACCGGAGATGGAGCCGAAGAGCATGCTCCCGAGCACATTCACGTAGGCGAGGCCGCCGGGGAAGCGGCCGACGATGACCTTGGCAAGATCGATGAGCCGGCGGGCGATGCCGCCGCGGTTCATCATTTGGCCGGAGAGAATGAAGAACGGAATCGCGAGGAGGGCGAAGCTGTCGAGCCCGGTGGCCATGCGTTGGGCGATGACCGTGGTGGCGGCGGCGGGATCGAGGGAAAGCAACAGGGCGGCGAGGGCGGCGCTGCCGATGGCGAACGAGATCGGGACGCCGGCGAAGAGCAGCACGGCGAAGACCAGCGCGAGGATGAGGGCTTCGTTCATGTCAGTTCAGGCCCGAGGATTGGGCGCCGGTCCGGGCATCGCCGCGGACGGCGTCGCGCAGGGCGAGGAAGCTGTAGAAGGCGATGCAGAGACCGGCGAGCGGGACGGCGAGGTAGACGTAGCCGAGTTTGAGTTGGAGCGCGGCGGATTGTTGGCCGAGGGAGAGCTGGATCCAGACGAGGCGACCGCCGCCGCCGAGGAGGACGGTGGCGGCGAAGAGCAAAATGAAGGCGTGGATGAAGATTTCGGATACACGCTTGCGGGCGCCGTCGAGGCGGGAGGTGACGAGGTCGAGGGCGAGGTGGGATTTCTTGCCGGCGGCGTAGGCGGAGCCGAGGAGGCCGACCCAGATCATCATGTAGCGGGCGAGTTCCTCGGTGAAGCTGGAGGGATGCCGCAGGACGAAGCGGGTGAAGACCTGCCAGAGGACGTTGAGCACCATGGCGCCCATGAGGAAACAGATGAGACCGCCGAGGAGGCGGTCGAGGGCGGCGCGGAGGGCGTTCACGGTTTCACCTCCGCGATCCGGCGGTCGAGGGGGCCGACGATGGGATCCTGGCGCGCGTTTTCATGGAGCTCGGCGACCTTGGCGGCGAAGGCGGCTTGGTCGGGGCGGATGATCTCGACGCCTGCTTTGGCGACGGCGGCGAGGGATTCCTCGGTGGAAGTTTGCCAGAGCTTATGCTGGTAGACGGCGGATTCGTCGGCGGCTTCCTGGAGCCACTGCTGTTCCTGCGCGGTGAGGCTGTTCCAGACGTGGGTGCCGACGACGACGACGTCGGGCACGCTGGTGTGTTCGTCGAGCGTGTAGAATTTGCAGACCTCGTAGTGGCGGGCGAGGTGGAAGCTGGGCGGGTTGTTTTCCGCGCCGTCGACGACGCCCTGCTGGAGGGCGGTGTAGAGTTCGCCGAAGGAGATGGGAGTGGCGGAGGCGCCGAAGGCGCGGATGAGGGCGAAGGCCATCGGGCTTTCCTGGACGCGGATCTTGAGGCCCTTGAGATCGTCGGGAGTGCGGACGGGTTTCTTGGTGTAGAAACTGCGGCTGCCGGAATCGTAGTAGCAGAGACCGCGCATGAACTTGGATTGCGGGGCGAGGAGGATTTCGCGGCCGATGGGGCCGGCGAGGACGGCGTTTTTGTGGGCGTCGTTGCGGAACAGATACGGCAGGCCGAAGACCTTGAATTCGGGGGCGAAGCCCTCGAGGACGCTGGCGGAGACCTTGGTCATGGCGAGGCCGCCGAGTTGCACGAGCTCGAGGCATTCGCGTTCGCTGCCGAGTTGGCCGCTGGAGTAGACATCGACGCGGAGCTTGCCGCCGGATTTCTCGGCGAGGCGCTGGGCGAGAAACACCATGCCCTGGTGGACGCTGTGCTTCGGGTCGAGGCCGTGGGCGAGTTTGATGACCTTGACGTCGCGCTGCGCGCCGCAGCCGGCCGCGAGCAGGGCGGCGAGGACGGCGAGCGGGAGGAGCGCGCGACGGAGGACGGAGCTACGATTCATGCGGGGTAACGGAGGCGACGACGTTGCGGGGAAGGAACGGCGTCGGGAACATGCGAGTCCGGCGGCGACGGTGTCGAGCGCAACCCAAAAGGACGCGTGTCCGCGGGGGAGGGGAGCAAGGGAATGGGACGGATGGGACGGATACGACGGATGGGACGGATAGACGGAAGGGCGCGGTGGAAAAGGCGGAAGGCGGAAGGCGAAAGGCGAAAAATCGGGAAACGGGCGGGCGGGGGCGGGATGGTTTTCGGGGAAAAGAAAACGCCCGCTTCGGGGAGAAGCGGGCGGAGGAGGGGATCGGGCTTTTGGCTTAAAGCTTTCGGCTTAGGGCTGCGCGGGCGCGCCGCGCCCGCGCTTACGGCAATTCGTAGACTTCGACGAGGGTGACGCCAGCCGCCGCTGCGCTTTGGCTCGGCAAGCCGGTGACTTGGACGGTGTAGCTGCCGGGTTGGAGGGTGGAGACGAGGACGGCGTCGCGGGAGTTGGCGGGGAGGGCGAAGGCGCCGACGCTTTGCTGGGTGGCGGCGGTGGCGGCCTCCCAGTTGTCGTTTTCGCCGATCTTGGTTTGGCCGGAATAGAGTTCGAGTTTCGGGTCGGCCATGGTGCCGGTGACGCCGAAGGGCACGAGGCCGGGGCCGACGGCACGGACGAGCAGGCGGCGGGAGCCGGTGCCGGAGACGTTGAAGCCGACGATGAGCGTGTCGGCGCCGGTGCCGCCGAAGGTGCGGGCGCTGAGATTGGTGAAACGCGCGGACGCGGCGTTGATCGCGGCGGGGGCGGCGGTGTCGTAGAGTTCGACGAGGGCGTTGCCCGCCGTCGCTGCGCTTTGGCGCGGCGAGCCTGTGAGTTGGATGGTGTAGCCGCCGACGGGGATGCCGGAGCCGTTGATCGCGGCGTCGCGGGAACCGGCACCGAGGGCGAAAGCGCCGACGGCGGCGCTGGTGGCGGCGACGCCGGTCTCGGTGCCCCAGTCGTCGTTGGTGGCGACGGTGGTCGTGCCTTGGAGCACGGTGAGGACGGGATCGGCGAGGGTGCCGGTGACGCCGAAGGCGGCGAGTGTGGGGCCGACGCCGCGGATGAGGACGGATTTCGTACCGGAGGGGGCGCCGCCGATGGTGACGCCGACGATGAGGGTTTCGCTGCCGCTGCCGGCGCGGGCGCGGACGGAGAGGTTGCCGAGGAAGGCGACGGGTGCGGCGGCGGCGGAGACGGTGAGGGCGGCGGCGTTGCTGGTGACGGAGCCGCCGGCGTTGGTGATGCGGACGGCGTAGGCGCCGGCGTTGGCGGCGGTGACGGTGGCGAGGGAGTAGGAGGCGGAGGTGGCGCCGGCGATGGCGTTGTTGTTGAAGAGCCACTGGTAGGTCAGGCCGGTGCCGGCGGCGGTGACGGAGAACGTGACGCTGCCGCCGAGACCGACGGATTGGCTGGCGGGTTGCGCGGAGACGGTCGGCGCGGGCGTCGCCGAACCGCCGCCGCCGCCGGAGGAACCGCCGGGTGTGTCGGAGGCGGTGAAGAGCTGGGTCTTGTTGTTGCCGACGAGCCAGAGACCGTTGGCGAAGAAGGCGAAGTTGTGGTTGGCGAAATCGCCGCCGCCGAATTGCTGGGTGGTCCAGGTGTTGAGATCGCCGACGGTGTGGTGGACGTAGGGCGTGCTGGCGAAGGTCGTGAAGTTGGTCGAATTGCCGGCGACCATGACGCGCGCGCCGGCGGAGGCGGCACCGCTGGCGCCTAGGCCGCTGAGCGAGACGGAGGCGGGGGTGGCGGGGCTGGAGCGGCCGCGGGCGGTCCACGTGGAGCCGTCGGGGCTGGTGTAGAGCCGGGCGGCGCCGCCGTCGGCCTGGACGGCGAGGATGAATTCGCCGCCGGCGTAGACGAGGCCGAGGATGGAGTTGATGGAAATGGTCTGCGGGATCGCGACGACGGACCAGGTGGCGCCGTCGGTGGAGCGATGGACTTGGCCGCCGGTCTGCGTGGCGGCGAGCACGATGCCGGCGCCGGCGGCGAGGTGGTTGATGCGGGCGTCGGCGCCGCCGATGTTGGTGCGCGTCCACGTGATGGCGTCGGCGCTGTGGGCGAGGTTGGAACCGGCGGGGGAATTGGAGGCGAGGCCGCCGGCGACGTAGAGGTTGGCGCCGGAGGCGGTGACGGTGTGGGCGACTTTCCAGAGCGTGCCGGCGCCGGTGGTGCGGGCGGTCCAGGTGGTGCCGTCGGGGCTGGTGAGGATGTTCTGCGGGTTGCCGGAATCGGAACCGTTGCGTTCGGCGGGGGCGACCCAGAGGCCGCCGCCGAAGACGAGGCCGCGGACGACGGGGGCGGTGGGAAGGTTGACGACGGACCAGGCGACGCCGTCGGCGCTGGTGGCGACCTGCGACTGGAAGGTGCCGGACGTGGCGCCGTTGCCGTAGGCGACGGCGGCGTATTTGCCATTCCCATACGCGGCGGCGGTGTACTGCAGGCCGGCGGCGACGCCGGTGGTGCGCTGCGTCCACGTGAGGGATTGGGCGGAGAGGGAAACGGAGGCGAGCAGGCCGCCGAGGAGGAGGAGGCGAGGGTGTTTCATACGAACGGGCTGAGGATAACACCCCGGGAAAAAGTTGTCCTTACGTGGGTCTGCGTAAGGGCGGCGGCGGCGGAAAAGAAGAAAGGGAAGGCGGAAAATCGGGAAACTTGGGAAAGAAGAAACGGAGAAGACGGAGGGGAGGAAAATTGGGAAATCGGAAAACGGGAAACAGGGAAGCTAAGGCAGGGGACAGGATGGACAGGAAGGAGGGAGGCGGAGGAACAGGAAGGTGGGGTGGAAAAGAAGAAAGGGGGAAACGTGGGAAAGAAGAAACGGAGACGGCGGAGGGGAGGAAAACTGGGAAATCGGGAAATCGGAAAACGGGAAATTGGGAAACGGCGAAGGCGAAGGCGAAGGCGGAGGAGGGAAGGCGGAGGACGGAAAAGAAAAAAGGGGGAAACGTGGGAAAGAAGAAACGAAGACGGCGGAGGGGCGGAAGGTTGGGAAACGGGAAGTGTGGGGCGGAGGGGGAATGGTTTTTGGGAAATGAAAACGCCCGCCTCGGGTGGGAGGCGGGCGAAGGTTTGGGCTTTCGGCTTAAAGCTTTGAGCTTAGAGCTGCGCTTACGGCACTTCGTACACTTCGACGAGGGCTTCGCCGGTCGGGGCGGAGGCGGCGCCGCTCACTTGGATCGTGTAGGCGCCGGGTTGGACGAGGCTGAGCGTGGCGGCGTCGCGGCTGCCGTTGTCCAGGGCGAAGGCGCCGACGTAGGTGGTGGCGAGGACGAGCTCGCCGACGAAATCGGCGCCGGCCCAATCGTCGTTGGCGAGGATCGCGCGCTGCTGGCTGTCGAAGATCTGGAGGCGCGGGTCGGCGACGGTGCCGGTGACGCCGAAGGCGGCGAGCTTGGGGCCGATGCCGCGGACGAGGAGGGTGCGCGGGCCGGTGCCGCCGATGACGAGGCCGAGGGTGAGGACGTCGTCGCCCGGGGCGGTTTGGCCGCGGACGGAGACGTTGACGAGTTTGCTCGTGCTGCGGCCGGCGAGGACGTCGGCATCGTAGACCTCGATGAGCACGATGCCGCCGGAGCCGGAGGCGTTGGTGACTTGGACGGTGTAGTCGCGGCCGGCGGCGAGATCGGTGACGAGGGCGGAGTCGCGGGAGCCGGCGGGGAGGGCGAAGGCGCCGGTGGCGGCGAAGGCGTTGCCGATGTTGGCGGCGGACCAGTCGTTGTTTTCGGCGACCTTGGTGCTGCCTTGGAAAACGGCGAAGGTCGGGTCGGCCATGGTGCCGGTGAGACCGAAGGCGGCGAGGCCGGGGCCGACGGCGCGGATGAGCACGCGTTTGGTGCCGGTGCCCTGGAGGACGAAGCCGGGGATGACGGTGGCGCCGGTGGCGACGTTGGTGCGGACGGAGATGTTGGCGGGGCGGGAGGCGTCGGCGGAGAGCGTGATCGTCGCGGCGTTGCTGGTGACGGAGCCGGTGGCGTTGGCGATACGGACGCTGTAGTTGCCGGCGTCGGCGGCGGTGACGTTTTGGCGGAGGAGGATCGCGCCGGTTTCGCCGGGGAGGGCGGTGCCGTTGCGGAGCCATTGGTAGGTCAGGCCGGAGCCGGTGGCGGCGGCGGCGACAGTGAAGGTGCCGCCGGGGACGACGTTTTTGGCAATCGGCTGGAGGGTGAGGACGGGGGAGCCGACGGCGCCGACGGTGACGGTGCCGGCGACGATGCGGGTGGTGCCGAGGGCGTTGGCGACATCGACGCTGTAGGTGCCGGCGTTGGCGGCGGTGAGGGATTCGACGATGTACGGGTTGGCGGTGGCGCCCGCGATGCGGGCACCGTTGAGGTACCATTGGTAAGTGTAGCTGCCGCCGCCGGTGACGACGACGGGGCAAACGAGGCGGCCGCCGGCGGCGAGGGCGGCGGTGCCGGCGGTGAAGCCCGGGGCGGCGGCAGGGCGGGCGGCGGCGACGTCGGGATTGGCGGCGGAGCTCACGGTGCCGGCGCCGGCGAAGGAATAGCTGCCGGGCCAGGAACCCCAGGACGCGGCGGAAACGCCGTTGCGCGTGGAGGCGGGGTAGGAGGATTGACCGCCGAGGATCGTGACGGTGACGGTGCCGGTGGCGCCGGCGGCGAGCACACCGGCGTGGACGGCGGCGGCGGCGACGGTGGAGTCGTCGGTGTAGACATCGGTGCCCCAGACGGCGCCGCGGGCGGCACCGGTGACGGTGAACTGGAAGACTTGGCCGACCTTGTTGCGGTAGCCGACGAGATTGACGGGGGCGGCGGGGGCGTTGGCGGCGGGATTGCCGCCGGTGCCGGCGACGAAGGTGCCGCTGCTTTGGAACGAGTACTCCGTCGTGGCGCCGGTGCTGCTCGTCGAGGCGACAAAGAAGGCGCTGCCGAAAACGGGACGGGAGCTGGCGACCAGAACGGAGGCGGCGGTGATACGGTAGATCGGCAGGGCGGTGCCGCTGGTGTAGGTGATCGTGCCGTTGCTCGCGATGGTGCCGACGAGGGTGCTGGAGGAGCCGGCGTTGGTGACGGTGGTGACGACGCCGCCGGTCGCGGCGATCACGGTGCTGTAGTTGGCGCTGCCAAGGATCGCGGTGATGCCGCCGAGGCGTTGGAGGACATTGCCGGTGTAGGTGCCCGCGAACGCGGCGACGCCGCCGGTGCCGCCGGTGGAGCTGCCGGCGACGGTCACCGTGACCGTGGTGACGGGGCTGGCGCCGGCGGCGTTGAGGGCGGTGAAGGAGAACGTGAAGGTGCCGGCGGTGGTGAACGTGCCGGTGACGAGACCGGAGCCGGGGCTGATGGCGACCGGAGCGTTGCCGCCGGTGTTGGTGAATGACGTGGCCGCAGGGCTCGTCGTGATCGCGTAGGTGAAGGGAACGCCGACGGTGGCCGTGGCCGTGGTGGCGCTGGTGATCGCGGGTGCGCCCGAGGTGCCGCCACCGCCACCGCCACCGCCACCGCCGCTGCCGCCGCTGACGGTGAAGGTGCCGGTCTTGGCGGCGGCGACGCCGTCGGCAAACATTTCAAAGGCGCCGGGAATGAGCGCGGCCGCCTGCGGTACGAGCACGAGTTGGACGGGCGAGCCGCCGACGAGGTAGCCGCTGAGCCGGATCAGCGTGGTGCCGCTTTGGCTGACCGCGGTGTAGGAGCCGGAAAAAAGGGCGGGATTACCCTGGGCGATCGGCATCGTGTAGGTCGTGCCGGTGAACGAAATCGTGAAGATGCCGGTGCCTTGGAAGGGCGCGCCGGCGACGACGGCGTTCAGCGTGATGGTCTTCCCGTTCAAGTTGGCCGGCGCGATATCGGCGGCGGTGGCGGATTGGGCCCGGGCGCCGGAAGGAGCGACCAGCGCGAGCAACGCGCCGGCGGCGGCGCCGGCGGGCAAGAGGCGCCGCAGGACGGCAAGGGCGGTGCGAACGGCACGGAGGCGGGAAAGGAGCATCATGGTGAAGCGGAGCCTCAGTGTATCCGAAAGCTGCGACGGCGTCGCTACGTGGGTCCGCGTACGGACACGCGCCGCCCGGCGCGGGCGGGTTCCGCCGGATACGCCGCCGCTTCAGCGGGACGGACGGAGCAGTTCGCCGGCCCGCAGCATGAGGGAGGCGCGGTTCTCGACGTGCAGGCGCTCGAAGATGCGCTCCATGTGTTTGTCGATCGTGCGCGGGCTGGCGGCGAGGATGACGGCGATCTCGGGATTGGTTTTCCCCTGCGCGACCCAGTAGGCGACTTCGGCCTGGCGGGTGGTGAGGCCGAGGGCGAGCAACGCGGACGGACCGGGCGGGGCGTGTTCTTCCTCGAGCGCGAGCATGACGAGATCGTCGCGGCCGGGTTCCGTAAACCGGCGCGCGTGCAGCACGGCATCGCCGAGCGTGTAGCTGCCGCCGGCAAAGAGCGCGGCGGGGGAAGATCCGGGCAGATATTTTTCGACGAGGTCGTGGGCGAGCCGGGTGGCGAAAAGCAATTCGCCCTGGCGGCCGAGGACCAAGACGGCGCGGTCGAGGGAGCTGGCGAGTTGGGCTTCGGCGTCGAGGCGCAGCGCGACCTCGGCTTCCAGCTCGGCATTCTGGGCCTCGAGTTTGCGGCGGGCGGCGCGCAGTTCGAGTTGGACGCGGACGCGCGCGACCAGTTCTTCGACGTGCACGGGCTTCGTGACGTAGTCGACGGCGCCGGCGGCGAAGGCGCGGACCTTTTGTTCCGGCGCGTCGATCGCGGTGAGAAAAATCACCGGCAGGGCGCGCCAGCGCGGGTCGGCCTGGAGCGAGGCGCAAACGGCAAAACCGTCTTCGCCGGGCATCACCACATCGAGCAGCACAAGATCGGGCAAGGTGCGGGCGAGCACGTCGCGGGCGGCGCCGCCGCTGTCCGCGAGCAGGACCTTGACGCCTTCGTGGCGCAGGGCATCGCACACGACGCCGAGGCTGGCGGGCGTGTCGTCGACGACGAGGACGGCGGGAGGATTCACGGTTGGTCGAGCAGGTGGCGGAGGCGCGAAAGCTGGAAGCCGGCCGCGGCGGCGTCGAGCGCGTCCCAGTGGACCGCGGCGGCGGGATGGGCGGCGCGGATGCGGGCGACGGCGGCGCGGAAGGCGTCGAGGTCGCCCTCGGCGAGGACATCGCGCAATTCCGCGCGCGCGGCGGCGGGCATAGGCGGAACCTCGGTCGGGGAGTCGGGCGGAGTGGTGGCCGGAACGGGGGCGAGCCAGCGCAGATCGAGCAACGCGCCCAGTTTCGCGACGAGGTCTTCGGTGCGGAAAGGTTTGGGGAGAAAATCGTCGCAGCCGGCGGCGCGGGCTTCGGCGGGATCGAAACTCAGGACCGACGCCGAGGTGAGCAGGACGCGGAGATCCGCGCCGCGCGGCAACGCACGCAGGCGGCGGGTGAGTTCGAGGCCGTCCATGCCGTCCATCCGCAGATCGACGATGGCGAGATCGGGCCAGGGTTCCTCGCCGCGGGCGAGCCGGGCGAGGGCCGCTTCGCCGGATGCGGCCTCGCCGCAGGGGAAACCGAGGGGCGCGAGCAGATCCGTCAGCAAGCTGCGGTTGACGGCATGGTCGTCGACCACGAGCAGGCGGCGCCTCGGACCGGCGTAGCCGATCACGGCGGGAGCGGGCGCGCGCGCGGCGGGGGAAGTGCCGGCGGGCAATTCCAGGCCGAAGGCGAAGACGCTGCCGGCGCCGGGTTTGCTTTCGAACGTGAGCGTGCCGCCCATCCGTTCCACCAACGCGCGGCTGATGGCGAGGCCGAGGCCGGTGCCGGGCGCGGCGGGGCGGGTGGCGCGGGCCTGCTCGAAGGGCTGGAAGAGGCGGGCCTGGTCGTCCGGGGCGATGCCCGGGCCCGTATCGGAAACGCTGATGCGCAAGGCGACGCGCCCGGCGGCCGCGGGAGCGGCGGCCGCGCGCAGGGTGACGCCGCCGCGGGCGGTGAACTTGACGGCGTTGCCGAGGAGATTGTCGAGGACTTGGCGGAGTTTCTGGGCATCGCCTTCGACCCAGGCCGGGAGATCGGGCGCGAGCTCCTTGAGGAACGCGAGCCGCTTGGCCGCGGCGGCGGGCGCGTGGGCGGCGGCGACATCGGCGATCAGTTCGGCGAGCGCGAACGGCGCGGGGCGGAGCTCGATTTTGCCGGCCTCGATTTTCGCGAGATCGAGGACGTCGTTGATCATGCGCAGCAGATGTTCGCCGCTCTGGTGGACGATGCGGACGCGTTCGCGCTGGTCGGCGGCGAGACGCGCGTCGCGCTGGAGCAGTTGCGCGTAGCCGATGACGCCGTTGAGGGGCGTGCGCAGCTCGTGGCTCATGGCGGCGAGGAAGGCGCTCTTGGCCCGGCTGGCGGATTCGGCCTGGTCGCGGGCGGCGGCGAGATCGCGGGTGCGTTCCGCGACCACGGACTCGAGGCGGCGGCGCTCGCGTTCGGCGCGGCCGAGCCGCCAGCGCACGAAGCCGGCCATGGCGGCCAGCAGGGCGGCCCCGTAGCCGACAAACGCGGCGCCCGTGCGATGCCAGGGGGCGGCGACCGCAAAGGTGTAGCGCAGGACTTCGCTGTCGCCGCCGGCGGCGTCGGTGGCGATCACTTCGAGGATGAACGGTCCGCCCTCGAGGTTGGTGTAACTGATTTCCGGATGCGCGGACGGCGCGCTCCAGGTCGCGGTGTGGCCGAGCAGCCGGGTGCGGTAGGTGACGGTGCCGCCGTCCATGCGCCCGGGCCCGAATTGAAAAACGGTGCGCTCCGCGGCCGCAGGAAAGCGGATGCCCCCGGGGCCGGCGGAGCGGCGGGGCCAGGCGCGGCCGTCGGCGCGCACGGCGTGCAGGTGCGGTTGCCACGGAGCGTGGCGCAGCGCAGCGAGACGGTCGGCCTCGATCCGGACCACGGCGGAGGGCGACTTCGCCCAGACGACCTCGCCGCCGGGAGCCGCGGGATCGGCGTGGAAGTTGAGAAAGCCGTACGCGCCGGCGAGCGCCTGCAGGGCCGGGGGCGCGGGATGCCACGCCGCGGGGCCGCGGGGCGAGCCGGGCGCGAAGGTGTACCAGCCGAGCGGGCGACCGCTGCGGTCCGCGACGCGACCGCCGCTGGCCCAGAGCCGGCCGCGGGCATCGAGCGTACTGGGAAAAGCATGACGCGCGCCGTCGGGCAAGTTGAACGCCGGTTCAGGCTCGAAACGGCGCTTGGTTTCGTCGAGCCGCCAGATGCCGTCCGCCGAATGCAGGCCCACGCCCCACGGAACGAGAAAAGCCGCCGTGTAATTGCGGGTGGGCGGCAGGCCTTCCGCGGCACCGAAGGCGTCGAGTTGCGGCTGTTTCCAGCCGTCGGCGCCGGGCGCGGCCCGCAAGCGGAAGAAGCCCCGGCCGCGGGTGCCGACCCAAATCGTGTCCGCTCCGACCGGCGTGATCAGCTCCGCGAAGCCGGCGGCGGCGGATTCGTGGTCGATGACGAAACCGTCGGGTCCGAGGCGGCCGGCGATGACGCTTTTGTCCGCGCCGAGGTAGACGCGTTCCGGATCCGCCGGCGTGGTCCACACGACACTGATGTCTTCGGCCCGGGAAAGTACGGATTTGAAACCCGTGTCGGGGCGGTACGCGAAAAGCCCGCCCGTCATCGCGACCAGCAGACCGCGGGGATGCGAAGCGAGGTCGTTGACGATGGCGGTGGTGCCGGGCACCGCTTCGAAGCGCGCGGGTTTGCCGGTGGCCGGTTCGGCCGGCACGAGGCGGTGCACGGCGTTGACGACGCCGGCATAGAACGAGCCGTCTTGCCGGGCAAACGAGCGCATGCCGCCGGGTCCGGGTCCGTTGCGCTCGTCGAAGACGGTCGCGGGAGTGACGAGATCAAGCCGGGCGAGACCGTTGGTGCCGCCGGTCCACAGGCCGCCGTCGCGATCGAGCGCGAGACCGTAGGTCGTGTCGCTGGGCAGACCGTGGGATTTGTCGTAGCGCTGCAGCGTCGCGCCGTCGGGCGAAGCGATGAGCAGACCGGACTGGCGGGTGAACGCGGCGATGCGGCCGTCCGGCAGCGCCATGAGGCCGAGCGGGCGGGCGGCGGCAAACGCTTCCGTGGCCGGGCCGGTCCACTTTTCCGCGGTGGCGCCGTCGGCGCCGAGCACGAGCAGGCCGCCGGGTGCGGCGAGGGCGAGCAGGCGCCCGTTCGGTAGAGTTGCCAATCCGGTGATGGTGCTCCGGGCGGCCGCGGCTGCCGTGGCGAAGGGGCGCCAGATCTGGCCGTCCCAACGGTGCAGCCCGGCGTTGGTGCCGCTGGCATACAGGGTGCCGCCGGCGCTGTGCACTTGGGTGCGGCCGGCCGCCGGAGCCGGGGTGAAGGTGAAACGTCCGCCTTGCCAGACAAGCCAGCCCTTCTCCGCGGCGAACGCGACCGACTCGCCCGCGACCTTGGCGCCGCGGACGTTGCCGAGGGGCGTCGCCTCGGCCGGCACGGCGGCGACGAGGGAAACGTAGGCCGTGTGTCCGTCGGCGCCCTCGGCGAAGTAGCCGATTTCCTCGTCGCCCGAGACATAGATGCGCCCGTCCGGTGCGGCGGCGAGCCGCCAGGCCCAGAGCGACGGATAGTCGAGGCGTTCCCAGCGGGCGCCGTCGTAGCGCAGCACGGCGCGCTGGGAGGTGCCGTAGAGCCGGCCGTCGGGGGCGATCGTGAGGTCGTTGACCTGGTAGTGCCCCTGGTAGGTATCCGGCAAAAACCGCTGGAGTAGCGGGAGGCCGCGCTCCGCGTCGAACGCGCGCTCGGCCGCATCGGCCGGACCGGCGAGACCGAGCACCAATGCGGTCACGGCGATCTGGATACGGCGATGGTGGCGGGGCCTCAAGCGGGGCCACGAGACGGCGCGGGGCCGGGGGCGTCAATCCCCGGCCCCGCGCTTAAGCAGAAGCACGTAACGGGCGCGGATTCAGAGGTCCGCCTCGAACCGCTGCCGCTGCCGCAGCTGGACGTGGCACTTCTTCCACTCCGCCTTCGCGGCCCGCGCGCGCCCGGCGTCCTGTTGGCGCGCGGCGTAGGCATCGGCCCGCATCAGTTTCAGGAAACCGGCCCAGCGGCCGGGATCGAGCGTGCCGTCCGCCAGTGCCGCGGCGACCGCGCAGCCGGGCTCGCCGCGGTGGCCGCAATCGGAGAACCGGCAGCGGGCGGCGAGCTCCGCGAGATCGCGGAAGTTTCCGTCGGGGCGTTCCGCGGCGTCCGACCACAGTTGCAGTTCGCGCAGGCCCGGGGTGTCGATCACGAGCACGCCGGAGGGCGCGAGGTGCAGCTCGCGGCGCACGGTGGTGTGCCGGCCTTTGCCGACGGCGGCGCTGACCGTGCCGGTGGCGAGCCGGGTTTCGCCGAGCAGGCGGTTGATCAGGGTGGATTTGCCGACGCCGGAGGAACCGACCAGCGCCACCGTGCGGCCCGGGGCAAGCCAGGGCGCGAGGGGACCGGCGGGATCGGCGGCCTCGGTCGCGCTGAGGGCCACGACGGGGACGCCGTCGGCGACCGCGACGGCGGCGGCGATTTGCGCGGGCAGATCGGAGGCGAGGTCGGCCTTGTTGAGCACGATCACGGGTTGCGCACCGCCCGCGCGGGCGGCGACGAGGTAGCGCTCGATGCGCCGGAGGTTGAAGTTTTGGTCGAGGGCGGTGACGAGGAAGACCGTGTCGAGGTTGGCGGCGACGACCTGTTCCTCGGGCACCGGACCGGCGGCGCGCCGCGTGAAGGCCGTGTGCCGGGACAGGACGGCGTGGATATCGGCCCGGGGTTCGCCGGGCCGCGGCCGCACGGCGAGCCAGTCGCCGACGGCCGGCAATTCGGCGGCGGCGACCGAGTGGTGCAGCAGGCGGCCGGTGCAGACGGCGGCGAGCGGACCGAGGGCGGAGAGGACTTCGCAGGCATGGCGATGCGGGAGGACAACGCGCGCCGGGACGAGTCCGGCGGCGGCGTGGGGCTGGAATTCGGCCGCGCGGGCCTCGTCCCAACCGAGAGCGGAGAGAGTCATGTCGGAAAAATGGATACGGAACTGCGGCTGCGGGCAGGGGCACGGCCGGCGGCGCGCGGCGGCCGGACGGAAAACAAAAAGGCCGCCCGGGTCGGGCGGCCTGCGGCGCAAAGCGCGAAATGCGGGGCGCGTCAGCGACGCGCGGGCAGACCCACCGACGGGAGCGGAGCGAGGGAGAGGACAATCTCGTTCATGGTTTCGCGAAGGTTAAGGGTGGCGGTTGGGCCTCGGCGGAGGCGGACGTGCGGAGCGAAGCGCCGCGCGGGGCGGAGTCAATCGCGCGGTCGGAAAGCCGCGCGTTCGGCGCCCTTGGCCCACCGTACGCAGGTATGCGTATTCCGGGACGGGATACTTTGCGGCACACTCGAAGGCCCCGCGCTTCCGCGGCCGGCCTCCCCATGAAACCGATGAATTCCCTCTTCCGCCGCAGTGCGGCCGCCCTGCTCATTCTGGCCCTTTCGGCCGCGCCCGCGTGGGCCGCCGCGAAACAACTCTGGACCGCCAAGCTGCCCGGCGACGCCAAGTGGCACGCGTTGACGGGCCTCGGCACGCTGCTCGTCGGCACGCCGGACGCGATCCTCGCCTTCGATCCCGACTCCGGCCAGCAGCTCTGGACGCGCGGCGAATTCCGCAAGAGCTCGCCGCACAACGCCCGCGAGATTCCCGGCACGCCGTACCTGGTGTGCAACACGTCGGAAGGTTTGGGCGGAACGAAGGTGACGTTGTTCCAGATCGATTACCTCACCGGCAAGACGGTGTGGCAGACGCCGGAAATCATGGGCCAGTATCTCGGCACGATTCCGGTGGCCGAGAAGAACCTCGTCGTTTTCGTGCTCAACAGTTTCGGCGCCGACGGCACCGAGGCGGGCATCTACCTCAAGGCCTTCGACTTCGACGGGAAGGAAAAGTGGGCCACGAAGTTCGCGAAGTCCGGCGCGATCCCGCTGCACATGGCGGACAATTCCGGCCGCTTCATCCCGACGATGGATCTTTCCGGCTACCACGATCCGGTGATCGACGGGGACGAGATGTTTCTCGGTTACCTCGGCGTGCATTGCGTCGATCTCGCGACCGGCGCGATCAAGTGGGGAACGGAGTTTCCGGCCGGCAACAAGGGGCTGAAGAAAACGTACGCGCCGCTCCGCCTCACCGCGGACCGGGTCTACGGCGGCGGCGGCGGCAGCGTGTACGCGATCGACCGCAAGACCGGCGCGCAGCTTTGGAAGAGCGACCGCATCTCCGACTACGCGGGCCTGTTCAAGGCGCGCGACAACGCGATCGTCGCGCAGCTCGAGATCGTCGGCGGGAAAATCTTCTCCCGTTACGGCGGCAATTTCTCCGACGGCAAGACCGCGGCGCTGCGCGAACCGCTCGGCGTGGTCGTGCTCGATCCGGCGGACGGCAAATCGTTGTACCACTTCGATTCCGCCAAGGAAGGCATCACGAATCTCGTGTCGGTGCCCGAAGCCAACACGGTCGTGTTTGCCGACGGCGCCCATGTCATCGGGATCGATGCCGCGGCCGCGACACCGGCCGAGGCGTTCCGCGTGCCGATCGAGTTCAAACGCAAACTCGGCGTCGGCGGCGTGGCCAAGATCGGCCTCGGCGCCCTCGGCGGCGTGACGGGACTGGTGAAGGCCGGCATGTCCGCCAACAAGGCGCTGCTCGACGTGCCCGTCGCGGTGCATTTCTCGAACGGCAACGTCGTCGTGCAGGGCAAGCAGCACCTGCTCAGTTTCGACCCGAAGGCCAAGGCGGCCAACTGGTCGCTGTTCTACGCGGCGCCGAGCGACGCGCTCGCGAACGTCGCGATGTTCGCCGTCACGGCCGCGGCCGCGGTTTACGGCAACGGCCAGGCGGCGGCCGGCGGCGGCTTCGGCACCAGCGGCTACAACAGCGGCGTGAACACGATTCACAGCAACCTCGACCGCTACCACAGCTACAACGAAAAGTCGGCGCGGCGCGCCGGCGGTTCCAAGACCACGCAGGGTTACACCTACGTCCTCACGAAAGTGGAAAAGGACATCGGCGTCGTCGGCGTGAACCTCGCGACCGGCGCGACGGACCGCGAACTCGTGCTGAAGGAAAAGGAGCCGAACTACACGGTCGACGAGCCGATGAACCGGGTCTTCCACTTCAAGGGCAAGGACACGGTGATCGCGTATCAGTTTTGACGCGACGTCATGCCGTGCGGTCGAGGAAGCGGGGGGCTGTGGCCGACCCGACCGCTCGACCCACGGCTTTCGCCCTCCACCTCCAGGATTCGATTTGAGGTGGGGGCCGGGCCGGCCGCGGGCTGAAGCGCCGCGCTACTCTATTCGGGCAGCGCGACCGAGCGGGCCTTCGGGTCGGGATGCTGGCGGTAGAAGAGGGCGGTATGGCCGACGGCGCTGACGAAGACGCAGCGGCCTTCGTCGGCGATCTGCGTGCAGAGGGCGGGCCGTTCGTCGCGGTCGGCGCCGGCGAAGCGCAGTTTCACCAGCTCGTGCGCGCGGAGCAGTTTCTGCAATTCGGCGAAGAACTCGGGGGAGAGCCCGCCGCGGCCGACCTTGAGGCTCGCTTCGAGCGTTTGGCCGCGGCTGCGCAGAAACGATTTCTGCGCGCCGGTGAGGGGAAAGTCGTACATGTCGTGCGGGTTTGGCGGATCGGACGCCGGAGCGACAGCCCAAAATCCGCGCGGCTGGTTCAGACCGGGCCGAAGGTGTCCAGCGGCAGAGGCCGCCATTGCCCGGGGGCGAGGTCGCCGAGGACGAGATCGCCGAAGCGTTCGCGGTGCAGCGTGAGCACGGTCGCGCCGTCGGCGGAAAACATTCGGCGGACCTGGTGATAGCGGCCCTCGGTCAGCGTGACGACGGCCTCGCGCGGACCCGCCAACTCGAGGAGGGCGGGCGCGCAGGGTTCTTTTTCGCCGGCGAGCAGCAGGGTGCCGGCGGCAAACTGCGGGATCAGCGCGGGGTCGAGATCGCGGTCGACGGTGGCGCGGTAGATTTTCGGGACCTTGTGTTTCGGCGAGGTCAGCCGGTGCACGAGCGCGGATTGGTCGGTGAGCAGCAGCAGGCCGCTCGTGTCCTTGTCGAGACGGCCGACGCTCGTGACGACGGGGTTGCGCCGGCGCCAGCGCTCGGGGAGCAGCGAGTAGACGTTGGGCCCCTCGCGTTCCTCGTGGGAACAGACGAGGCCGAGCGGTTTGTGCACGAGGAGGAGCAGGCCGTCGGGATGGTCGGGCGGCTCGCCGTCGATGAGCACATCGGCGGGTTTGGCTTTGCGGGAAACGTCGTCGGCCACTTTTCCGCCGACGGTGACGCGGCCGGCGTCGAGCCACTCGCGCGCCTCGCGGCGGCTGCAGTAGCCGAGGTTGGCGAGGAGTTGGTCGAGGCGGCGCATGGGCGACCATTGGCCGGGAAGACGGGCCGCGGCGCAAAGCCAAAACCGGCGCGGCGATTCGGCTTTGCGCTTTGCGCGCCTCTTTGCGGCCATGCCGCGCGTACCATGTCGATGTTCCGAATCCTGCTGTTGGTGGTGGCCGTTGCTTTCGCGCTGCTCGCGAGCCTGACGGTGGTGAAGGCGCCCGATTGGTCGCCTTGGAAGCTGGCGGTGTTGGCCGGGGAATTCGGGCATTGGGTCGCCGGCGCGGCGGCGATGTTTGCGGCGGCGGTGCTCATCGGCGGACGTGGCGCGCCCGGTTGGGCCTGGACGACGGCGGGATTGGCGGCGGTGGCGACGGGGCTGTTGCTCGTGCCGACGTGGCAGGCCTGGCGCCTTGGCCGCGAGCTGCCGGCGCGGCTGGAGCGGGAATTTGGAAAACAGGAACTCGGGCGCGCGGCGTTTTCGCCGGCGGCCTGGTTCGGTCGCGATCCGGAGCCGGTGGCCGTGACGACGCTGCAGCCGGCGCCCGGACTGCCGTTGGATTTTTACCGGGCGCAGCGGAGCGACGGCCGGCCGGCGCCCTGCGTGGTTGTTGTACACGGCGGCGGTTGGGACAGCGGCGATCGCACGCAGCTGGCGGGTCTCAACCACTGGTTGGCCCGTTCCGGCTATGCCGTGGCGGCAATTTCCTACCGCTTGGCTCCGCAGCACCGCTGGCCGGCGCCGCGGGAAGATCTGCGCGCGGCGATCGCGTGGCTCAAAGCGAATGCGGGCGAACTCGGGATCGATCCCGGCAATTTCGTGCTGCTCGGCCGCTCTGCCGGCGGGCAGATCGTGCAGGCGACGGCGTATGCGGGGAACGATCCGGCGATCCGCGGCATCGTGGCGCTGTATGCGCCGTCGGATTTGATTTTTGGATACGTCAACACGCACGAGAACGACATGCTGAAGTCGCCCGCGCTGATGCGGCAGTACCTCGGCGGCACGCCGGAGACGGCCCGGGCGGCGTACGAATCGGCGAGCGCATTGTACCTCGCGGGGCCGGGAGCGCCGCCGACGCTGCTGTTGCAGGGGACGATCGACGCCCTCGTCTGGTACCGGCACAGCGAGCGGCTCGCGGCTAAACTGGCGGAGCACCGGGTGCCGCATGTGCACGTGGCGTTGCCGTGGGCGACGCACGCCTTCGAGTTCAACCTCCAAGGCCCCGGCGGCCAGCTCACGACCTACGCGTTGGCGTGGTTCCTGGCGGCGCGGACCAAGTAGCAAAGTAACCCAATAGGTTACTTTGCGGCGGAGCCGGAAGCGAAGATGCTTGGGGGAGGCGGCGGGGGCGGTGGCGCGTTTTCCGCGGCGAACGGGTCCGGAAAAGCAAAACGCCGGACTCGGGGGAGTCCGGCGTTTTGCAGGAGCGGCGGCGCCGCTTCGGTTTACTTGATCATCTCGGCGACAAAGGAACGCTCGTCGACGAGTTCCTTGTTGGTCGCGGCGATCTTGGACTTGGCGAAATCGTCCATCGCGTAACCGGTGACGACCTCGTAGCTGCCGGGCGTGGTGGTGCGGACGGGGACGCCGGCCCAGACCTCGGGGTCGAAGCCGTAGACGCCGTTGCTCTTGACGGCGATCGAGTGGAGGGCGCCGGGAGTGACGAGGGAGCGGACGTGGTCGACGAGGGCATTGGCGGCGGAGGCGGCCGAGGAGGCGCCGCGGGCGGCGATGATGGCGGCGCCGCGTTTGCCGACGGTCTCGCAGAACGGGCCTTGGAGCCAGGCGGCGTCGTTGATCACGGCGGCGGCGGGTTGGCCGTTGATCGTGGCGTGGCCGAAGGCGGGGAACATCGTGGGGCTGTGGTTGCCGTAGATGAAGATGTTCTGCACGGCGGTGAGATCGACGCCGGCTTTCTTGGCGAGCTGGGTCTGGGCGCGATTCTGGTCGAGGCGCACCATGGCGGTGAAGCGGTCGGGCGTGAGGCGTTTGGCCTGCGACGCGGCGATCATGCAATTGGTGTTCGCCGGATTGCCGACGACGGCGACGCGGGCATCGGCGGCGGCGACGGCATCGATGATGCGGCCCTGCTCGATGAAGATCTTGCCGTTGTCCTTCAGCAGGTCGGCGCGCTCCATGCCCGGGCCGCGCGGCTTGGCGCCGACGAGCAGGCACCAGTTGGCGTCCTTGAAGCCGACGCTGGCGTCGGACGTCTGGACGATGCCCTTGAGCAGCGGGAAGGCGCAATCGTCGAGTTCCATTACCACACCGTTGAGCGCCTTGAGGGCCGGCTC
>JACCDS010617733.1_pt1 | contig 21454 bp, 44 predicted proteins | sample 7446441 | NCBI WGS metagenome assembly JACCDS01 (sample SAMN15323445, study PRJNA562643) | freshwater metagenome | isolation source: river surface water | place: USA:Blue River Watershed | collected 2017-08-17 | reverse complement strand
TCCCTGTATTCCTTGTGCTCCATTAAAACCAATTGCTCCTTGAACACCTTGAATACCTTGTAAACCTTGTATGCCTTGAATTCCTTGCGTACCAATACCAATAGCTCCTTGTACTCCTTGGATACCTTGCAAGCCCTGAATACCTTGAGCTCCAGTGCTACCAGTAAAACCTATAATACCCTGAATACCCTGAAAACCCTGAGATCCAGTACTACCTGTAGCTCCTGTGGCACCTTGTGCCCCAACAGAACCTTGAATACCTGTTAATCCTTGAATACCTTGAAGACCAGTACTTCCTTGACTTCCTGTAGCACCAATAGATCCTTGACTTCCTGTGGTTCCTTGAGCACCAGTACTACCTGTAGCACCTTGAGAACCAGTAGCTCCGGTAGCTCCCTGAGCTCCAACAGCACCCTGTGATCCAGTAGCACCCGTAGAACCCTGACTTCCTGTTGAACCTGTTGATCCTTGAGAGCCAACAGCACCTTGAGCACCAGTACTTCCAATTGCTCCCTGTGACCCAGTTGCACCTGTAGTTCCCTGTAATCCAGTTATACCCTGGATACCTTGAGTACCTTGGGCTCCAGTAGAACCGGTAGAACCAGTACTTCCTTGTGCACCAGTTATACCTTGACTTCCAGTAGCCCCTTGTGATCCTGTAGAACCTGTTGCACCTGTAGCTCCTTGACTACCAGTAATTCCCTGAGATCCAGTTGCACCTTGCGATCCTGTTGCACCAGTAGTTCCAGTTGAACCTTGACTACCAGTTGCACCAATAGCACCCTGACTACCAGTTGTTCCTTGTGCTCCTGTAGAGCCAGTGCTGCCTTGAGATCCCGTTGCACCAGTTGCGCCTTGAGCACCTGTATTTCCTATTAGTCCTTGTATACCTTGAATACCTTGTGTTCCCTGACTTCCAGTAGCTCCAGTATTACCAGTTATACCTTGAATTCCCTGAAGTCCTTGAACTCCCTGAGATCCAGTTAAACCTGTTGACCCTTGACTACCAGTAGCTCCTTGACTACCTGTGGATCCAGTTGTTCCCTGACTTCCTGTTGTTCCAGTTGTACCTTGAGATCCGGTAGCTCCTTGTGCACCAGTTGAACCCGTGCTTCCTTGACTACCTGTATTACCAACTAAACCTTGTAAACCTCTGATACCTTGAATACCCTGTGAACCTAATAAACCTTGTGTACCTTGAATACCCTGGATTCCTTGTGTACCCTGAGCACCAGTTAGACCTTGACTACCTGTTATACCCTGAGAACCTGTGAGACCTTGAACACCCTGTAATCCAGTAATACCCTGAATTCCTTGAATTCCTGTAATTCCTTGTACTCCCTGTGGACCTGTTACATTACCAACATCATCCCATTCAGTACCATCCCAAACCCATAAGTGTCCAGTATCTGTTGTGATATATCCATCACCAATAGCTCCTGTATATGAGTTAGGCCATCCTGGCAATGCAGTTGAGGTAGCTACACTACCTAATAACGTAATAGAGTTACCTGAAGTACCTTGTGTTCCAATTAGTCCTTGAATCCCCTGGATACCCTGTATTCCCTGCGTACCCTGTATTCCTTGAAGACCGGTTAAACCTTGTAAACCAACAGATCCTTGTGCACCTGTGTTTCCTTGTAAACCTGTTAAACCTTGTGTGCCTTGAATTCCTTGACTTCCTGTCAATCCTTGTGCACCTGTAGCTCCTTGTGAACCATTAATACCAGCTGCTCCTTGACTACCTATAGCACCTTGTGCTCCTGTACTTCCTGTTGTACCTTGACTACCGGTATCTCCTTTAAGACCTTGAATTCCAGTTGCACCTTGTGAGCCAGTGCTTCCTGTAGATCCTTGTGATCCTGTATTACCAATTGTTCCTTGGATTCCTTGTAATCCTGTTGCTCCTTGAGAACCTGTATTACCAGTAGTTCCTTGAGATCCGGTAGTCCCTTGAGAACCAATAGTACCTTGATTGCCTTGAATGCCCTGAGTTCCTTGAGAACCTTGTGCTCCAGTTGCTCCTGTAGAACCTTGAATACCAACTGCTCCTTGAGCTCCGGTTGAACCTGTAGAGCCTTGACTTCCTGTATTACCTGTTGCACCTTGAGCTCCAAGTAATCCTTGAGTACCCTGCAATCCTTGTATTCCTACTGATCCTTGAGAGCCAGTTCCACCTTGTATACCAGTATTACCTTGAATACCATTTATTCCTTGAGATCCTTGAATTCCTTGAATACCTTGAGTACCTGTAAGACCTCTTTCACCTTGTATACCTTGAACGCCTTGTAATCCAGTAGTTCCCTGAGAACCAGTATTTCCTGTAGAACCTTGTGGTCCAACAGTACCTTGTACACCTTGACTACCTATTGCTCCTTGTGATCCTGTGTCACCTTTAATTCCTTGAGCTCCTACAGAACCTTGTGCACCAGTAGAACCTGTTGTTCCTTGAATTCCATCAGCACCGGTAGTTCCTTGAGGACCCATTGTTCCTTGGGCTCCTGTTGATCCCATAGCTCCTTGAGATCCCGTAACTCCAATCTGCCCTTGCGCCCCAATTAAACCTTGAACCCCTTGTGTACCCAATAATCCTTGTATACCCTGGATACCTTGTACACCTTGTGTACCAACCACTTCACCAGAACATACCCAATCTACAATATCAGTAAGAGCTTGCGATACTGTTCTATCTTGTGCAATTACAGTAGTATCTTGACATACAATAGGGTCTCCAGTATATACTACACAATCAGCATCAAATGATTCTGCACACTTTTCCGCATCCTCACATGGTTCTGGTGTAGGACAAGCTGGTGGACTTGTCAGTCCATCGGTACAAGCATCATCATTAGTGAATAAATTCTCTAATAACTGGGATCTTTTGGGGATCATATAGTTTTATTATAATTCTGCAATACTAAGATAAGCAACAAATTGAGGAGTTGCTGAGTCATAAATTACAGATTTAGATACTAAATATTGACTTGGGTTTGCTGTAAACAGAGTATTTATATCAGCTTCAAGACCATCTGCAGTTGCATTAGTCACAACTGTTTCTGTTACATTTTGTAACTGACTAATTGCCAATCCCTTAAGTACAGATTTTTGATATGGAAAATTGTTTCCTTTATTTCCGTATGTCTTTAAATTTCCAATTGACATGATTAAAATGTTTTATTTAATGTAAATAATTCTGAGTATATAGAGTCTCCCGTACTTGCTGTACCCCATTGTGCAGTAACTGACAAGGTATTTAATTCCGTAGTATCAAAACCTGTACTTGTTTCTGTACTAAAATTAGTTCCTTCAAATGCATTAGAAGCATCTTTAGTATAGAAAAATATTCCCCCGGTTACTATTTCTGCAGTACCTGATCCGCCAATGGAACGTACTGTAAAGTTAACATCTAATTTCCAATGCTTATTTGTTGATCCTGCCATAGTCAATACTCCAGTATCAGCTAATACAACACTACCGGTTTTAATTCTTATTCTAAGAGTATGATTATTTACAGATGAAATGTGCCCTGTTGCTACTGCATGAAAGCTATCACCTACTTGAAACCCATTTGCAGGTACACTTAAAGTCCCTAAACCACCGTCTAATAAAGATGTCTCTGTTGTTGTATTAGTTACTGGTGTACTAGAGTTAGTCTGTGTATACAAACCGTAGTTTAATGTAGTTGGTATACCAGCATTTAACTGAGTAGCAAGATCAGAATATTTAATAATGGTAGGTTTATAACTACCATCATATTTTCCATCCCTAGTACCAACTACAAGTAAATCATCATCTTCCAGGACAGCTTTTACCATCCTGGATTTGATGAGATTAAATAAGTTGGTAAGATTATTTAACATTATGCAATAATCAAATAGTGAACTTTAACTACATTGTTTAATGCAGCTGAGCCAGCACCATTGCTAAGAACTACTTTAAAAGAACCTGCTGCAATATCAGCTACTCCTACAACTGGAATACCAGTAGCAGCTTCATCATACTCAACTGATACAAGAATTCTTGATCCAGCTGCAACAAGTGAATTGTTTACAGTGAATGAAGTTCTAGCATTAGCAGCAAGAGTAGATGATACAGTAGTAATAACACCATTTAATGCATTTACAGTAACCGCAGTAGTAATACTAGTAGCCTGAGTTACATTTGCATCATTATACAATGATTGCAAAGGTGCTGCATTAACAGCAAGTGGAAGATATCCATCATCACGAGAAGGATCTTTTGCACCTACTGCAATTAAGTTGTCAACGTCTGTTGGAAGAGCTGCTCTATAGTTCCCAGCTTTAATCCAAGAAATAAAATTTAAAATGTCCATGGTTATAAATATTAAATGTATACATTATAATATACAAAAAATATCTATAAACTGCAAGTTATTTCATTCTCCTTTAAGAGCTTGAACAAATAAGTTGATATTAGTAAATTCTATTTCATTTATTGTACATAAAAGGTCTAATAAAATTATTCCTTTATCTGTTGACGCATGACATTGACTTTCACTTATTATTTCTATTTCACCCTCAAATATGTATTGAATTTGGTTTAAAATAAAACCATTTGTTATTGTAGTTATATTAAGCATATTTCAAAATTCTATAAGCAGTCATTACTGAACTATCTGCCGTGTTTGTTAATTGAATTGCAAATATTAAATAATAATCACTTGCTGAATTGTAAGCAACGGAAACAGGTGTAGTTGTTGTTTGTTGAATATCAGTAACCGAAATATTAGCTGCCGATAAATTACCAGTTAAATTTGTTCCATTATAAAAAAAACTGCGTATATTTTGGTGATTTGTTATAACAGCCCCACCAGCAATTTGGTATAGTGTAGCCATTAAAGTTGCTCCAGTTAATGTGTTGCTTGTGTTAATATAAACTCTATAATTACCACCTCCAACACTTCCAGTTTTTGAAAAACGCGCTAAAATATCCAAAGTATTATTGGCAGCTAATGTGTTTGCAGGTATTAATATACTTTGTGTTATTGTATTGGCAGTTGTACCAGTTACAATTGTTCCAGTTGTACCAATACCTAAATTTGTAACTGCTCCACCTCCTCCACCTCCGCCTCCGGATGTTCCCTGAATTCCCTGTACTCCTTGAGTACCTGTACCAGTTACACCCTGTACTCCTTGCGGACCTATTGAACCTGTAGTACCTTGAGTACCAGTTCCTGTGGTTCCTTGAATTCCTTGTAAGCCTGTAAAACCCTGAATACCTATTGAACCTTGTAAACCAATAATACCCTGGATTCCCTGTGGACCAGCAGGTCCTTGTGCACCAGATCCGCCTCCACCTTTTGGTTTACCATTAGGTCCAATTATTTCTAAACCTGATCTTCCAAATACATTACCATTCTGATCTGTTACTTGCATTACTGAATCCCATTAATAAGGTAGTTTGTTGTGCTAACATTACTAGTTAATACTAGATAATCCCCTGCAGGAAGAAAATAAGAATACTCATCTGTTAATACATCACCTAAATCTAAACTAAGATCATATATAGTTGTTAGTAGCCCAGTACTTGCTTGATATCTTTCTAACTTGTACTCATATGCACTAGTAGTATTGTTTATTCTTATAGACTGAATTCTATATCCATTACTACGAGAGCCTGGTTCTATAGTAGTTCCTGTTGTAGATAATTGTCCTTGTAATATTAATTCTGCCATAATATAATATACTAAATTTTAATGACATAAAAAAATCCCTGGTATAAACCAGGGACTTTCTTGACAGGGTAGGTGTTAGAGTACTATCCTAAAAAATATCCAAATAAGAATGAAACTATTATTAAAGCTCCTATAGTCCAATTAGCAATAGCTCTACCTTTCTCATCCTCCACATACATATTGTACATTTTGTTATAGATAGGTCTTGTCATAGCATTTATTACAATCCAAAACATTGCAATACATCCTATTGCAAAAGCTGCTAATACTATTTTCAACCAGATCATAATGTGTCTATTCTTCTTTGTAAATATACTAAAGCTTTTTGTAAATCTTCTTTTGTAGTAGTTTTACTTTTCTTTCCAGCTCTAGCTAAATATTTGATTACATTACCAAGATAGAAATCTTTATCTAATCCCCAAGCTTCTAAAACATTAAAAACTTCGTAGACAGAATCCTTACCACCATAGTGATTTGGTCTAGTAGCATCATTAACAATGATAATCCTACTAGATACATCAAGTGGAGTACCACTGATCTCCTCTTTAGAGCAAATAACTTTTTCATATTGCTCTTCAGCTTCTTGGCTAAAGTTTACCATGTGATTGCAATATCATGCTCTCGCACCATAAGTTTAAGAGCTCCTTCAACATCAATTACTTCTGAGGTATTGAGTGCATTCATTTGAAGATATACTTTATCTCCAACTGCAAACTTCTCTACTTCATCACCTACTGCAAAGATCTCAAGTGCTGTCCACTTAGTTCTCATTTCTGCTTCTAACAATGCTTTATCTTTCTCAGATAATTCAAATGCTGATTCTTTTACTTCAGGTTTATTTACTAGAATTCTTTTTCCGTGTAGTTTCATTGGTTTATTTTAATGTAATTACTTTTACTACTGTCATCTGAGCATTTAAGATTTCTCCTACTGCATGATCAAATAACAAACTTTTTACTGGAGTCTTATCATCATTAGAGTATCTTCTCTTGAGAATCTCAGCCATTTCTGCTGCTAATTCTTTTACTCTATGTACATCTTCATCTCCACTTGGATTAAAACTTAATCCTACTAACTGTTCTCCGAATGTAGGTAATCTCTTTTCTTCAAATCCTACAATTACTTTTTCTTGTTCTTCCATATATTTATCAAATTTAATACGTGCTTCTAAGTTGGATTCTGACTCAGCCGTTAGTTTGTGCCATATGTCCAACTGATGTTGTGTCATACATTCTCAAATGTTGCTACAAAAGCTTCAGGTGTGTATGCTACATATTTACCTGTTATTGTCTTTACTATAAAATCATTAAGACAAACAACCTCATTACTTTCGTTCGGATCTAATAAAAGATCTTTTACTTGACCATGAGTTGTAAAATAACAAGTCTCACAAAAGTCCATAACTTCCAAATGGTTTTTTCCGTTCCATTGAACAGCTTCTACCATAAGTGGTTTGGTTTTAAACAATTGTGCCATGCACAAATATATAAAAATTTTTTAAATAAAAAACCCCTAGCAGTTTCTGTTGATCAGACAGACTTACTAGGGGGTGTTACTAGTTATAAGGCTGAGTAGGTGTGGGTCGTCACCCAGAATCTACAGCAGATTCTCTTTCCCAATAACGAGAAGACCAGATCTAGTGAGCAGATCTTACGGTATGCTTACCTGGTACTTGGGCCAACAGCATCTAGCTGTAGGGGAGGATTCCATAGCAACAGTATCACTATGGGGTTCCGTTAACAAGTAACGGTGGAGTTTATTCTTCTATTCTTTTGTTTTTACTACTAATTACAAACTTCAGAGTATACACATCATCTGCTGTATCAATAAAACTATCATAGTGCATATACACATTATATACCTTACTAAGTTCTTCAATTCTTTTTCCTACAAGAAGTAACTCATCTGTGATACCTTGACCATTCTTACCAAAGTCAATCACTAACAACTCAATCTCTTGATCACCTTCTAAGTGCTTTACAATTTGTTCTTTCATAATATTTAATTTATTGGTTTACTGTAAAATTACTCAAATAATTTAATAATCCGAGTCATCAAATAAGTATGAAAATATGCTTCTGCTTCATGCTCTATATCCCTGTTTAAAAATGTAGGTAAAAACTCTTGGCATAAATGGAGAAGTTCATGGGCTAGGGTTGCCATGTGATGGGGATTAGTTATTGCCCATGTATTCTTTAAAACAATTACCCGGATTTTAGTACCCGGGTAACTCTTAAGTTCTTGTGTAAGATAAGCACCTTCTACAGTAGTTTTAGCTTCATATGCTTTAGTGATATCTGGTTCAATATCCTTAAAAAAGGTTAAGAGTTCATTATACCAATGGTAGTGTGTTTTGATCTTTGTCAGATTCTTTTCATCTGTCTTAGCAAACATCTCCTTAAACCACTCTACTACTTCACAATAATTATAACCCTTAATAAGTATGAGAACTTCACTACTATATGGTTCAAGCTCTATAATGTTAATTACGCATCTAGCCATACCATAAAGGTACAATATATTATACAAAATGTGTTATATAAGAACCAAATGCATAATATATTGTACTTTTTAAGACAAGTTATCCCTGCCCTCTGTACAATTTCTTGTACTTCTTAGAACTCTTGAGTTTAGATGTTTTAGTCTTTGCATGAACCCCAGGACGAGAAACTTTCTTCTTCTCTAGCTTGGTTAAGCTTTCTTTAATCTTTGCCATAGTATATTAGTTTATACTATAAGATAACAATTATTCATTATCATAGAACATTCTTTCTGAATCTTCTGTACTCCATTTCTCAAATCCCTCGCAATTGTAGTAATCTTTGTTGACTAAGTAATCAGGTTTTTCTGGGAAAGGTTTAGTCACAAAACTAGGTTCAGACCATTTGATTCTATTATTTGGTTGCAACGCAATCTGTCCATTATCAAGTAAAATGATATGGTGACTCTTATGCTCTAGTGGATCTTCTGCTAGGGACAAGTCTGTATTCATATCATTAGCTCCCCAGTTGATGGTAGCATAATAACTACCCGGGTAGAACTTATGGTCCTTCATATAGACCTCTACTCTGGTATCATACAAATACGATAGGTGAAGTAAAGTAAAGTTATAAGAGAAACAGTTCCATATTTGCAAGTAGTGAAAAGGCAGATCTGGTTTTGGTATCTCCGGCTCATGGAGCAAAGCATGACTTGGTAACTTATCCCGGAGTACACCATTCTCTAAGAGTACCTGGAACAGGGCTGCTTGTCCCGGCATACACCTTACTGATATAATAACCCCCGGGGTCAATTCTCCTTGACCTTTTTTATGTTGGTACATATACTCATTTCTAACAAATACTTTTAAAGGGAAGAAGTTGTGTTCTATATATGCCATATGTAACTTATTGTGGGATTCCCCGGGGGAGAACAAATGAAAAAAGAACCCCCGGGCAATCTACCTGTAGCATTGTAAAGGTAGGGATAACTTGGGAAAGAAACAAATACGGGAGGGGATTTATAATATATTAGGGGATGAGTGGACCCATACATCACAACCCCCCACCCCCCGAAGTTACAGGTGGGTACCCCCTATGAATCTGAGGGAGACATGGCATGACACAGAAAAAAGTTAGAAAAAGTTTGCTGGGAGAAAAGTTTGCATGGCAACAGCAGGCTTGCTCACAGAGCTGAGCAAACACTGCTTCTGCATGCTGTGTGCTTGGAAAGGGAGGAGGCACGAGGCACAGGCTCACATGTATTATATATGATGAGGTTGTTATACTACTATATAGCCACTTTATATTCATTATAATTCTAAACTTAATCTCATGAAATACAAAACTGTATTAATTGAGGTTGCTGCGGGAGATGCTGGCAACCTCACAAAGACACAAGCAAAGATTAACCAATGGACTACCAATGGCTTTCTTGTGAAGTTTAACACTTATACAACAGCTACACATTATCTGTTTCAAGTGTTACTCAAGTTAGAAGCAGGAGAATAATCTCCTGTTTTTTTTCTTTCCACTTTATATCTATTAAAATTCTAATACTTAAAGCTATGATTTTTATATTCTTATTCCAGGAACACATGATTGAGACAATCAATGGACAGTTAATCCTCAAAAGAGGTGAAGGTTTAACAGAACAAGAAAGACTTGAACTTAACTCTGCTTCAGAAGAAGAGTTAATCACAACATATGAGACTTTGCAAAATCCAGAGGTTATTGATATCATAGTTTAGAAGAGGAGAGGGAACTGTTGTTCCCTTTTCTTTTTGTTTCCACTTTATATATTATATAATTCTAAACACATATATTATGGTTACACTTTATTTTGCTGAGATCCTTGACCATACAGGTAAGGCTATTCTTAAACTACGTTACACAGCAACTGCTAAACATGCAGCATTCTTGGGTAATAAGTTTGTTAATGAAGTTCCACCAGCTTCAAGCTTTACTATTAAGAAAGTAAAATTCTCATTAGGTAATGTAGCTGAAGCAATGAACTTTATGTACAGAGGATAAGAGGGAGCAATCCCTCTTTTTTATTTAAGCCACTTTATATTAATTAAAAATATATGACTATGGAAAAGAGAAACAGTTTGTTTGTAGTGTCCTACTTTGCATTAGGACTATTTGGTGGTTGGTTAATAGGATCTGTTAGACCTGTTCCAGGTATGAAGCCTCAACATAATATTAAACCAGAATATTATCTTGAGTTAAAAGGTGATGGCTCTGCTGTATTAGAGGACATTGGTGGCAACACATATCATTGTCCTACAATTGAAGACATACCAAATGCATTAGAAAGAGATAACCTGTAATGGGTTATCTTTTTTTATTTCCACTTTATATTTATATAAATTTTAAACTGTATTAATCCTTAAATTATTTTATTATGAAAAGTTCAAAGAAATTAACTGCTTACAAAAAAGCTCTTGCTGACATTGCTGACACTAGACTTATTCTAGATGGTATTTCAGATAAACTTGGAGAGACAGGTGAAATTTATATTTCATCAAATGTTATCTTGCAACCAAATAGTTCTGATAAGCAATACATCTTTGCTCTTGGTGTTCTGAATTCACAGATACATGCAAGTAAAGAGCTTGGTATTGACAGCAAGGAGCTTGATGAAAGGAAAGCTGTATTGCTTAGCAATAGAACTTTGTGGAAAGAACGTGAGGAATGGAATCAATATCATTTTGAATTGACCCATTATATTCATGATCTTAAGAAACTATTATCTGATGATGACAAGTTTCAGCTATTGGAATATCCACAGAAGGCATAGGATTAGGGGGGCTTCGGCTCCCTTTTTTTCTTTTCCCACTTTATATTTATTTGAATTCTAAATTATATACTATGGACAAAATAAAGTTTGAATTAGAACAAGCACTAAACAATAGTTTCCCAATGCGTGGACTTAATGAAGGTTGGTGCTATGCAGGTAACTTCTACGTTGGTGAGAAGAAATATGCATACTATGGTACATCACAAGATGACAAGGTTACTTGCAGATGTATGGCTAATGCAAACTATGCTAACCATTGGTTTAAGATGGAGGTAAACTATGTAGATAGAAAGCCAATCATTACTGTTGGAGAGTGTATAGGATAGGGGGAGTAATCCCCTTTATTTTTTTGTCTCCACCGTGTGGAGCAAGTAGACTCAAGTGCTGATAATGAGATAGTTACAAAATGAGGTATTTGGGCTCATAGTTGCTGAAGCAACGGCTTTTTTCCACTTTATATTTATATAAATATTAACCCCTAATTCATATATTATGATGAAGAAACAAATTATGTTGACGTGGAAACTTGAAACTACCACGGGAGGAAACCAAGTTAAGAATGCTACCATTGTGGGTACATTACTGCGCTTGAGTGAAAATGTTTTCAGCTATGAAAATGCTTCAGGTGAAACCCTGAACTATAAGTTGGCTGACATCCAATTCACTGATAACAACGGAGTTAGCTTCAAGAAGCAAGGTGTTGTTGTGTATGAATCTTCATACTCTCAAGGTATGGAGATTGGAGAAAACTACTTGGGTAGAATTTCTCGTGGCACTAATGAGGACGGCTCTCCACGCAGACCTTGGGCAACCCTTTCATCCTATGTTGCAGGTGATTCCTTCTCTGAAGCAGATTTTGCTGAAGAAGAAATCCTTGATGAGATTACTGTAAAGTAATTGCAAGGGAAGAGCACTACAGAAATGTAGTGCTTTTTTTTGTTTCTACTCTATATATACAGAAATGAGACCAATAAAATGTAAGTGCTTGATTATCAGTATGTGTTGTTGGGCACATAGTTCCCTACGGGAACGGCTTTTATCCCACTTTAAGATAATGCAGATATATAATAGTAGGTATTACTGTGTCAGTGACGGTCATTGATTGGTCATTGAAACAGTCATTGAAATGGTCACTGGTCAGTCACTGATATTTTCTGAAACGTAGTGTGGATAAGGGATACAGAGGGAATGGGTGAAAAACATTCTCTAATCATATGGTCATAGCAATGGTCACAGATTTAGTCAACAGTCTATACCAACATATATTTATAGCTAAATAACACTATACATACATTACTATCTTATATATCATTACTATTCCTATTACTAGTACTATTACTATATACAGTATTTCTACTATTATATGTAAGAGAACAGTAAAAGGATCCGGAATTGATTATTTACCCCTAAATATTATAATATGAACGTATACATTTTAAAATCTGAAAGCTATTGGGCCAATGGTGAACATGTTGGTAGTAAAACTCATGGAGTATATGCTACTAGAGAACTTGCTAAACAAGTAATGTATGATTTACCTGAGTGGGAAGGTGAGTGGCGTAATGTGTATATTATTACAGAACATGAACTCCAAGGACAATTACCAGTTGATTATTTACTTGAAAACTAAAGTTATGACTTTTTCTAATTTAGAATTTGAAACCGATGAGTTAGGTGAACAAGCCTTTCACATCTTTGACAACCATTATGGTGTGTCAGTAGTACGTGGTCCTTATACACATGGTGGTAGAAAAGGACTATATGAGTTAGCTGTTGTATATATGGCTCCTGGAGATAAAGAATCTAGGATAGTATATGATACTCCGGTTACCAATGATATTATGGGGTATTTAACTCCTGATAATGTTACAGATATAATGGCTCAGGTGGAAGCATTACCACCAAGATAATTAAATACTCTCATCCAAGCAGGTATATTACTAAAATAAAAGGAATTTAAAGGTGTAACAGTAAGGTTACTGTCTTTTATGGAAATATATATCAAGGGTTGCAACCTTGTGAGAGTACGAGTAACCATCCACCAAGACTAAAAGCTTTCTTTGTAGCATGTAGGGATACATGTGAGGTTGTTAGAAGAAATGCATTGTTAAGTATGGAAAGGTAGAGATATTAATGCATTCTCTCTACAACTTTTAGTCTTTTTAATGTACCATTCTCAGTTCTCAAGGCTGAGCGGTTGTAATAGTATGCAGTAAACAGCTTGACTGTTGGAAGAAATCATAAGTCTTAAACTTTTACAACTGAGTACAGAGGGATTATTGGGAGCATGTGACCATGAAATAGGCATGCATTGTTATTAACAATACAGAGGACGCATGGCTCTGGGTAGTAGTAATACTATTGGAATGGCACTGTGGGGAACGCAGAATAAATCTATCTGTATGGAAACAAAAAAGATTGTCCGTTTATAGTGCGGGGCTGAGAAAATCTGAAAGCCAACACTATTTAGTAATGCACCAAATCTACTTCCCAAGGGTAGACAGTTGTAATGAAACAATTGAATAAAATATGCTACGAGGTTTTTATTGTACTTCATATGACTAGCAGATTACAACTGAGTGCAGAGGGAACTTATTTTTGATTTATTTATTTTTAACCAATTCTGATTATGAAAAAACTATTTATTCTATTTACCATTGTAGCACTTACATCTTGTGCTACATCTAAATCTTGTCATACAAAAGGTGTTTATGTAGACAAGTCTGTCAAGAGAGCACAAGCTAAACCACATGCACATTAAAGATCATCTATTATGTTAGAAAAGCAAAAACAGAGATTAAAAGAACTTCAAGCCAAGGAAGCTTCATTTACATGGGACATTATGGAAATTAGGAATTCTAAAATGGATCCAGACTATAAGGCCATGTGGCTTAATGATGCAGAGTATAGCAGATACATGGTTCAACTAGAAATTGAAGAACTTGAGCATTATATAGCTATGTTCCCGTTAAAGCTTATGTTGGGAGGATTTGTTATATTTGTTCTTGCTATGACTATTTATATGATATCATAGTAACAATGGTCCTGTAGCTCAGCTGAATAGAGCAAAACACTTCTAATGTTTAGGTCACAAGTTTGAATCTTGTCAGGATCACAAAGCCTCTAGGTAACTAGGGGCTTTTCTTATTTAACAACTAAATAAAAAGAACAATGAAAACAGCAGTAGAATTTTTAAGAGATAGATATTACCAAATGGATGGTGAATTATCTGAGGAAGACTTTGAGCAAGCTCAAGAAATGCAGGAAAGTCAAATTATTGATGCAACACTCTACGGGTTTAGACAAGATTCAGATGGTGATGATTGGGAAGGTGATAAACATAATGCAGAGAAATACTATAATGAAACCTTTAAACAACAAGAACAATGAAAGGTAAATATCTAATTACAACCGACAAATTCTTTGTTGCTCCTGATGGTGTTACATATTCAGCAGCTTGGGGTGATGTTAAAATTCTTGGTGATGAATCTATTATGGGAATTAAAACAAACAGACAAAGTGCCAATTGGTATGCTATTGTTGGTGGAAATGGTAAAGAGATTGTCATTGCAGGATGCCAAATCTTTTATGCAGTTAAGTGTGAGGAAAAGCCAAATGCTGAAAAAGTAACTGATTGGTACAATGGCTCTGATGGTTATGTTGTAGAAACCACTAGACCAACAAGGATTTATATAGCAGAGTAGAAATTAAACAACAAGAACAATGAAACAATTCTTTCAAAAGATAATCAACCTTTTTAGGTTAAAAAGTCCATGTTGCAATAGTATAATGGAAAATGTAGATGAGTATAAAGGTTCATTAGTGTATGAATGCAATGAATGTAAAAAACAGTTTTTTTAACCAACACGAACAATGAAAGAGATAGTAGAAATTATTTGCGGTACTATTATAGCACTAGCATTTATGTATTGGATGTATAAATCTGATTTGTAAACATTTAAACAACAAGACCAATGAAAACAGCAGTAGAACAAGCAGTAGATGCTTTAAGATTATGGTCAAATGCTTGGGATGAATTTGACAGAACGGGTAAAAATAAACCACAGCCAATTGAAGAAGTAATTGCACCATTTATTCAAATGGAAGAACAACAAAAAGTAGAGTTTGCTTTTAGAGCTTACAGCGAGAAACTTTCAACAGGTAAAGACTTTGTTGAGATTGTAAATAGTATGAGAACCTTCAAACAACAAGAACAATGAAGAATATTATTTTAGCAAAAACATTGATTGTATTAAACATACTATACATAGTAATATACAACTCATACTTTGGATGGAATTTAACTCCAATGTCAAATGCGGAAAGAATCTGTGACACTATTGTGCACTATGTGGATATAATAGCAATAATCATCTATTTGACTCCACTAGCACATCTTTATGAAAAAGCACTTAAAAAACTAGAGGACAAATGAAGAACTTAACTAGAAACATTATAGCATTCTCGTGTGTGTTCTTATTCATACAAGTATGTGGTGCTTACATTATGGGTGGTTTTGATCACCAGACTATTATTAGTAAGGGTATATCAATATCTATGGGTATTACATTTGGAGCTTTGTTTGCCGGTGCACTAGAAGATTTTAGTGGGAGAGAATAGTATTGATTAACAATTTAAATTTATGATTATGTATATTTCTAAATTACAAGAGCCATACAAAACATTGGCTAAATTTTTTATGAAACAAGTTTCTAAAAAAACTGACCTGTTAAATGATGCCTTTCATTGGGGAAGTTGTACAGGACGTAACTATGTTTCTCATAATACATTTTGGAGCAAAGTTAATAAAGGTCAAAAACCTCAAGTTCCAGAAAGTATTGCTACTTACTATGAGAAGAAATAAGGTAAGAAATTACCTGTTGTAATGGGTATGCCTAAGAAACTGACTGAAAAGCAAAAGGCTGAAGTAAAAGAAAACGTCCGTAAAGCAGTACTTAAAAAAGCTGCTGCAAAAGTTAGTGCTGAAGCTGTTGGACCAACTCCTGAACAACTTGAGACTTTCAAACTTATTGGTAGAGTGATGAGACCTTTCAAATTCAAATCAGGTACTAATGGTCTTACTTATCATGAAAGCATGGATAATTTACTTGGTCATGAAGGTACAATTGTAGAGGCCAATTCTGAGGCTGTATTACTATCTTTTAGGAGAGTTAATTATGACATTCAGTTCTGGTACCCATTCGGTAAAGATGTTAAATGTACTCTCTTAGGTGAAACTGCAGAAGAACACCTTATTCCTGTAGAAGAAGTAGAAGAAGCAATGGCTATTATGCCAGAAAAACCATTTATTGTTGGACAAACTGTTTACTTCAAAAGCAATGGAGAACAATTTAAGTGTAAAGTTACTCATGCTAATATTAGTGGAAGAGTTCCTATATCTGTATATCCTGGTAAACGTTTTGGATGTTTTTGTACAACACTAGATGGTAGATGTTTTTCTGATAAATATCCATCTTTATCTCATACTCCTTGGTATGACAAAAATGGTGTTATGCTCAACATATGCAATCTTGAGCCTGAAGAACCTATCCGTACAAAAGATCAGATTATTGCTGCATTGGAGAAAGATCTTGATGATGCTTACAAAAATGAAGAAGCAATGTTGAAAGAGCTGAACACAAATCTTGACAGAATTCTCTTCCATTGTCACTCAGTACAAGAGAACACAGGTAATGTTACTATTGATGACATAACTTATTGTACAATATTAGTAAGAAGAGTTATGGAAAACAAGTTTGGATACAAACCAAAACAAGAAGAAGTTTAACCTTTAAACTAATTATTATGTTATTTGCAACAATTATTACTATGCTTATTCTTTTTGGGATAATGCTATTTATGTACGGCATTGCATCAGATGACGGCTTTGTTTTATTTGCACTATTAGGTATGCTTCTAATTTTTATGTCAATGGTTGTAGGTCAATCTGTACCAGTAAAACATGAGTATAAGTATAAGAAGAAACCTACTGTACAAATTGAGTGCAACGGTAGTAAATGTGATACTACTTACATCTATAAATTTAACTAGTCATGCTGATATTTGTAAACCAAATAGCTTACATTAGAAAATGTGAGAAAGAACAAGCAAGTAGATGGTTGTATTATGGTACCGGCAAAGTTCAAGTCGGTACCAAATTCCTTAAGCTAATTCCTGTATATGAAACTAAGACCGGTGTCTTTGAACATGAATTTATGCAAGGTGATAAGTATATCTCTACAGCTGAGGAGTACAACCGTACACACAAGAATTCTTACTGTGATGGTGAGGATGTTTATAAAAAACCTCATGTTGAAATTGTTATGAGTAATAACACTACCATCACTAAGTACTTTGAAACAGTAGCTGAGATGGATGCATTTGTAGAATCTCTAGATACTAGAGAAACAATTTCAATTGATTAAGTAACCCCCAAAAACCAAATAAAATGAAGAAAAGTGTAATTTTTATGATTGCCTTAGTGGCATTAAGTCTTACATCATGCCGTGGGTATGAACGTGAGCAAGACAGACTTGACCGTGAGAGTGAAGGTAAAGGTGAGTTGCTCAAAGCTGAGTCAACTAAGAAAGTTCAGATTGAGCAAGCAAAGGCAGACTTAGAGTCAGCTAAGCTTAATGCTCAGACTAAACTTGAGAAAGTAAGAGCAGAAGCTGACTCAAAGTTAATTTCATCTAAAGCATATGCTGAAGCAGCTGTAATTAGTGCTAAAGGTGAAGCTGAAGCAAACCGGTTGTTAACTCAGTCTCTGAACCCATTGGTGTTAGAGTATATGAAGATTAACAAGTGGAATGGTAAGCTTCCTACTACATCTCTTGGTGGTGGTACTGGTGCAATCATTAACATTAAGTAATGAAGTACATTATCATCTGTGCTATTGCAATTCCAGTGGCATTGCTAGTATGGGCTCTAGTTATTAGAGCTATCAGAGAGATCTTTAGAAAAGATTAAAAATACTACCCTGCTTGAAGCAAACAAATAATGAGAAACATCCATAACTACCATAAGAACGTTTGTTGGGTTGATTATTAGAATCCATACCAAGATGGAGTTGTTTGTGGAGAGACATGTATGTCCTAACTACTGAGGCTCATAACCTAAGTTGGTACATGTTCACACACTTGGAGTGACAGGGTATAATATTATGTTATATAGATAAAGAGAGTAGAAATGCTCTCTTTATTTTTTTGTTTTTAAATAAAAGGTTCGTATATTAGTGACTACAAAACACAGGTATATGAAAAGATTTTTTGATAAAGTAGACAAAACTGATAGTTGTTGGTTGTGGACTGCAGGCACTAGGGGTAAAACGGGTTATGGTGCTTTTAAATTAAATGGTAAAGTAATTGATTCTCATAGAGTATCATATACAATGCACAAAGGAGAAATACCAAAGGGTATGTATGTGTGTCACACTTGTGATAATAGAAAATGTGTAAATCCTGATCACTTATTTCTGGGAAGTCCTAGAGACAACTGGCAGGATGGTTTTGATAAAGGTAGAATTAAACTGTTAGGGGGAATGGATCCTGAAAAGCTCAAGAAACATCCAAGTAGAGGTGCTTATTTAAGGGGTTGTAGATGTGATGAATGTAAAGCCATACAAAATAATATGGTTAGAAGATATAGGGATAGATTAAAGAATAAATAATCTTATTCCGACTACAGACTGTGCCAACCAGAAAACATTGAAAGACAAAGTTGGTGACAGCCGGGAAAGTACCGGCATTTTTTGTTTATTTATTCATTTAAAATTCTGATTATGAAAGTGTTAGGAAAACTATTTAACAGAAAGAAAACTTATCCAAAGAATAATAAGTTTGAAGTACTTATTATTGGTGAGGATAAATCTGATTTTCAAGAGATGCTTGGAATTACAGACAAAAGAAGAGATGAGCTACTAAGACTAGCAGTTGATAGTTATAAAAAGAATGATCTTTTTAGTACTAGTTGCAAAGATGCAGTAGCAGAGTGCAATCATATTAATGAGGTTGTATTCATAATGACTATGCTTACTAAGGTAAGAGAAGTGGAAAGCAATCCACTTTCGGGTTTATTAAGCAAACTTAGCAATGGATAGTAAAATCTTTACATCAGTATTAGGTTTCAATTTTGAACTTGATCTGGTGGACAATGATGGTCAACTTATTAAAACTGGAGCAAGGAGGGTAGAATGTCTATCCTCCGAGACTCCTAATGTAGGTACCAAAATTGGCGGAGAATCATGGTTTACTAATTTTAATGAACCTCTCTTGAGTAAAATCAGAGATTATAGGAGAAGAAATGACTAAAATACATTTAGCACTAGAAGACACAGACTTATTTAACTGCATTAAAGGTATTATTGAACATCCTAATAGTGCTGAAATAGCAAAAGTTTTAACTTATAGTATTGGTTTTTCTACTGAAGCATCCTCATTGTTCTTTAAGACTTATTTTGGTGATATTGCTCCAGATATACTTCCTGTAGGAACAATTGTAAAAATAAAAGCAGAGGATCTTGGATGGGGTATTGATACTGCAAAAATGAAAGCTGATGCATTATTAGATGCTAACGGTAATGCTACTGTTATAATAACTGACTTTAAGGGATTTTCCAGTGAAGCTACTTACTATGTTAGGTATACTGAGCTAGATAGTGCAGGTAAAGCACAAGTAAAGACTGGATTTTTAAACTATAAGGACATTATAGAGGTTGTACAAGATCTCTGAAGATAGTATATCTGTTGGTATGCTTTTCCTAACAAAGGAATACAGAGAGGGACTAATAATCCCTCTCTTTATCCTTGTTTAGCTATATACTGCAAAATATTATTAATCAAGCTATTGTATCTATAGAATATTAATTTATATTTACTTTTCAAATACTGAGATGCTATATCAATTACCTAATGGTAAAGTAATTAATATTACAGTTGAGGAATATCTTGAAATCACTGATTTAGATATACAGTATCTCATGTCCCTAGATTTTGGAGAGCATATAGTTGATCCTTTCACAGGTTCTGCAGTAGAAAACAATAAGAAAGAAAAAGTCTATGACTTTGACTTTACACCAGCAGATGAAGATGAAAATTATTATATCTCAGATGATGAACCATTTGATGACATAATAGACTTAACGGATAACTTGGATATGTAATGATTAATACAGTGTGAGAAGCTGTATTGTAGTCTTTCTCAAAAAATCACTTAAATTTTACTTATGAAATCAAAAGTAATTGTTGTAGCTGATCCAGCTACAGGAGGGGTTATTAATGTATCAGAAAATAACCCAGAATGGGGCTATGTTAAAGTTCAACAAACAGTTATTGTAGTTGACAAAAGCATTGCAACCCGTAGAGTAAGAACTGCATTAATTAATGCTCCCCTTGTGGATTTAAAATTAATGGAGTTTTATGCAGGTCAGCAACTTGATGGCAACATTGTAGTTGAAGAATCTTTTATTCCATTTAACAAAAAAGATCCAAACCGTGATCTTAAGGTGGCAGGAGAAACAGGTATTCTTTGTACTTATGAAGGGCAGCCAATTTACCGCAGAACATACTTTACAACAAAAAGTATTGCAAAAGATGTTGAAATTGCTCATGACAACATTGAAGAATTAAAAGCTGCTTATGCTAAATCAGTTAAAACTGAGACATTAAAGCCAAATGAAGAATTCTCTATAGCAGGATAGACCTGTTGATTGATGAGAGAAGGGGATAGCAATATCCCCTTTTCTATTTTATGATTAAACCAATGTATATTATGGAAAAGCTTAAAAAACAGGTAAGAAATTACCAGCTGTATACAAGTAAGACTTATGTACAGTATGAGCAAGATGGTTTCACATCTTATCAGAATTATCTCTATAAGAGAGCACTTTATGGTTTAGATGCTCTTACAGAGAAAGAACTTGCCACTATGTGTAGTAAGAAAAAGCAAAGGATTATTAGTGTTTATAAGCGTGCTCAAGTTACACTTAATAAGTTTAAACAGCAAGTAACTATGCAATATTCCAATGCTATTTTTAGTAAATTCTTCCCAAATAGTCCCATTACTCAGTTCTTATTGACTGATACTGAGACAGATGAGAAGTTTAAGAACACTTTAACTTTTAAAGATTTAGGTATTGAGAAGCAAGATATTATTGCTATCTTTATTGCTGAAGGCATCTTACCAAAAAACTTTTTTGATTTAAAAGATGCTCCATTAGCATTACCTAGATTAAAGAATGAAGTCAAAGTTTAAAGAATGTGACGGCTGTGGTAAACAGACCGTTATATGGAAGAACCATGAGGGGTTTAAATACTGTAAATATTGTTGGAGTTGCCAAAAAGCCATTAATAGTGACAGTTCACAGAAACCAAACGATTATAAAATCCCTCAGGTTTCTTCTAAAAAGAAAAAGAAAGATACTGAGTATCTCAAATTGAGAGAAAGGTTTCTTACTGAAAATCCAATATGTCAGGTCTCTGT
>JACCDS010020701.1_pt1 | contig 21457 bp, 16 predicted proteins | sample 7446441 | NCBI WGS metagenome assembly JACCDS01 (sample SAMN15323445, study PRJNA562643) | freshwater metagenome | isolation source: river surface water | place: USA:Blue River Watershed | collected 2017-08-17 | reverse complement strand
GCGATCGCGCGGAAGCACCGGCTCTTCGTGATCGAGGACTGTGCGCAGGCGGTCGGTGCCACGTATCGAGGCCAGCCGGTGGGCACTTTCGGCGATGCCGGCACCTTTAGCTTCTATCCGACGAAGAACCTCGGTGGTTGCGGCGAGGGCGGGGCGCTCGTCGCCAAGGATGAGGCGATCCATACGCGGGCGCGCCACATCCGGGTGCACGGCTCGGACCGCCGTTACTATCACGATATCGTCGGTGGAAATTTCCGCATGGACGGGTTTCAGGGCGCCTTGCTGAACGTGAAGTTGCCGCACCTCGCCGGCTGGACGGCGCGGCGGCGGGCAATCGCGGGCCGCTATCTCGCGGAGATCAAACTGGCCGACGTGCGCCTGCCGGAGCAGCCGGCCTACGGGCAGTCGGTTTTCCATCAATTCACGCTCCGGCATCCGCGGCGCGATGCGCTGCGCGAGCACCTCGCGAAACAGGAGGTCGGCACCGACCTGATCTATCCCGTGCCGCTGCACCTGCAGAACTGCTACGCGTCGCTCGGTTGCGGTCCCGGTTCGTATCCGGTGGCCGAGCAGGCGGCGGTGAACTGCGTGAGCCTGCCGATCTTCCCGGAACTGACGGACGCGCAGGTCGACCACGTGATCCGCAGCATCAATTCCTTCTGAGCCGCCCATCGGCGGTCGCATCCGGCGGGTCGCCGGGAGTGCGGGCTCGCTGCGGCACCGGCGCCACTCCTCCCCGATGATCGACGGCATCCGATTCAAGGTCTGCGGGCTGACGTCGCTGGTGGACGCGGAGTTGGCGGATCGCTGCGGCGCGGACTACCTCGGTTTCATCTTCTACCCGAAATCGCCGCGCTACGTGTCGCCGGAGAAATTCCGGGCGATGGCGGCGCGTTTGCCCCCGCGACGAAAGGTGGCCGTCACGGTGACGCCGACGGTGCCCGAGTTGGAGGCGCTGCAGGCCGCGGGGTTCGATTACTTCCAGATCCATTTTCCGCTGGAAACGCCTGCGGCGACCCTGGCCGCGTGGTCGGAGGCGGTCGGCAAGAAGCGGCTGTGGCTGGCACCCAAGCTTCCGCCCGAGGCGGACGTGACGCCCGAAATGCGGGCGGCGGCGAAATTTCTGCTCGTCGACACGTTTCACGCGGCCGGCTTCGGCGGCTCGGGGCTGACGGGCGACTGGGGCAAGTTCGCGCGGCTGCAGGCGGCGCACCGGGAGAATTTCTGGATTCTGGCCGGCGGCCTGAATCCCGACAACATCGGCGAGGCGCTGCGGGCGAGCGGCGCGCGTTTCGTCGACGTGAACAGCGGCGTCGAGGCTGCGCCGGGCGTGAAGGACGAGGCGAAGTTGAAGCGCTTCGTGGTCGCGCTGCACCGGGCGGCGACGACCCCGGCGTGAACGTGCGACCGGATCAGGCGGCTTGAGGGGCGGCGCGGTGGACGCCGGCGGCGCCGGTGGGCGCGGCGCCCTTTTCGTGCGCGAGCAGGCGACGTTTCAGGCCTTCGCCGAAGGCAAAGCCGGTGAGCGAGCCGTCGGTGCCGATCACGCGGTGGCAGGGCACGATCAGGCAGATCGGGTTGGTGGCGTTGGCGCGGCCGACGGCGCGGGAGGCGGCGGGGTTGCCGATCTCGGCGGCAATCTGGGCATAGGTGCGAGTTTCGCCCGCGGGTATGCGTTGGAGTGCGGCCCAGACTTGGCGCTGAAAGCCGGTGCCGTTGGCGGCCAACTTGACCGTGAAGGTCACGCGCTCGCGGTTGAAGTATTCGCCGATCTCGCGGCGCACCGCGGCCGCGCGGGCGGGATCGTGGATCACCTCGTCGGCGGAAAAACGTTCGCGAAGCGCAACAAGGTTGCCGAAGGCGGTGGCGAGGACGGCGCCGTCGGCGTTGAGGGCGACGGAGAAGTCGCCGAGCGGCGTGGAAAAGGTGTCGTAGAATTGGCGCATGGCGGGAAGGTCGGAAAATCGGGAAGGCGAGAAATCGGAAAACTAAACAGCGTGGCTAGGCCGGCGGTGGCTGAGTGAACTGCCACAGGTGCGCGGTCGCGAGGCTGCGGTGCGGCGAAAACATCGCCATGAGCCGCCGAGTGGCGGCGACGTCGGGACGTTCCTCGAGTTGCAACAACGCGAGCAGGCCGCTGGTGACGCCGGTGTCGCCGAGGGGCACGCAGTCGGCAAAGCCGAGGGCGCGCATGAGCAGGTAGTTGACCGACCACGGACCGAGCCCGCGGACCGCGAGCAGCGTGCGTTCGGCGTGCGTCGCCGACGCCGTGCGCAAAGCATCGAGGTCGAGCTCGCCGCGGGCGATGAGGCGGGAGGTGGCGACGACGTAGTCGGCCTTCTGGCGGGAGAACTGGAGCGGGAGCAGCGCAGCGGGATCGAGGGCGGCGACAGCGGCCGGGGTGGGCGGCGCGTAGAGGCCGTCGGCGAGTTTCTCGCCGGCAAGTTCGACCAGGCGGCGTTTAAGCAGGCAGGCGAAGGGGAAATTGATCTGTTGGCCGATGATGGACCAGAGCAGGCCGTCGTAGACGGACGTCGTTTGGGCAATGCGAAGTTCCTCGCGCCCCGCGACGAGGCGGGCGAGCCCGAGCTTGCGGGCCAGGCGGGCGAAGGCCGCCGCATCCTGGTCCAGGCCGAGCAGCGCGACCACGAGGGCGTGCACCTCGACGGCGGAGCCGTGCTCGAACGAAACCCCGACGCTCGTGGGCGAGAGCTGGAGGCGCAGCAGCGCGGGCCCCGAAACAAGGCGCACGGCGAGCGTGCAGGTGTCGCCGACCAACCGCTCGGTGACGCTGTGCCCATCGCGGGTGAGAGCGCGGCGCAGGTAGGGCAGGAGATAGCCCTCGGGCAGTGTGATCATGAAACTGCGGGCCGTGCGGAGGTCGCGGTAGGCGGCGGGTGTGAGACCGTTTTGACGGCGGAAATGTTCGTGGAAGACGGACAGGGATTCGAAGCCGACGGCGACGGCGACGTGGGCTAAGCTTTCCTCCGCGCCCAGCAGGCGAGCCTTGGCGGCGGCGAGTCGGGCGCGCACGAGCAGGTCGGCCGGCGTGAGGTGAAAGTGCTGCCGCAGGAGTTCGAAGAGTCGGGTGGAACCGAAACCGGAGCGACGGACCACGGCTCGCGCGTCGGCAAACGCGGCGGGATCGGCGCGCACCTCGGCGACCAAGGTTTCGATGTCGGCGAGCACGGGATCGGCGCCGCGCGCGAAGTCGTCGGGGTGGCACTTCTTGCAGGGCCGCAGGCCGGCCGCGCGGGCCGCTTCGCAGCTGGGGAAGAAGCGGACGTTTTCGGACTTGGGTTTACGGGCCTTGCAGGCGGGCAGGCAGTAGATGCCGGTGGTCAAAACTCCGGTGAAAAAGCGGCCGTTGCAGGAGGCGTCGCTCTCCAGCAGGCGGGCATACATGGCGGCGTGGCTCAGTCGCATGGGCGGACGGTAGCACAGCACGGGCAGCCCGTCGTCCGGATTATTCCGGAGCAATTTTTCGGCGAGGTGCCGGAGCAGGATCTGCGCGGCACCAGCGGCGCGTTACGGCTGCAGTTTCTTCAACGCGCGCTCGATGCTCGCGACGTCGTGGAGTGCGTTCGCGGGAATCGGGAAGTCGGCGGTGAAGACGCGGAGTTGGGCGGATTTTTCCGGGGTCACGCGGGATTCGTCGATCTTGCCCTGGGCGTCGAGGACGGCGGCAAGGTTGAGGCCCAGTTTGTCGGCAAAAAAACGGTAGACGGCGGCGCGTTTGGAGGGGCCGTAGTCGTGGCCTTCGTCGGGCAGGTGGACGTTGGCGACCTGGGCGGCGGCGCCGTAGTAGCCGTAGATTTTTTGCAGGAACGGGAACTCGATCGTCGGGTTGTGCTGAGTCCAGTCCTTGCCGTCCGAGACCAGAAGCTGCGGGCGCGGGGCGGCGAGCGCGGCGATCATGGCGTTGTTGACGAAGTGATCGGGGCTGCGGTGGATCGGCAGGCCGCTCTCGCAGGCGCATCCACCGAAGAAATACGACGACACCATCACCACGGGAGCGCTGACCGTGACGCGGGGGTCGAGGGCGGTGAGGAGAAACGACTGGGTGCCGCCGCCGGATTCACCGCTGACCGCGACGCGGGTGGGATCGGCGCCCTCGAGCGAAAGCAGGAGGTCGAGCGCACGCATCGAGTTCCAGCAGTGCAGGGTGAGCGCGAGCGGGTTGCGGTGGGCGTCCTGACCGACGAGGGCCATCGACTCGCCGTAGGCGAACATGTCGATCGAGAGCACGATGGCGCCCATGCGGGCGAGGCTGGCGCAGCGGGCCTGGAGGCCGGGCCAGAAGCGGGCGTGATTTTCGTAGTCCTCGAGTTTCTCGATTTTGCGGTAGTGGCCGTGCGTGGACAGCACCACCGGGTAGGTCGGGCGGGCGGTGGTGGGTCGGTAAAGGTTGCCGGTGACCCAGTAGCCGGGGATGGACTCGAAGGCGACGTTCTCGACCGAGTAGCCGTCGTAGGTGCGACGCTGGCGGATGGCGGTGTTCAGCGGCGTGCGTTTCGGCAGCGGCGTCAGATTGAGCGCGGCGAGCATGTGCGTGCGCACGTGGGCGCCGTAGGCCTCCCAGGCGGCGCGGTCGGGAAATTGGGCGAGGGCGGCGTCGAGCATCGCCTGGCCTTGCTCCGGTTTCAGAAAGGCACCGGGGGTGAGGGCGGGACCGGAAGCGGGCGGGGGCGGCAGGCCGGGAGGATTCCACGCGACGGAGGCGGCGTTGGTCGGCAGAACGGCACCGACGAACGCCGCGAGGGCGGCTAGCGATTGGCCGAGGCGAAGGGGGGACGTGGGGCGGCAAAACGGACTGATGCGGGCGAAGCGGAGGGCGGGGAGGTTCATGGGGAGAGCGCGAAAGCGGGCGAAGGGCGGGTTCAGGCCGTGGCGTGAAGCTGCAGCAGTTCCAGCGGAACGATCGACAGCGTGCGTTCGTGGGTGGCCTGAATCACGACCGGAGCGGAGATGTCGTCGGCCAGCAGTTCGAGCCAACGGCTGGCGCAGACACACCAGCGGTCGCCGGGTTTGAGGCCGGGAAACTGATATTCGGGGCGCGGGGTGCTGAGGTCGTTGCCGATCGCGATACTGGCCGCGAGGAACTGCTCCGTTACTTCCACGCACACGGTGTGGCAGCCATGGTCCTGGGTGCAGGTGTCGCACCGGCCGTTGCGGAAGAATCCCGTCATCGGATCGGTCGAGCAGGGCTTGAGCGGGCCGCCGAGCACATTGCGGGAGGGCAGGGGAGTCATCGGCGCGAGCAAATCACGGTTGCGCGGCGCGATGCACGCAGAGATTTTCCCGGAAAACTCCCTTCACTCATGCCGACCACCTACGAAACCCTCCGGGCCGATATCATCACTGCCATGAAGGCGCGCGATTCCGCGACGACGACGGCGCTCCGCACGGCCGACGCCGCGATCAAGCGCGCGGCGATGGACGCGAACAAGGAGATCGACGAGGCGCTGACGATTGCGACGCTGCGCAAGGCGGTGAAAAACCTGGCGGACGCGAAGACGGAGTTTGCCGCGGGCGGCCGGGCCGACCTCGTCGCGGCCAACGACGCCGAGATCAAGGTGCTGGAGAAATACCTGCCCAAGGGGCTGGACGGGGCAGCGTTGGAGGCGTTGATTGCGGCGGCGATCGCCGAAACGGGTGCGACCTCGAAGAAGGATATGGGCAAAGTCATCGGAGCGCTGAAGAAACGTCCGGAGGCGGCGCTGATCGACTTCGGTGCGGTGAGCAAGTTGGTGCAGGCCAAGTTGCCGTAAGCGCGCCCAGGCTCCCGGAGGGACGACCGAAACCCTTCGGCGTGGCGCCGACGCGGCCCGAGCGGCGGTGCCGGCTGCGACACCGCAGCCGGTGTCGCCCGGTGGCGACGTCAGCTCATGAGCGCGTTGACCACGGCGTTGAGAATGCCGATCAAGGCGGCGCCCGAGATGAGTCCGGCGCAGATCGGTTCGCAGCAGCCGACCCAGAGCGTGTGGCCGGGGGTGCCGGCTTGCGGGTGGCGGCGGCCCATGAGCCAGAAGACCAGCGCCCCGAACCACATCATGAGACAGGCATCGGGCGGCAGGACCACGCCGAGACCGAGGCCGACGGCGGAGATGGGAAAGCGGCCCTTGGTGACGATGCGGGCGACCTCGAACCCGAAAGCGAGCACGGCGGCGATCGCCATCGAGACGATGGCGGAAACGGGCAGGTTCTTCAGGCCGGAGGCGACGAGATCGGACACGCCTTTCCATTCGAGGGCCTTGGGAAAAGGAAATGCGTCCGACAGGAGTGTCGCCGTGCTGCGGACGCCGTCGGCGGACGGCGGCAGGAAGAGGAGGAAAAAGAGCGGGGTGGAGGCGAGGGCGCCGGCGACGATGCCGATGCAGTGGCCGACGGCTTGTTGGCGGGGCTTGGCGCCGAGCATGTAGCCGGGCTTGATGTCGGAGAGCAGATTGGCGCCGTTGAGTGCGACCTCGCTGGTCATGCCGCCGGTCATAAGATTGGTGGCGGGGTTGCTGCGGTCGATGGCGCCCAGGCTGAACTGGGTGATCTTGGCCATCGTGCTGGTGGACGTCCATGAGGTGAGGGCCATGGAGTTCGTGCAGATGACGGTGAGAAGGAACGTCAGCGGGAGCGCGAGGAACGCGAGAAACCAGGGCACGCCAAAAAACCAGTGCGTGAGCCATACCCCGGTCACGCTCAGCACGGGCAGGCCGAGATAGGAGATCCAAAGCGGCAGTTCGATGTCGCGCAGCGGGTCCTCGGCGGGAACCGCGGCGCCGGCGGCGGCTTTTTTCCGGCCGAACACCGTGCGCCAGGCGGCGCGAAAAATCTCGGGCTTGGCCGCGAGCGCGACGAGCGAGCCCACCACCATCATGGTGACGCCCCACCAGATGGACCACTGGGTGACGATCTCGCCGCGGGAGATCGCGATGGTCTTGCCGGCGGCGGTGACGCGGGGAGCGATGTCGCCGCGCTGGATCATCCACGGTGCGAGCAGGGCGAAATTGACCAAGGTGCCGAGCATGACGCTCGAGGCCATCCGGATGCCCATGAGTCCGCCGACGCCCACCATCGCGGCATCGAGCCCGACGCGCAGGCCGAGGGCGCGGACGTCGACGCCGAGGATTTTCGGAATCCACCCGTGGACCGAGGTGGCGAACTGGTAATAATACTCGTCGATGCGCTCGCGCAGATGCCAAGGTTTGGCGAGCCCGAGCAGGCGGTCGAGCTGCAGGAGCTTGAACTGGACGAGCCGCTGCAGGGCCTCGCTCATCAGGAACTGCAGAAAGCCGGCGGCGCCGGCGACGACGGCGAGCACCTTGGCCTGGTAGAGACCGATCTCGCTTTTCCCCTCGTAAAGCGTGTCGAGCACGACACCGCTGGCGCGCCCCTCGGGGAAGGGCAGCTGGTCCTCGTTGATGAAGCGCCGTTTCAGCGGGAAGGCGACGAGAACGCCGATGAGGGACATGACGCCGTTCCAGATCATCATCTGCCACCAGGGTATGATCTTTTCGGTGACGAGCATGTAGGCGGCCATCGTGCCGATCAACGGCGTGATCATGTAGCCCGCGGCGGAGGCGATGGACTGGGTGCAGTTGTTTTCGAGGATCGAGATATCGCCCGCGATGCCGGCCTTGTTGAGCAGCTTGAAAAGGCCGAACGCGAGAATGACCGACGTGAGTCCGACGCCGATCGTTATGCCGGTCTTGGCGCCGATGTAGAGGGCGGTGGCGGACAGGATGCCGCCGAGGAAAAAGCCGCTGAGGCCGGCGCGCCAGGTGAGCTGCGGCAGGTCGCCGCGATAGACTTTCTCGAACCACCAGCGGTCCTTCTCGAGGCGGGTCCAGGTGCGGATCTGTTCGTCGGAGAGCTGGGGCAAGGGCATGGCGCGGCGGGTGAACGCAGACGGTGGCGGTGGACCGGGAGGTTGGCGAGCGCGGGTTGTCGCCGAAAGGGGCGCCGTGGGCGCTGCGGTGCCTCGCGGAGAAAAGTGCTTGGTCATCGTCCCGGTGCGGGGCAACGTCGACGCATCCCATGCGCCCCAGCCTCGCCTCGCTGAAGCATAACGTCCTGCCGGCCCTGATTTGTTTCGCGGCGGCCTTCGGGCTGGCGCAGACCCCGTTTTTGCGGCGGGTGGAGAACCTGACGCTGGACGAGCGGACGAAACTGCGGGCGCGCTACCAATCGGCGGTGCCTTCGGACGCCCTGGCCTTGGCGGCGATCGACCAGTCGAGCCTGAGCGGTTTCGGGAAGTGGCCGTGGCCGCGCGATCTGCACGGGGATTTTCTCCAGTTGGTCGGACTGCGGAAACCCAGCGCGGTGGCGTGGGATATTCTGTTCGACGATCCGTCGGAAATGGACGCGCCCTTCGCGAAGGGCGCCTTGCTGGCGGACGTCCCGGTAATCCTGGGCGCGAACGCGGGCACCCAGGCGGACGGCGGCGTGACCGCGGACTCCGAGAAGGCGCGCGGGGGGCGGCTGGCGCCTTTGCCCAGGGTGGAGGGGGACCGGACGCGGCTGGTCGGCGGCGACGCGATGAACATCCCGGGAGGATCCCTCGGGGCCGTGGCGGAGATCGGTTTTGTGGATACGCCGCCGGATATCGACGGCGTGCGCCGGTCGGCCCCGCTCGTGGTCCGGATCGGTGCGGAGGTGTATCCCTCGCTGTCGCTGCGCAGTCTGATGGCGTTCTGGCGCGCCGAGCCGAAGGACGTCTCAGTCACGATCGGCCGCGACATCGTGATCGAGACGCCGTTGGCCGTGCGGCGGATCCCGATCGACGAACGCGGGCGATACTGGATCAATTTCCGGCATCGCGATTCGGATCTGGCGACCTACGGCTACGACCAGATCGTGTCGCAATTGCACACGCGTTACGTGAAGAAGGAGGCCGGGCCGATTCCGGCGCTCACGGGTCGCATATTGCTGATCGGGCAGACCGCGGACGGGTTGACGGACATGGGACCGACGCCGTTCTCGCCGCTGACGCCGCTGGTGCTCGTGCACGCCAACGTCATCGACAACGTGCTGAACAACGATTTCGCGCGGCGGGTGCCACGGGGCTGGGTCTGGCTTGGCGGCCTGGCGGTGGGAATCGGGTGCCTGTATTGGCTCGCCGAGCGCAAGCTGGCGCTGCAGGTGGCGGTCGCGCTGGGACTGCCCGCGGCCTTTGTATTTGCGGCCGCCGTGGCATGGATCGGGGGCAGCTGGGATGTCCCGCTGGTCGGTCCGGTGCTGGGCTTCGGCTCGCTGCAGTTCTTCATGATCGCGCGACGCGTTCTCCAGGAGCAACGGGCGAAGGAGCAGATCAAGGGGATGTTCGGCAGTTATCTTTCGCCGACGCTGGTCACCAAGATGGTGGATTCCGGGGAGATGCCGCGTCTGGGCGGCCACGAGGTGGATCTGACGGCGTATTTCAGCGATATCCAGGGGTTCTCGACGTTCTCGGAGATTTTGCCGCCCGACCGGCTGGTGGAATTGATGAACGAATACCTCACCGCCTGCACCGACATCGTGCAGGAGGAGGGCGGAACGCTCGACAAATACATCGGCGACGCGATCGTCGCGATGTATGGCGCGCCGGTGGCGCTGCCCGACCATGCGTATCGCGCCTGTGTTTCGACCCTGCGGGTGCAGCATCGGTTGGGCGAACTGCGCGAGAAATGGAAGGCGGAGGGCGACAAGTGGCCGGAGATCGTCTGGCGGATGCAGTCGCGCATCGGCTTGAACAGCGGCCGGGCGACGGTGGGAAACATGGGAAGCCGATCGCGCTTCAACTACACGATGATGGGGGACACCGTGAACCTGGCGGCGCGCATGGAGTCGGGGGCCAAGCAGTGGGGCGCTTACATCATGTGCGCCGAGGCAACGAAGCTGGCGTGCGAAAAATACGGGGGCGACCGCGTGGTGTTCCGGCCGCTGGGTCGCATCGTGGTGAAAGGCCGGACCACCGCCGTGCCCATTTTTGAGATTGTCGGCCTGAGCGAATTGCTCGGACCGGACACGCGGGAGTGCGTCCGGCTGTTCAGCGACGGGCTGGAGTGTTACTATCGGCGCGATTGGGCCGGGGCGAAGTCCCGGTTCGAGCAAAGCAGCCGGTTGGAGCCGAACCAGCCCGGGCGCACGCCGGGTGTCAGCAGCAACCCGTCGCTCGTCTACTTGGAGATCATCGAGGACTATCAGGATACCCCGCCGCCAAACGACTGGGATGGCGTCTACGTGATGAAGGAAAAATAGACGCCTTGGGGTTCTGCGGATTCGTCCGGATCCTTGGTCGATTCGATCGCCACGTCGCCGTCTTGGGTCCTTTGGCTTCCGGCAAAGTGGCCCCTCTGCCGAGCGTCGAAAATCGGATTGCAGGCAAGTTTTGTCGCGACAGCGTTGGTTCTGCTCTAGAACGCTCGATCATATCCCTCAGTTCCCATGAATGTATCCATTGGTTTTTGGGCCCGGCTTGGCCTCCTCGTTTCCGCGGTCTCGGTATTTTCCGTGTCGGGCTTGGCCCAGACGGCAAAGATTTTGAAGATCAAGGGGGAGGGGGCGACAGTGGTGTTGCCGGACGGCTCCACGGAGCCGGCGGTGGAGAACAAGGCGTATCCGTCCGGCTCCACCGTCAAGACGGGCGCGCGTGCGGAGATCTTCCTGGAAGCGGCGTCCGGTGCGATCGCGACCATCAAGCAAAATTCCGACGTGAAGATCGAATCCACCGCGACCGAGCCGACGCTGTTTCTCAGCCGCGGCAATCTGGTGTCACAGTTGGATAAGAACAAACTCGCTGGAAAAGAATACAAGGTCCGCACCGCGAGTGGTGTCGCGGCCGCGAAGGGCACCACCTATACCGTGACGGTGGCAGGAACGACCTACAACGTCATCACAATGAATGGCGCCGTCGAGGTGCGAGCCGCCGGAAGTCCGGTCGGATCGGGCATCGTGATTGGCGCGGGCGGCGTATCGGTGAACGGCGGGACCCCGCAGCCGCTGGCTCAAGCGGTCGCGTCGGGTGCGATTACGCAGGCTCAAGTCACCGAAGCCGCTTCTATTGCGGTGGCCGCGGTTGCCGTGGTGGCCAGTGGTGCGGCGGGAGCCGATGCCGCGGCGACGGCGTCGGTGGAACTCTCCGCTGCGGTTGCGGTAGTGGTCAAGGAGGCTCCGACGGCGGTTGCGGCTGTTGCGGCCAGCGCCGCTGCGGCTGCTCCGACGCAGGCGGCGGCGGTCGTGACCGCGGCAGTGACGGCGGCGGCTACTAACCCGGCCGCTAATGTAACGTCGGTCGCCCAAGCCGCTACGCAAGGCGCGGCCCAAGGTGCCGCGTCCACGACCACGACAGCTCAGGCGGCGGCGTCGGTCGCGCGTGAAGTCGCGGCGGCGGCGGCCCAGGCGGCGGCTACGGCGGCCCCGGCGCAGGCTGCGGCAATTGCCACCACGGTTTCTCAAGCTGCCGCGGCGGGCGCTACGATTGGTGCCGTCTCCGCCGGCCAGAATGCCACGGCGGTCGGAACCACCGTGGCGGCCAGTGCCGCGCAGGGCGCAGCCAGCGGTGCCACCGCAGGTGTGGCCGCGGCCCCGGCCTCTGCTGGTGGCGGTGCGGCCGCAGCGGCAAATGTCGCCAATTCTGTGGCAACAAGTGCCGCCACGGGTGCTTCCCAGGGCGCGACGAATGCAGGCGCGACCAACGTCACGACGTCTACAGTCGCGACCGGAGCCGCCACTGGGGCGAGCACGGGGAGCGGGACGACGGTGGCCCCGCCGACGGTTGCGCCGCCGACTCCGCCTGCTCCGGTTGCTCCCGTGACGCCGGTCACCCCCCCGACGACGCCCATTGTTAGCCCGAACTAACGCCTCTTGGATACCGTCCGGCAGTTTCTTGCAAAAAAACTTCAGCTTTTTCCGCAAAATTAGTCTTCGCCCTTGCTTTGGTAGGGAAATTGCATCAAGGCCTTAGTTAGTCGGGCGCAACAAGACACCTTATTTAACTTATGAACAATCGATCCCTCGCGATAGCGTTTCTGGCCGGGCTTACGCCTGCGGCCTTGATCGCCCAAGCTCCTCAGACTCCTGCCCAAGTGGCAGCGGCGGTCGCCGCCAATCCGGCGAATGCCGAAGCCATCGTCCAGCAGGCGGTTACGGGCAATCCCACTCAAGCGGCAGCGATTGCTGCCGCGGCGGTTCAGGCTTCTCCCGCATCTGCCGCTGCGATCACCTCTGGTGCCGTCAAGGCGTCGCCGGCGTCTGCGTCGAGCGTAGCAGCTTCGGTTCTCGCGGTTGCTCCGACTCAGGCTGTTGCAATTACTACGGCGGCGGTTGCCGCTGCTCCTGCCCAAGCGGCGAGCGTAACGGCAGCGGTCGTTACGGCTGCACCCACGCAGGCGGCGGCGATTACGACGGCGGCGGTGACGGCGGCCCCGGCCCAGGCGGCGGCGGTTACGTCTGCTGCGGTGACGGCGGCCCCGACTCAAGCGGCTGCAGTCACGACCGCGGCGGTGACGGCTGCTCCGACCCAAGCGGCGTCGGTTACATCTGCCGCCGTTCAGGCGGCGCCGACTCAAGCGGCGGCGGTTACAACTGCGGCGGTGACTGCGGCTCCGACCCAAGCGGCAAATGTAGCTGCCGCGGCTGTGGCAGCGGCCCCGACGGCTGCCGCGGCCGTTACGACGGCGGCGGTGACTGCTGCCCCGACCCAGGCGGCAGCGATCACCTTGCAGGCGACGGCCGCCGTCGCGACCGTTGCTCCGACTCAGGTTGCGGCCGTTGCGACGGCGGCTACCACCGCTGCTCCTACTCAGGCGGCGGCTATCGCGCAGAGCGCGGCCAATGCTGCTCCGACTCAAGTCGCCGCCATCACCCAAGCGGTGAATGCAGTCCCGACGGTAACGGCGCCTGTCGCCCCGCCGACTCCGGCCCCGGTGGTTATTCCTCCGCCGGTTGTTGTTGCGCCTCCGGTTGTTACTCCGCCGGTTGTCGTCGCGCCTCCTCCCCCCCCGGTGGTTGTTCCGCCGACCACTCCGATCGTCAGCCCGACCTGATCTGGCGATACCAAATTCAGAAAGAAAAGCCGACCTTCGGGTCGGCTTTTTTGTTAGAGAAAAGTCCCTTGTTGTCCCGACGCGGCCTTCTTTTTTGAGGCCTCCTCCTCGGGAGTCGGATTCAAGTGACGCGGCGGTTTGGACGCCTTGGCGGCAACGGCGGCTTCGCGGTCGGCTACAATGCGATCACAGATTTGGTGGATATGCATCCGAAGCCACTGGGCCGAACTGCTCTTGGCCGTGTAGTCCGCGGGACCATAACCATGGATGCGACCGGACTGCAGCAGGCGGTCGTTTTGCTCAAATTCCGCCGGTTTTTCGGGGTTGTAGACCGCATAGGCGCGGCCACCGCCGCTTTTTACGACCGAAAAGCTGGGCACATCGCTCGGGCCGTCCGCGATGTAGATCATGTTTTGCAGCGGCACGCGGCGATCCTCGGCGGCCATTTTTGAGTTCACGTCGATCGCTTTGTTGCGGTTGGTGCCTTTGTTGATCTCGAAAATCGCGCGCGTCTTCGTGGTGTTGTCGATGACCATGCCGATTTGCGCTATTTCGGATTTTGCTTCCAGGGAGAACTCCCGTTGTTTGAGGAAGCCCGGCTGGAGCGGATTTTCGACGAATTCGCAGGCCCAGACCCCGTCGACATGCTTGGCGATCGCGCTGCCGCGCACCATGGGGGCGATTCCCGTGCTCACGATGTAATGTTCGAGCGAGATCTCATGTTCGACGTATTTGGGTTTTTCGCGGACAAAATCCTTCGCGCGGGCAAAGAACTCCGGCAGGCCCGGGTAGAACGCGATCTCGGCGCCGCAGTCGAAGAGAATTTGATTGTTCAGGCCCGACATCACACCCGCCCGGACGTAGGTAAGCAGGTGATTCAAATATCCAAGTTCCCCGGCCAAGTGATATCCGCGCTTTCGATACTGTTCGGTGAGGGCATTGGTTTCCGCCCAGAAGGTCGCTTCATCGACACCGTAGCGCCGAAACAACGGCGACTGCATGTAGTCCGGAATGAGGGTCTTGTCGAAATCCCAGATGCAAGCGATCGTGTTTTGGGTGAAGAGGGTGGTGGCCATGGGTTGCGCTTCGCGTCACGCGATGGTTGCACCGCGGCGGAATCCCGGAAACAAGACGGTGATCGATTCACCCGCGCAATTCGCAAATAGACCGCTTCAACCCACGCATGGATCAACTGCCGGACATCGCACCGTTTCGTCGCCGTTTCGAGGAACTCGGGGCCCAGATGGCGGAGGCGAGCTTCTACTCGAATTCCCGCAAGGCCGCCGACACGACGCGGGAGCACCAGCGCCTCGGCAGTCTGATCGAGAATCACGAGCGGCTGCTCAAGCTCGAGGCCGATGCGTCCGGAGCGGAAATGCTGCTGGCGGACCCGAAGGGAGATCCGGATTTGCGGGCCATGGCGACGACCGAGCTGGCGGAGGTTCGTGCCGCAATGGCCGCATTACGGGGGCAGATTCTGGCCGCTATGATTCCCCCCGAACCGACGGATTCGCGCAATACCGTGATGGAAATCCGGGCGGGGACCGGAGGCGACGAGGCCAGTCTCTTTGCGGCCGAGTTGTTCCGGCTCTATTCGAAGTATTCCGATGACCGTGGCTGGAAGATCCAGCCGATGAGCAGCTCCCTTTCGGAGCGCGGTGGTTTCAAGGAGGTGATCTTTCTCGTCACGGGGACCGATGTTTACCGGCAACTCAAATTTGAGAGCGGTGTTCACCGCGTGCAGCGGGTGCCGGTCACCGAGGCCAACGGTCGCATTCACACGTCGACCGTGACCGTCGCGGTCCTGCCGGAGGCGGAAGACGTCGACGTCGAAATCGATCCGCAGGAGCTCGAAATCACCGTCCAGCGGGCGAGCGGCCCGGGCGGGCAGGGGGTCAACACGACCGACTCGGCGGTGCGCATCATTCACAAGCCCACCGGCATGATCGTCTTTTGCGCGGATGGTCGCTCCCAGCAAAAGAACAAGGCCAGCGCGCTTGCCGTGCTCAGGTCCCGACTCCTGAAGCTGAAGGAGGAGGAGGAGCGTTCGAAATACGCGGGAATGCGGCGAAGCCAGATCGGTTCCGGGGATCGCAGCGAGCGCATCCGGACCTATAATTTCCCGCAAAATCGCCTGACCGACCACCGGATCGGACTTACCCTCTACAGCCTTCCTCAAATCATGGAGGGCAGGCTCGATCCGGTGCTCGAGGCGTTGCAGAAGGCTGACTACGAAGAAAAAGTGGCCATCCTCACCGGACACAGTTTCACGCCGGCGGTGCGGCAATCGGGCGACGACGATTGAGATGCACACCATTCTGGAGATCATCAAGAAGACCACCGACTTCTTGGCCTCGAAAGGAGTCGATTCGCCGCGGCTTAATGCTGAGCTGCTGGTAGGGTATGCGTTGGATCGCAAGCGGATGCAGCTCTATCTGGAATTCGAACGACCGCTCACGGAGGGCGAGCTTGAGCGCATCCGGCCGTTGGTCCGCCGCCGGGCTCAGCACGAACCGTTGCAATACTTGCTGGGCTCGGAGGAGTTTCATGGGCTGCAGATCAAGGTGGATCGGCGAGTGCTGATTCCACGCCCGGAGACCGAGTTGCTGGTCGAGGCCTTGATTTCCCTCGGCAGGGAATCCGGAGCACCGGCCACGGTGTTGGAGTTGGGGACCGGGAGCGGGGCGATCGCATGCGTGCTGGCCCGGGCTTGGCCTGAGACACGGATCGTCGCGACCGACGTCAGCAACGACGCACTCGATCTCGCCCGCGACAACGCCGCGGGGTGCGGCGTCGCAGACCGGATTTCGTTTGTCGCATCGGATTGGTGGAGCCAGGTGCCCGCCGGACCTTACGACCTGATCGTTTCCAATCCGCCGTATCTTTCCGCCGCAGAGACGGCCGGAACCGCCCGGGAAGTGCGCGAGTTCGAACCGCACCTGGCGCTCACGTCCGACCACGAAGGAACGGCGGCGTTGCGCGCCATTATCGCCCGTGCGTCGTCATTTATTTCGCCCGGCGGGCGATTGGCACTGGAGACGGGAATCGATCAGCACGCCGTGCTTACGGAGCTGTTGAGGTCGGCTGGATTCGGGCAAATCGAATCCAGACGCGACCTCACGGGGCGCGACCGGTTTATCCTCGCGGTTTGGCCGGCAGCGACGCCGTCGACGTAACTGCCGTCAGCGGCGGGCGGGAACTGCTCCAGAGTTCCCGGTTCTTGCCCATGGCGACGGCGTCGCCGATGACGCGGAGCGCTTCGCGCAGATGCACGTCGGCTTTCACGTAGGTTTCATTTTCGTCGAATGCGTCGTCGGCATCGTCGTCGTCGTCCTCCTTTTTTGGCGCCCGAATCTTGGGCGGAGGCGGAGTCCCCAGGTAGAACGGCTTGAAGGCGAAATCGCTTTTGGCGATCCGCTCTTTTTCGGCCTTCATCTCTTTCCGGAACGCGTCGTCCTCGGCCTTCTGGCGGGTGCGTTCCTCGAGGTTGACGGAGACGAGTTTCTGCTCCTGCCGCACTTTGAAGCGGTCGACGATCCGCCGGAGATAGGAGAACTCCTCCAAGTTCGCCTGTCGTTCCACGCTGGCCTTCTTGAGCGGGCTCAGGACTTTGGGATCGAGTGGTTCGCCTTCGAAAAAGCTGGTCGGAATCTGGTCCCAGACCATCGCGCGGGGCAGGTCGGCCTCGCCGATGGGAAGGTAATCTTCGATCGAGGGAAGAACGATATCGGGAATCACACCTTTTCGCTGGGTGGATGCGCCGCTGGGCAAATAGTATTTTTGGATCGTGAGTTTGGCCGCGCCTGATTTCTGCGGGGACAGGGCCAACGCGCGCGATTGGCGCTTCATCTCGATCACCTGCTGAACCGATCCCTTGCCGTGGGTGGAGCTGTCCCCGACGATGATCGCACGGCCGTAGTTTTGCAGGGCGCCGGCCACGATTTCCGATGCCGAAGCGCTGAACCGGTCGACCAGCACGGCAAGCGGGCCGGTGTAGGCGATGTTGGGGTCGCGGTCGCCGTCCACGTGGATCTCGCCGGTGAAGGCTTTGACCTGAACGACGGGTCCTTTGCTGATGAAGAGGCCGGCCAGCTCGATGGCCTCCGTGAGGAAGCCGCCCCCGTTGCGGCGGAGGTCCAGGACCAGTCCTTCGATGTTCTGCTGTTTGAGTTTCTCGATCAGCCGCGCGACGTCCTTGGATGCGGTGGCCTTGTCGCTGTCCGTATCGCCGTCGTCGGCCGGACCGTAGAAGGCGGGCAGCGTGATCACACCGATCGGTTGCGTCGTGCCGCCGGTGCCCGGAAGATCGAAGACCGCGGCACGGGCGCGGGCGGAGTTGAGCTTCACGGTATCGCGGGTTATGACGATTTCCCGGCGCACCGAGCTGTCGGTCGCATCGGCCGGTTGCACCATCAATACGACTTGTGTGCCTTTTTTGCCCCGGATGCGGTCGACGATCTTGCGCAGTTTCATGCCCATGATCTCGAGCGGTTCGCCTCCTTTTTCGGAGACCGAGATGATCTTGTCGTTGGGCTTAAGTTGGCCCCCGACATCCGCGGGGCCGCCGGGCACGATCTCCCGCACGATGCAGATGTCGTCCTCGACTCCGAGCAGGGCGCCGATGCCGACGAGCTGCAGTTTCATCTGGATGCCGAAGTCCTCGTAAGTGGCGGCGGAGAAGTAGGACGAGTGCGGATCGTAGAGTTTCGCGATGGTCGTGAGATAGATTTCGGCCAGCTCGTTGCCCTCGAACTCGTGGATGTTGCGGAGCACGCGCTCATAGCGTTTGCGGATCTGCTCCTTGGCTTCGTCCATCGATTTCTTGTTCAGAATCTCCTGCACCAACTCGAACTTCAGTCGGCGACTCCAGAGTTCGTCGGATGCGGCGGCGGTGGCGGGCCATTCCGATTTTTGGCGATCGATCCGGTAGGTCTCGTTGGTGGCGAGGTTGATGTCGTTCTTGAGCTGCTCCCGGATCCACGCGACCCGCTCCTCCACGCGGGTTTGGTAGACGTAGAAGATCTCGTAGGCGGCGTTGATGTTGCCGAGGAATGCCGTGTTGTAATAGACGTTCTGGCCGTATTCCTTCTCGAACCGGGCACGGTCGCTGCCGAGGAAGAACAACCGCTGGCCGTCGAGTTCGCCCATGTAGCCGGGAATCACCTCGGCGTAGTCGGCGGCCCGCACGGAGTCGTGATTGTAGTGCAGCTCGTCGAGAAGTTTGGTGAGCGTGCTGGCTTCGTTGGCCAGAGTGGTCGAGGTCGAGAACTGCTTCCGATCGGTCGCGGCTTCGCCGGTCTGAACCAGCAGGGTGGCGGCAAGCAACAGGGCGGCGCGGAGTGGGAGGCCTAAGGCGCGGAGCATGGTGACGGTGGGATAGCGAATGGGTGGGAATGTTTCGTCTTTGATGCGACGGAAATGCGACGAAGGGTCAGCGGAGGTGTCCCAGGCGATTGCGCGCCTCGTCCAGCAGACGGCGCTCGGCGGGCGTGAGCGAGGCAATGCCGTGGGCATTGATCTTGTCCAATACGACATCGACCCGCGCCCGCAACTCGGCGGCTGACACCGGTCGGGCGGGCGCGCGGCGGGTATCGGCGGCCTGCATCGGTCCCGTCGGGACCAGCGCTGCCTCGGGCAATCGTTCTTCGGCCGGAATCTCCCGGGCAGTCGACCCGCGGTCATGCGCGAAGCGGTAGTAGCTCCAGCCGACGAGCGCTCCGGCCGCGTGCGCCGGGGCGGCAAACGCAAAGGGAAGTTCCCGGCCGAGGAGGTCGACGATCACGATTGCGGCCAGATCGACGGCAAGCAGGGAAGTCAGGAGTTGCCGCGGGCGAATTGTCACAGGAAAGGCGAAGAAAACCAGAACCCGATACTCCCGGATCGGGTCGATCGAAGCGACCAAGGCCAGCAGTCCGAACACGCCGGCGGTCGAGCCGACGAGGATTTCGCCGGTATCGTGGCGCATGCCGAGCCAGACCAGGCCCCCGATAAGATTGGCCGTCCCGAACAGCAGCGCGAAGCGAACCGGCGAAAGCAGCGGCAAGAGGGTCCGGCCGGTAAATACCAGCCCGGCGACGACTCCGGCGAGATGCAGCAAATTGGCTGAGCTGTGCACCCATCCGAAGGTCACGAACCGCCACGCGATCCCCGATCCGAGGTCGTCGGCCCGAAGTCCCAGCGAGGCTTCGATCGCATCCGGTGTGCCCCGGCCCGCATTGCCCAACGCCAGTTGAATGAGAAAGCCACCGAGCAGGATGCTGACGAGCCACAGGACGACAGACGATTTTCCGGCGGGGGAATTGCCGCGGAGATAGGGCCTTTCCGGTAGCATCGAAGCGGACGTTAAGTGCTGCCGGGGCAATTACAAGTCGGCGGGGGAGGGGAGTGAAAAGGCGCTGCCCACAACCAAGGTTTTGGCGCACGGGTGCCTACTTGACAGAAAGTTGATTCGTTTCCTTTGTCGGTCTCTCCCTATGGCAAACCAAGCTGACAAGTGGCCGAACAACGTTTCCGGAAAGTTCTACGTCGATCAGCAGTGCATTGATTGCGATCTTTGCCGCGAGACCGCCCCCTCGTTTTTCACGCGCAACGACGAAGGCGGTTACTCCTTTGTGCACAAGCAGCCTACCTCCGAGGAAGAAGTCGCCCAGTGCATGGAGGCCTTGGAAGGTTGCCCGGTTGAGGCGATCGGCAACGACGGCGAAGGCTGATTCCCGGCCGCGTTCCGGCCCACGCGCAGCCCCGGCAATTGCCGGGGCTTTTTGCTGGATGGCTTGTTAATATGATTTTTATCCAAGACTGAACAATGACTTGTTTCCCCGCGCGGTGCTGCTAGGCGTGCGGGTGATGCGCGTGCTGATTTCCTTTGTTTTTGCCGTTGGCTGCCTGCGGACCTGGGCCCAGCCGGTCTCGACCTTGCCGCAGGTGGAGGTCGCGGGATTTCGGGTGGCCAACCCGACGCCGGCGGCGACCTTTGCGATGCCCGTGACCGCTCTCCGCTTCGAGCCGGGCGTCGATATTCACAGCCGGAATCTCGCCGAGGGCCAGGCTGACGTCACGGTGCGGGGCGGAACGTTCGAAAATACGGGCTTGTTGATCGGTGCAATCTCGCCGTTTGACGCGCAAACGGGTCACTACGCGATGGAGATTCCGATCGCGCCGCGCATGCTCTCGGCCCCGCGGGTGATGACGGGCGAGGCCTTGGTTCTGGGCGCCCTCAATGCGACTTCCGGGGCGATTTCCTACGCCTGGAAGCCGGTGCGGACCTCGGGCGCCTTGGCAGTCGGCGCGGGTGAGGATCGCTTGTGGAGGGGGGAACTTTACCAGGCGGTGAGCCGGTCGCTGGCCGGCGGCAGCAGCCGGGTCGGAGCGGATGTTGCCGTGGCGCATTCGGAGTCGGACGGGGCGATCGCATTCGGCGACCACCGTTTCGACCGCGCCAATATCCGGTTGCAACACGCGGACCACGGGCGGCAGACGGACCTTTTCGCCGGTTATCAGGCCAAGCGCTTCGGCTGGGTAAACCTCTACACGCCGTTCAACTCGCCGGAGTCGGAGAATTTGCAGACGCTGTTGGTGGCGGTGAATCATCGCGTCCAAACGGCGGGCGGCGACTTTTTCGAAGCGGGTGTGTTTCACCGCCGCAACAAGGACGACTACGCGTTCAACCGCCTGGCGCCGGTCGGGCCGGTGCATCCGTTCCAGCATACGACCCGGAGCAAGGGCGCCGGAGTATCGGCGCGGAAAACCACGGCAGGAATGGCGATCAATTTTCGCGCGGATCTGGTGGCCGACGAGATCGATTCCACCTCGCTGTTGGCCGGGAAATATCGGTCCCGGACCTTGGGGCGCTTTTCGGTGGTGCCCGAGTGGGAGTGGAGCGATCGCGACCGGGCCCGGACGGTGCTGCAAACCGGGTTGGGTTGGGATGATTCCAACCGCGACGGCGGAACGGTCCTGCCGGTGGTCGTGGTGGCGCGCGAGGGGCGTTCCGGTTTCGTCCGGCGGTGGTCGGCCAGCTACGCGAAATCATCCCAACTGCCGTCCTACACGGCGTTGAACTCCAGTGCCTCGGCGGGACTCTTCCGGGGAAATCCCAATCTGGGCCGAGCCGTGAGCCACAACGTGGAGCTCAAGGTGCAGGCGATGGTGGACGGCTGGACGGGGGAGGCGGCGGTTTTCTGGCGGCGGGACGATGCCCTCGTCGATTGGACGTTCCGAAGGGGCGTCACGGCACGCGCTGCCAATGCCGTGGACATCGAAGTCGGAGGTTTGGAGTGGGTAGTTCGCCGCAGCTGGAAGCAGGTGGATCTCGTCGGCGGATACTCGGCGCTGACCAAGGACGCCGACTATCGCGGCGCGGCGGTGGACGCCAGTTTCTACGCGCTCAATTATGCGCGCCACCGCCTGACAGCGGCGATCGTGGTGCGGTTGGGCGG
>JACCDS010309474.1_pt1 | contig 21475 bp, 18 predicted proteins | sample 7446441 | NCBI WGS metagenome assembly JACCDS01 (sample SAMN15323445, study PRJNA562643) | freshwater metagenome | isolation source: river surface water | place: USA:Blue River Watershed | collected 2017-08-17 | reverse complement strand
CCACCAAGACGTAAAAAACCACCTTCGGGTGGTTTTTTCATTTCCTGCCCTTGTAAGCTTACTGGCCGATCCGTATACTTGCACGACTTATTGTGCAAGTTCGATCGAGAGCGCCATGCGAGTCATCAATTTTTCCGATGCAAGAAGCCAGCTGAAGCAAGTCATCGATCAAGTCGTTGATGACGCCGACTTTACCGTGATCGCTAGACGCGATGCGCAAGATGCTGTGGTCATGTCGCTTGACACTTTCAACAGCTTGATGGAAACACTCCATCTGATGAAAAGTCCAGCGAACGCAAAGCATCTAGAAAAGTCCATCTCCCAATACCGCAAAGGCCAGACCAAATCCAAGGGATTGGTCGATGCGCAGTAAGCTGGTCTGGACCAACGCCGCGTGGGAAGACTATGTTTACTGGCAAAGTCAGGATAAAAAAACGCTCAAGCGCATTAACCTGCTGGTGAAAGAAGTCATGCGCGATCCCGAAGTCGGCATCGGCAAACCAGAGCCATTACGGGAAAATCTGTCCGGACTGTGGTCAAGACGAATTGATGACACACACCGACTGGTTTACGCGGTTGAAAAAGACCAGATAGTGGTCATCGCGTGCCGGTATCACTACGAGTAAGCCGTCGCGTTGAATCAGACATCCTCAGCCCGGTTCGATTCCGCCCCGGGCCACCAAGAGATTCAGCAAAGCCCTCGTTAGCGATAACGGGGGCTTTTTGTTTTCAGAGGCAAATTCTTACTGCTCTCGATGCTTGCCATTTTTCGGCTCGATACGGGGATATGTGGGTCTCCAGCATTGCTACGTAGAATCCAGCCCATGCAACCACAGAGGGCGATGAAAAAATGACCTGGGCAACCGCTTCCGACCGGCTCAAAATTTATTACGAGGATAGCGGGGACAACCTGCCTGTCATCTCGCTCCAATCAAGCATCATGGGCCTACACGATATTTGGAAATATCAGGTCGGTGGGCTGAAACAGTGGTATCGCTGAATACCTCATGACAACCCGAGTCATGGCCTCTCACGCCTGCCCGGCACCGCTTTCCACCTGTAGTTGGTCGCCGCGGACAATAAGCTCGCGAACGCATGCCGGCGTCAGACCCAACCGATATTCATACGTTTTGATTTCCCTGAGAACGCCAACTCGCATGACAATTTGTGCATTGAAATAGCCGGAGAAAATCGGTTGAGGAGCAAGTCCTAGCGGATTGTCGCTTAAACGAAGCGGCCCTCTGCGAGTAGTTCGGCAACTTCAATCCCTCGTTGCTACCTTCAACAACATTGATATACCTGCGGCAGTGGCAATACTACGTTCGCACATCAATTGATGTACGAACTTTTGCAGCAAATGATTTTCGTTGTCGACTCTTTACATCGAATTCGACATACGCCGTGAAAAAATACGATCAATCCCCGACAAGATGGGACATATTGATCAGGTACCGTATTTGTCGATTTTCGCTCCTCATGATTGCTAAGCACTGATCGTGACTGGTACCGATACGTTGCCCAATCTGGATACCGAAAGCATGCATAAACGGGCATTCGAATCCGTTAGGATCGGGATCGATATCCGTCATTCAGGATATAACCTGCCTGTGCTGAGCGATGTGAGCATTGAATCAACGTCAAAAGTCATATCCGATCGTGAATCTCAGCGCCTCCAATCCATGGTTTGGCGCCTTATAACCACCATTACTGATGTGTATGAAGCCGAGACCCACCTTGACTCCATCCGTCAGGCGGTAGCTAACATCGATCGCTGTCCGGAAATTGAATTTTCCGCTGATGTCTTCCCGATCAGCTCGTCGTATCGAAGCGTACGAGGGATAAATAAACAGCGTGACATCAAATTTCCCGACATCGACGGTTTTACCAATGCCTGGGCCGACCATATAGGTGCCTTGCTGATTGATCATTGCCGACACGCCGTACCGCAATCCCCAAAAATTCGTTGGCTGTGATTGTAGCGAGATGTCTACGATGCGATGGCCTCTCGCATTGGGAAGTTCATTTCCTGATTGACCAAGATCGGTCGCATAGGAGATCACCAGAGTGCGCGCGCTCGATTCGGCAGGTTCGGGGAGGGCAAAAAAAAGCCCCGCGCCTGTAATCACGACTGCTGCAGATAGGCCATCAAGCATATATCCCCCCAATCCGATTGTCGCTGGAGTTTGCTATGCATGGACTGCCGAATTCAATATGGCGTCCAAAGAATTTCAATGCCCGAGATCGTTTACGTCCCGTCCGCACCAACTGAAGATCGTTGTCACGAAGTGTAGCTCTCAAATGCGGAGAGTCTTGAAACATCATCATTAAAAATAATTTTCTGCCTTCGCCAGCCTGCCGTACGATCCGATAACTAAAGCATTACTGGATATTAATCTTGGAATAATTGAGGGAAGGAGCTATTCCGACCTTCTGGCGACCGCAAAAAGGAACAAGCAAGCAGCTACCCCACGTGGAAATGACCTGACGGGTCGCCGAATATCTTGGTGTTGCCAGATTCTGCATCGGTCGCACATGCGGACTGGCGCAGAAGGCAAATCAGGTTACCGCTATTGATGAGTAAGGGATCGTCTCCGTACTGCATTGGAGTGTGGGGTAAAAATGAGCAGCTCTGGCGCGCAACAATCGGTACGCGCCTCATTACGAGGCATTTAGTATGCGTTATTGCATTGTCTGGATGCTTTGATGCTCGCGGTTTAAATTTCTCTTGGCACGCGCGAAAGGATGATCCACACTGTAACCGTTAAATTGCCTGGATAAATGTCCATGAAAAAGCTTTCTTGCTTATTCGCGGTTTTATTCGCGGGCCAGGCTCATTCCTATGACGGAATGAGCAGTCAGATACCTCATGCCTTAGGGGGAGCTGTGCTGGCAGGTGTCGTTGCGAAGGCATTCGAACAATCAGAAAATCGCGCATGGATCGGGTTTGGCGTGAGCACAGCGTTGGTCGTAGCCGTCGAAGGAAGCCGGCTGGGAACGGGTTCTCGACGCAATAGCCAGTTGCTTGATATTTACTCTCACACGCTGGGTGCAGCGATCGGTTCCTGGGTGACAGACAAGTACATTCTCGCGCCCGTTGTTTCACCAAAGAGTATTGGCTTGGTCTATAAGCAGAGCTTCTGATCAAACATGAGACGGTCTTACCCGTTCTGTGGTCGCCTGTAGGCGTAATGCGAGGCTTAAGCAGTGCATCAGAACAGCGCTGGAATTACACCCGTTGCAGTTACAGAAGCTGCGGTAGAAATCAAAGATGTCAAGACGATTAATGACATCAATCTACAGGGCATCGACCAAAAAATTGGGAAACCGAACATGGCGCAATTAGAGGTGCGGTGAGCAAAGACAAAGAGGCTGCGAACTGGCTCGCGCGCGCAGCGCTGACTATTTCGGCGTCCATGTTTTAGTCAATCCGGATATGCATTTCCGGGCAGCGACGCGATTCCAAGCTTAAAAAAACCACTGGGCTTGTACAAACACTAAACTGTTTCGCAGTCCGAACTCGGTGCCGTGTTTACCGAGGTACTGTTGTGCTCCGAGGGTCAAATCTAGATCAGATCGAACAGACCAGCTGACTCGAGGAGAAAAATAACGGCTATCGTCGTTCAGATTGACGGCCAGCCAATTGCTCCACCGCACAACAGGAGAAATATCGTAACTGGCAAGCAGCCCGAAATAATGTCGACCCAGTGATTGCCGTGTACCAGCGATAAGTCCCCCAAGGTCATATTTCGTGATGTCGCTCTGTCCGGAGCCGTCATAAAAAATCTCGGCTGACACGACGAGCGTATTCGCAAACGCATAGTCGACACCGAGAAGCCAGCGCGGCTGGGTGAGGTCGGTCAGCGTGCGCGTGGCTGAGGCTTCCATTCGCCAGCCTGCGCTGCCGAGCTGTCCCGTGAGATCGATGCCAACCAGGTGGCCGTCGGAGGTTTGACCAGCCGTCACCGCATAATCCACACCCCGATGGTTGTCGCGCCATCGCAGCAAGCTGTTACTTTGCTTCCCACCCCGCACCGGAATCCAGGCAAACGACAGGGTCGACAGGGCTGTTCGATGCTGCTCGAGCAGAACGGCATCTATGCCATATCGTTCATAAGGGTCCAGTGCGATGAGATTGGCAGGGTTGAATCTGTCGATGGCACTCCATATCCTTCCGGTACCCCACGCAATGCGCTGTCGGCCAACGCGTAAGTCGACCTTGCCCGAGGACCACGTTAGATTAGCCCGATGGATGCGGCTGATCGCCAGGTATTCATGACCGCTGGCGTAGACGCTTTCCAGATCCCAGAAGGCCCTTCCCGACTGCCGGGACAGGAACGCTATCGGAACGAGGCCAGCACGCGCTCCTGCGACGATGTCATTGTCATACTGGACGTCCATGCTCAATCCGGGCGCGATCTGCCCGTCCAATGTCAGTCGCAGGCGATTGGCACTGAGCAAATAGGGCTGTTCTTGTTGATCGAGCGAATGGGAATGCAGGACCACGCTGCGCACGTGTCCAGAAAAACGAACGCCCGTGGATGGCGACGGATCCGTGGAATCGGGTTCTTCGCCATTTGCCTGCGCTGCGCTGAAGCTGGGACGTAGCAGGACGAACAGCAGGACGCACAGCAGGCCACACCGCAAGGCCAGGCGAGCTGTCTTGAGTTTACGCATGGTGAATAGCTGTAGGCGGGGACAGGCGCGCCGCGCGCCATGCAGGGTAGCCGGCAGCGAGCAAACTCATGACAAGTAGGAAGCCAGCCGGCTTAACGATGGCGATGCCGACGAACATCGGGTGAATCATGCCGGTCAAGCCCGGAATGCTCTGGCCAGCTTGTGCAAAGGCGGTTAGGTCCCATCCGGTCGCGTGCAGCCACTCGACCAGCGGTACGCCCAGCGCGATGCCGCCGACGATACCAGCGCTGGTCAGCAGCAGGGCTTCGAGCAGAATGATTAACAGCACCTGCGACGGGCGCATACCGATGGCCATCAAGATGCCCAACTCGCGGGTCCGCTCCATCACAGACATCAGCATCGTGTTCATGATGCCTATCGCGACGACCGTCAGAACGATACCGATGATCAGCTGTAACGAGACGCTGAAGTAGCCAGCCATCTGATCGAGCTCTGGCAACAGGCTCTGCCAACTGATCGCAACCACTTCGTCGTTTCCCTCGGCGAACTGCAGCGCAGCCTGTACAGCTGGAGCGTCCTGAGAATCATGCAGGCGGATAGTGATCGTGGAGACATCCTGCTGCATGCCCAGTAGCGTCTGCGCACTCGGTAAGGTAATGAAGCCAATGCGCGCATCAAAAGCGTCGCTGCCCGTGCTGAAGACGCCGACGACACGGTAGGCGGCAGTGGCAATGCCGCCATCGATCGCTTGTGCCATCACGACGATTTTGTCGCCGGTACTCAAGGCCAGGCGCTCGGCCAGACGACGTCCGATCATGATGCCATGCGTATCTGTAGCAGCGAGCGGTCGACCGCTATGAATGACCTGATGCACACGCGTGACGCCGCGCTCGGCATCCGGATCAATTCCGACCAGCATGAAATTCAGCGACTGACCTGAGTTTGCGGCCAGCGCCATGACCTGTACACGCGGCGCTGCAGCGGCTACCTCGGGACGACTACGAATGGTGGCCAACCGGGACGCCGGCGAGCTGAGCCGATGGCGTGGCTCCATGTCAGTCCGGAAGCGCGCATGCTGGATCTGCACATGGCCAACGATATAGCCGGTTGAATTGTCGATCAGATCCGTAACAAATCCATGTGCCAGGCTGATCAAAAAAATGAAACCCGCCACACCGATGGCGCTGGCACCCATCGTCAGTAGGGTGCGGCGAGGATGACGATGAATATTTCGTAGCGCCAGCAAGCACCCTAGCGGCAGCCGCACGCGGACGAAAGATGCAGTACGTCTCCCCAGCGAAGGCGAATCCGGTGCATTGCGCAACGCTTCGACGGGCGATAGCCTGGCAGCTCGCCATGCCGGATACAGGGCCGCGCACATCACCATCAACCACAGCGCGGCGGCGACCAGGCTGCCTCGTGACCAAGACAGCATGGGGAAGATCACCGGGTCCAGGCCATGCATTGTCTCTACAGCCGACACATAGCTTTCGAGATGTATGCCACGGTGAGCGAAATACTGAATGAAAATTAGCCCGATGAGGACCCCGCTGGCAACGCCGGCCAGACCCAGCACGCTTGCTTCGTAGAGCACAACGCGCATGATTTGTGCCGGGGAAGCTCCGAGGGCCATCATGAGTCCGAACTCACGCGTCCGTTCCATGACATTCATCAGAACGGTATTGGCGACGCCGGCAGCGATGATCATGAACGTCACCACGACGAGCACCATGCCGACGATTCGGTGAATCGTGATCGCCTGCCGGACCGGAGGCAGCAAGGTCTCCCAGCCGAGCACCTCATGGGTGTTGCCCAAGCGCCGCTCCAACGCCGACCGCAGGCTTGGGGCAGCGCCGCGCTCGGGCAGACGGACGACCAAGCTGGTGACCTGATCACCGGTCGCAAACAGGGCTTGTGCAGCGGCGAGTGGCAGAAGAACGAGGCTGCTGTCGAAGGCATCCATCTTGGTACGGAAAATGCCGGTGACCCGGTATTTCCCTGCGCCAGGCGAGCCATCGACCCCCTGCGTTACCAGCACGATTTCGTCACCCACATGGATACCCAACGCCTCGGCGATGCGTGCGCCGATGATGGCCCCCTGATGATCCTCGCGGGTAAGGAAACGTCCTTCCTGTACCGTCTTGTTCAGTGTGGTGACTTCCGACTCGGTCTGCGGGTCAATACCGAGCACGTCGACCCCCCGCGATTTGTCGCCGAAGCTTGCCAGCGCGTTGCCCTCCAAGCGCCGGCTGACGCGTACGTGCGGCGCGCCGAGCGAGCGTATCGTGCGTATGAGTTGGGCATCGTCCTCTAGTGTCAGGCCCGGACTGGGCTCACGCTGAAAGCCTGTCCGATGAATTTGCACATGCGTCGTCAGGTAGCGCGTCGAGTTTTCGATCATCTGCTCGGCGACACCATCAATGAATGCCCACAGGAACAGCAGGGCAGCCGTTCCAACTGACAGCTCTAGGACAGTGATGGCACTGCGCCAGACGTTTCGCCGGGCATTGCGAAAGGCCTGACACAAGAAGATCATGCTCGCCTCAACCCTGCGATAGATCGCTGATCAGGCGACCGTCACGTAAATGAACGACTCGGCGAGCCCGCGCCATGATCATTGGATCATGCGTCGAAAAGACGAATGTCGTTCCGATTTGCTCGTTCATTTCTCGCAGCAAATCGAGCAGAGACGCGCCGGTGGCCGAATCCAGGTTGGCGGTCGGTTCGTCAAGCAGAACAATCTTCGGTTGGCTGGCAATCGCTCGACCGATAGCGACGCGCTGCTGCTGCCCCCCGGAGAGCTCACCTGGCAGACGGTTTTCCATACCGGCCAAACCGAGTTCATCCATCAGGGCGAACGCGCGCTTTCGGCGAAGCGCTACAGATATTCCCTGTAACAGCAGGACAAACTCCATGTTTTCCAGGGCCGTGAGTACGGGAACGAGATTGTGATCCTGGAAAACGAAGCCAATCTCCTTTAGCCGAATTGTCGCCAGCTCAGTTGGCGTGCACTGGCTGGTGTCACGGCCATGGATCCAGATCCGCCCGGACTGCGGTCGGTCCAGCGCACCGATCATGTTGAGCAATGTCGTTTTTCCACTGCCCGACGGACCTACCAGTGCGATGAATTCACCGCGCCGAATCACGATATTAATATCTTGCAACGCAGGCGAGCCATTGCCTGATTTTTCATACCGGTGCGATACCGCCTCAAGGCGCACGATGACATCATCGGGAACCGGCTTCATCGAGGAGGCGCCTATTTTCTTTGCAGATTACGATGAGTAAAGACATCATCATCAATCCGGGGGTTGTAATAGGCATCACGAACCGTGATCACGGTGTAGTGATCCGGTTTTGCGGCTGAGCGCATTTCCCAGCGTGAAGGTACCTGGCGATGTCCTATCAGCTTTATTTCCGAAAAAGTCAACGCGCGTATCAGTTCACGCCGTTCGTTATAGAACTCTTGCCGTACCGGGATGTGGTCTTTCCTGATCCAGTAAATAATCTGTCCCCAGACGACCACGGCGTCCGGCTTTGGGGTCGCCTCGATCCGCCAGACGGGCTGACCTTCTACGACGCCATCGTCCAGCAATCGATGGTTATAGTCATTCAACTCGCTACTTTGCTTGACCAGATCGTCATTGGCGAAATCCGATCCCATCCATGCCTGTAACATCATTGACGGAGGGATTTTTATCGTACGCTCGACGGCAGGAAGGTAGTTCCACATTTCATCGCCAATCCGCAGTGAGCCAATGCCAGCTTCTTTCGCTGGCGCGATGATGCGGATGAAAGAGCGTCTTGGCCGCTCCATCCAGACATTGATCCGGAGGGTCCTTTCCCACCGAGGCGAGACGATGTGCATGTCGAAATCTGCGCGCAGTGTGTTTGCCCAAAGCAGCGATTCGACCTTGCCGATGATGGTTCGCGCATCTGCCGCTGACTGTGCATCAACCCCCGACGAAATTCCAATCAGACTGGCGCCCGCCAAGGCGCAAAATCGCCGACGGCATTGGTCAAGCATGATGTGCACCTTGTTCAAATCTTCTGGCGAATAGCGCCGTTGAGCGTGGTCGATACCGACCGCGCAGACAGCTTACGCATGACAGATTTTTCGTCCGCCGCTGCGCGCCAGCACGTGGAATCATTGGATGCTTGGTTTTCAGCTTGCGCATTGCTCAGCATTGCTGCGGGAAGTCCCCGACAGATTATTAAAAAAATATCGAATGATCATGACAAAAATTATCGCCTTAAAGGCCTCTGCAGACGAAGGCGAACTGATAAATTTTTGATCTATGTTCTTTTTTTAGCGTCCATGCCGATGATAGGCTGAAAGCTGAAGCCGTCGTGCAGGCGGGACGCACAACTGACTCCCGGTCGCATGCCACTGGGCGCGTAGATCGTTCGGGTGTCCATTCTCTTTTTGCGCGACCGGCGTGACTGCTCCGACATGCCGCTGGCTGGAATCGATATTGACCGAGGAAGTTCATTAACGACCGATCCTTTTTATTGGAGGTAAGTGATGGCAATCGCAACGACCAGTTTCCCGACCTATGATGATTTCGTCGGCTTTCTGACCTCCAAAGTCGGAGAAGTCACGTCCATGGTGGGCGACCTGAAAGATATTGATCCACAGGCTGTCCTGGGACAGCTTGAGGGACTCTTTACGAATGCTCAGGTAACCTCGCAAAGCCCGACGGCGATTTCGGGAACGTTCGATGGCGGCCAGTTCAGTGCTACCGGTACCTTCGCAAAATCACCGTTTACCATCAAGACATTGTCCGTAGAGGCCATGGGCTTCCAGATTCAGATGGCAGGCTCGCTCAAGGTTGATGGCTTGAGTGCCAGTAACGTGTCAGGTTCCATTTCTGCACTGACTCTAACCAGTCCGGATCTCTCGTTTGATTTCAAGGGGAATATCAGCACGACAGGTACGGCCGCATCAATTACCAGCCTGTCGCTGGAGCGCGGTGAGGAATCCTATCTTCTGAAAGGCAAGCTCACCGTCGATGTGACTACTGGCAATCTGGCGGGGACGATCTCTGATGTCAAAGTGGACGATGGCGTTTATGCGGCGTCACTCAACAAGCTCAAACTGCCGGCAACCAACTTGTTATCAATGTCCGAACAGGACGTCTTGCCATTGCTATTGGCCGGCAACGACACTATCACAGCAACCGGCGAGTCTGTTCAGCTCAGCGGTTATGCGGGTAAGGACATCATCAAGGGAGGGGCCGGTGATGATTCCATCGCCGGCGGCGAAGGCAAAGACAAACTCACCGGAGGGCTGGGCGAGGATATGTTTGTCTTCGACACTGAGGCCAACACCAAGACTAATGCAGACACCATCACGGATTTTTCGGTCGATGACGGGGATTATCTGGTCTTCAATGACGAGATTTTTATTAATAGCGACTTCGTCGTAGTAAACAAACTTAAAGACAAGGTGACCCTTGACAGCGAAGGTGAACAGGAATTTGACTCAGTCAGTTACGTTGGCCTTGTTTACGAACAATCTACCGGGAAGCTTTACTATGATGCGAACGAACTTGGGGCAGGCCAGCTCGTTGTTACATTAACGGGTAAGCCAGAATTGACAAGCGATCAAGTTTTTATCATCCCAATGTAGAAAATGTGAGCGTTGATCGCTAACGATTTGATCAGCTGCCTACCACGATTTCTTTAACGGTAAGGTAGTGCAAAAGAAACTGCGGCAGCTGATCGCGATCAGCCCATATTTCACTACTCAGATAAGTGAATATTTTCTATGGGATTTGTCTTTGTTGGAAGTTAGGCAATCAAGCACCGGTAGACCGTCAAGGCCCAGCACATGATCCGGTGACAATGATTTTCAAGCGCGGTCACAGGGCCCGGCCACACAGCGCCTTGACTAGCTTGCCAAGACACACGAATTACGCGGCGCCATCAAAATCGGCAATTGGTAGCCCATCCACCACTACCTGTGTCGAAGTACTAATCCACTAGCCAAACATTACCTCTGGGCGTCGCAGTATCGCGCTACCAAAAACGAGAAATCTCGTTTACCAATGAGCGGTGGAAGACGTACTGAGTTGTTGCGGCCAACGTCGCTCGGGCGAGCGCTCGGCCTAGAAATGTACCGCGCGCAAACGAGACCTACCACTGTACAGGTCGCGCACTAGCGCCTATCCAACGGCAATGAAGACGGGTGCTGGAAACAAATCATTCCGCCGCCACTCACGACTCAATGATCATGCTGCGTCTAAGTGCCAAACGAAGACCAACTGCCTTCGCTCGCTCCAGGCGATAACTTGCGCAAAGGCTATAAGTGGTATAACCTTCATTTCTGCCAGGAAATAAAATAAACAGGCGGCGACTTGCGTGGGCCAACACTCAAGCCGCCTGACCATTGAAGAACCACTAGGGACTTCTAGTATGGATAGTTCCAATTCTACAGAATTTCGTGCATTAATTGCAACTTGCACATACGGCGGCAATCCGGATGAGGCAGGGGTTATCAAAGCCCTTTGGGAGCTCACGCGAGATAGCCTGACGCCGACACAAATGCGTTGGTTTCTTGGTGCGAACGCTCACGCAACGAAAACGCTGAGCAACCTTGAATCATTTACATCCTTGGTCTCGCCCCTGTATTCCCGGACCGTCGGTATTAGTTATTTAAGGCCTGCCGCTCCCTGAACATCCTCGGCGGTAGGTACTTCAACGCGCTGTGCGGGTGCTTCGTATTGTAGTGCTCAAACCAATTGGCCAACTGCTGCAACACTGTTTTGGCATCCGGCCGCAGCGCGAGCTTGGCATAGTCGCGTTTAATCGTCTTCACGAAACTCTCGGCCATCCCGTTGCTCTGAGGGCTGTGGACGGGCGTGGTGACCGGTTTGAGACCCAGGCTGCGGGCAAACGAACGCGTCTCTGCAGCCGTGTAGCAGCTGCCGTTATCCGACAGCCACTCAATCTCTGCCGGCGCTGTTTGGTTGGCGCCAAACCGGTATTCGACCGCCTGCATCATCAAGTCGCCGACCAGTCCGGCATCAATCCCCTTGGTCGTGGCCACCCAACTCATCACTTCCCGGTCGCAGCAGTCCAGGGCGAACGCCACCCGAACCCGCTCGCCGTTGTCGCAACTGACCTCAAAGCCGTCGGAGCACCAGCGGGTGTTGCTGGCGGCGACGGCAATTTGTCCTTCATGCCTGCGTGTCGATACCGGTCTTTGGCCATGGCGATACAGCAAAAGGCCATGGTCACGCATGAGGCGATAGATGGTCTTGTGGTTTGCACTGCAGGCATGCTGATGCCTCAGCACGCCCCAGACCCGGCGGTAGCCGTACGTTCCCAGCTCGTAAACGACCTGGCGGATGTCGCGCAGAAGATGTGCATCGTCGGAGCGCTGGCGCGCCTTGCGACGGTCGCTCCAATCTGTTGGACGATTCAGGAGTGCCACCAGATGACTGCGCGCCACGCCTAGAGTTGAGCAAACCAGCCTCACTGCTCTTCCCCGGGCAACAGCGGCGAGCGCGCAATCCATTTTTTTGACTTGGCGAAGTCGACAGCTTCCTTGAGGATTTCGTTTTCCAGGGTCTTGCGGCCCAAGGCTGCTTCCAGCTGCTTGACGCGCCTAAGCGCCTCTTGCAGCTCCGAGGCTGGCACCACCGGCTCGTTCGCACCCACCGCAACCAGCGAGCCCTCGGTATAGGCTTTACGCCACTGGAACAGCTGGCTGGCAGTGATGCCTGCCTCCCTCGCCACCAGGGACACTGACATCCCAGGTTCCATCGTCCGTCTGACCCATTCCAGCTTCTGCTCCGGGGTCCAGCGTCTTCGCCGCTGGACCCCGGTAATCACTTCCACTTCCTGTCTTCTCCCTGAAGGCATAGGTATATCCATAGCAGTATTCCTAGTTCGAATTTTAAGGAATACCGATGGTCCGGAGAATCAGGGGGCTACTTCAGGCTGCGCGTTGATTCCAGCGTGCAGCTTCTACTACGCTGACTGGGACACCTTTGCCATACTCATACATATATCCAAGCTGAGACTGCGCCTTCACATGACCTTCCTGGGCTAACGCCAAAAACAGCTCTGCGGCTCGTGTGAAGTTTCCTGCTTTATAAGCAGCTACGCCTTCCCGAAAAATGTTGTCTTCGGCCGCGGTGGCATTTGCCAGCGCCAAATTAAACCCAAATAGCCATACGAGCGTGACAATCAACTGACGCATGCATCATCCCTGAGGTTAGAAATCTGTTTCACCGATTCTGCTTCATTTCAAAAAATGGGATAAGGCATCTGGTCGTGGATTGAACATCATGTCTATACAAGTGGAATGCACTCAATCCAGTGCCCAGCGTCGTAGCGCTGGGCGCGCCATCCTTTCTTGGCTTTCCTCCAGCCGACAAGCCGTTCTCATTTCAGCAAAAGCCAGTTCACGGGCTATCTCCTCGCTGAGAGGAACAAACCTAGTGACGGCGTGTTTGTCCTCAGTGGCGTTTGTTCAAATCATATCGAGGCGTCGAGCTGCTGAACCAGTGGGGTACGTGTTATTGCGAGGGCGGCTTTTCCATGGATCGGCTCGCGATGACACCGTAATGGCATCAATATAAGCATGCCATGGGCTGACAGGCTTTTTATGGTCATCGAAATGCCGGCTTGCAGTATCCCTTCTAACGCGACCGCATCTGCAATATCTTCTGAATAGCATTTTGTTTGGCAGGACGTTTTGTGAAACCCGCGCGGTATATCGCGCGAGTTATCCGGCTTCTGAATGTACAGCGTGACTCAGGGTCTACCTTGACTTCATTCTTTAGACATTGAGCATCGCTGTCATCAGGCTGACTCGTGAATCTGTTAAACCCACTGCGCGGCCATGAGTGTGACGCAACACCGTTAGATTACAAACGTGGTTTGCGCTTAGTCGGCGGCATGTTCCTGGCTGATTGATACAGATGGGCTGCTCTGATTGAGTTTTGCGTAAATCGCGTCAGCAAATGGGTATAATAATCATAACTAAAAGGCGTCTGGAGAAATAAAGCATGGCAAAACTTGTTGCAGAGTCGGCGTTCAATTACCAATCGATCAAAGAAGGTAACGGGAAAACTCAATTCGCAGGACGTGGTGATTTCATCACCGCGTCCTTCTCCACCGGAATGGTCTATACGTTGTCCGCAGCGCCCGGCTCGTCAATGTCGTTCGGTGAAGACGGCCCCATCGGCATCGTCGGCCAATGGACAGCAGCGCAGAAAGGCAAGGCCTATTACACCTTGTCTGGCATCGCGTACGACATCAATGCCAGCTACGTTTACGACACCGGCTACACCGACGGCGGCATTACCGTCAAAAAAATGGCAGCGGAACTGGCCGTCAACATGCAGGGCAACGACGAGGTCCAGGGCAGCCGCTTCAATGACAAGCTTGCTGGCTTCGCTGGCAATGATCTTCTGAATGGTGGCCAGGGCAAGGATTTCCTGACCGGCGGCACCGGCGCAGATACTTTCCAGTTCACCGACTTCGGCTCGCGTCACGTCGACACAGTGACCGACTTTGTTCGCGGGATCGACAAAATTCAGCTGGACTCAGCCGTGTTCACCCAATTGCCGGACACGCTGACAGCGGACATGCTGGTCGTCGGCAAGAAGGCCAAGGCCATCGATGCGGCCGATCGCCTGCTGTTCGATACCGCCTCTGGCACGCTTTCCTATGACGCCGACGGTAGCGGCAAGGGCAAGGCAGAAATGGTCGCCAAGCTTACTGGCGTGAAGGATTTCGACATTACCGATATTCTGCTTGTCGACGCCACGAGTTAAGTAGTCAGCAGGGCCCTGACCCAGACTCAGGCCTTGCGCCCCTTATCTCCCTCCAAAGCCACGCGGCGTAATGCCTCGTGGTTTTCTTTTTGCTGCGCTTAATTTTGCTGCGCTTCAATTTGAACGACGGTGAATTGACCGCGTCAGATAAGGCGGCCTTGCGCTGATCAGCAAGAAACTTCCCTGCTCAAAGAACAAGGTGGCATCTTCGCTCGCACGTAGCTACCACCAGCGAGCATCGTGATCGGTGCGCATCTCAGTGCCCCCATGTCGTAAGTCGACATTTCCAGTCATGCGGGTTTGCATGATGTATTTTTGCGGCGCACCAATTTCTCGGAAGAATATATTTTCAGAGTGGCATCAAAAACATTTAAAGTTCCGTCATAATCTTCCGTCATACTCTTTACAACTTGATTCACTTTTTGTTTCTCCTCAAACCGGATGCAAAAAACCGCCGGCCCGAAAATCAACGTCTCAGATCTGCGACTGGGACTTTATGTGCATCTAGACCTGGGCTGGATGGATCACCCATTTCCGTTGGGTAGTTTCAAAATCACATCACAGCAGCAGATCGACACGATCCGCACCCTGGGCCTGCAAAAGGTTCGTTATTCGCCGGAAAAGAGTGATCCGGAACCCGAAGCGACCGCCGACACGGTGCCCACGAACGAATCTCCCGCACTGGAGTCAAGCAACCAACCACCCGCGGTGGACAAGGCCGCACTGGCAGAGCAGGAACGCAAGCGTGCGCTGCTCGCGAGCCAGCGTGAAGGGTTGCAGCACTGTGAACGTCAGTTTGCGGACAGTGCTCGCTCGTACCAGCGCATCATGGAAGCACTGGAAGCCCAGCCGGAACGGGCCTGCGCTGAAGCAACGACGGTGATTCAGGGAATGCTGAGCGAGATGACGGCCCACGAAGAATGCGCCATCCGCTTGCTGTCAGAAAATTTTGGCGATCGCTTTGCCCTGCACTCGGTGAACGTGACCGTGCTGTGTCTGCTGTTGGGCAAAGCCATGAATTTGTCAGCCGAAGCGTTGGAAGCACTCGGCGTGGCTTCACTGCTGCACGACATGGGCAAGCAGAAATTGCCAGACCGCGTACGCTTCCCGCGCGAAAACTTCTCTGCACCGGAAACCAAGCTTTATCAAGAACACGTGGCCCAGGGGGTGGTGCTGGGCAAGGCCCTGGGGCTGTCGTCCGACATTTTGCTGACCATTGCACAGCACCACGAAATGGTCGATGGCAGTGGCTTCCCGTTGGCCTGCGGCGGCGAAAAAATGATTCCGCCGGCCCACGTGCTTGCGCTGGTCAATCGCTACGACAACTTGTGCAATCCGCCTAATCCTGTGCTGGCCCTGACGCCACATGAGGCACTGTCGCTGATCTTTGCGCGAATGCAGGGACGTTTTGACAAAACGACCTTGAGTGCCTTCATTCGCATGATGGGCATCTACCCGCCGGGCACGCTGGTGCAACTTTCGGATCAGCGCTACGGTCTGGTCATGTCGGTCAACTCGGCGCATCCGCTCAAGCCGCGCGTGCTGATCCATGATGACAGCGTGCCATTGAGCGAAGCGATCTACCTCGACATGAAGCAGACCCCGGAGCTCAATGTGCTGCGCAGCCTGAAGCCGCAGCAATTGCCGCGTGCCGCTCTGGAATACCTCGCCCCGCGCCAGCGCATCTGCTACTACTTTGAGCGCGCCGTCGAAGCCTCCGACTCGGGGCCCAGCCAATGAGCTACATCCACCTGCAACCGTGTATAGAGGGCATGCTGGAAGGCGTGTGGGTGGTTGACCCGAAAACGCAGCGCATCCTCACGGCCAACGCCGCAGCGGCCGAGTTGCAGGGTTTGACGCCAGAAGACATGGTAGGCGCCAGCGCGGTGGAGCTCAGTGCCAACCTGGAAGACCTTCACCTGTGGCAGGAAGTGGCCGCCGGTTACGTGAACGTGCGGCGCTCCGATGCCTTGCTGCGGCGTGCCGACGGATCCACCGTGGTGGTCGATCGCTTGCTGACGGTCGTTCACCTGAGTGAGAACGAGAGCGTCTGCCTGGTGGGCATGCAGGACAAGACGCAACAGCACAGCGCCGAACAGAAGCTCGAGCGCCTGCTGGCCGAGCTGCGCGCCACCCTCGAATCGACCGCGGACGGCATTCTGGTGTGCGACATGGATGGCAAGATCCGCGCCTTCAACCGCCTGTTTGCCGAGCTGTGGCAATTGCCGCCCGAGCTGCTGACCCAGCACGACGATGCGGCCATTCATGCTTTCCTCGCCAACAGCGTGCCGACGCAAGACCACTATCACGAGCGGCTGCAACTGATCCTGCGTACACCGCTGCTGGAGGCTACTGATGTGCTGGTGCTTCGCAACGGGCGAGTGCTGGAGCGCATCACCCGCCCGCAACTGGCGCGCGGCCGGCCGATCGGGCGGGTCTATGCGTTTCGTGACATTACGCAGCGCAGCGCCACCGAAGCGCAATTGCAGCTGGCCGCCAAAGTGTTCCAGTCCAGTCCGGACGCCATCTTTGTCACGACGCCCCAGCACGTGATCGAAGCCTGCAACCCGGCAGCGCAGGAGCTAACCCTCTGTCAGGAAGCTGACCTGCTGGGCCGCTCGGCGCGCGAGCTCTTCTATCACCCGGCCAACCATGACAGCTGGCTGAATGAAGTCGATCAGAAATTGCAGCAGCCTGGGTTTTGGGAGGGCGAAGTCTGGATCCGCAGGCCCGAAGGCCAGGCCGTGGCGCTGCAAGTGTCGTGGGTGGTCTTGCGCAATGGCGATGGCAAGGTGATGCACACCGTCCTGTTCGCCAAGGACCTGACCGACAAGATGGAAGCGCAAAAGCGCATCGAACAACTGGCGTACAGCGACGCGTTGACGGGCCTGCCCAACCGGCTGATGCTGACCGAGCGCGTCAGCCACGCGATTCACCTGTCTGAACGTAGCAGCAAGGGATTTGCGGTTCTCTTCCTGGATCTGGACCGCTTCAAACACATCAACGACTCGCTCGGTCACCTGTTTGGCGACCGCGTGTTGATCGAGATGGCGCAGCGCCTTAAACGCTGCCTGCGACTCACCGACACCCTGTGCCGTCTGGGCGGTGACGAATTTGTGATTCACCTGCACGAGGCGGACGCCCATGCCGCTGAGCTGACGGCACGGCGCATCATTGAAACCATCGCCATGCCGGTCAGCATCGAGAACATGGACTTCAGTCTCAGCTGCAGCTTGGGCATTGCCTTGTATCCGCAAGATGGCCGTACGCTCGATGAGCTGATCCAGCACGGCGACACGGCGATGTATCAGGTGAAAGAGCGCGGCAAGGGCCATTACCGCTTTTACCAGCCGCAGATGAATGCCGACCTGCTGTCGCGCATCCGGCTGGATCACGCCATGCGTGAAGGCCTGAAGCGCGATGAGTTCGTGCTGCATTACCAGCCTCGCCTGAATATGACCAGCGACTGCATCCTCGGTTGCGAGGCACTGGTGCGCTGGCAGCATCCGGATAACGGGCTGCTCATGCCCGGCGACTTCATCGGCGTGGCGGAAGACACCAGTTTCATCGTCAACCTGGGGCAGTGGGTGCTGTGCGAAGCCGTGCGTCAGGCTGCTGACTGGGTTCGTCAGGGGCAGCCTTGCCAGGTGGCCGTCAACGTGTCGGCCTTGCAGTTTCAGCAAACCCGTTTCGTCGAAGATGTCGCAGCCGCGCTGAAGGAGCATGATCTGGACCCGGCATTACTGGAGCTGGAGCTGACCGAGTCGATCCTGATTCAGGACGCGAATGAGGCACTGGAAAGACTGCGGCGTCTGGCAGGTCTGGGCGTGGCCCTGTCGATCGATGATTTCGGCACCGGTTATTCGAGCATGGCCTATCTCAAGCGCTTCCCGCTGCACAAGCTCAAGATCGATCGGTCCTTTATCATGTCCCTGCATGAGCAGGAACTGGACGCGGCCATCGTGCTGGCCATCATCCAGATGGGGCATGCACTGAAGCTGGAGGTGGTGGCCGAAGGGGTGGAGTTACCCGAGCAGCTGGAGCAATTGCAACGCCTCGGCTGTGATCAGTACCAGGGCTTCTTGTATGCGCCGGCACTCCCTGCCGACGGTTTCTTCATGCGACATGAACATGGCGCCCGGCTTGCCAACGATGCGCGCAGCCGCTTTGGCTTCGGCGGCGAACGTCTGGTGGCTGCCGCAAGAGGTGGGCGCTGAGGTCAAGCCGGCGCTGCTGCGGCGCAGGCTGGCATCGACGGCGTCTCAACGCGACAGCACCCACTGGGTTACCCCGAGCAGCGCTGCGCCGACCACGCAGCCGGCTCCCAGCGACCAGGCAAAGCCATAGCCATGCTTCAGCATGACGCTCAGAACAATAAACAGCGGCAGCGTCGGCAGCACGTACCAGAAGGTATCCATCGACAGCCGCGCAATCACCTGCGGATCACGCTGTTCAAACCAGATCCAGGTGAAGGTCAGCAGCGACACCATGGGCAGGGCCAACAGCAGCGCAGCCAGACCGGTGCTGCGGCGGGCCAGCTCGCTGGCACCCGTAATCACCAGCGCTGACAGCAGAATTTTCAGCAGGTACAGCATGGTTTACTCCGTCATGTCTTTGTCGTTATCGCCGGATACATCGCCGATAGCGGCGTCGCCCATCGATCTCGTAAGCTGCGGGCCGTGAATTCAGCGCGGCGATGGCGCGTCGGTTCCCGCGCCCATCAGTCGCAGCTGGAACGGATTGTCCGGACGCGCATCATCGACCTCGATCAGTACGGCATCCGGATGACGTTCGCCGGGCACCACGACTCTCAGCAGGTTCGGCAGTGACTTGCCCTCCGCACTACGCAGCGGACGGTCAACGCGATACTGATGCGAATCGCCCTGCAGTAACAATACCGGCTTGCCCCAGAGCGCGACCTCGTCAGCCAGTGCCTGCAGCCAGCGTGTGAAGCCCGATGCCGGGCCCGGTTCGCTCATGAAGGTATCGGCCTGCATGGCCAGCACCACCGCGATATCTCCGCGCCCCTTCGCGGCTGTAAAGGTGTCGCGCAGCCACGCCAGGTTGGCTTCTTCGCGCGCGGCAAACTCCGATACCGAAGGCAACTCCGGCTGCCAGTTATTGTTCGAGCCGACCAGATGCACCGTGGCGAAGCTGACTTTGCCTTGCGTCCAGCGCAGATTCTCGACATACCGCGAAAACCGCGGATCGCTGCGCTGCGACATCAGCACGAGCTTGTGCCGGCCAAAACTTTCCGGCGTTGCAAAGAACAGGCTGCGCAGTTTTTCCAGTCGCTCCAGCGGATCATAGGCACCGGCGAGCTTGCGGTGACAATCGGTCCATTCATTGTCACCGGGCGTGTAGATCAGCGGCTGGCTGAATTCATTGAACAGCGTACGTACCTTCAGGTACACGTCATCGCTGCAGCGACTGGTGCCGGTTTTGATGTCGCCGAGGTGGAGCGTGAAACTGATCGGCTGCCGGTTCAGCCCGGCGGCCAGCGCCGACAATTCTTCCGGCGGGCCGTACGGCACGTCGCCGATGGCGGCAAACGCAAAGCTGGCCGCGCATGCGGCATTCGAAAGTACGGCCGAGACCGCAGACACCGAGGCTAGGAAAAGGGCGCGCATCGACAAATCCCGAAACGAAACCCGACCATTTTACTGAGCATCGTGCTGAAATTCAGGACGATCGCCGACTTATCGTTGGTGCGGCATCCCGGTGGATAATGCGCCGCGCAGCCGGGCCTTGATCAGCGACGCACGATGGCGATAAAAAATGACGAGCGGATACTGACCGCCCGTCATGGGTGTGCCGGCTGATCAGGCTCACAGATCGTGAATGATGCTGACATCAGCATCTGGTGCGAGCGCGGCTCGTTTGCGCTCGAGCAGGGCGGCCACCTTGTCACGACGATGGCATATCCTGTGCAAGACCAGATCGCTGGTCAGGCCCGCTGCCTCGGCATCCGTGACTTTATCGAGCACCTGCGCAAGAATCCGGGGCGTCGATGCAATCGCATCGGCCAGCAGCGTGCCAAGCTGATCTTGATCCGGCCGCTGCAGACACCAATCATTTTTCAGCAGCAGCTGAACGGCGGCCTCATCCTTGCGCTGCAAGGCCTGTTGCAATGACTCGAATCCGCCCAGATCAACCAGCTTCGGTGTCTCGTCGCAGTTCAGCAAGGCACCGATGATGCTCGTGTGGCCAGCGGCGAGCGCAAAATCGAGTGCGGTATTGCCCGAGGCATCCATCAGTTCAGCATCAGCACCGTAGGACAGCAGCGTATTGACCGCACCGGCATCGCCGCGCCGGGCGGCGAACATCAGTGCAGTGACACCGTCATGGTCGCGCGCATTCAGGTCAGCGCCGGCCTGGATCAGCACGGGCAGCAGATGGCTTTTGCGAATCAGGATGGCTTCAAACAGCACCGTTCTTCCATAGCTCGACGTGATGTGGGCCAGCGCCGGCGACTCGGTCAGCAAATGTTGAAGGCCGTCGGCATCGTCGCGAAGCATCCGGTTACACAGCACCTCCAGTGCGGATGCTGGCGGTAGCAATGTGAACGTGTCCTCGGGCAGGGTGCCCGTCGCCATGGCAAAGCGAGCCAGGTCGTCCGGTGCGCCCGCCAGATTATTAATCGTGAACTGCTCGCTCAGGCTCTTCGGCGCATGCCAGACCAGTGGCGCGGTCAGCTTGCCGCCCAACAGCGTGACGCTTTCGCCGCGACGGGCGCCGGCGAAGAACAGCAGGTGCATCGGATCAACCGGCTTGCCCCACATCTCGCAGTGGCTGGCATACGCAATGGCGCCGGCGAGCGCCTGCCTGCACGTATTGATGCAGATCGAACGCGTACCCGCGATCAGCATCAGGTTGGCGCGTTTCCAGATCTCGCTTTCCGGACCGATTTCCTTGCGAACCGCGCCGGCTTCGCAGCTGACGACATAGATGAATGGAAGGGCTTCCGCAGATGTGGTTTGCTTTTTTTCGAACGTTTCCGAAGTCAGCAATTCATGAAGCAGGGCTTTGGTCGAGACCAGCTCATCCGT
>JACCDS012222444.1_pt1 | contig 21483 bp, 23 predicted proteins | sample 7446441 | NCBI WGS metagenome assembly JACCDS01 (sample SAMN15323445, study PRJNA562643) | freshwater metagenome | isolation source: river surface water | place: USA:Blue River Watershed | collected 2017-08-17 | reverse complement strand
CCCTGGGGGCCCGGCTGGCGCAGCTGACCAACCCGCAGGGCCGGCCGGTTCTGGAGCTGCACGACTGGAAGGGGCTTTCGCCCTTTGCCAACATCGCCAGCATGATCGACCTCATGACCCTGTTCATCCGCGTGATGCTGGTGGCCATCGTGCTGACCAGCGTCATGAACGTGATGCTGATGGCCGTGTACGAGCGCATCCGCGAGATCGGCACCCTGGCGGCCATCGGCACGCCGCCGAGCCGCATCCTGGGCCTCTACGTGGGCGAAGGCCTGCTGCTCGGGCTGCTGGGCGCCGTGGTCGGCGTGGCCCTGAGCGCGGCCGTGGTGGGCCTGCTGAACCTCTACCCCCTGCAGTTCCCCTTCGGCCGGCAGATGATCACCCTGAACCCCACGCTCTCGGCGGGCGAGATGCTCTCGGTCGCGCTGCTGGTGGTGGGCATGGCGGTCATCGCCAGCCTGCAGCCGGCCTGGCGCGCCTCGCGCATGGACCCGATCCAGGCGCTGCGCCACGTTTGAAAGACCCCCATGAAACTGATGCACACCCTGGTCCTGGCCTGCGCCTGCCTGCCCGCCGCCGTGCTGGCGCTGGACGGCAAGGCCCTGCTCGAAAAGATCGACCGCAACCTCGAACCCGAGGCCTACGAGATGACGCGCAAGCTCATCAACGAGGAGCCCGACGGCAAACGCAAGGAGTTCATCCTCTACTCGGTCAAGAAGGGCCGCGACAAGGTGGCCGCCCTCTTCCTGGCGCCGGCCAGCGACAAGGGCCGCAGCACCCTGCGCCAGGGCGACAATATGTGGCTCTACATCCCCAACGTGGGCAAGCCGGTGCGCATCACCAGCCTGCAGTCGGTGACCGGCGGCGTCTTCAACAACGCCGACATCCTGCGCGTGGACTATTCCGAGGAATACGACGTGACCAGCGCCAGCGAGGAAGGCGACCACTACCTGCTCGACCTCAAGGCCAAGACCGGCGCCGTGGCCTACGACCGCCTCAAGCTCACGGTGGACAAGAAGACCGTGCTGCCCACCCGCATCGAGGCCTATGCCGCCAGCGGCATGCTGGTGAAGACCCTGCACTTCAAGGACATCAAGGACTTCGGCGGCGGCATCCGGCGCCCGGCCACGGTGGAAACCGACAGCCCGCTGTACAAGGGCTACAAGTCCGTCATGCTCTACGCGGCCGTGAAGAAACGCAGCGTGGCCGACGAAGTCTTCACGCTGAACTTCATGTCGCGCCTGGACGAGTTGCGCAAGTGAAGCACGGCGCCATCGCGGCCTGCCTGCTGGCCGCCGCCGTGGCCGGTGCCCACGCCGCCGACTACAGTTTCGATCTCTCGGAAGTCGAACGCGCTCCGCTGGAATGGAACGGTTTTGTCGAGCTCAAGGCCGAGCACTTGAGGCTGCGGCCCGACAGCGCGATGTACCCCCTGAGCTTTTCTGGCGCGGGGCCACGCAGCACGCTGGACCGCCAGAGCGCGGGCTATGAATTCGCCGGCAAATACCAGCGCGACACCCTCACGCTGTACGGGCGGCTGGCCGGCAGTGCCACGCACGACGCGCTGGTGACGGACAGCACCTCCACCTGGCTCGAAGCCGGTCTGCGCCTGAGCCCGTCCACCGGCCTGTCCCTGGATGTCGGCAAGCAGGTGCAGCGCTGGGGCAAGGGTTACGCCTGGAACCCGGTGGGCTTCTTCGAGCGCCCCAAGGACCCGAGCGACCCGACGGTGTCGCGCGAGGGTTATGTGATGGCCAGTGCCGACTGGGTGAAAAGCCTGCCCGGCACGCTGGCGGCCGTGGGTTTCGCGCCGATCCTGCTGCCCGTCCATCGCGATCTGAACAGCGATTACGGCAGCACGGGCGAGCTCAATGCCGGCGCCAAGCTCTACCTGCTGTGGGCGGACACCGACATCGACCTGCTGTGGGCCGCCAAGGGCAGCCGCCCCGAACGCGTGGGCCTGGACTTTTCGCGCAACCTGGGCACCCAGTGGGAAATGCACGGCGAATGGGCGCGCGCCATCAACGCCACGCAGCGTGTGCTGCGGCCCGACGGCAGCGTGAGCACCCGGGTCGGCCATGCCGACAGCTGGCTGCTGGGCCTGCGCTACCTGAGCGAAAGCGAAGTCACCTGGATCCTGGAGTTCTACCGCAACGGCCTGGGTTATGCGGCGCAAGAACTCCTGGCTTTTTATCAGTTGGTCGGCGACGCCTACGCCCCCGGCGGCACGCCCGCCGAGCAGGCGCTGGCCCGCTCGCTGGCGCAATCGGGCTATGCGCGCCCGACCGCGGGCAGCCACTATGCCTATCTGCGCGTCAGCGCCAAGGACCCCTTCGACTGGCTGTACGTCACGCCGGCGCTGTCCATCATCGCCAATGCGGACGACCGCAGCTGGCAGGCGGCGCCCGAACTCGGCTACACCGGCTGGCAGAACGTCGAGTTGCGCGCGCGCGCCATCTTCCTGCAGGGCAAGGCCGGCACCGAGTTCGGCGAGAAGGCCACGGCGCGACGTTTCGAGGTATACGCGCGGCTGTATTTCTGAAGACACGCCCCTCCGTGGGCGCCCTGGCTCGCGCCGCATGCGGGGAGGCCGGAGCATGCTCCGGCCTCAACCCCCGAGTGCCGCGATCGAATGCGCCAGGTTCTCGCGCGCCCGGCCTTCGATGTCGTCGCGGATCAGCGGTGTGCCGTAGATCGGCTGGCGCGCCAGGAACTCCTTGAGGATCTCGCGCCGCTTGCGCCGGAACAGCCAGCCCGGCACCCAGCCGTACTCGGCGCGAACCTGCGCCTCGTATTCAAGGAAGCGGGGCCGGGGCGCGCCCAGGATGGACAGGTCGATGTCGACCAGCAGTTGCTGATCGCCCCCCGCGGGCAGGGCCGCATGGCAGGTGGCCATGATGTGCCCGACGATGCGTCCGCTGGCCGCGGCGGCGACACCTGCCGCAAGCAGCTCGGCCTGCGCCCAGGCGGCGCTGCGGGCCTCGTTGTCCTGACCCCGCACCTCGTACACCGCGTCATGGAACCACAGCGCCATCTCCACCTCGGCGGGATGCTCGGCCAGTGCGCGGCTGCGCTCGAACAGCGCCAGGCATTCGCCCAGATGCTGCAGGGTGTGGTACTTGCGCTGCGGTTCGGCCCAAGCGGCGAGCAGGCGCTGCATCAATGCACCACCATCACCGCTCGCACCCAGTCCCTGCCAGCAGCGGGCCCAGGACAGCTGCAAGAAGCTGGCGCTCGACGGCTCCGGCAGGGCGCTGCTCATCCGCGCGTGCGCCGCTGCTCGCGCAGCATGTAAAGGTAGAGCCCCTCCACCTTCTCGCGCGCCCAGGGGGTCTTGCGCAGAAAGGCGAGGCTGGACTTGATGCTGGGGTCCGCGCTGAAGCAGCGCACCGCGATGCGCTGCGCCAGGCCGGGCCAGCCGTAGTGGGCCACCAGCGCCGTGAGGATGGCCTCCAGCGTCAGGCCATGCAGCGGGTTGCGCGGCTGGGCGGGGGACGCGGGCGTGGACACGGGCAACCCGTCCGGCTTTCAGGCCGCGGCGGCGCCGGCCTGCGCGCGGCGCTGGTGCGCCAGTCCCGCCTTGATGACGTCGCGCTCGGGCACGCCATACATGTCGGCGAATTCGCGCGTGCTCTTGCCGCTGGCCTCGTAGGCCTTGAACAGCGCTTCCTGGCGCGCGATCTTCTGCGCGCTTTCCGTCAGGGCTTCGTCCAGCAAGGCGGCCAGCTTTTCGTCCTGAATCTGCACGCGCTCCAGATAGTCCTGGCGACCCAGGCCCGAAGCTTCGAAAGCCGCGGACAACTGGGCGCGCAGCTTGGGCCGCAGGTCGTCCTGGGTGCGGGCCTGGCGACGGCGGTGCAGTTCCACCAGGGCCTGGCAGATGTGTTCGGGCGCCACATCTTCCACGGCCGCGCCGTCCAGATCGTGCCGTGCCTTGCCCGCGGCCACGCACTGCAGGTAGCGCGTGGAACGCGCATGCACCGAGAGCGCGGCCTTGAGGCTGTCGCGCTGGAACACCTCGGGTTGCCGCTCCAGCAGGTCCTGGAAGATGCCGCGCTTGAGCGGCAGGAAGTCGGCCCCGAAGAGATGGGGATACAAGCCGAAGAGCTGTTCCAGCACGGGCAAGGCGGACTGCTTGCGATCGGCCAGGCTGGTCTTGCCCTCGGGTTTGGCCGCGGGCGCATGGGGGATGGCGGGCGTTTCAGGCGTGGCCGGGGTCGGCAGGGATGGGCTGGTCGTCATGGGTTTCGAATTTCAAGGAAGCCCTGATTGTCGGTCACCCGGGCCCGCCTGTCTGCGAAGCTAAACTCGCCGCATGACCTGGCACGCCTCGCTGCAACTCGACTACACCCGCGACGGCCCGCGCAGCCTGGCGCACTTCCGCCATGAAGGCCCGCTGCGCATCCTGCAAAGCCTCTACCCCGAGGGCGAGACGATCTGCCACAACGTGCTGGTGCACCCGCCCGGCGGCCTGGTGGGCGGCGACACGCTGGACGTCCAGGTGAGCGTCGGCCCCGGCGCGCACGGCCTGCTCACCACGCCGGGCGCCACGCGCTTCTATCGCAGCAGCGGCGAAGTCGCGTGCCAGCGGGTGCACGCCCGCCTGGAGGCCGGCGCCCGCCTGGAATGGCTGCCGCTGGAGGCCCTGGCCTACAACCTCTGCCGCGCCGAGAACCGGGCGGTGTTCGAGCTGGCCCCGGGCGCCGAACTCATGGGCTGGGACGTGACGGCCCTGGGCCTGCCCACGGCGGATCTTCCTTTCATCCAAGGCTCCTTCGCCCAGCACCTCGAAGTGCCCGGGGTCTGGCTGGAGCAGGGCCGCATCCACGCCAGCGACACGCGCCTGATGGACGGCCCCCTGGGCCTGGCCGGCCAGCGCTGCATGGCCACGCTGTTTTTCGTGGCCGGCGAGCCCCTGACCCGCACGCGGCGCGAGGCCGCGCTGGAGGTGGTACGCGAAGGGATCGACGCGCACGCCCTGCGCGCCACGGCCGGCGCCACCAGCCCGCACCCGCAGGTGCTGGTGGTGCGCGTGCTGGCGCCGCTGGTGGAGCCGGCCATGGGCCTGCTCAAGAGCCTGCGCGCCGCCTGGCGCCGGCAGCTCTGGCAGCTCGACGCCGTGCCGCCGCGCATCTGGGCGATGTAGGCGCGCGGACTCACACGCACATCGCCCGTGCGACCCAGCCGCAGGCCCTAGAACCGCCCGGCCTGCGCAAAGGCCGCGCCCAGGAACTCCACCATGGCGCGCACCTTGTGCGTCAGGTGGTGCCGGCTGGGGTAGACCACGCTGATGTCCAGCTCCGGCCCCACGTACTGCGGCAGGATCTCCACCAGCCGCCCGGCCTTCAGGTCCTCGCCCACCAGGAAGCCGGGCTGGAACACGATACCCTGGTCGGCCAGCGCGGCGGCGCGGCAGGTGTCGCCGCTGTTGCTGCGCAGGCGCGGGTGCACGGTGATGCTGCGCTGGCCCCTGGGTCCGCTGAAGCTCCACTGCTCACCGGTGGACAGGTAGGTGTAGGCGATCACGTCGTGGTCGGCGATGTCGTCCAGTTCGGTGATGGGCCGGGCCTGCTGCAGGTAACGCGGCGAAGCGCACAGCAGCAGGCGCGTGCCGGCAATGCGCCGCGCGATCAGAGAGGAGCTGGGCAGCTGGCCGATGCGCACCGCCAGGTCGTAGCCTTCCTCGATCAGGTCCACCACGCGGTCGTTGAGGTTCACCTCCAGCTCCACACGCGGGTGGATGCGCAGGAACTCGCCCCACAGCGGCGCCATGTGACGGATGCCGAAGGTCAGCGGTGCGGTGACCTTGAGCACACCCTGCACCTGCACGGCCTGGGCGCTGATGGCGGCATTGGCATCGTGCAGCTCGCCCAGGATCTGCACGCAGCGCTGCAGGTACTCGGCCCCGGCGTCGCTCAGGGAGAGCCGGCGCGTGCTGCGCTGCATCAGGCGCACGCCCAGGCGCGCCTCCAGCTCACCGACATGGCGCGACACCATGGCCTTGGACAGGCCCAGCCGCTCGGACGCCTTCACGAAGCTGCCCAGCTGCGCCACCGCCACGAAGCATTCGATTTCCTTGAACTGGTCCATGCCGCCTGTCTCAGTGTTGCGAGCTATTGTTTCATTTGAGTATCCAATTAGTCAATCAAATCGGTATTTATCAAATCCATTGAAACCAATACAGTGGATTCAGCGCCATCAGGAGGCGCAGCACAGGAAAACACATGAACCAGCCCCAGGCCCTCATCCTCCAGCAGCCCCCCAAGGCGACGCAGCTCATCCTGCTCTTCCATGGCGTGGGTTCGAACGCCCAGTCCCTGGCCGGCCTGGGCCGCGCCTACACCCAGGCCTTCCCGCAGGCCCTGGTGGTCGCGGTGGACGCGCCCCATGCCAGCGAATTCGCCCCTGGCGGGCGGCAATGGTTTTCCGTGGCGGCTGTCACGGAAGAGAACCGCGTGGAGCGCGTGGACGCCGCCCTGCCCGCCTTCGAAGCGGCCGTGCGCCACTGGCAGGAACGCGCCGGCGTGGACGCCGCGGCCACCGCCCTGGTGGGCTTCTCGCAGGGCGCCATCATGGCGCTGGCCTCCGCGCTGCAGCCCGAACCGGTGGCCGCGCGCGTGGTGGCCATCGGCGGGCGTTTTGCGCGCCTGCCCGAGACGCCGCTGCACGCGGGCAGCACCGTGCACCTGCTGCACGGCAAGGGAGACACCGTCATGCCCTACAGCCACGCCATCGAAGGCGCCATGCGCCTGAAATCGCTGGGCGTGGACTTCACCGCCGACGTGCTGCCCTTCATCGGCCACGAGCTGCACCCCGATCTGGTGGAACTGGCGGTGGACAAGCTGCAGCACCACGTACCGGCCCGGCTGTGGCACCAGCCCGGCGAGGAGAATCTTGGAAAGGAATCGACATGAACACCCTGCCCAGCCTTTTTGTCTCGCACGGCGCGCCCCTGTTCGCCGTGGATGCCGGCAGCACCGGCCCGGCCCTGCGTGCCTGGGCGCGGCAGCAGCACCGGCCCGCCGCCATCGTGGTGATGTCGCCGCACTGGATGGCGCGCACGCCCATGGTGATGGGCACGCCCGCGCCCCAGACCTGGCACGACTTCGGCGGTTTCCCGCCCGAGCTCTACACCCTGCAGTACCCGGCGCCGGGCCAGCCCGCGCTGGCGCGGGAGGTGCAGGCGCTGCTGCAGGCCGCCGGCATCGAAGCCGGCCTGGACGAGCGCCGGCCCTTCGACCACGGCACCTGGGTGCCGCTGCTGCACATGTACCCGCAGGCCGATGTGCCCGTGCTGCAGGTGGCCCTGCCCGCCAACTGGGGCCCGGCCCAGGTCTACGCCCTGGGCCGCGCGCTGCGCCCCCTGCGCGAACGCGGCGTGCTGCTCATGGGCACGGGCAGCATGACGCACAACCTGGGCGAGTTCTTCGGCGGCGAGCGCGAACCCGCGCCCTACGTCATCGAATTCAGCCGCTGGGTGGAAGAGAAGATCACGCAGGGCGACACCGCCGCCCTGCTGGACTACCGCCGCCTGGCGCCGCACGCGCAGCGCGCGCACCCGACGGAAGACCACTTCCTGCCGCTGTTCTTCGCGCTGGGCGCGGCGGCCGAGGGCGCGCGGCCCGACTACCTCAGCCGCGAGGTCATGTACAGCATGCTGGCCATGGATGCGCTGGCGCTGGCAGCGGCCTGAACGGCCGCAGCCGACGCGCGGCCCGGCCGCCGGGCGTCAACCCTACTCGGCCTTGATACCGGAGGCCTCGGCGACGCGGCGGAAACGCTCGACCTCCTCGCGCTGGTAGCGGGCAAATTCCGCCGGCCCCAGCGGCAGCAGCTGGGTGCCGGCCTTCTGCGCGTAGTCGTGCGCGGCCGGCGATTGCAGGATCTTCATCGTCGCGGCGGCCAGCTTGCGCGTGATGTCCTCGGGCGTCTCGCTGCGCACGTGGAATGAAGTCCAGGTGTTGTAGACATAGTCGGCATAACCGCTCTCCTTGACGGTCGGCACCTCCGGGAAAAACGGGTGCCGGCTGTCGTCGGTCACCGCCAGCGCGCGGATGCGCCCGCCCTTGAGCAGCGGCGTTGCGCCCGCCAGGTCCACGATGGCCCAGTCCAGGCTGTTGCCGGCCAAGTCCGTCAGCACCTGGCTCAGGCCCTTGTAGGGCACGTGCGTGTACTGGAAACCGGCCGTGCCGGCGAACCAGTCGGCCGCCAGATGGAAACCCGCCGAAGCGGTGCCGGCGTTGAGCCTGGCGCCGGTCCTGGAGGCCGCGACCAGATCGGCCAGCGTCTTGTACGGCGCGTTGGCCGCCACCACGATGGCCGTCATGTTCTTGGTCAGCCCGGCCACCGGCTTGAAATCCCGGACGGGGTCGTAGGACAGCTCCTTCACCATGACCACGTTCGTCACCAGGGGCGCGGTGCTGCCCAGCAGCAGGGTGTGGCCATCCGGCGCGGCCGACTTCACGGCCAGGGTGCCGATGGAGCCGCTCTGGCCGCCCGGCCGGTTCTCCACCAGCACGGGCTGGCCCAGGGCGTCGGCCAGCTTCTCGCCGAAGAAGCGCGCGGCCGCGTCCGAGCCGCCACCCGGGGTGAAGGGCACGATCAGGCGGATGGGCTTGCCGGGGTACGCGCCCACCCCCTGCGCGAAGGCGGCGGCGCCAGCCGCCAGGGCGCATCCCAGGAAAAACCGGCGAACGATCTGAAAGGTCTTGTTCATGCTGTTGTCTCCTCTTGTGCTTGGTAGTTTCTCAGGATGCGGTGGCGCCGCTGTCGACCAGCTCGATGCGGCCGGTCACGCGCCGCGATTCGTCCGAGGCCAGGAACAGCGCCATGTGGGTCAGGTCCTCGATCTCGATCGGCCCCAGCAGGTGCGAGGGCACCTCGGGGCGGTGGTGGCGGTTCTTCTTGTCGAAGATGCGGTGATTCGGGAAGTCCTGCTGGAACTTCGTCATGCGCGGGCTGATCACCACGCCGGGCGCCAGGCAGTTCACGCGGATGCCGTCCGGCGCGTATTCCACCGCCATGGAGCGCGTCAGCGCGATCACCGCGCCCTTGGCGGCCGTGTAGCAGTCGCGCCCGGCGGTGCCGATCGTCGCGTTGTAGGAGGCCGTGTTGATCACCGAGCCGCCGCGCCCGGCCTTCTGCATGGCCCGGATGCCGAAACGGCTGGAGAGGAAGGTGCCCAGCAGCTCCAGCTTGATGCAGCGCCAGAACTCGGCCATGTCCACCACGGTGACCATGTCGTCGTGGGGCGTGGAGCCGCCGGCGTTGTTGTAGAGGATGTCCAGGTGGCCGTCGAAGGCCGCCGTGCCCTCGGCCACGGCCTGCTCCACCGAGGCCTCGTCGGTGACGTCGCAGGACACGAACCGGGCGCGCCCGCCGGCCGCGACGATGGTCCGCACGACATCGCGCCCGCGCGCCTCGTCGATCTCGGCCACGATGATGCGGGCACCCTCGCGGGCAAAGCGCAGCGCGGCGGCGGCGCCGATGCCGGCGCCACCGCCGGTGATGAAGGCCGTCTTGTCTTTCAAACGCATGGGTACTCTCTCCTCGGTTGACAGGGAATGGAAAAGGGCAAAGTGGCGCGCCGCCTCAGGCCGGCGTCGGCGCGGCGGCCAGGGCCGTGACCTGCCGCCAGTCGGGGCAGGCGCGCGCCTCGTAGGGCTGGTCCCAGGCGGCGGCATTGTGGCGGTCGATGATGTCGGCCCGCAGCACGATGCGCCGGGGCACCGCCGCGCCGCGCAGATGGCGCAGCGCCATCTCCACGACCAGGCAGCCGAAGCTGTGGGTGTTGAAGGAGGCGGTCGCCACCAGGCGCCCGGCCCGCACCTGGGCGATCGCATCGGGCGTACCGTTGATGCTCCCCATCGGCAGGCTCCGCCCTGTGGCCGAAAAGGCCTCGAGCGCGCCCATGGCCATCAGGTCGTTGGCCACCAGCAGGCCGTCCAGGCTGGCGTGGCGCGCCAGCAGGGTGCGCGCCGCCTCGCGGCCGCTGTCGTGCTGGTAGTGGCCGGACACCGCTTCCACCAGCCGCATGCCGGGGTACCGCGCCAGCGCGCGCTCGAAACCGCGCCGGCGCAGCGGGGTGGTGATGGAGCCCGGGTGGCCGTCGATGATGCCGACCCGCGCCTGCGCGGGCAGCCCGCCGAGCACGGCATGCGCCAGGTCCTCGGCCATGCGCATGTCGTCCGAGCCCACGAAGCCGATCCACTGCCCGGCCGTGGGTTCGCTCACGAAAAGCAGCAGCGCAATGCCGGCGGCATTGACGCGCGCGATGGCCTCGTTGACGCCGCTGGCGTGGGCGGGCAGCAGCACGATGGCATCGGGCCGGTCGGCGATGGCCTCGTCCAGCAGCGCGCACTGCTGCGGCACGTCGTCGGGGGTGGCCGGCGCCCGGTGGTCCAGGGTGCAGCCCAGGCGCTCGGCCACCTTGCGCGCGCCGACGAGGGCGCCGCCATAGGCCGGATTGGTGTGGTTCTTGGTGATGATGCGCAGGTGTGGCATGGCGGTGGTTTCAAAAAGAAGGAGAAGGACGCGCGGCGAAAGCAAGGCGGTAGACAGCGCATTGCGCGGGCTCCCGGCAGGCGGTGAGGGCCTGCGCGGCCTGCAAGGCGCGCTCGGCGGCGTCGAGGGCATCGGCGTCGACCAGCAGGGCCCAGGCGACCCGGGCATCGGCGCCGCCGCGCAGCAGGGCTTCGGCCGAACCGGGCGGGGCGCCGGCGGCGCGCAGGGCGCGCACCTGGAGCACGCCGGTCTGCGCCTGCAGACGGGCACAGAGCACGGCCGGATCGGCCAGGGCGCCGTCGGCGCAGGCCAGCGCCGCGAGATGGCCGCCCTGCGCGCGCCCGGTCCGCGCGGTGACCGCGCAGACCGTGCGGGACATGTGGCGGAAATGGCGCATGACCTGGCGCGTCCACTCGGTCGGCGCATCGACGCGCGCCCGGTAGGCATCACCGCACAGCACCTGCGGCGAGGCCACGCCGTAAAGCCCCAGGACCTCGGCCCCGGCGCCGGACACCCGGTCGAAGCGGCGCGCATCGACAAAACCCGGGATGGCCAGGCGCTCGAAATGGTGCTCGCGCGCATACCAGTCGCGCACTTCGGCGGCCTGGCCGGCCGCCACGTCGTGCCAGATGGCGAGCATGCCGCCGGGACCTGTGTCTGGCGATGAAGCAAGGGGAAACGCGGTGTCCATGGGGGCACATCTTGTCGGCCCAACACTTCACCGTCTATTTGCTAATATTGAACAACCTATAACCAAAGGTTTGGAATGGACCTGAGCCTGCGCGACCTGCGCTATTTCGAGACCGCGGCGCAGGCCGAGAACCTGGGACGTGCCGCCGAGACCATCGCCCGCAGCCAGCCGGCGCTGACCAAGGCCATCCGGCGGCTGGAGCAGACGGTGGGCGGTCCCCTGTTCGACCGCGCCGGCCGCGGCGTGAAGCTGACGCCGACCGGCGAAGTGCTGCTGGCGCAGGCGCGGCAGCTGCGGCTCTCCGCCGAAGAGGCGCTGCGCCATGTCGCGGACTTCTCGCAGGGCGTGGAGGGGCTGGTGCGCATCGGCACCGGCACCGTCACCGTGGGCGCCCTGCTGCCCCGGGTGTGCGGGCTGCTGCTGGCCCAGGCGCCGCGGGCTGAACTGAGCATCGAGGTCGGCGCCAGCCTGGAGCTGCTGGAACGGCTGCGCCAGAAGCAGCTCGACGTGGTGCTGGGCCTGCTGCCGCCGCACAGCGACCGCGCCCTGGCCAGGCATGCCCTGGCCGTGGACGAGGTGGTGGTGGCCGCGCGCGTGGGGCATCCCGTCTTCAAGACCCGCTCTCTCACCCTGGAACGGCTGCTGGAATACCCCTGGGTGCTGCCCAGCCCCCAGGCGCCGAGCCGCCAGTGGCTCGACGCCACCTTTGCCGCGCGCGGCCTGCCGGCGCCACGGGTGCAGATCGAAGCCAACTCGATCCCGCTGCTGCCGCAGCTGATCGGCAGCAGCGATCTGCTGAGCTTCGTGTCACGCCACACCATCGCGTCGGAACGCAGCGCCAGGCTGCGCGAAGTGGGCCCCTCGCTGCTGATGCTGCGGCGCGAACTCGGCGTCAGCTCGCGCGCCGACGGTTACCTGTCGCCCGTGGCGCGGCGTTTGATGGTGCTGCTGCAGAAAGAGGTGCCGGCGCTGCTGACCAGCGGTTTCCAGTGACCCGGCACCGCCGCGGGCTCAGCCCAGCAGGCGGAGCAGGCCGTAGCCGGCCAGCACGCCGGAGATCACCAGCAAGAGGGTCTTGACCATGCGCGTGGGCACCAGGGCGCCGATGACGCTGCAGACGAGGATGGCGGCGAAGATATAGGTCGTTTTCATGCCGCCATATTAAGGCCTGATCGGCCCCCGCCACGGGGGCGCGGGCCGATCAATGCCGCAGCCGCAAGGCGTTGGTGATCACCGAGGCCGAGCTCAGGCTCATGGCCAGCGCCGCGATCATCGGCGACAGGAGCCAGCCGGTGGAAGGATAGAGCACGCCGGCCGCCAGCGGAATGCCCAGGGCGTTGTAGAGAAAGGCGAACACCAGGTTCTGCCGCATATTGCGCACGGTGTCCACCGACAGCGTGCGCGCGATGGCGATGCCGCGCAGGTCGCCCTTGACCAGGGTGAGCTGGGCGCTGTTCATGGCCACGTCCGTGCCGGTGCCCATGGCGATGCCCACGTCGGCCTGGGCCAGCGCCGGGGCATCGTTGATGCCGTCACCGGCCATGGCGACGACGCGCCCCTGCTGTTGCAGCCCCGCGACCAGCCGCAACTTGTCGGCGGGCTGGACTTCGCCATGCACCTCGGCGATGCCCAGGCGCCGGCCGACCGCGCGGGCCGTGGTCAGCCCGTCGCCGGTGGCCATGACGATGCGCAGCCCCGCGGCCTTCAATGTTGCCAGTGCCTCGGGCGTGCTGTGCTTGAGCGGATCGGACACCGCCAGCAGGCCGGCCAGCCGGCCGTCCACCGCCAGGTACATCACGCTGGCCCCTTCGGCCCGCAGACTCTCGGCCTGGGCGGCCAGCGCCTGCACGTCGACCCCGCCCTGCTGCATCAGCGTGGTGTTGCCCAGCGCGATGTCGTGCCCGCCCAGTCGCCCGCGCACGCCGATGCCCGAGCCGGATTCGAACTGTTCGGCCTTGTCCAGCACCAGGGCGCGCGAACGCGCGGCCTGCACGATGGCCTGCGCCAGGGGGTGTTCGCTGCCCTGGTCCAGGCTGGCCGCCAGCCGCAGCACCTCGTCTTGCGCATGGCCCGGCGCCGCGATCGCGCGCTCGAAGGCCGGGCGGCCCTCGGTGAGCGTGCCCGTCTTGTCGATGATCAGGGTGTCGACCTGGCGCAGCTTCTCGATGGCGGCCGCATCGCGGAACAGCACCCCCTGCGTCGCCCCCCGGCCCGTGGCCACCATGATGGACATGGGCGTGGCCAGGCCCAGCGCGCAGGGACAGGCGATGATGAGCACCGCCACCGCATTGATCAGGCCGTGCATCCAGCTCGGCTGCGGTCCCCACAGCCCCCAGGCCAGGAAGGTCAGCGCGGCGATCACCACCACCACCACGACGAAATAAGCGGCCACGACATCGGCCATGCGCTGCAAGGGCGCCCGCGAGCGCTGCGCCTGCGCCACCATCTGCACGATCTGGGCCAGCACGGTGGCCGAGCCGACCCGCTCGGAGCGCATCACCAGCGCGCCACTGGTGTTCAGCGTCGCGCCGATCACCGGGTCCCCGCCGCGCTTGCTCACCGGCAGCGGTTCGCCCGTGAGCATCGATTCGTCGACGGCACTGCTGCCTTCCACCACGACGCCGTCCACGGGCACCTTCTCGCCCGGCCGGATGCGCAGCAGATCGCCGACGTGCACGTGCGCCAGCGGCACGTCCTCCTCCACGCCATCGCCGCGGATGCGTCGCGCCGTCTTGGGCGCCAGGCCGAGCAAGGCCTTGATGGCGGCCGAGGTTTGCGAACGGGCCTGGAGTTCGAGCACCTGGCCCAGCAACGTGAGGGAGATGATCACGGCCGCGGCCTCGAAATAGACGCCCACGCGCCCCATCGACACGAAGGTCGCGGGAAACACCTGGGGCGCCACGGTGGCCAGCAGGCTGTAGACAAAGGCGGCGCCGGTGCCCAGGCTGATCAGGGTCCACATATTGGGGCTGCGGTGGCGCACCGACAGCCAGCCGCGCACGAAGAAGGGCCATCCGGCCCACAGCACGATGGGCAGCGACAGCAGCAACTCCACCCAGCTCTGGGTGGCGGCGCTGAAAAGGGCCAGCGCATGGCCGGCCATGGCCAGCACCGTGACGAGCACGGTCAGCGGCAGCGTCCACCAGAAGCGCCGCTGGAAATCACGCAGCTCCGGATGGTCCTCGGCCTCGAGTTCCGGCAGCAGCGGCTCCAGCGTCATGCCGCACTTGGGGCAGATGCCGGGATGGTCCTGGCGCACCTCCGGGTGCATGGGGCAGGTGTAGAGCGTGCCGGTGCCGGTGCCGGCGACCGGTGCCGGCTTTGTCGAAGCGACAGCCGCCGGCGCGCGCGCGAGCGAGGCGTGTCCCTGGGGGTGATCCTGCGGGTGCTCGTGCGCCATGCGATCACTCCGGCTGATCGCGATCCAGCAGGGCCTTGGCCTGCTCATAGGCCTCGGGCGTGATCTCGCCTTGCGCCAGGCGGCGACGCAGGATCCCGTGCGGCGTTTCGCGTTCCTTGCGTCCGGCCCTGCGCTCCGGCGTGAACACCGAGAACCAGAGCACCACGATCAGCGCCAGCCAGAACAGCCACCAGAAACCATGCATGCCACCCATGTAGTAGCCGTATTCGTTGAACATGATGCACCCCTCTTTCATGTGATTGCATGGCAAGGATAGGAGCGGACCTCACGCGCCGCAAGGCCTCGGCAAGCGCGGACTTGATGCAGATCAAGCTCCCCTCATCGATTCGCGGCGTGCGTGGCCGCCAGCCCCGTGCTCCAGGGCTCTAGTGCTGCACCTCGAACAAGGCGCCCAGGCCGCCGGCGTGGTGCTCCAGCACATGGCAGTGGATCAGCCAGTAACCCGGGTTGTCGGCCACGAAGGCCACCTCCACGCGGTCGCGCGGGGCCAGCAGCACGGTGTCGCGCCAGGGGCGTTCGGCCAGCGCCTCGCCGTTGCGCGCGAGCACGCGGAAGTGGTGGCCGTGCAGATGCATGGGGTGCCACCAGGCCGTGGTGTTCTCGAAGCTCAGGCGCACGCTGCCGCCCCGGCGCACGCGGAACTCGGCGGCATGGGCGGCATGCTCGCGTTCGTGGCGCATGTGCGCCTGGCCGTTGAGGGTCCAGGCCGGGGCCGCCTCGCGCGCGCCCTTCAATTGGCGCAGGCGCCGCGCCTCGCGATCGGCCAGCGACTCCTGCGGCCAGCCCTCGCGGCTCATGGCCCCGCCACCGAGCACCAGGCGGTGTTCCAGCGCATTCGCCAGATCCGGTTCGGGCAGGGGCTCGCGCGGGGCGGGCTGCGGCGCGGGCCGGGCCGTGGACACCCCGTTTCCCCGCACCTCCAGCACGGCCAGCGCGCGTTCGTCGCGGCCATGGCGATCCTTGAGCAGATGGCGGCCGGGCCGGAGGGCATCGAGGATGATGTCCGCGCGCATGCCCGGTCCCAGCAGCAGCTCACCCTCCCAGGGCACGGCCGTGGCGGCGGGCATGCCGTCGCGCGCGATCAGCCAGGCCGACAGGCCGTCGAGCGTGAGCGCGAAGATGCGCGCATTGGCCGCGTTGATCAGGCGCAGGCGCACGCGCTGGCCGCTTTGCAGCGCCTGCACCAGCTCGGTCTGCCCGTTCACCGTGAGCCGCTGGCCCAGGCGGCCAGCGTGCGCCACGTCGTGGAAGTTGTAGAAGTTCTCGGCGATGCGGCCCTGCGCATCGAGCCGCCAGTCGTCGAGCAGCCAGACCAGGTCCAGGTCCACCGGCGGGGGCGCGTCGTCCTCGACGATCAGCGCGCCGGCCAGGCCGCGCTCCACCTGCTCGGGCGTGCCCAGGTGCGGGTGGTACCAGTAGGTGCCGGCATCGGGCAGGGCAAAACGGTAGGGGAAACGCTCGCCCGGCGCCACGGGCGCCTGCGTGAGACCGGGCACGCCGTCCATGGCGTTGGGCAGGCGGATACCGTGCCAGTGCAGCGTGGTGGGGTCGGGCAACTGGTTGTGCAACTCGATGTCCAGCAACGCACCGCGCTTGAAACGCAGCACCGGGCCGGGGACCTGGCCCTCGTAGGCCCAGACGGGCAGCGCCGGCACACCGGCCAGGGCCAGGGTGGCGGGCGCGGCGTTCAGGGTGCGCACCGTGGCGCCCGTCCCCAAGGCCGGCAGCGCCAGCGCGGGCGCACAGGCCAGGGTCTGCAGCAGTTCACGGCGTTTCATGCGGAGGGTTCCTGTCTTGCCGACTAGCTTAAACCCTGAGGACATCCAGCGCGCAACCGTGATTTCTGCACGGATGGCCTGCCGTCAGCCCGGGCCCGGGCGGCCCTGCAGGGCTATGATGACCCAGCACCTCCCCAGCCACAACACGGCCCCCTCACCGTCCATCCGCCCAGGGACCCGCCAGCGCCATGACGCTTGATCTCATCTACAGCACCTCCCTCCTGCTCGCCCTGTCGGCGCTGTACGAGTTCAACATCCGCATCTGGGGAGGCCGTCATCTCGCCGCCAACATCAGCGCCGGCCTGATCTTCGGCGCCATCTGCATCTTCGGCATGCTGCACCCGGCCCATCTGGCGCCCGGGGTGATCTTCGACGGACGCTCGGTCATCCTGGGCGTGGCCGGCATCTTTGCCGGCCCGCTGGCTGCCGTCATCGCCGGCCTCGTGGCCGGCGCCTACCGCCTGTGGCTGGGTGGCGCCGGCGCCCTGGTGGGGGTGACCGTCATCATCACCTCGGTGCTCTTCGGTCTGGCCATGCGCCACGCCCTGCACCGCGGCTGGGCCCAGCCCAAGCTGCTCGACTTCCTGATGTTCGGCGTGCTGCTGCACATCGTCTGCATGGGCTGGTTCCTGCTGCTGCCGACCCAGCACCTGCAAAAGCTGCTGGAAACGGTGGCCTGGCCCTACCTCTTCGTGCTGGCCCCGAGCACGGCCCTGCTGGCCCTGCTGCTGCACGACCTGCAGGAGCAGCGGCTGGCCAAACAGGCGCTGGCGCGCAGCGAGGCCCTGCGCCGCGCCATCACCCGGGCCCTGCCCGATCTGCTCTTTGTCATAGACGAGGACGGCCGTTATCTGGAGATCATCTCGCCCGAGGAGCGGCTGCTCTACGCACCGGTCGAACAAGTCATCGGCAGGCGCCTGGACGAGGTCCTGCCGCCGGCCGAGGCCGCACGCTTTCTGGCTTTCCTGCTGCAGACCTTGAAGGCCGGCACCGTGCAGAAGATCGAATACGAGCTGGGCACCCTGGGCGGGCGACACGTGTTCGAAGGACGGGCCCAGGCGCTGGACATCCCGGTGGAAGGCAAACGCGCCCTGGTCTTCGTGGCGCGCGACATCACCGAGCGCGTGGCCGCCGAGCAGGACCGGCGCGTGGCCGCCGTGGCCTTCGAGTCGAGCCAGGCCATGCTGGTGAGCGACGCCAACTCCGTGATCCTGCGCGCCAACCAGGCCTTCCAGGACCTGATGGGCTACAGCCGCGAGGAGCTGATCGGCCGCAAGACCAGCACGCTGCGTTCGGGCCGGCACGATGCCGCCTTCTACGAGGCCCTGTGGGAAAGCATCCGCGCCACCGGCAAGTGGGAGGGCGAGATCTGGGACCTGCGCAAGCGCGGCGACCTCATCCCCCTGTGGACGACGATCACCTCGGTGCGCAACGAGCAGGGCCTCGTGACGCACTACGTGGCCACCATGAGCGACATCTCCGAACGCAAGCTGCAGGAGGAGGAGATCCGCAGCATCGCCTTCTACGACCCGCTCACGGCCCTGCCCAACCGGCGCCTGCTGCTGGAGCGCCTGCAGCGCGCCCTGACGCTGACGCGCCGCAGCGGCCAGCACGGCGCGCTGCTGTTCCTGGACGTGGACAACTTCAAGAAGATCAACGACGAGCACGGCCACCACGCGGGCGACCTGCTGCTGCAGGAGATCGCCAGCCGGCTGGGCCGCGTGGTGCGCGAGTCCGACACCGTGGCGCGCCTGGGCGGCGACGAGTTCGTGATCGTGCTGGAGCATCTCCACGAAGACCCCGAACTGGCCCGCACCGAGGCGCGCCAGATCGCGGCCAAGGCCCTGCACGCCATGGCCAGGCCCTACGACCTGGACGGCCTGGTCTGCCAGTCCAGCGGCAGCATCGGCATCGCCCTGTTCAACCAGGTGGAGGTCGATCTGGACCTGCTCATGCGCCAGGCCGACGAGGCCATGTACCTGGCCAAACGCGCCGGCAAGAACACCGTGCACCTGCACGGGGACTGAGGGCCGCGACGGCGGCGGGATCAGGCGTCGGCGGCCGGGTTCCGTGCCTCGTACTCAATGCCTCCGATGTGCTGGTACATATAGTTATAAATGGCGCAACCGATGGCGACCGTCACGTAGCCGACAACAAGATAGAGAATCGGAAACAGCACAAGAACAAACATCGGTGCCCCCATACCGGCCGGAGCCATCATCCCTGCAAACACCATGAAGGGAAGGATGAACACCAGGGAGCCGATTGCCATGAGGACGGCAAAGACCTTGGCGTTCTGGTGCGGGGAAAACCTGGCGATTTGTTGTTTCATGAGAAGGCGCCTCCCTGCGCCTGTTGCCTGTTCAAAGTTGATCCATGCGCGTTTGCATCGCACCCGAAGCGAAATGCATCGGCTGCTCAGCGGTCCTGATTCTAGGAAGCTCCCGCACCTGCGCCTATCCCTCTAAAGGGGAATCGCCTTGCGGCCTGATTTGAGGTAAGGAACACCGATGACCTGACCTCGCCCCGGGCCAGGGCCTGGTCGCACTCATTTCTCAAGTGCGGGCGGCCCCTGGCCAGCGGCTTCCTGCGCCGTGAGTGTGTAGTCCGTGCGGTAGAGCGCGGCGACCACCCCTCGTGCGCCCCGCGCTTCGAGCTGGCCCGCGCCGAGCTCGGCTTGCGCCAGCGTTTCCAGGCTGCCCTGGCTGTAGCCCGTGACAAGCAGGGCCCAGTCCACGCCGGCGTCGGCGCCGCGTATGCGCTGCTCCCTGGTCATCCGCGGCGCAAGGGCGCCTTCCAGCAGATGGACGCTGCCCAGGCCCGGGCGTGCCGGCAGTTGCGGCAGAAGGTCCTGGGTGAGCCAGCGGCCCAGGGCGGCCTTCTGGTCCTCGGCGGGGGCAAAACGCAGCAGCAGGCTCATATGCCCCATGCCGAGACCCTGGCTGCTCATGACGGAACACAGGCCGCGCCTCATGCCACGGTAGTGCGGCATCATCCGGGACGTCCAGGAACTGGGGTTGTTGAGACGCTGCAGGTAGGCCTCGGAGGCCAGGGTGTCCAGACGCGCCACCTCGTACAGCACGCAGTACCTGGGCTGCCCCTGCAGGGCCACCCAGCGCGTGCCCCGCAGAAACCCGGGAATGGCCAGCCGCTCCGGCAGGTGTTCGTGCGTGTGCCAGTCGTCATGTTCGGCGATCGCCTCCGGGGCGATGTCGAAGGAGAGCAGCATGGCGGCTTGTCCGAGCAGGGGCATGCCTGTGACTCCGCGGTGCAGAACTACAACCAGCGCAAGAGCAACGCGACACCGAACAGCACGACCAACGGTGCCAGCCATTTCAGCGTGCCAGCCCACTGCTTGCGCCATTGCTCGGCCTTGGCCGGATCCTTGCCGGCCGGCAGCGTGCCGTGGGCCAGCAGAAAGAGATAGGCGCCCGCCAGGATTGGAATGAGGCCTTCGTAATTCAATGCCATGGACTTGCTCCTCCCGGGTTCAGACCCGGGTGGTCTGACCGCGTGAACTGTACTGGAGTGCGCCGCGCTGCATGAAGGACACGCAGGCTTATTGCATGGAATGCAGGCCGATCATATTGCCCTCGGGGTCGATCACCAGGGCAATATGTCCATACGGTCCGATCGGGGTCTTTGCCTTCTGCAGCTTGCCGCCGTGCTTGAGCGCGCGGGCGGCCTCCACGGCGCAGTCCGTGCAGCTGAAGTAGACCAGGGTGCTGTTGCCGCCGGCCGCCAGACCCGGCATCTTGACCAGGGCGCCGGAGGCGCCATACATCGCCTGGTCCATGGGGAAGGCCCACATCTCCATCGGCGCGCCCGGGTCAGGGCTGTCCAGGTGCGTGAACGCCACACCCAGCACGCCGCCATAAAAGGCCTTGGCGCGTGCCATGTCCTTGACGTGGATCTCGAACCAGCCGACGGGATTGCTCATGATGGACTCCTTGGCGCTTGAAAAAAAGGGGGGCTGCGGATGCCGCTCAATGCAGGGAGGCGTTGCCGCCACCCAGGGCCAGCACGCGCTCCAGCAGCAAGGCGCGCTCGCGCTGGTTCTGGGTGAGCGTGGCCGCGCGCTCGAATTCGGCCCTGGCCTCCTCGCTGCGGCCCAGCCGGGCCAGCAGATCGCCGCGTACGCTGGGCAGCCACTGGTAAGCCTGCAGGGACTTGTCCTCGCGCAGGGTGTCGATGATGGCCAGGCCTGCCTCGGGGCCCTGCGCCATGGCCACGGCCACGGCGCGGTTGAGCTCGACCACCGGCGAGGGCGCTGTCTGCGCCAGCGCCTCGTACAGGGCGGCGATGCGAGGCCAGTCGGTGTCGGCCGCCTGCACGGCGCGGGCATGGCAGGCGGCGATGGCGCCCTGCAGGGCATAGGGTCCCAGGGCCAGGCCCTGCTGCGTGCACAGGCCCTCGGCCCGCGTCAATGCGGCCAGGCCGCGGCGGATCAGCAGGTGGTCCCACTGCGTGCGGTCCTGGTCCAGCAGCAGCACGGGGCGGCCCTGCGCGTCGATGCGGGCCGGCACGCGCGAGGCCTGCAGCTCCATCAGGGCCAGCAGGCCCTGCACCTCGGGCTCCTGCTGCGCCAGCTCGGCCAGCATGCGGCCCAGGCGCAGGGCTTCGTCCACCAGGGCCGGGCGCATCCAGTCCTCACCGGCGGTGGCCGTGTAGCCCTCGTTGAAGACCAGGTAGACCACCTCCAGCACCGAGGCCAGGCGCTCGCCCAGGGCCGCGCCGCGCGGCAGCTCGTAGGGCACACGCGCCTCCTGCAGGATGCGCTTGGCGCGCACGATGCGCTGCGCCAGTGTGGCCTCGCTGACCAGGAAGGCGCGCGCGATCTCGTGCGTGCTGAGGCCGGCGATGAGCTTGAGCGTGAGCGCGGCGCGCATCTCGGGCTTGAGCACCGGGTGGCAGGCGGTGAAGATCAGGCGCAGCAGGTCGTCGCCGATGTCGTCCTGCCGCGCGGCGTCGAGCGCGTCCACGAAGTCGGGCACCACCAGGGCCTCGCGCGCCTCCAGGTCCAGGCCGATCTGCTCCAGGGCGCTGCCCTGCACCTTGTGGCGGCGCAGCAGGTCGAGCGCGCGGTGCCT
>JACCDS011549814.1_pt1 | contig 21499 bp, 8 predicted proteins | sample 7446441 | NCBI WGS metagenome assembly JACCDS01 (sample SAMN15323445, study PRJNA562643) | freshwater metagenome | isolation source: river surface water | place: USA:Blue River Watershed | collected 2017-08-17 | reverse complement strand
TGGCCGACTACAGTGCATCGGTAAGCGATGTGTTCGTCAATATGTCCTCGGGGGCCATCACCTACGGTGCGAACAACGATGTGTTGGCGGCCGGAACGGCGACGGGGACGAACATCGGGACGGACACGCTGAGTGGCATCGAAGTGGTGCTGGGGGGATCGGGCAACGACACCCTGATCGGTGGTGTGGCCAACGAGATGCTGATGGGCGGCGGTGGTACCGACAGTTTGGTGGGCGGAGACGGTAACGACACCTTGATCGGTGGCGCTGGCAATGATGTGCTGGCCGGTGGCAATGGCACCGATGTGGCGGATTACAGTGCATCCACGGCCAGCGTGAGGGTGAATTTGTCATCGGGCACGGCAGGTGGCTTGGCGACCTTGACGGCCAGCGGCACTGACATCGGCACCGATAACCTGAGCGACATCGAGGTGGTGCTGGGTGGTTCGGGCAGCGACACCCTGATCGGAGGATCGGGCGCCGAGACGCTGGTGGGTGGCGCAGGCAACGACTCTTTGGTCGGCAGCGCTGGCAACGACAGCCTGGTGGGTGGCGATGGCGCCGATGTGCTGGATTACAGTGCATCGGCAAGCGATGTGATGGTCAATATGTCCTCGGGTGACATCACCTACGGTGCGAACAACGATGTGTTGGCGGCCGGAACGGCGACGGGGACGAACATCGGGACGGACACACTGAGTGGCATCGAAGTGGTGATGGGCGGTGCGGGCAACGACACCCTGATCGGTGGTGTGACCAACGAGATGCTGTCTGGCGGCAGTGGTGCCGACAGCTTGGTGGGCGGTGACGGCAACGACACCCTGATCGGTGGCGCTGGCAATGATGTGCTGGCCGGTGGCAACGGCACCGATGTGGTGGATTACAGCGCTGCCACTGCCAACTTGTCGGTGGACTTGGCGACCTTGACGGCCAGCGGCACTGACATCGGCACCGATGACTTGAGCAGCATCGAAGTGGTGTTGGGGGGTGCTGGGGCAGATACCTTGATCGGTGGCTCGGGTGCCGAGACGCTGGCGGGTGGCGCAGGCAACGATTCTTTGGTCGGCAGCGCAGGCAACGACAGCCTGGCGGGTGGCGACGGCACCGATGTGCTGGATTACAGCGCATCCACGGCCAGTGTGAGGGTGAATTTGTCATCGGGCACGGCAGGTGGCTTGGCGACCTTGACCGCCAGCGGCACCGACATCGGCACCGACACCCTGAGCAGCATCGAAGTGGTGCTGGGGGGTGCGGGAGCCGACACCCTGATCGGTGGTTCGGGTGCCGAGACGCTGGTGGGCGGATCGGGCAACGACTCATTGGTTGGCAGTGCGGGCGACGACAGCCTGGCGGGTGGCAACGGCACCGATGTGCTGGATTACAGCGCTGCCACCGCCAGTGTCAGCGTCAATCTGTCCTCGGCCAGCGTGGGTGGCGTGGCCACCCTGACCGCCACGGGCTCAGACATCGGCACCGATGCCCTGAGTGGATTCGAGGTGATCAAGAGTGGCTCGGGTGCCGACACCTTGATGGGTGGTTCTGGCGACGAGACCTTGGTGGGCGGAGCCGGTGCCGATGTGTTGTCAGGTGGCGACGGGGATGATTTCATCTATTACGACGCCGCTGACACCTCCATCGCTGGCGGCAGTGGCACGGACACCTTGCGCCTGATGGGGCAGCGTCTGGACTTGATGGCTGTCAACAACAGCGTCATCACCGGCATTGAGCGCATAGAAACCTACACCGATTGCAATCCGTCGGTGCTGCGCTTGGCGGCTGCCGATGTCGCGGCCCTGAACACATCGAAGACACTCACCGTTGTGGGCGATGGCACGGGTGTGTTGGAATTGGTCGGCCTGTGGAGCCGACAGCTCAACGAAACCCTGGGCGGCGTCACCTATCAGGTCTACACCTCAGAAGGCAGCACCGTCAAGGTCAACAGCCTGAACTCTGTCACTATTTTTGATGGTGGCTCACAGCTGGTGTATGGCCTGGACGGTAACGACACGCTGGATGGTCGTGGTGGATCAGATACCTTGATGGCTGGCAATGGTGACGACACCCTGATCGCTGACATCGATCCCTATTCGTCGACACTGCGTGATGCCACCATGGATGGTGGGGCAGGTACCGATACCTTGAAACTGACAGGGTCGGGTCAGAAACTGGATTTGACCACCAACGGCGGTGGCAACGATGGCCTGTTTGGCATCGAGGTGGTTGACCTCACCGGCACCGGCAACAATGTGTTGGTGCTGAATCCGGACGACTTGGCTGCCATGTCCAACACCAGTGACACCTTGATTGTGCAGGGTGATTTGGGCGATGCCGTGCGTTTGGCCGATACCTGGGAATCGCGCGGATCGGCTAAGGTGGCCGGCATCACGTACAACCAGTATTACGGCACCACCTCGAGTGGCACCACCGTGATCCTGTTGTCGGCACTGGCGGTGACCAAAGGCGACCAATACCTGGGCTCAAGCGGTGATGACACCCTGAGTGGTGGCACGGGCGCCGACGCCTTGAATGGCGGGGCTGGCAACGACTCGATCTCGGGTGGAGCGGGTTCGGATGAAGTGTATGGCGACATCGGTGACGACACCCTGCTGTATGACGCTCAGGATGTGTTGCTCGACGGCGGCGACGGCAGCGACGTGTTGCTGGTCCAGGGGAGCAACACCCTGATCGACTTGCAAAACCCGGCCCGTCCGGACGATGGCGCCATTCGTCCGGCTTTACGCGGCCTGGAAATTTTGGATTTGAACACCACATCGTCCAACTATGTGATTTTGGATGCGGCAGCCATCGCCAGCATGACGGGCACCACGACCCTGACGATCAAGGGCTCCAACACCGGCGACGTGGTATTCACGGAAGGCACGGTCAGCTTGATCAACCCCGATGGTGTGCGAACATTTGCCCTGACGCGCGGTACCAGCAGCGCCGATACCATATCGGGCACAACGGACGAAGACGCGATCAAGGCAGGCGCAGGCAACGACAGCATCCATGCAGGTGCCGGCATCGACTTCATCTACGCTGAGGCCGGTGACGATACCATCGTCTACGATGGCGCGGACTTGCTGATCCACGGGGGTGCAGGCACCGATACGCTGGTCGTGAACACAGTCGATGCGGATTGGAGTGCCACGCTGGCCAACAACACCACCACTGGTGATGTCGACCTGACCACTGGCTATGGGACCCGCTACATCGGCATCGATGTGATCGATTTGAACACGGCGGGGAGTCAAACCATTTCGCTGGACAAGTGGTCGGTAGCCGGGATGTCGGACAGCGGCATGATGATCATCAAAGGGACATCGACCGACACCCTGAAGCTGTATGGCGCCTGGACGTACGAAGGCGTCGAGTCGGGCAGCGACGGCCTGGTCTATCGCGTGTTGCGCCATGACCAGTCGGTGGTGAAAGTGAACAAGGACATTTTGCTGGACATCACCAACGAATTGGGCGGCAAGATCACCATCGGAACCGATGGACCGGACACGGTGACCGTGCCGGATAACGGCGGCACGCAGACCAACGACGGCGATGACATCATTTTGATCAACAGCAACAACTTCACGGGTGTCGACGCCGGCCGTGGTTATGACACCGTGAAATTGGGCACCAGTTGGCCGACCGGCGGCACCTTCAATGCATCGTTGCTGGCGCCGACTTCGTTGACCAACATCGAAGAGATCAACCTGAGCGGATATGGCATCAACAAGTTGATCATCACCGATGTCAATGTCTTGAACATGGTCGACGAGGACAAAATCCTGGTCGTCAGCGGGGACAGCAACGACGCCATTCAATTCCGTGGCGACTGGGTCAACTGGGGCAGCGCCGGCACGGTGGTTTACAACGGTAAAACCTACTACGACCTCATCGCCAGCAATGGTGTGCATGTCTATTATCAACCTGGCCTGACGATCACCCGCGACAACCCGACGCCGCAAATGTCGGTGTTCTCAGTAGATTATTCGGCCGGTATTCAGTTCACTAACACCGGCATCGATGAGTTGACGGGTCTGCGCGTCGAAAACGTGGGCGACACCAACGGTGACCAGATTGCGGATTTCGTGATCAACCAAAATGGCAAGGCCTATTTGGTCTTCGGTGGCGATGGGCTGGTGGGCGAACGCAGTCTGGATGATCTGGGGACCATGGGCGTGCAGATTTCTGGTTTGCAGACCGTGCCCTTGACTGAGCTGCGCTACAACTACAACTACGGCTACAACAACGCCGCCGCTCCGTTTGTTTCGCAATACTTCAATCCCAATTACAACTGGGGTTTGACGGGTGCAGGGGATGTCAACGGTGACGGTTATAACGACCTGTTGGCAACCATCAGCAATACCACCGGCAGAGAGTTTGCCGTGATCTATGGCAAGGCCTCTTGGACCGATGTGAATGTCACGACCATGACGACCGGTGCCAGCACTGGCTTCAGGTTGCAAAACGGTCCGGCGATTGGCGTCGATGGCATCAACGCTTACGGCACATTCACCTACGGGGCGCAGACGGTCATGTCGTTGGGCGACGTCAACGGGGATGGTTACGCCGACTATTTCGTGGCGAACTCGTGGCAGCCGGAAACATCCAGCATGAATTCACTGGCTGCAGACAGCGCCACCAATCCACGCTGGTCAGGTCAGGGTTATCTGGTGTTTGGAAGTAATGCTTCGACCAACATCTCATTGACGGACACCAGCAAAGCGATTCAGTTCACCGGGGCCAAATTTGATAACGCGGGTGCGGATGTCGCATCGGTGGGTGACGTGAACAACGACGGCTTTGCCGATTTCGTGATCGGTGCACCGAGTGCCTACACCTACAGTTACAGCAGCTCATCGTATTATTTTGCCAACGGCAATACCGACTACACCGGGGGTGCCTATCTGGTGTTTGGTAAGGCTGGGGGGTGGAGCAACACCCAACTGGCACGCACAGGCATGGACCCCAGCAACGCCATTTACCTCGATGGCGTGAATTATTTCACCGGCCGTCAGGTTCAGGGCGTGGGTGATGTGAACGGCGACGGCATCTCGGACTTTGTGGTTGGCACGCCCAACTCGGCCGACATCAACACCAGCAGCGCCACCAACAAGGGCAACTATTACTTGGTGTTTGGTCAAACTTCGGGCTGGAGCACCACCAGTTTCAGCAGCTTGGTCAGCAGTGGACGCGCCATTTTGATGACCGGTGCGACCTCGAATGCCATCTCTCGCGTGGCCACTTTGGGTGATTTGAACAAAGACGGCTACGCCGACCTGTTGGTCACGGTGGGCGGTTCGGGCATGCAGCAAAACACATCCGACAGTGGTTTGCCGGCAGCCAGCAACGATGGCGATTTGAATGCGGGTGCCGCCTTCATCGTGTTTGGCAAATCCAGCTGGGCTTCGTCCATCGATGTGACCAACCTGGGTAAAGAAGCCCTTGAGATCACGGGCGGCTTGCCCAACGAGCAGTTTGGATTCTCGGTCACGGCAGGTGACTTCAACAACGATCAAATTCAGGATTTGTTGTTTGGTCAACCCGGTAACCACCGTTTGGGTTTCAACTCAGGTGCGGCCTTCTTGCTGTCCGGGGGGGACTTCAGTGGTGCGGTCATGGACACCGGAACCAGTTCTGCCGATACGGTGATTGGCGACTACAACGGCAACAAAATTGCCGGTCAAGGCGGTAACGATACCCTGATGGGCCTGGGCGGCGAGGATATTTTGCGCGGCGGTGCGGGCAATGATGTGATTGGTTTGACCGATCTGAAATTCAAGCTGATGGACGGCGGCACGGGCACCGATGTGCTGAAGTTCATCGGCCGTAACATCAATCTCGATGTCACAGGATATGCCGGCAACAGCGTTCGCAGCATGGAGACCTTTGACATCACCGGGGACGGGGCCAACACGCTGACCTTCAACTACCGTGAAGTGCTCGATCTGATCGAGCGTAAAAACTCGGCGGCTTATGGCTTGCAGGCGGTATTCAGGGTGATCGGCAATGCCGATGATGTGGTCAATCTGGAGGGACCCTGGTACCTTCAATCCAACAATGTCGGTGGCAACGACACCTATGTGTTGGAAGGCATCAAACTGATCATCAGCGATGCCATCACCACCAACCTTTATGGCTGGGTGACACCCAGATTGGGCGCTCAGATCGACCTCAATAACATTCAGTCGCCTTTGCGTACCACCAATTACACGGCGGGTTCTGCATCGGGCAGTTCGTGGACAGGGGTGGTTGCGGTCGGCGATGTGAACGGCGATGGTTTTGGGGATTTCATGGTCCGCAACGAAAACGCCGGAAGATCCGACCTGAACATCTATGTGCGCTACAGCAACACCACGGGTGCATACCAGGTGGGCAGTGAAGGAACCCAAACCGAATACAAGGGCATGCAGTATCTGGTGCTGGGTAAGGCAGGTGGCCTGAACGCCCTTGCGCTGGACAGCAATGTGTCAAGTACCGATGCCAAGGTCTACACCGGAGGGCTCTATTGGGAGCGTTTGGGGATGGGCACGCAGACGGTGTCCGCCCTGGGGGATGTCAATGGGGATGGCATCGATGACTTCATCATGGGGTCTCCGTACTTTGCCACTCAATATGTCTACAACGCTTCATCGCCCAATTACACCTATCGATTCACATGGTCCAACCCGAACACTTATTACTATGGCAGTGACAGTTGGAGCTTCAACCAGACCGGTCGGGTTTATGTGGTGTTGGGTAAATCCGGACTGGATGGCGGTGCAGTGACTTCGGTGTCTTATGACACGGCCAACGGCGGATTCATGAATCCCGATGTGAGGCATCCAACCAATTTCCAGTCGGCGACTTACAACATGAGCGACAGCCGTGATAACGACATCGCCGCCACGTACACCGGCACGGCTTACAGCTATACCGGTGCCACGGTTTCTGGCGTGGGGGACGTGAACGGCGACGGATACGACGACTTCATCTTTGACCAAGGGGCCAATGTCAAGCTGGTCTTCGGCTCGGCCACGGGCATCACGGGCACGACCCTGCCGGCCAACAGCATCGACATCACCGGAAATGTGCTGGGCAACAACAACATTGGTTATCAGTACAAGGCCTATTCCAAGGCCGGCGATGTGAACGGCGACGGCTACGACGATTTCTACATATCTGACGTGTCGAACTCGGTCACAGCGGGTCGGGGTTGGTTGATGTACGGTCATGCCAGCGGAACTTGGGCTTCTGGCTCTGTGGATACCACCTCGACGACGGCGGCCGGTGGTGGCAAACAGTGGTACACCTACTTCACGGGCTCTGTGGCCAACTCCGGCACGGGTCACTACCTGAGTGGCCTGGGTGACATCAACGGCGATGGCTATGGCGATTTGTTGTTCTCATCCAGCACTTGGCTCACCCAGATCAGCCGCTCTGGCAACTTCGGCTTGTACGAGTACACCAGTGCCGACAACAACAGTTCGACCACTTATGAACCGAACCATCAGTTCAAGGAGGATGGGGCGGTGTATGTGCTGCTGGGCGGCAACAACCTGGGGACTTCGGCGTCGACCATGAGCTTCGGTGCTTTGGGCACCAACGGCTTCAAGATCGCCGCGGGCACCGACTTCGAGCGGGCCGGCTACATGGTGGCCGGCTTGGGCGATGTCAACGGTGACGGTTACGACGACTTCATTTTGACTTCTCCCGGCGAAAAGGAGGCCACGGTCAACAGTGCATCCAACAATGGGGGCTCCGCCTATCTGATGTTTGGTCGTGCCAATGGCTGGCAAAACCTGAGCCTGATGGAGATCCAGGACTACGGTGTGCAGTTGTTGGGCAAATTCAACAACAATGGCCGTGTCAGTGGCGTTGGCGATGTCGATGGCGACGGCTTGTCGGACATCGGCTTGCAATGGGGCACCTCCGTCGGATCCTCGGGTGCGGTGATGCAGATTTTGTACGGCAGCGAATACCTGTCAGATGGTTTCTTGACCGGGGTACAGCGTCTGAGCACCACCACGGCAGGCAGCCTGACCGCCAACCAGGGTGCGACCAAAGTGGATCGATTGCTCGGCAATGCGGGCAATGACACCTTGGTGGGCGATGGAGGCGCAGATGTCATTTACGGCGGAGCAGGCAACGACGTCATGACCGCCGGTAACGGCAGCTTCACCCGCATCGATGGAGGTGCCGGGGTCGACACGCTGAAATTCACTGCGGCCACCTTTAACTTGAGCACCAAGCCCAACTCGGCCTTGCAGAACATCGAAATCCTGGATCTGAGCGGTGGTGCAGCTGGCACGACCGTGACCCTGAATTGGACCGATGTGTTGAATTCGACGGGCAATTCGAAGGGGTTGATCACGGGTTATGACAAAGACCAGATGTTGGTGGTCAAAGGCGATACGGGTTCTGACGCCAGCTTTGGTCAAGATGCCATCGTTGGCATCAACGCCGGAGCAGGATGGAGCAAAGTCACAGGTGCTGATGTCGCCGGTACAGGCGCGGCCAGTGGGGCGACCTTTGCAGTCTACGAGCATGGCACCAACAACATCTGGATCGCCATCCAGACCGGGATCAGCGTGACATGAAGGCGTGGTTCAAGCAGTTCAGTGCGCAAGCTACCTCGAACAGTGCAGGGGAGTTCGTTGGCCAGGCTCGCGCCTGGTGGGAATGGATCCGACTGTTTTTACTGACAGGTCAGCGACCAGGCCGGCAGGGCCTGTCGATGCCCGGTGCAGAAACCTCACTGAACTTGGAAAAGGATTGGCTGACCAGTTTGCTGGCTGCGCTCAAGCCCGCCTACAAGCAAACCATCTGGTTGGCTTTGGCGGTCAATTCGCTGGCTTTGCTGAGTTCGATCTTCACCTTGCAGGTGTATGACCGTGTGGTGGCGCATTCGGGGTATTCGTCGCTGGTGGCGCTGGTGGTGGGCATGCTGCTTGTGTTGTTCATCGACTATTTTTTGCGTCAGGGTCGGGCATTGCTCATGCAAAAGCTGGGGGGGCGCATTGAGGTGGCTTTGGTGCGTGCCGTGTTCGATCGCCTGATGCATTTGCCGGCCCTGCAACTCGAAGCCAGATCATTGGCTTATTGGCAGTCGACGTTCAGAGACATTGAAACCGTGCGCTCGGTGTGCGCCGGACCGGTCGCCATGCTGTTGATCGATTTGCCGTTTTTGGTCTTGTCGTTAGGTTTGATTGCCATGATCGCCTTGCCCCTGTTGCCGGTGACCTTGGTGACTTTGATTGCTTTTTCGGTGTTGGCATGGCTGTCGGGTAAAAATGCAAAGTCGGATTCCGAACGGGAAAAAGTCAAGGCGCTCAATCGCGACTCGACCTTGACCGAGCTGGCCTTGTCGCGTGTCAATTTGAAGGTGATGGGTGCCAGTCAGGCAGCATCGCAGCGCTGGGAAAAACAATACGCCTTGTGGATGACCGAGTCGCTTGAGCGCAGCAAAGAAGCCGACCGATTCAGGGATTTAACCAACGAACTGAGCACCCTGAACATGGTCATCACCACCAGCTTTGGTGCTTTGGCGATCTTGAATCAGATGATGACCATGGGGGCTTTGATCGCCGCCAATATTTTGGCGGGCAGGATGATCGGGCCTTTGATCCAGGTGGTGAGTTATTGGCGCTCTTTGGGCCAGTTCTGGGCAGCCAAAAAGCGCCTGGATGAACTCTTTGGGGTTCCGGTTGAGCGCTCGGCCACCGATGTTCAATTGCCGCGCCCGCAAGGTCATTTGAAGCTGGAGGGGCTGTCGTTCACTTACCCGGGCACTTCTCACCCCCAAATCACCGAGATCACGGGGCAACTGGGGCCGCATGGTTTGCATGCCATCGTGGGTCCCAATGGCAGCGGCAAAAGCACGCTGCTTAAATTGTTGCGTGGCTTGTACAAGCCGATTCAAGGCCGGGTGCTGATCGACGGGGCCGATGTATCTCAGTTTTCGCAACACGATCTCTCCCGCATGATCGGGTTTTTGACCCAGCAGATTCAGCTGGTCTCGGGCTCTGTTCGCGACAATTTGGTCTTGTCGGATGAAAGCCTGCCCGATGAACGCATCATCCAAGCGGCTCAGCGGGCCGGTGCACACCGGTTCATCATCGACCTGCCTGACGGCTATGGCACCACGGTGGGCGAAGGTGGCTCGAGGTTTTCCGGGGGTCAAAGAAAACGCCTGGCCATCGCCCAGGCCCTGATCCATGACCCCTCCATTTTGTTGCTCGACGAGCCCACCTCGGATCTGGATCCCGAGACCGAACAACAGTTCATTGCCACCTTGAGAGAGTTGGCCCAGGATCACACGATTGTCGTGGTGACTCACAGTCCCGCCTTGCTGATGGCGTGTGCCAACATTTTGGTCATGGACCAGGGAAAAATCGTGGCGGCAGGACCCGCCAGCGCAATTTTGCCCAAACTGGGGCTGACTGCGGTCAAGGTTCCCGCCATGGTGGAGAAGCCCGCATGAAAACGCCGCAACCGTTGGATGAAGTGTTGGTCGGTCATGGTGAGGCCTTTTGGCGCCGCTGGGATCGTCGCTTGTTGCTCATGTTGCTGGCTCTGTTGCTCTATGCGCTGGTCGCACAGATGGATCGCGTGATCACCGCGGGTGGCAAAGTCGTGCCCTTTGACAAGGTCAAGGTCATTCAGCATCTGGAAGGCGGCATTGTGAAAACGCTGCTCGTCCGTGAAAATCAGGAAGTCAAGGCCGGGCAACCTCTGGTGATTCTGGATCTGGCCACGGCAGGATTCAATGCCCCCGAGATGAACGCCCGCATGGCCAGTTTCAAGCTCACGCAGGTTCGCTTGCAAGCGGAGGCCAATGGCATTGAGCCCATTTGGCCTGCAGAGCTGGTGGCCCGGTTCCCCGATGTGGCTGCTGCTGAGCGACAAACATTTTTGGCGCGGAAAAACGAGCACATCAGCACCCTGGCGGCCATCGATGGGCAAATCACCCAGAATCGGCAGCGCATTGCTGAGTTGCGCGCCCGGTTGGCCAGCTTGGAAGCCAATCTGAAGATTGGTCAACAAGAACTGGCCATGTCCGAGAACCTGCTCAAAGACAAACTGGTGTCGCAGCTCGATCATTTTCAGCGCAAGAGCAATGTCGAGCGATTGTTGGGTGACATCGAGATGACCCGACAGTCGATTCCTGGAGCCCAGGCAGCGATGGAAGAGGCGGCAGCCCGGCGTCGTGAGGAGGAGTCGAAGTTCAAGCGTCGGGCATCGGACGAACGCAGTGAGCTCGAACGCAAGGTCGCCAGTCTCAAAGAAGAGCTCAATCGGGCTCAAGATCAGGAAGACCGTTCGGTGATCAAGGCGCCCATCGATGGCGTGGTGAAAAACGTGCGCTATCAGTCGACCGGCAATGTGATCAAGCCGGGTGAGCCGATCATGGAAGTCGTGCCACTTAAGGAACAGTTGGTGGTAGAGGTTCGCCTCAGTCCTTCGGATCGCGGGTTTGTGATGACGGGTCAGTCGGCTCTGGTGAAAATCACCGCTTACGATTTTTATCGCTATGGCGGTCTGGAGGGGCGTGTCGTCGGCATCGCCGCCGACACCGATCTGGGCAAAAACGAAGAACAGTTTTACCGGGTGGTGATCGCTACCGAAAAATCTCATTTGGGGCGTCAAAGCCATGTGATGGGCATCACGCCAGGCATGACCGCAGATGTCGACATCAAGATCGATACCCAATCCATATTCTGGGCGCTGCTGAGACCGGTGCTCAAAATCAAGCATGAAGCATTCCGAGAAATTTGACAGGACCTGATGATGAAATCATTGAAATTCCCCTTGCGTGGACTTTGTTTGGCCATGGGATTGGTGACGACCGGCGCCCATGCGTCTGCACTCGAAGGTGATCTCAAGCACCTGCTCGATCAACACCCCGCCATCAAGGCTGCCAAGTTGGCCGCCGGCTCGTCTGAAAAGCGCATCGATGTGGCCAAAGCCGCCTTCAAGCCCAAGGTCACGCTGACGGCCGATACCGGGCGGGAGATGTTGGACAACACGTCGTATCGGCCTGATGGCGACAGCCGGCCGGGCTACCTGGTGATGGGCAATTCAGGGACTCTGCCCCAGGTGACGGCCAGCGACCTGATTCGGCGCAAAAAGGGTTTGACGGTGGAGCAAAACCTCTACAACGGAGGCAAGCGCGAGGCCGCACTGCAAGTCAGCGAAAAAGAGAATATATTGCAGCAACTCAATTTGAACATCGCCACCCAGGATGTGTTGCTGGAAGGGTTGTCTGCCTACCTGCAAGTGGGGCGCTATCTGACACTGATTGGCTTGGCCAAACTCAATGAGCAGACCACGCGCGATCAGCTGGAGTTAGAGACCAAGCGCCTCGAAGGCGGTGGCGGGATTGCCGTCGATGTGTTGCAGGCCAGGACCCGTTTGCAAGTGGTGCGTGAGCGACGTGTGTTCTACGAGCAGGGTCTGCGCGATGCATTGGCCAATTACGAGCAGGTGTTTGGTCGCCCACCCGATTTGAATAATTTTCAAGAGCTCAAACCCTTTGAGGCCCGTTTGCCCAACTCGGTCATGATCGCCATGGCCCGCGGGATGGAGCAATCGGCCCGTTTGAAAACCGCCAGCACCCAAGTGGAGCGTGCAGCGATTTTGATCGACTTGGAAAAAGCGGGCTTTTTGCCGACCCTGGACCTGATCGGGATGCGCAATCGCGACATCAACGCCAACCAATTGGCTTTGCGCGAAGAATCCTCTGTGTTGTTGCGGATGAATTGGGTGTTGTACTCCGGCATGGACACCACAGCCAAGACTGCCGCCGCCGAGAAGGATCGTGATGAGTTGTTGGAGCGTGAGAACGTGGCCAAAAACAAAACCCGGGAAGCCATTCGCATCAGCTGGAACCAACTGGCCAATGGCGCCGAGCGGCTGGAGTTGCTGGACAACGCGGCCGCCATTTCATTTGATGTGATGCAAAACCGCAAGCGCCTGCGGGATTCGGGCAAAGAGACCGCTCTGAATGTGCTGGATGCTGAGGTTGAGTATTTCGGCGTGTTGGCCAACAAAGTCAACGCCTTGTATGACACCCGAATTGGTTCTTATCGGTTGCTCTACCACATGGGTGATCTGACGCCTGAAAATGTGGGCTTGTTGGATCGGTTTGCGCTGCCGGTTGCTCCTCTGACGGTGGATTTGGACAAAATTGCGCAACCCGTCAAGCGCTGATCCCGTTTGATCACTCATCTTCGGGGCAGTCGGCATTGATTCCCGGCATTTACCTGGCGCCTGATGCCTTTCTGACTCGGGAGGGCAAGCTGATGGGGCGCCAGTCCGCTGGCACAGGGTTCTTGCGGGCTTTTGCGCAAGCCTTCTGTGCGCAGGGGGATTGCCTGCAAGTGATCCACACCGCTGAGCCTGAGGCGGGATGGTTCCAGCGTCAACTGCACGATTTGGGTTGGCTGGCTGAAGTCGCCATGCATTCAGCCCATGCCCCCGAGGCTTGGCCGCACGGGGTGCTGTACTACCCGGCTCCGATCAGTACCGAATTGGCCGGGTTGCGAAACCGGCAAGGTGCGGCTTCGATGGCGCTGTGCGGCGTCACACACACCATCAGTTCGATCGGTGTCTTGCAGCAAATCGAGTCCCAGGTGAGTGGACCTTTTGCACCTTGGGATGCGCTGGTTTGCACATCAGATTCTGTGCGCAAAGTCGTTCATGAGGTGTGGCAAGCGGAAAAAAGTCGTCTGGCTAAACGCCTGGGCGTTCCGATGGTTCATCCGAGGATGCCGATGACACCGGTGATCCCGTTGGGCGTCCATGCCGATGATTTCAGGACTGAGCCCGAATTGCGGCGCCAGGCCCGCACGGCCTGGGGAGTCGCCGATGATGACCTGGTTGTGCTGTTCGTGGGTCGCCTGAGTTTTCATTCCAAGGCCAATCCGGTGCCGATGTATCACGCCTGCGCCCGGGCGCAAACCCTCACGGGTCGGCGGATCCGGTGGGTCGAGTTCGGGATGTTCGCTAATGCGGCGGTTGAAAAGAGTTATCAGCAAGCGGCAAGCGCATGTGGCATTGAGCCCATCCGGATGAGCGGGCGTGAGCATGAGCACCTTCGCCTCGCTTATGCAGGTGCGGATGTGTTTTTATCGTTGTCAGACAACATCCAGGAATCGTTTGGCCTCACGCCATTGGAGGCCATGGCCAGTGGTTTGCCGGTCATCGTCAGCGACTGGGATGGTTACAAGCAGAGTGTGCGCGATGGTGTGGACGGGTTTTTGATTTCGACCCGTCAAAATGGTCACGCCCCTTCTTTTCAGCCCATTGTCGATCAGTATGTGGATGGTCGTTTGAATTACGACATGTACATTGCCCACGCTCATTTGCAGGTGGCGGTCGACATCGAGCAATGTGCGCAGCGTTTGGCTTTGTTGGCCAACGATCCCTCGTTGAGGAAAAAAATGGGGGCGTCCGGGCAAGACCGGGTCAGGCAAATTTATGATTGGCGAGTGGTCATGCCGCAATATCAAGACTTGTGGCAAGCCCAGGAAGACATTCGGCTCGGTCATTGTGGCGAGGCTGCGCATCGGGCGTCTTCGGCCGGCAACCCGTTGATTTTGTTCGACCACTATCCCACGTCACGGCTCGAGTCCGACACCCCTTTGTGTCAGGATCCAAAGGCTCAACCTGGTTTGCGTGCCTTGAGCATGTGGTCGTTTGCCCAAAGCAAGATCAAAGGCCAGGCGGAACTGTGGGCTGCACGGTCGAACTTGCCTGAACCCGGGGACCCCCCTTGGACTCTGTCACAATGGGCAGTTTTCCAACGCTGGTCGGCTGAGGAAGCTTTTTGGCAAGCTTCTTTTTTGCTCAAGATCGGATGGATTCGCATCGCCCAATGTGCGCCTGAACAATCATGAAGATCTTATTGGTCCATCAAAATTTTCCCGGTCAGTTCCGTGGCCTGGCACCTGCCCTGTTGGCTGCAGGCCATTCGGTCAAGGCCATTTCCATGCGTCGAGAGAGCCAGATCGTAGGTGTCGAGAATCTCAGTTACCGGCCGGATCGCGGTTCCACCGCAGACATCCATCCGTGGTTGGTGAATACCGAAAGTGCCGTCATCCGCGCCGAATCCGCGGCCGCCCGGGCCACTCAGTTGCGCCAGACGGGGTGGCAACCCGATGTGGTTTTGGGTCACACGGGCTGGGGCGAAATGATGCTCATGCGCCAGGTTTTTCCTGACGCCCGCTTGTTGGGTTTCAATGAACTCTACTATCGGGTTGAAGGGGGCGATGTCGGATTTGACCCCGAATTTCCGGCCGATGAAACCGCACAGCTCCGGTTGCAAGTCCGCAACATGCACCTGTTGAGCAGCCTTTTGGCTTGCGATGTGGGGATCACAGCGACGAAATGGCAAGCCAGCTGTTTTCCGGACAGCATCCGACCTAAAATCAAGGTGATCCACGACGGTATCCACACCGACCAGTTGCAGCCTGATCCCAAGGCGTTCATTCGTCTGGGGCGCGAGCAACTGGTCTTCAGACCAGGTGATGAAGTGGTGACCTTCATCAATCGAAATCTGGAGCCCTTGCGGGGCTATCACCAATTCATGCGTGCTTTGCCTCAGATTCTGGCTGATCGCCCTCAAGCCCACGTCGTCATCGTCGGGGCTGATCAAGTCAGCTATGGCGCCAAGCCTCCCGAAGGTCATACCTATAAAGACATCTATTGGCGTGAAGTCAAGGATCAACTCGATGCCCGCCGCGTCCATTTTGTCGGGCAAGTGCCCTACAACCTGCTCGTTAACTTGCTGCAGGTTTCTGCGGCACATGTGTATTTGACGGCACCCTTTGTCTTGAGTTGGTCGATGCTGGAGGCCATGAGCTTGGGTGCGATGGTGGTGGGTTCGGCCACGGCGCCCGTGCAAGAGGTGATTCAGGATGGCAAGAATGGTCGGCTGGTCGATTTTTTCAGCCCTCAGGACATCGCCCGCACCGTTTGCGATGTCTTGGCTCGCCCCAAGAAGCACGAAAAACTCCGCCGTGCTGCTCGCCAAACCGTCGTCGATCGCTACGATTTCCAGCGGGTTTCCTTGCCCGCTTACATGAGCTTGATCACCCGGCCTTGAATCGGTGTTTCATGGAGCCTTGAGGTTCGGCTGCCAGCTCAACAATCCGGACTTCATCATCCAGCCCCACAAGCGCGGATCCGGGTGAAGCGAGCTGGCTGTTACTGCACCCTGATGAATCACACGAACCAGCACTTGGCGGATATCGTCTTGCGACCACAAGGCGTGTACGCCTTGATAGATCGGTCGGTCCATGAGCTTTGCGATGACTTCGGCCAACCCCGCAGCATCGGCAGGGCACAGTGGGCCGGGGGTCATCAGCAGGGAATCCGTGGACAGGCTGGGGTAATGCGCAAACGAGTGATACGGGTCCGCTCGCCTGGGATAGCGGGGTTCAGTGGCTTGGGGCGTGTCCTGAGCACAACGGGCTGCATCGGTGCGCAACACGCTCAGATCACTGAGCAGTGCCTGAAAACGCCGGATGATTTTGGGCCAATCGTATTCCGCCCGCACCCGTTGCAGTCCGTTTTGTCCCATGGCCATGCGCCGGCCCGGATTCAGCGCCAGGGACACATAAGCGTCGGCGGCTTGGCGCACATCGATCGCCACCGAGGCGTTGACCCGGGCCAGGTAATCCGAATAGCTGAGCAAGTGATCGGCATGCTGATTCATCCAAAGGGCGCCATGTCCCGCTGACGGTTGCCAAGTGGGGATCAAATGGCCATCGATGCCATCACGAACACTCTCTTTGTAACCGTCGTAGTCACTCACCACCAGCGGGAGTCCGCTGGCCATGGCCTCCAGGGGCGTGAGGCCGAAAGTTTCTTGAATGTTGTCCACCAGGCTGGTGAACACATCGGCTGCATGCCAAACGCCTTCTCGCGCATCGATCTTGCGCCCATCTTCGTGGATCACCCGAACGCTTGGACAACTCGTGACCAGAGCCTCTTCTATCGTGGTTTGATCCCATTCGCTGCCATACCAGCCCACCAACGCCAGGACCAGCCGTGGTCCTTGAGCCTGATTCAACTTTTGTTGGGCCAATTCGAGCGCATCGAGCATGGGATAAAGGTTGGCTTTGGTGCGCAGATCGAGCCGCCCCATGTAGAGCACGCAGACGTCGCCAGCTTGCAACTGCCAACGTTCACGCCAATGGCTTCGCAGCGATGCTTTTTGAGCCGAAGGCAAGTCGTAGCGCCGGATATCGACCCCCAAAGGGATGACTGGCAACTGAATCTGGGGCAGGCGGGTCGCGCCCAGGCGTTGCTCCAGCCACGAAGCCTCGTCTTGCAGCAAGCGATGGACCATGGTTTGAACGCTGACACTGGGGCAAATCTGTGCATCCCAGGGTTGCACAGGCGCGATGAGCATGTTGGCCAGGCTGTCCTGAATCGGGATTTCGCAACTTGTGTGCGTCATCCCCACCAAACTGAAGTCGGTCGCTTGGGCTTGCGGGTTGCGCCGTCTGACCCAGGACATTTCAGCCAATTGCGGACCCGGCAGATAAGCTGCCCCCACTTCGGCCACCCGGTGAATGTGCTCATGATCCAGCCATCGGAACACCGGACGTTGGCTGGCGTCAGGATAGAGTCGCTCGCCCACTTGGGCAAAAACCTGGGCTTCGGATTTGGTGCGGGCCAGGCACCAATAGGTCGGGTGTGCGGTGTGCTTGAACCAGGCCTGCAAAAACCCCTCATTCGCCGATTGACGACCCATCAAGCGCTCGCCAGCAGTGCTGTAGCTGTCCTTGGCAGGAACCCGAATGACCGCGTTGGGCATGACAGGTTTCAATGCGCAGACTCCCACTTGTTGAGGTAGTGCTGGTAACAGCGTTGCCACTCGGGCGATTGAAACCGGCCGCCGCTGTGATGGGTGATGGCCAGTGGCCAGACGCCACAGCGCAACGAGGCTGACAAAGCTTGCCGGCACAGATCCAGATCGTAAAAATGAAAAGGCAAGTCAGGGTCAAAGCGCAGGCCATGCGCAGTCAGCGTTTTGACATGGCAGGCCAAAAAAACACCGTCCAGCAAAACCGCTGCGCCTTTGGGGGCACCGTATCGCGACAGCCCATGAAATCCGGATGAGGTGTTGGGTTGTTGAGTGGTGTCGTGTCCCACTGACCCCAGTAATTCGCCGGGCTTGGCCCATTGACCAATTCGAGCAGGAAAAGCCCAACTGGGTTGTCGGGGGTGCAAGATCTTGCTGCCGGCCACCCCCACCAAGTCGTAATGTTCCAGTGCCGCATGCAGGTGGACATTCAGATGCCAATCGTGCAAGGTCACATCGTCGTGGATGAAGGCGACCATGCTGTCTGGATCAGTCGATGTCAGCACCCGGTTATAAGCATGCGCCAAGGGCAACTGGTTGTTGCAAATGGCCATCACCCGGATCCTGGCGCCACGGCGACGCATCGTTTGGACCGATCGCCCCAGGGCTGTTTGCGTGTAAAAGGCTCCGGGAGGCACCCGGCTCGCCGTGACCACCAGGAGTTCGGGCACATCGGTCAGGGTCGGGCTGGTATGAGCCGCGGTTGAATCTCCAAACGCGACTGACAGGGGCGGGATCCTGATCGGATGCGAGTCTGTGTGAGTGCCCACTTGAGCTCTAAGAGCGGTGCGGCCTTGAGAATCAAGCACAAGCCAAGACCCGACTCCAAGTTCCAGGATTCGATCGACCAGAAAGTGATCGTGGACCTCGACATCCTCGCGCATCCACAGCAATGCTTGTTTTCCATCGTGGTGGGCCTGTTGGCACAACCGGGGCCAGAGGAGATCGAGTGACTCTGCGGAAACAGCCTCTGTCCCGAGCTCCAGGCGGGGGTCTTCGGTGTGCCAGGTGAGTTGCCCTCTCAGGCGCGCGTTCAGGGCGCCATGGGTGTCGGGCGACCGATAGCAACGTACCAGGGTCGTCATTTTGTGGGATCAAAGGTGATGAATTGAATCAGCCTTATATTAATCGGATTTCGCAGGCCAATGCATAGCCAAAGCCGCGAATCGAGCGGATGGCGTTGTCCGGGGCCCCACACGCACAGAGTTTCTTGCGCAATGAGCTGATGCGCATTTCCAGGTTTGCAGGTAATAAACCCTTGTCTTTGGTGTCGACCAACTGCATCGCTTGCCATCGCTCGAGCTTGTGACCGGCGGCCCGGATGAAGGCTGCGAGCAGCAGGCTCTCGCCATGCGTCAGCAAAACCGATTGGTTCGGGCCGATCAGGTTCAGGTTTTTAGGATCGAGTTGCAGCACCGCATCCAGTGACTCGGGTTGACGCTTGAGACGTCGGGCCAGATTTTGAATGCAAGCCAGCAATTCGGCTTGTTGGACGGGCTTGATCAAGTAGTTATCCGCGCCCGAGGAGTAGCCCTCTAAGCGGTCTGCCAGCTGGCTGCGTGCTGTCATGAGCACGATGCCGGCCAGCGGTTGACTGTTGCGGATGCGCTCAGCCAGTTTGAAACCATCTTCTCCCGGCAGGTTCACATCAATCAGGTAAAGATCAGGCACATCGCGCGTTGGGGTGTCATCGACCTCTTCCGCACTGACCACGCCGAGTGCAACATGACCATGACCTTGCAGAAAGTCGACCGTGGCCTCGCGCAACGCATCGTTGTCTTCCACAACCAAAATGTGCAATGAATGGGGGGGGTGCATGACGGTTAATAAGGAGGGGCTATCAGCGGGATATATCGTAGAAGTCGCCAGGGCAAGAGTCCAAATCAATCCAAATCAAACCGATCAGATCTCATGAAAACACATCATGCATCCTGCCACAGCGGTAAGGTCAGTATGAATCGCAAATGACGATCGTCCGGCGCGTATTGGATGTCTGCGGACAGGACCTGAACCAGATTTTTCACCAAGTACAGGCCAAGGCCCGTCCCCGCGCGACGGCGTGCATTGGGGCTGCGGTAGTATTTGTCAAAAATCAACCTGGGGTCTGGCCAACCCGAGGGGCCAACCTCATTGCTGAAGATGATCCGGACATGCGGTCGGGGGTTTGAGCGATCGGTCTGCATGGCCAACTCAGTTTGAATGGGGCTGTTGGCGGGACTGTATTTGCAAGCGTTTTCAAGCAGATTGCTGAACACGATGCTGAGCAACTGATGATCCGAGTCGATCAAAGCCTCTGGTGGAGCCAGAAGTTGGATGCGCTCGGGTTGGGCGCAAGACCGGATGGCATCTTGCAAGCTGGACACCACATTGAAGCGCGTGATGTGGGCTTGCAATTTTTGGTCGCTGAGTTGCAAGGTCTGGACACACCGCTCGATCACATTGTCCATGTCTCTGACTGCGGTTCGGATTTCCCGGCTGCCATCGGCACTCAGGCTCAGTCGCATTTGCACGGTGGCCAAAGGGGTTTTCAATTCATGGGCCAGCATGGAGAGCAGCTTTTCCTGCTCTTCACGCATTTGCTTTTCATGCTCAGCCTGCATCACGCTGCGATCCAGATTCAAGGAGAGCTCATTTTGTTTTGTTCGCATGACCCGATCCCGGTATTGCAGCATGACCATGATCAAGAAGGCCGTGAACAGGCCATGAGCTTGCACAATATACAAAGGGATTTCGCCGCCGCTGGTCAAGGCCAATCCGGGTAACACGGCGATCATCATCACCCCCCAAAGCACGACATAAAAGCCGATGACATATCGCCTTTTGAGCGCTGGCCGGGGGCTGCGAGGTGTCTCAATCCAACCCTTGGACAGCACCACCGAGAGCAGAAAAAATGTGGGCGAAAACAAAATTTCGACCATGTTCAGGTGCAGTCCCCATCGAGGGTTTCCAGCCATCAACGCCCCCAATTTCAGCAGCAACGATGCAACAAACAACCACTGAATTTTGGCGAACCACGAGGGCGGCTGAAATTCTTTCACGTGCAAGACATGAAATAAGACCGCTGAACTCACGGCCATAATGCTGAACAGGCTGGTCAATGCATCGAGAGACTCGGCCGAAAGATAAGGGGGCCAGAACACCCTGGTGTATCCCAAGCCGCACAAGGCATAAATCAGGGCGCAGCATTGAGCGACCGAGAAAGCGCCGACCAACCGGTCCAGGCTGAACAGCCAATGCACACAGCCCCAGGCCATGAACACGATGATGACCCCGATGTACAGGGCATATAGCAACTCTTGCCGGTGTACCCGATTGTTCAATTCATCCAGGGTCAAGGCCTGGACCGAAATTTGACGCGTGCTGGTGGACTCCACCCTGATCCATACCTCACGTGGCGCATCGCCTCGTGCAATCGGAACCATGAAATCGAGGCCAGGCATGTCCTGATCCTTGGGGTGTACATGATCCCCCGTGATGTAGGCAGGCTGCCGGGTTTGCAAAGGGTCGTAGATTTCGATTCGATCCAGATAGACGGGTCTTAACCTCAGCACGAGTTTGTCGCGAACCGCAGGAGATGCACCTGGAAGATCCGGGTCAATCACCAGCCGTATCCATATCGCTGATTTTCCAAATCCCCGGCTCAGTACG
>JACCDS011293604.1_pt1 | contig 21502 bp, 23 predicted proteins | sample 7446441 | NCBI WGS metagenome assembly JACCDS01 (sample SAMN15323445, study PRJNA562643) | freshwater metagenome | isolation source: river surface water | place: USA:Blue River Watershed | collected 2017-08-17 | reverse complement strand
TCGAGTTCTACCAGACCCTGCTGGGCGCCACCCTGATCCCCGACGAGCAGCGCTTCGGCATCATGCCCTCGGGCAAGCTCATGCGCACCCCGGCCCTGCAGGCAGGCCACGCCTTCATGATCCAGCTGGTCGAGCCGGCGGTGGACGCGCCCGATCCGCGCGAGCGGCTGCAGCGCATCGGCCTGGGCGTGCCCGATGTGCTGGCCGCCGTGCAGGCCCTGCGCGCGCGCGGGGTCGAGTTCATCGAGAGCCCGGCCACCCATACCGGGCAACGCGGCGCGATCAGCAAGACCTACCTGGGCAGCGTGGTGTTCGAACTCGTGCATTCCGCAGCGGAGCCGGCATGAACGACCGGCGCAGCATGGAGGAGGCCATCCGCGGTTTCGGGATGGACACCATCACCCTGGCCGGCCCCTTGCAGGCCAAGCTCCAGGCCATGAAAGACGCCGGCTTCAGCCAGGTCATGCTCAAGGCCAACGATCTGGTGGGCCATCCCGGCGGCTGGAAGGCCGCCGCGCAGGAGGTGCGTGAAAGCGGGCTGCGCGGCACCGGTTTCCAGGTGCTGCGCGATTTCGAGGGCCTGAGCGGCCACCTGCACGACTACAAGGTCGACATTGCCAAGACCATGCTGGAGATGTGCGCCGAACTCGGCTGCGACGTGCTGCTGGCCTGTTCCTCCACCTCGGCCCACGCAACGCAGGACCTGGACCACATCGCGCGCGATCTGCGCAAGTTGGCCATGCTGGCCATTCCCTTCGGCATCCGCATCGCCTACGAGGGCCTGTCCTGGGGCCGCACCGTGAACGAATACACCACGGCCTGGGACGTGGTCTGCCGCGCCGACGCGCCCAACCTGGGCGTCTGCATCGACTCGTACCACATCCTGGCCGCCCAGACCCCGCTGGACGCCATCCTGGACCTGGACCCGGCGAAGATCTTCCTGGTCCAGCTCTCCGACTTCATGTGGCAGGAAACGCCCACCTTCGAGGAGCGCATGGCCACGGCGCGCACCTACCGCGTGTTTCCGCGTGAAGGCGTGCACACCACCGAGCTCATCGACCTGGTGCAGAAGCTCGACCGGCTCGGTTATGCAGGCGACTACAGCTTCGAGGTCTTCAACGACGACTTCGTGCAGATGCCCCTGCCCATGGTGGCCGAACGCGCCCGCAAATCGGCGCTCTGGCTGGCCGACGACATCCTGCGCCGCTCCCTGCCCCTGCCCAACCAGCTCAGGCTGCGCGCGCGCTGAAACGCGACAGACGTTTTTTTCGAGGAGACAAAATGAAGAAACTATCCAAGGCTCTTGGAGCCGTGAGCCTGTCCGCCCTGCTGGCCGCCTGCGCCGGCCCGGCCCCCGCACCCCGGCCCCTGGCCTGTGACGAGGGCATCAAAACCGCCTTCAAACCCGACGCACAGACCACCGTGGTCTACGTGCGCGCCATCCTCAAGGGCACGTCCCTCATGGCCGTGGATTCGCCGCAGGCGGTCACGACCGCGGTGGACATGTGCCTGGTCAAGCTGCTGGTGGGGCCGGGCTCCACCGCGGTGGAGCAGGACCGCAGCGCGCCCTCCTACACCGAAGGCATAGGCATCGAGGTCTGGCTGCCCGCGCACGCCGTCTGGAACGAACGCATCCGCAACTACGGCGGCGGCGGCTGGGTCGGCGGCGGCCACCGCGACCCGCGGAAGATCGGCAGCAAGCTGCCGGCCCTGGTCAATGCCAATATGGGTTACGCCACGGGCACCCACGACGGAGGCCAGCCCGCCTACCAGGACCCCTCCTTCGCCTTCCTGTCCAACGGCCAGGTCAACGAAGCCAGCCTGAACGACATGTCCTACCGCGCCATCCTGCAACAGGCGCTCAAGACACGGGACCTGGTGGACCTGTACTACGGCCGCGCACCGCGCTACAGCTATTACGACGGCCACTCGCAAGGCGGCCGCCAGGGCCTGCAGATGGCGCAGAAGCACCCGGAGCTCTATGACGGTTACCTGATCGCGCAACCGGCCGTCAGCGTGTCGCGTTTCGCCCTGGCCAGCCTCTACCCGCAAGTCGTGATGAAGAGTGAACTGGGCATCACCGCGCTGGACAAGGACGCGGCGGCGGCCTACGCCCGCAAGGTGGCCGCGGTCAACGCCCGCGCCGTCGCCGCCTGCGACAAGGAGAAGCTCGGTTTCCTGCTCGACCCCCACGCCTGCGCCTACAACCCCCTGCGTGACGCCGCTGCGCTGTGCACCGGCGTGGCGGGAGAGGGCGTCGCGGGCAGCAATGCCGACGCCGCGACCTGCATGAGCAGCAAGGAGGCCGTGGCCCTCAACAAGATCTGGTACGGCCCCAGCACCGACGGCAGCTACGACCCGAACCAGACGGCGGACGGCCGCTCCGGCCGGGTGCTGGGCGCCCGGCAGCTCTGGTGGGGCTTCACCCGTGGCTCGAACATCGGCGGCCTGATCACCCGCGCCAGCGGCGGCGACATGCTGGCCCTGGTGATGCAGGACGTGAGCTACGCCGCGTCAGGCCATGCAAGCTCCGGCATCCCCATCACCAACACCTCGACCAGCGTGCGCGACCGCTGGCAGGAACTCGGCTACGCCAGCTATGCCAGCGCCTTCGCGGCGGTGCCGGGCCGGCCCCTGCTGCGCGATTACCTGAGCGACAGCGCCGATCTGAACCCCCTGCGCGACAGCCGGCGCAAGATGATCCTGTGGAACGGCCTGGCCGAGGACTCGATCCCGCCGCAGGGCGCCGTGCACTGGTACGAGCGCGTGAAGACGGTCGCCGGCGGCGAGGCGCAGGTGCAGCAGTTCCTGCGCCTGTACAACCTGCCCGGCATGGCCCACAGCTCCCAGGGCCGGGCCTGGACCGTGGGCAACCAGAACAACACCGTGCCCATGCCCCTGCTGCCGGGCAATGCGAACCAGAACCCCACGCGCGAGCAGGACACGATGTTCAGCGCGCTGGTGGACTGGGTGGAGCGCGGCGCCGCGCCCGGAAACATCGTGATCCAGTCGCGCGACAAGAGCACCAGCCACCCGGCCTGCGTCTACCCGAAGCAGATCACCTGGAACGGCTCGGGCTCGGCCCGGGAAGCGGCGAACCACTCCTGCCGCTGAGGCCGGCGGTTCAGCGGATGAATTGATCGACGTAGTCGGCGCCCAGACCGACCGCGATGTAGTGCTTGCGGCACATCTCGATCTTGGTGAAGACATCCTCGTAGCCCGCATGGTTGCCCTGCGCGTCCAGGTAGACCATGGCGCCGTGGATGTTGAAATGGGTGATCATCTCGGGCTCGCCGGCGACCTCGTCCACCACCAGGGTGTGGATCTCGCCCGGCGGCTCGTAGACAAAACTGCCCTGGCTCGCCACCCAGTCGTGCTCCAGGTAACGCCAGGCCCCCTTGATCACATAACCCGTCACCCAGGAGGGATGGATGTGGCGCGACAGCACGCCGCTCTTGCGCACCCGCAGCAGATTGCACCAGCTGCCCGTGGTGGTGTTGAGCAGCAGGGGGCGGAACCACACCTGCGGCGCCTGGGGCACCCAGACGCGCTCGTCGTCGGGGATGGCGGGGATGGCGATTTCCGGCTTGATGCCGGGATGCTGGACGATCATCGAGAGGCTCCTCTACAAAAACAAGATTGGCATGCCACCCGCTCAGGCGATCAGATAACCACCGTCCACCGGCAGGATCACGCCGGTGATGAAACGCGCCGCCGGGCTGGCCAGGAAGAGCACGGGCCCGGCCACGTCGTCGGGCGTGCCCCAACGGCCCAGAGGCGTGCGCGCGAGGATGGGGCCTGAACGCACGGGGTCGTCCTGCAGGGCCTGCGTCAGGGGCGTGGCGATCCAGCCGGGGGCCACGGCGTTGACGCGGATGCCGTCGCCGGCATAGGCGATGGCCAGGGACTTGGTGAGCTGCCCCACGCCACCCTTGCTCGCGCTGTAGCCCGGCACCAGGCCGCCGCCGAAGAAGGACAGCATGGAGGCCGTGTTGACGATGCAGCCGCCGCGCGCCTTGAGCCCGGCGCGCGCGGCCGAGCACACGCGCATGGTGCCGGTGAGGTTGATGTCCAGCACCTGGGCGAAGACGGCCGGGTCGTGCTCCTCGCCGCGGCGGATCACACCGGCGCAGTTGACCACCACATCCAGCTCGCCCAGCGTGGCGGCCAGGCGATCGACGGCCGCTGCATCACGCACATCGAGCACCTGCAGATCGATGCCGCGCATCGCCGCATCGGCCCGGGCCGCATCGACCTCGCGCTGGGTTGCACCGGTGGCCGTCACCTGGGCCTGCGTGGCCGCGAAGGCCCGCGCGATGGCGGCGCCGATGCCGCTGCTGGCGCCGGTGACCAGGACTTTGCGTGTGCTTGTCATGATGAATTCCTAAAGGAGAGCCAGAACATCACGCGCGCGCGGCACGGGCGCCACGGCCCCGTAAGCTTGCGTGGAAAGCGCCGCCGCCACCGCCGCATAACGCCCCGCCTGCGCCAGGGTATCGCCCTGCAGCAGCCGGTGCACGAAGGCGCCGCCAAAGGTGTCGCCGGCGCCCGTGGCGTCCACCGGCTGGCAGGGATGTGGTGCGATGCGGTGGCGCTGCCGGGCATCGGCCACCAGCGCCCCCTGCTCGCCGAGTTTGAGCGCGACGGTCTTCGCGCCCAGGCGCAGGCAGTGGTCGACCAGCGCATCCGGGTCCGTCAGGCCGGTGATGGCCACGATGTCCTCGTAACTGGGCAGGCAGATGTCGCTCAGCCCGATCACATCGCTCATCACGGCACGCGCACGCTCCAGGCTCCAGAGCTTCAGGCGCAGATTGGTGTCGAAGGACACCTGCACGCCCGCCGCGCGGGCCGTGGCCATGGCGGCATGGACCGTGTCGCAGGCGCTGGCGGAAATCGCCAGGGAGATACCGGAGACATGGAGCACCTTGGCCGCGCGGATCAGTTCCAGGGGCAGGTCGGCCGGGGTCATGCGGCTGGCGGCCGAGCCCTGGCGAAAGAAGCTGAAATGGTGCCCGCCTTCGTCGTGCGTGACGAAGTAGATGGCCGTGAAGGCGGCGGGGTCGGTCCTGACGGAGCGGTGGTCCACGCCCTCGGCATCCCACAGGCGCCGCAGCAGGCCGCCATAAGGGTCATCGCCCAGCGCGCTGATGTAGCCCACGCGCGCGCCCTGGCGCGCCGCGGCCACGGCGAAGTTGGAGGTGTCGCCCCCAAAACCCTGCAGGTACAGGCGCCCCTGCTGTTCGCCGGTCTGGTTGAACTCCACCATGGGCTCACCGAGCGCCAGGATGTCCGGCGCGTCGGTGAGGGCAGCCGGCTCAGATCCGGCCATACTTGGCCAGTCCCTTGCGCAGCGACTTCTCCGCGATGATCATTTGGGCCTGCTCCAGTTCGCGCACATCGATCTCCTGGGCCAGCTTCAGCACCTCGGCCGCCTGGGCCCGGGGTACGACGATGACGCCGTCCACGTCACCCACGATGATATCGCCCGGGTGCACCATGATGCCCCCCACCTTGACCGGCACCTGCGCCGCCACGGTCTTGTAGCGTCCCAGCGTCGTTCCCGGGCTCACCGAGCGGGCATAGACCGGCAAGCCGTAGTCGCGGCGGATTTCGGTGAGATCGCGCACGCCGCCGTCCAGCACGGCGCCGGCAAGCTCGTTGGCCACGGCGCCGGCGGTCATCAGGCCGCCCCACACCGCCACGTCGCTCACGCCGCCCTCGATGGCGATGACCATGACGCTGCCGGCCTCGGCCTCGTCGATCAGGTCCAGCGCATGCTGGGGCGGCAGGAATTCATCGGTGGACGCTTCCAGCACGGTGACAGCCGGGCCGCAGAGGCGCTTGTCGTTGATCCGCGGCTTGATGCTGCTGTCCATGTAACCGCGACGGCCGCACACCTTGTCCACGGCATCGGCCACCGAGGCGGTGGCCACTTTCGAAAAACCCTCGATCAAATCCTTCATGCATCACTCCAGTTTCAAAAAAATCGGGCCGGCTCACCAGGCGTTGAGCCAGTTCACCGGCGGCTCGCCCCGCAGCACGCGCACCGCCTCTTCGGCGGCCTTGCGCTGCACATCGCGCATGGCTTCCTCGCTGTACCAGCCGATGTGGTTGCTCACGACCACGTTGTCCAGGCCGAACAGGGGGTGCTGGACATTGGGCGGCTCCTGCTCGAAGACATCGAGCCCGGCGCCGTGCAGGCGGCCGGCCGCGAGGGCCTGGTGCAGGGCATCCAGGTCCACCAGGCTACCGCGTGCGGTATTGAGCAGGATGGCCGTGGGCCGCATCAGCGCCAGGCGCTGTGCGTTGATCATGTGGTGCGTCCGCGGCGTGGCCGGCGCGTGCAGGGAGATCACGTCGGCCTGGCGGCAGAGGTCATCGATGCTGGCCGATTCGACGCCGGCCGGCAGGGAGCTCGGCGTGGGGTCGTTCGCGAGCACACGTGCGAAACCGAAGCCGGCGAGTTTCTCGTGGGTCTGGCGCGCGATGCGACCGTAGCCGATCAGGCCCAGGGTGCGGCCGGCCAGGCGGTACATGGGCCTCAGGATGCCGGTGGACCAGTCCCCCGCGCGCACGTGCCGGTCGTGCACACGCAGATGGCGTGTCAGGGCCAGCAGCATGGCCACGGCATGAGTGCTGACCTCCTCGATGCCGTAGTCGGGCACGTTGGCCACGGCGATCCTGCGCTCGCGCGCCGCGTTCAGGTCGATGTTGTCCACACCGATGCCGTAGCGGATGATGCCCTTGCAGCGGTCCATGGCCGCGATCACGCAACGGCTGACCGGCGACTCACGGACCAGCACCACGTCGGCCCCGCGCACCCTCTCGCGGGCCAGCGCCTCGCTACCCCGCACGGGACAGACCTCGAAGCTGGCCCCCAGCGGGGCCAGCAGGGCCTGCTCCTGGTCGTAGGCTTCGTAGCCGTCGTCCAGCGCCACCACGCGCCAGGCCCCCTGGGCCTGAACTGCGTGCGGCGGAGATGCAGCCAGGGTGCTCACTTGCGCGCGGCGGCCGCGGCTGCAAGCAGCTTCTCGGTCCACTCCTTGCTGACATCCGCCTCCAGATAGGCACGAACCGCCGGCTGCGAGGTCTTGCGGAAGCGGTCGATCTCGGCCGGGCTCAGCTCGGTGACGGTCATGCCTTTTTCGGTCAGCACCTTCTTGGCCGAGAGATCCTGCTCACGGGTCATATCGCGATGGATCTTCTTGGCTTTCTCGACGCCTTCGGTCACGGCCTTCTTCTCGACATCGCTCAGGGTGTTGTAGAAGCGGTCGCTGACCAGGTAGGCATGCAGGCTGTAGACGTGGCCGTCGAGCGAGATGTGCTTCTGGTGCTGGAACAGGCTGGCCGCCAGGATGTTGGTCACGCCGTTTTCCTGACCATCGGCCGTGCCCTGCGCCAGCGCGGCGGGCAGTTCACCCCAGTCGATCGCCGTGGGGCTGGCGCCCAGGGATTCGACCAGCTTGACGAACACCGGGCTGGGCTGCACACGAATCTTCAGCCCCTTCATGTCCTCGGGTGAGCGGATCGCGCGCTTGCTGTTTGTGAAATGGCGGATGCCGTTGTCGGCGTAGGCCATCAGGCGGATGCCGGTCTTCTTGCGCATGTCCTCGGCCATCTCCTGGCCGAACTTGCCGTCAAGCACGGCGTAGGCGTGCGCGTGGTCATCGAAAAGGAAAGGCAGGCCGAAGACATTGAAGGTCTTGTACACGCCGGGAATGCCGCCGTCGTGCACCACGCCGATCTCCACGGTACCCAGGCGCAGGCCTTCCATGATCTGCTGGGCCGGGCCGAGCTGGCCGGCCGGATAGATCTCGACCTTCAGGGAGCCGTTGCTGGCTTTCTCCACATGCTCCTTGAACGCCAGGGCGGCGACGTGCTTGGGCTGGTCGTTCTTGGCCGGCTGGAAGTGGGTGTACTTGATGACCTTCTGCGCGGAGGCCGGGACCGCGCAGAGCGCGGTCGCAGCGACCGCAAGGGCGGCGAGGAAATGCTTGCGTGTGAACCTCATGGGAGTCTCCTTTGTGGTTGGGGTTGAGGTGAAAGCGTTAATTGCGATAACCCAGCAGATTCGGCAGCCAGGTGGACAGGGCTGGCACGAAGGTCAGCAGCAGCAGGACCAGCAGGAGGGCCAGGAGCATGGGTTTCATCTCCCGCACCATGGGCCCCATCTGGACGCCGGACACGATCGAGGTGACGAACAGGAGCCCGCCCACCGGCGGCGTCACCATGCCCAGCGTGAGGTTCACGATGACCACGATGGCGAAGTGCAGCGGGTTGAGCCCGGCCGCGTCGGCCAGCGGCGCCAGGATGGGCACCATGATCATCACGCCCGGCAGAGGCTCGATGAAGATGCCCACCACCAGCAGCAGGACGTTGATGGCGACCAGCAGCGCCATGGGGCTGAGCTGCATCGCGGTGATCCAGCCAGCCACCTGCTGCGGAATCTGACCGACCGTCAGCACCCAGGCAAACACCGCCGACGTGGCCACGATGAAGAGGATGGACGCCGTCATGAGTGCCGTGCGGAACAGGATGGCCGGCAACATGGACACCTTGAGCGTGCCGTACACGAAACGCCCCACCAGCAAGGCATACAGCACGGCGGCGGCCGAGGCCTCGGTCGGCGTGAAGACCCCGAAGTGGATCCCCCCCAGGATGATCACCGGTAGCATCAGGGCCGGCAGGGCGCGCCAGAAAAGCTTCCACAGGGGCGACGCGTCCAGCAACTCGGGCGCCGTGCGGTAGTTGCGCTTGACACTGATCCAGTGGTTGACCACCGCCAGCGCCACCGCGATCAGCAAACCGGGAACGACACCGGCCAGGAACAGGCCCGTGACCGTGACGCTGTTGTCCGTCAGCGCGTAGACGATCATGATGATCGACGGCGGGATGATGGGGCCGACGATGGCCGTGCTGGCCGTCAGGGCCGCCGCATAGGCGTCCTTGTAACCGGCCTGCTTCATCATCTTGATGAGCATCGCACCCGGACCCGCCGCATCGGCCAGGGCGGAGCCGCTGATGCCTGAAAAGAAGGTCAGCGTCAGGATGTTGGCATGGCCCAGGCCGCCGCGCCGCCGACCCACCAGGCGCGCGGCAAACTTCAGCAGCACGTCGGTGAGGGCCCCGCCAGACATCAGCTCCGCGGCGAGGATGAAAAAAGGAATGGCCAGCAACGGAAAGCTGTCCAGGCCGCTGAAGAGGTTCTGCATGGCCACCAGGCTGGACATGCCCGGTTTCATCCAGACGGCCACCAGGCCGGCAATGAGCATGGCAAAGGCGATCGGCGCGCCGATGACCATGAGTCCAATGAAGACGAATCCCAGGATAGCGCTCATGTGTTTTTTCTTCCGAGACTTACAGGGCCTGGGGATCGAAGCCGTCGAGCCGGTCCCACTGGCCGAGCGTCACCCAGCGGCGGGCCACCAGCAGCAGATGCACCAGCGTGAGTGCAGCGCCGACGGGAATGGCGAGATAGATCTTTCCGAGCGACCAGCCCAGCACGGGGCTTTCCTGCTCCCAGCCGAACCGGGCGTAATCCACGCCCAGCCACATCAGCAGCAGCAGCGTCGCCCCCATGAGCAGCACGAGGCCCGCCCGCAGGCAGCGGGCCAGGCGCGCCGGCAAGGCATTCGGCAGGGTTTCGATCGCGATGTGCCCGCCCACCCGCAGGGCAGGCCCCGCCCCCAGGAAAGCCGCCCAGATCATCATGTAACGCGTCACTTCCTCCACCCAGGGAAAGGAGTGGGAAAAGACATAGCGCGATATCACGTTGGTGATCACCAGCGCGGCCATGACCGCCAGCAGGGCGATCAGCACCCAGCGGTTGGCCTGGACAAACAGTCTCTCGGGCAGCGAACTGGTTTGGGATGCCAGGTCATTCATCCATGTCTCCTCAACGGCACATGCGTGCACTCATTTGTTTGTAGACATCGTATCTGATATCTTAGATAAATCATCAGGAGTTACCCTATACTGCGGACATGCCTGCGCTGTTGAACCCATGAGCACACCCTTGCGTCTAGAGCGTCCACAACTGCTGACCGACCTGGCCTTCGAACGCATCAGGGAGGCCATCGTCATGGGAGAGCTCGCCCTGGGCAGCCAGGTGTCCGAAGCGCAACTGGCCGCCAGCCTGGGCATCAGCAAGACACCGGTGCGCGAAGCCCTGTTGCGCCTGAAGATGGAAGGTCTGGTGGACATCCACCCCCAGCGCGGCACCTTTGTCTTCTCGCTGGCCCCCGACCAGGTGGGCCAGTTATGCCGCTTCAGGGTCATGCTGGAAACGGCCGCGCTGACCGAAGCCTGTGCCGTCAACCACGCACGTTTGCTGGAGCAGTTGAACCGCCATGTGGCCGATATGGTCGAGGCCGAGAAAATCGGCGACGTGGACCGGCTCTCGCGCATCGACATGGATTTCCACTACCAGTTCCTGGCCTGCTGCCCCAACACCTATCTGCGTGGCGCCTACGAACTGATCCGCTACCAGTTGATCGCCCTGCGTCATCGCTCGCCGATCGAGAACTGCGTGGCCAGCCACCGCAAGCTGGTCGACATCATTGCCGGCTCCGACATCGAGGCCGCGACCCGCGAGCTGCGCGAACACATCCTGGAAAACGAAGAGCGCTACAGCAACGCCTGCTGCGCCGTCTGAAGGCGACACGACTCGCAACTGCGCCCGGCATGGCTCAAGGAACAAACAGGTTCGGCAGAACCGACAGACCCGATGCGTTATAGCCTTGACGACGGCCCTGGTTCTGTCGAACTATTGGAGCGGGACAGGCTTTCGGCTACGCTAACAGCATCTGCCATTTCCCACTGAAAGCACGCCATGTCTGCTCCGCTCACCCTCGAATCCACCGCCGCCCACATCCTGCGTTGCATGCCGGAGGCGCTGGTCTTCTGTGACCTCGAAGGCGTCATTCGCGTCTGGAGCGGCGGCGCCGAAAAGGTCTTCGGCTGGACCGCGGCCGAGGCCGTGGGTCAGAGCCTGGACCTCATCATCCCCGAGCGCATGCGCAAGGCGCACTGGGACGGCTTCAACCAGGCCCTGGCGCGGGGTGGCGTCAAGCCCGGGCGTACCTCCATGATCACGCGCTCGCTGCACAAGAGCGTCGAGTTCATCTACGTGGACATGAGCTTCGAGATGGTGCGCGACGCCTCCGGCCAGATGCTGGGCTCGCTGGCCGTGGCGCGCGACGCCACCCAGCGTTTCAACGACGAGAAGGCCTTGCGCAAGCAGCTGGCCGAACTGACGGCCAAGCCCGCGAGCTGAGATGAGCCGCGCCCTGCCCGGCTTCGAGAGCCCGGCCGCAGGCTTCGAGCAGCCTTACGAGATGCTGGCGGCCTGCCATGAACGTGTGCAGCGCAGCCTGGATCTGCTGGGGCGCCTGGTCAGTTACATAGCCGACAAGGGTCACGACGCGCAGACGCGTTCGGCCGCGGCCGACGTGCTGCGCTACTTTGATATCGCCGCGCCGCTGCACCACCAGGACGAGGAACTGCATGTGTTTCCCTTGCTGCTGAAGCAGGGGGACACATCGCTGCACTCCACCGTGTCGCGCCTGCAGGCCGATCATCGGCAGATGGAGACGCTGTGGGCCGTGGCGCGCGAGGCCCTGCTGCGCTGGTCCGAGCCCGGCTGCAGGGAGCGCGTCACGGCCGAGACCCGCACGGCCATCGAGCGCTTTCGCGGGATCTACGGGGACCATATCGAGACCGAGGAAGGCCTGGTGTTTCCGGCGGCACGCGCCGCCATGAGCGAGGCCGCGCAGCAGGCCATGGGCCGCGAGATGCAGGCCCGCCGCCGGAACGGACACCCTGGTACTGCGACCCGGAAGTAGAGGAGCAAAATGAAAGCGATGAATTCGTGCGCAGGCGCGCTTTCATGTTTCGATACTTCCGGGCCGCAGTACTAATCGCGCACCACGAAGACCGACAGATGCGCGTGCGAAAGCACACGCTGCGCCACGCTGCCCAGCACGATCTTCTCCATCCCGCGGCGGCCGTGCGAGCCCATGACGATGAGGTCGGCGCCGACGGCCTGGGCCGTGTCGAGGATGCCGCGCCAGGCGGCGTGGGCTTCGATCACCTGCGTGCTCACCGGCACGCCCGCCTGGGCCAGGGCGGCCTGCGCCGCCTCGGTGGCCTCCCTGGCCTCGGCCGTGGCCGCGCCCAGGTACTCGGCCTGACCGTAGGCGAAGTCGCTGCCCAGGCCGGTGAAGGGGTAGGGATCGATCACGTAGATGGCCGTGACCTGGCTGCCGAAGGCCTTGGCCAGGCCGGCTGCCTTCTCGACGGCCTTGTGTGCGGTCGCGGAACCGTCAACGGGCACCAGGATGTGCTTGAACATGGTGGGACTCCTTGCGTCTGTCAGGCTGCCGCCTCCTCGCCCTGGAAAGCGCCAGCGCGCAGCGTGACGACCAGCGTATCACGGTAGGCCGGCGGCGCCACCGGCTGGATCGGCGTGGTCTCGTGCACCACCCGCGCGTCATCCAGCAGCAGCAGGGACCAGGACTCGCTCAGCGTGAAGCGCTGGCCCTGGGGGCCCTCGGCCTCGAACACGCGGGTCTCGCCGCCCTTCACGCCTTGCCGCGCCACCAGGAACACCGCCACCAGATCGACACCGTCGCGGTGCGCACCCTCGGGCGTGGGCCGGCCGATGCCGTCGGTGGTGTCGATGCGGAAGGGATGGGCCTCGATGAACCAGGGCTGCGCCCCCTTGAGCTGGGAGGCCACCTGCCCCAGCCAGCGCAGCAGCTGCGCCCAGACGGGCTGCACCACCATGGCCGGCGCCATGGGCTCGAACAGGCGCTGCATGCCGCCGTGCAGGGCGTTGTATTCGAGCGGCTGCCAGTGCGCGCGGTGCGGCACCTGCGTGAGCTGGTCGCCATCGAGCACGAAGCAGGAATGGCGCCGGCGCCGGTAACGACCACCGTCCTTGAGGTAGGCGTCGGAGGGCAGGTCATCCCAGTGGGAGCGCAGGGCCAGAAGTTCAGCGAGGGCGCAGCCGCTGAGGGCGCAGACGCCGGCCGCGTCGAGCACGGCGTGGCCCTGCTGGCGCAGGGTGCTGTCCAGCTCGCCGGGGCGGATGACGGGGGGCGAAAACAGGGGGCGTGTCATGGCCGGGATTGTGCCTGCCATGACACGCCCCCAGGGCATGCCGGGTCGCTGCGGATCAGCAGTCCGAGGCGTCGATCGAGATCAGCGGCGCCGAACCGACAGCGGCGGCGGCGGTATAGCTGATCACGCAGTTGGCGGCCGTGGTGGCGCCGACGCCGGTGAAGGTGATGGGGCCAGCGCCGGCGACGATCAAGCCGTCGGCCGCCGGGTCGATGCTGGCCGCCGCCTGGATGCCGGCCGCCGTCGCCGCCGGGTAACGGTTCACCATGGCGACGGCCACGCCATCCATATTGGCCGTGCCGCCCGTCGAGGTGCAGGTGCCCACCGGCGTGGCCACCAGATCGAGCTCGCAGCGCGCCTTGGCCAGCGCCGCCGCCGTGCGGATGGAGCCGTAGATGGCCTGCATCTTGGCCACGCGGGCATCGCGCTGCACGGCGATGTAACGCGGCAGGGCGATGGCCGCCAGGATGGCGATGATGGTGATCACGATGACCAGTTCGATCAGGGTGAAACCTTTTTGCGGCTTGTTCATGGGGGCTCCGGGTTCCTGGGGAAGATGGCGCATTGTGCGCCAGCCCTCCCGGAAAGTGCAAATTTGATAGCAAAAAAGCGCGCGCCAGCGTGACTTAATTGACACCCCCAGGACTGCGGCAACGCGCGCCATCCCCTTGCCGATGCCGCGCCCGGGCCGGACCTCGACGAAACGCGCACCGCGTGCGCCGCCGGGCTACGATAGCGTCCTGACCACGGAGACCCGCATGCAACACCGCCACACCTTGCTCGCTTCCGGCCTCGTCGCCCTGCTCCTGCTGTCCAGCCTGCCGGCCCTGGCCGGCAAGACACTGGAAACCATCAGATCGCGCGGCCAGCTGGTCTGCGGCGTCAACACCGGCCTGGCCGGTTTCAGCATGGCCGACTCCAACGGCCGCTGGAGCGGGCTGGACGTGGACACCTGCCGCGCCGTGGCCGCCGCCGCGCTGGGCGACGGCGACAAGGTGAAATACGTGCCGCTCAACGCGCAGCAGCGCTTCACCGCCCTGCAGTCGGGCGAGGTGGACCTGCTGGCGCGCAACACCACCTTCACCCTCACGCGCGACGCAGGCCTGGGCCTGCACACCACGGCCGTCACCTACTACGACGGCCAGGGTTTCATGGTGCCGGCCAAGGGCAAGATCAAGAGCGCTAGGCAGCTCAAGGGCCAGACCATCTGCGTGCAGTCGGGCACCACCAACGAGAAGAACCTGAGCGACTTTTCGCGCGCGCACAAGCTGGGCATCAAGCCCGTGGTGTTCGAGAAGTTCGAGGCCGCCACCGGCGCCTACTTCGCCGGGCGCTGCGCCGCCTACAGCACCGACGCCTCGGGCCTGGCCTCGGTGCGCAGCAAGGAGGCGAAGAACCCGGCCGAGCACCTGATCCTGCCCGAGCTGATTTCCAAGGAGCCGCTGGGCCCCATGGTGCGCCGTGGCGACGACGAATGGCTGGCCATCGTCAAGTGGGTCGTCCACGGCCTGCAGGAGGCCGAGGAAGCCGGCATCACGCAGGCCAATGTGGAGCAGATGAAGACCAGCGAGGACCCGGTGGTCAGGCGCCTGCTGGGCGTGGGCGAAGACCTGGGCAAGCCGCTGGGCCTGGAGCGCGAGTGGCTGGCGCGCGCCCTCAAGACCAGCGGCAACTACGGCGAAATCTTCGAGCGCAACCTGGGCGCGCAGTCCACGCTCAAGCTGCCGCGTGGCGCCAACCGCCTGTGGAACCAGGGCGGCCTGGTCTATCCCCTGCCCTTGAGATGAAACACCCCCGTGCCGGCTGTCGCCGTCTCCCCCTCAAGGGGGCAACGCCAGTGGCCCGGCCAAGCCGGTTCCACGGCGTTCCCCGCCTAGCGTCCTTGGTACACCACCGCGTCTGTATCCCATGAGCCTCTGGAAAAGCCGTCGCGCGCGCAGCCTGCTGTGGCAGCTGCTGGCGGTGCTGGTCGTGGTGCTGCTGCTGGCCTGGCTGGGCTGGAACACCGCGCACAACCTGCGCGCGCGCGGCATCCCCAGCGGTTTCGACTTCCTGCTGGAGCCGGCCGGTTTCGACATCGGCGAGACCGTGCTGGCCTACGATCCCGACCGCCCCTACTGGCAGGCCCTGCTGGCGGGCCTGCTCAACACCCTGCGCGTGGCCCTGCTGGGCTGCGCCCTGGCCACGCTGCTGGGCGCGGCCGTGGGCATGGGGCGGCTGGCGCGCCACCCGATGCTGCGCGCCCTGTGCGGCACCTACGTGGAAGTGTTCCGCAACATCCCGCTGCTGCTGCAGCTCCTGATGGGCTACCTGCTGCTGGCCCAGGCCCTGCCAGCCATCGGCGAGGCACGCACGCTGGGCCCGCTGGCCCTGGACAAGGGCGGCCTGGCCTGGCGGCTGGATGAGGTCGACACGCTGTTCACGCTGAGCCCCGAGTTCCTCGCCCTGCTGCTGGGCCTGGTGCTCTACACCGCGGCTTTCGTGGCCGAGGTGGTGCGCGCCGGCTTGCAGGCGGTGCCAAGCGGCCAGGCCGAGGCCGCCGCCGCCCTGGGCCTGAGCCGGGCCCAGGCCCTGCGCCGCGTGCTGTTGCCGCAGGCCCTGCGCGTGATCGTCCCGCCGCTGGGCAACCAGTACCTGAACCTCACGAAGAACTCCTCGCTGGCGGTGGCCATCGGTTACCCCGATCTGGTGTCCATCGCCAACACCGCCCTCAACCAGACCGGGCGCGCGCTGGAATGCATCAGCGTCATCATGTTGCTCTACCTGGCCCTGTCGCTGGCCACGTCCTGGCTGATGAACCGCTACAACGCGCGTGTCGCCATCCGGGAAAAATGAACACCCCCAGGCTCCGCGCACTGCGTGTCGCTACGCCACCCCCCTTGCAGGGGGCAACGCCAGTGGCCCGGCAAAGCCGGTTCCACGGCGTTTCCCGCACTGACCTCTGAGTACGACGCAAGTTGAAAGCGCAAGTCTTCCAATCCATCCCGCCCCGCCCGGCGCCCCTGCAACGCAGCGGCCCGCTCATCTGGCTGCGCGCGCGGCTGTTTGCCGACCTCCCCACCACCCTGGCCACGCTCACGCTGCTGGCCCTGCTGGCCTGGTGGCTGCCCCCGCTGCTGGACTGGGCGCTGTGGCGCGCGCATGTCGCGCCGCGCTTCGAGCCCTGCACGGCCGAGGCTGCGGGCGCCTGCTGGGGCGTGGTGGCCGAGAAGTACCGCCTCATCCTGCTGGGTCGTTACCCCTTCGAGGAACAGTGGCGCCCCGTGCTGGCCACGGGCCTGCTGCTGGCCCTGCTGGTGGCCAGCTGCCTGCGCCGCTGCTGGCGCCGCGCGCTGCCGCTGGCTTGGGCGGCGGGCCTGGCCCTGTACTTCGTCCTCATGCACGGCGGCGTGGCCGGCCTGAGCCCGGTGGCCACCGAGCTGTGGGGCGGCCTGCCGCTCACCCTGCTGCTGTCCACCGTCTCCCTGGCCCTGGCCTTTCCGCTGGCGGTGGGGGTGGCCCTGGGCCGGCGCTCGGAGCTGCCGGCCATCCGCACCCTGTGCACGGTCTACGTGGAGCTGGTGCGCGGCGTGCCCCTGGTTTCGGTGCTGTTCATGGCCTCCTTCCTGTTCCCGCTTTTCCTGCCCCAGGGCCTGAACATCGACGTGCTGCTGCGCGTGCTCGCGGGGCTCACGCTGTTCGCCGCCGCCTACATGGCCGAGGTGATCCGCGGCGGCCTGCAGTCGGTGCCGCGCGGACAAGTGGAAGCCGCCGAGGCCCTGGGCCTGTCCTGGTGGCGGACGCAGCGGCGCGTGGTGCTGCCCCAGGCCCTGGCCGCGGTGCTGCCGGGCCTCATGAACAACTTCATCGGCCTGTTCAAGGACACCTCTCTGGTGACCATCGTCAGCCTCTACGAACTCACCGGCGCCCTCAGCCTGGCGCTCAACTCCGACGCCGACTGGCGGCCCTACAAGTTCGAGGCCTACCTCTTCATCGCGCTGGTCTATTTCGTGTTCTGCTTCGCCCTGTCCCGCTACAGCCTGTGGGTGGAACGGCAACTCCAACGCGGCCCCGGCCGATGAAACCATGAGCGATCCCATCATCAGCTTCGAACAGGTCAACAAGTGGTATGGCGACAGCCTGCATGTGCTGCGCGACATCGACCTCACGGTGCAGCCCGGTGAACGCATCGTGGTCTGCGGCCCTTCGGGTTCGGGCAAGTCCACGTTGATCCGCTGCATCAACGGACTGGAAACGCACCAGCAGGGCCGCCTGGTGGTGGACGGCCTGGCACTGTCCGATGACGTGCAGACGCTGGAGACCGTGCGCCGCCGCGTGGGCATGGTGTTCCAGCAGTTCAACCTCTTCCCGCACCTCAGCGTGCTGGACAACCTGACGCTGGCGCCCATGCAGGTGCAGGGCCTGGCCCGCAAGGTCGCCGAGGAGCTCGCCCTGACCCAGCTGGCGCGCGTGCGCATCAGCGAACAGGCGCGCAAGTACCCGCTGCAGCTCTCGGGCGGCCAGCAGCAGCGCGTGGCCATCGCGCGCGCGCTGTGCATGGCGCCCAGGATCATGCTGTTCGATGAACCGACCTCGGCGCTGGACCCGGAGATGGTCAGCGAGGTGCTGGACGTGATGGGCGAGCTCGCGGCCCAGGGCATGACCATGCTGGTGGTCACGCACGAGATGGGGTTTGCCCGGGCCGTGGCCGACCGTGTGGTCTTCATGGACGAGGGCCAGATCGTCGAGCAGAATACGCCGGAGGCATTTTTCAAACACCCGCAGAGCGAGCGCAGCCGCGACTTTCTCTCCAAGCTCCTGAGGCACTGACCATGTTCAAGCGCGTCACCCTGGCACTCTGTACCCTGCTGCTGGCCTGGTGTGCCGCGGCCCAGACCTTCCCCAGCAAACCCGTGCGCATCGTCATCGGCTTCCCCGCCGGCGGCCCGCTGGACCAGCACGCCCGCCTGCTGGCCGACCGCCTGCAGGCCGTGCTGGGCCAGCCCGTGCTGATCGACTACAAGTCCGGCGCCGGCGGCACCGTGGGCGCGCAGGAGGTGATGAAGTCCGCCCCCGACGGCCACACCCTGCTGCTGGCCAACACCGGCACCATGGTGATCAACCCGGCCCTCTACACCAAGCTGCCCTACGCCACGCTGCGCGACTTCGCACCCATTGCGCGCACCGCCATGCAGCCCCTGGCCCTGCTGGTCAACCCCAAGGTGCCGGTGAACACGCTCAAGGAGTTCATGGACTATGCGCGCACGCGCCCGGGCCAGGTCAACTACGGCTCGGCCGGCAACGGCGGCATCAGCCATCTGGTGCCCGAGATGTTCAAGAACGCCACCGGCCTGTTCATGGTGCACATCCCCTACCGCGGCAGCGCGCCGGCCTTCACCGACCTGATGGCCGGTCAGGTGCAGTTCATGGCCGAATCCATCCCGCAGGCCGCGGCCTACCACAAGCAGGGCAAGGTGCGCGCGCTGGCCGTCACCAGCCGCGAGCGCAACCCGGCCCTGCCGGACATCCCCACCGTGATCGAGAGCGGCATCAAGGGCTTCGAAGTGGTGGGCTTCTACGGCTTCCTGGCGCCGGCCGGCACGCCCAAGGAAGTGGTGGCCAGGCTCAGCGAGGCCTTCGGCGAGGTGCTGGGCCAGCCCGAGCTGCGCAACCGCATGATCTCGCAGGGCGCCGACCCGGCCTTCCTGGGCGCCGATGATTTCGCGACATTCCTGGCCGCCGAAATGCCCCGCTGGGCCGCGGCCGTGCAGAAGTCCGGCGCCAAGCTGGATTGAGCGCATGAAACAGGCGCTGCTGGCCCCGCTGCAGGCCGAGTTCGACGCGCTGCGTGCGGGCCGTTGCAGCCCGGCGGTCTTCAGCCAGCAGGCACGCGCGCGCACGGCGTTGCTGGCGGCCCTGCCGCCGCGCTACACCGAGGTGCTGCTGAACCTGCTCGACCGGCTGGAGTCCAGCGCGCTGTTCGCCGAGGAAAGCTGCTCCTTCAGTCAGACCGATCTGCTCGACAGCCTGCAGCTCTGGCTGGACAAGGCCGCCGGCCTGCTGCAGGCCCGGGACACGGCCCGCGAGGGCTGAGCCCCATGGGCCCGATCGGGTTCCGGGTAAACCCGTAGTGACCACAGCTGCACGGTACACGCGGGCCATCCGGAGCGCATGAATCGTGTCGCCCATGCCGACCTGCGGCAACGCGTCATCCGGAAATGACATATAAAACCGCATGGGCCGGCATCACCCGGCCCTGCATGCCATACCTTCGAGGAGACACACGATGGCGACACTCAACGTCAACGGCAAGGAACACGAGGTCCAGGCCGCACCGGACACCCCCCTGCTGTGGGTGCTGCGCGAGCAGCTGCGCCTGACCGGCACCAAGTACGGCTGCGGCGTCGCCCAGTGCGGCGCCTGCACCGTGCACATCGACGGCCATGCGGTGCGCAGCTGCGTGATGCCGCTGCGCGCCGTCAACGCCAGCCAGACCGTGGTGACCATCGAGGGCCTGTCGCGCAACGGCACGCATCCGGTGCAACGCGCCTGGCAGGCCCTGGACGTGCCGCAGTGCGGCTTCTGCCAGAGCGGCATGATCATGGCGGTCGCCGCCCTGCTCAAGACCAAACCCAAGCCGACCGATGCCGACATCGACGCGGCCGTCACCAACATCTGCCGCTGCGGCACCTACAACCGCGTGCGCGCCGCCATCCATACCGCGGCGCGCGGGGGCGGCACCCGCAAGGCCGGCCTGGCCACCCAGCACACCGACGGGAGCACGACATGAGCACCCCCCTGCCGAACCCCGAGATCTCGCGCCGCGGTTTCCTGGCCAGCGCGAGCGCCACCGCCGGCGGCCTGATGGTGAGCTTCCATGTGCCGCTGGCGCAGGCCGCCAACGCCCCACCCGAGATCAATGCCTGGGTGGTGATCAAGCCCGATGACACGGTGGTCATCCGCATCGCGCGCTCCGAAATGGGCCAGGGCACGCTGACCGGCCTGGCGCAGCTCGTCGCCGAGGAACTGGAATGCAGCTGGGCGCGTGTCACCACCGAGTACCCGACCCCGGGCCAGAACCTGGCGCGCAATCGCGTCTGGGGCAATTTCGCCACGGGCGGCAGCCGCGGCATCCGCGAGTCGCATGACTATGTGCGCAAGGGCGGCGCCATGGCACGCGTCATGCTGGTACAGGCCGCGGCCAAGGCCTGGGGCGTGCCGGCGGCCGAGTGCAGCGCCGCTGCCGGCGTGATCACGCACACCCCCACGGGCCGCAGGACCATCTACGGCCGCGTGGCTTCCGCCGCGGCGCAGCTCACGCCGCCCGATCCGGCCAGCATCACGCTCAAGGACCCGTCGACCTGGAAGATCGTCGGCCAGCGCATGCTGCGCATCGACACCTTCAAAAAGACCACCGGCGCGCAGGACTACGGCATCGACCTGGAATTGCCGGGCATGCTCAACGCCGCCATCAAGGACTGCCCGGTCTTCGGCGGCAAGGTCAAGAGCTTCAACGCCGCGCCCCTGCTGCGTCGCGCCGGCGTGAAGAAGGTGGTGCAGGTGGGCCCCAGCGCGGTGGCCGTGGTGGCCGACACCTGGTGGCGCGCCAAGACCGCGCTGGACGCGCTGGTCATCGAATGGGACGAGGGCCCCAACGCCGCCGTCTCGCAGGCCGACATCGCCGCCACGCTCAAGACCGGGCTGGACGCCAGCGTGCCCGCCACCTCGGTGGGCAACAGCAACGGCGATGCGGCCGCGGCCATTGCCGGCGCGGCCCGCAGGATCGAGGCCGTCTACAGCTACCCCTACCAGAACCACGCCTGCATGGAACCCATGAACGCGACGGCGCGCTGGACACCGGAGCGCTGCGAAGTCTGGGTACCCACGCAGAACGGCGAAGCCGCCCTGGCCGCCGCCACCGAGGCCTCGGGCCTGCCGGCGGCGCAGTGCGAGGTCTACAAGCAGTACCTGGGCGGCGGCTTCGGCCGGCGCGGGCGCAGCGACTTCGTCACGCAGGCCGTGCAGCTGGCCAAGACCATGCCGGGTACGGCGATCAAGCTGATCTGGTCGCGCGAGGAGGACATGCAGCACTGCTTCTTCCACCCCATCACCACGGCCAAACTTACCGCCGGCCTGGACGCGCAGGGCAATATCAGCGGCCTGCACATGCGCATCTCGGGCCAGTCCATCCTGGCCACGGTGGCGCCGCAGTCCATGCGCGACGGCAAGGACATGGTGGTCTACCAGGGCCTCAACCCCTCCGGCCCCGAGGCCTCCATCGGCTACAGCTTCCCCCACCTGCTGATCGACCACGCCATGCGCAACCCGCACGTGCCGGCCGGTTTCTGGCGCGGCGTGAACCTGAACCAGAACACCATCTACCTCGAGTGTTTCCTCGACG
>JACCDS011468821.1_pt1 | contig 21509 bp, 17 predicted proteins | sample 7446441 | NCBI WGS metagenome assembly JACCDS01 (sample SAMN15323445, study PRJNA562643) | freshwater metagenome | isolation source: river surface water | place: USA:Blue River Watershed | collected 2017-08-17 | reverse complement strand
GACCGAGACCCGCAAGTACGAGGTCGTGGCGCTGCGCGACAGCCATGTCGCCTTCATGCCGCGCGCCACCTTCAACTGGCTGCTCGACACCAGCATTCCGTTCAACCGCTTCCTGCTGGAGCAGCTGAACGCGCGGCTGGGCCTGTTCATCTCGCTGATCGAATACGACCGCAGCCTCGACGCCGACGCACGCGTGGCGCGCTGCATTGCCTCCCTGTTCAACCCCGACCTGAACCCGTCGGGCGGCCCCGAGCTGCAGATTTCGCAGGAAGAGATCGGCTATCTGTGCAGCGTGTCGCGCCAGCGCGCGAATCAGGCCTTGCAGGTACTGGAACGCGCGGGCTTGCTGAAGCTTGACTATCGCGGGTTGACGGTGCTGGATCTGGATGGATTGCGCAATTTCTGACGGCGCGGTTTACTGGGCCACCATCCGGATGACAAGTTTCATGCCGCAGGCATGCGCATACCTGCGCAGACTGTCCAGCGTAGGCGAGTGAGTTTTTTTTCCGAGACTGGATTCGATCCTGGCGACAACGGGTTGTGAAACTCCCATGCGTTCCGCTACTTCGGCTTGCGTCAGTCCTGCCTCCGTTCGGGCGTGCTGCAATGCTGCCAATGTTTCAAATTCGTCGGCGAGATTGTCGTAGGCGACTTTGAAATTCTTGTCGGTTGATCCACGCTTCTTTGCATAGGCTTTCGGATCGAATCTGACCGGTTTGAATTTTTCCGAATCATTCATCATGAGCGTCCTTCATACGTCGACGGGCGATGGTCAGTTCTTTCAGGGGCGTTGACTGGCTTTTCTTGATGAAGCCATGCAGGATCAAGATTTTTCGGTCGATCAGGCAACAATAGAACGCACGCCCAATGCCTTCTGCTCCTCGCGCACGAATTTCAAACAATCCTTCACCCAATGCCTTGGTATACGGCATCCCGAGATTTGGTCCTGACATTTCCATCTGCTCGGCAATTCTGGTGAAACTGGCCACTATGCCAGTCGGCCAGTTTTCGATTTGGGCTTGAACTTTCTCGTTGAAGAACAGGATTTCATAGCGCATGTGATCATAACATAAGTGTTATAAACGTAAAGGCTTTCCATTTGCAGCTGAGCGGTGCTGGGTCAAGCTGATTCGGAATGAACAGCGCTTGCTTGGCTGCGCACGGGGTGGGTGATTCCAATTGAGGAAACGTTCACACAATGAAAGAATTTCAGGGAATAAACAGCCGGAACTGATGCTATTGAAATTCGGTCAACCGAATTGAGCCGGCGGCGCCTTGTTGCCGCGATTTAAATCGAGGCCGATGCGTCCATTCCAGTTATCGCTGCGTTTCATCATTCCCCTCGCGCTGGTACTCGGCGCGTTCGCGCTCGTGATACTGCCGCTGATCGATGAGCTGACCGAGCGCTGGTTCCTGCGCGACCTTGATGCGCGTTCGCAAGTGCTGGCGACGTCCTTGCACGATCCCATGCTCGATCTGGTCGGCCTGCAGAACGCGGAAGGCATACAGAGCCTGCTCGACCGCAGCGTGCGCGATGCGCACACGCGCGCGATCGCGTTCTGCGACATGTCGGGTCGCCTGCTCTATCACAGCGGCGGCTTTCCTCCGGGACTGGGCTGTCAGGGCAGGGCGCCGGCAGAATTGCGCGTGACCGAAGTGCCGCTCGACCAGGACGGCATCACGCTCGGCAAGCTGGTGCTGGCGCAGGACACCGGCTTCATCGAACGACGCACGACGGAATTCCGCAATTTCCTGATCGCGATTTTCCTGATGATGTTCGTCGTCATCTCCGCCCTGGGCGCGTGGATGGCGCACTGGAGCTGGCAGGGCTGGGTGCAGTCGATGAAGAGCCTGATGCGGCGCGAGAACGCCGCGCCCGGCGCCGTCAGCGCGCCGCCGGAGTTCCGCCCGCTGGTTGGCGACCTGCGCGCGATGCTGCACGAAATGACGCTGGAACGCCGTGTGCAGCAGCATTCGCCGCAGGCATGGACGCCGGAAAAGCTGCGCTCGCTATTGCATGACGAACTGTCCGGCGATCAGGTGCTGGTGGTGTCCAACCGTGAGCCCTACATTCATGAGCAGGCACAACAGGGCATCACCGTCAGAAGACCGGCCAGCGGATTGGTGACGGCCGTCGAGCCGGTGATGCGCGCGTGCTCCGGCACCTGGATCGCGCACGGCAGCGGCTCGGCCGATCGCGTGACGGTCGATGCACATGATCGCGTCGCGGTGCCGCCGAAGCGGCCGGCCTACACCTTGCGCCGCGTGTGGCTGAGCGATGCGGAAGAGCAAGGCTATTACTACGGCTTCTCGAACGAGGGTCTGTGGCCGCTATGCCATATGGCGCATGTGCGTCCGGTGTTCCGCACGTCGGACTGGGAGCAGTATGTCGCCGTCAACCGGCGCTTCGCCGACGCGGTCGTCGCCGAGGCGCGCGGCGACGACCCGGTGGTGCTGGTGCAGGATTATCATTTCGCGCTGTTGCCGAGAATGGTGCGCGAGAAGCTGCCCAAGGCCACCATCATCATGTTCTGGCACATACCGTGGCCGAACCCGGAAGCCTTCGGCATCTGTCCGTGGCGCGAAGAATTGCTCGAGGGCCTGCTCGGCAATACGCTGCTCGGTTTTCATACCGCATTTCACTGCAAGAATTTTCTCGACACCATTGACCGCTACCTCGAAGCGCGCATCGAACACGATACGTCCACCGTATCGTATGGCGGCGAGCTGACCCAGGTCGAGCCATATCCTATCTCCATCGCCTGGCCCGAGAGCGAGGTGCCGCTCGACGTAGTGCAGTGCCGCCGGCAATTGCGCGACGAGCTTGGCATTCCGCCGCTGCACCAGCTCGCGCTCGGCGTCGACCGGCTCGATTACACCAAGGGCATCGTCGAGCGCTTCCAGGCCGTCGATCGCCTGCTCGAAAAGCATCCCGAGCTGATCGGCAAATTTTCCATGCTGCAGATCGCCGCACCGAGCCGCTCGTCGCTCGATGAATACCAGAGCCTCGACACCCGCGTGCGCAAGCTGGCACAGGAAATCAACCAGCGGTTTGACAACCCGAACGCGCCGCCTATCCTGCTGCGCATCGAGCATTTCGACGAAGAGCAGCTGGCACGCTGCTACCGCGCCGCCGACGTCTGCGTGGTGACCAGCCTGCACGACGGCATGAATCTGGTGGCAAAGGAATTCATCGCCGCGCGCGATGACGAACTGGGCGTGCTGGTGCTGTCCCAGTTCACCGGCGCGGCACGCGAGCTGCACGAGGCCCTGATCATCAATCCCTACCATATCGAGCAGGGCGCACAGGCGCTGTATCGTGCGCTGACGATGCCAGAGGCAGAGCAGCGCGAACGCATGCGCAGCATGCGCACGCTGGTGCGCGATTTCAATGTGTATCGCTGGGCCGGCCTGATGCTGCTGGACGCTGCGCGCTTGCGGCGGCGGCAGCGCGTGTCCGAAAAGATCCATTCGCACAGCAGGCAAGGCCTGCGGCGCGCGTCATGAGGCCGCTGTTCAGTCACGACGGCCTGCGTGGTCTGCGCGAGTTCACGGCCCGTTCGCCGCTGTGCCTGTTCGACTTCGATGGCACGCTGGCGCCGCTGGAACCCGATCCGGCCGGCGTGATGCTGCCGCTGCCGGTGCAGTCGCGGCTGCAGGCGCTGCAGCGGCGCGCTGCGGTCGGCATCGTCACGGGCCGCTCGCTGCGGGACATGCAGAGCCGGCTCGCTTTCCGGCCCGACTACGTGATAGGCAATCATGGCCTCGAAGGCGTGCCCGGCGCCGGCGAAGCGCCCGCCGCACTGGCCCTGACCTGCGGCCTCTGGAGGCGCTGGCTGCAAGCCCATATCGAGGCGATCGACCCGGCCATCTGGGTCGAGGACAAGCGTCTGTCGTTGTCGCTGCATTACCTGCATGCGAACGACCCGGCGCGCGCAGCCGGGCAATTGTCGGCCTTGTTCCCGCAGCTCGACCCGGTGCCGCGGGTGATTGCCGGCAAATACATTTTCAACCTGCTGCCGGGCGATCGCGGCGACAAGGGATTCGCGGTGCAGAGCCTGATGCGGCACACGAAACACGCTGTCGCGCTGTATGTCGGCGATGATGCGACCGACGAAGACGTGTTCAGGCTGCACGACCCCGGCATCCTGTCGGTGCGCGTGGGTCAGACGGAGCACAGCGCGGCCGACTGGTTCATCGACGACCACCGCGCGATCGAGGCCCTGCTCGACCGCCTGCTCGAATGGCTGCCGGTGCAAGCATCATGAGCCAGCTCGATCTCGGCCTGATCGGCAATTCGCGCACCAGCGCGCTGATAGACCGCAGCGCACGCATCGTCTGGTGGTGCTATCCGCATTTCGACAGCAATCCGCTGTGCTGCAGCCTGTTGCGTTCCGATGAAAAAAACCACGCGGCCGATGCATTCGGCTTCATCGACCTGCTGTTCGAAGACAGCCACACGGTCCGCCAGTACTACCAGCGCAATTCCGCGATCCTGCAGACGCGCCTGCAGGATCATGCCGGCAACGTGATCGATGTCACCGACTTCGCGCCGCGCTTTTACCTGCATGGCCGCATGTTCGCGCCGGCGATGCTGGTGCGCGTGATACGCCGCGTCGCCGGCCGTCCCCGGATCGGCTTACGCGTGCGCCCGGCCGTCAATTACGGACAGGCGCGTGCCGCATCCCGCTGCGGTGCGCACCATGTGACTTTTTATGGCGGGCCGCAGTCGATGCGCGTGACCACGGATGCCTCGGTCACGGCGCTGACCGAAGAGCGATTCTTCTTCCTGCATGACAGCGTGACCCTGCTGATGGGGCCGGATGAAACCGTCGACGGCGCGCCGCGCGAACTCGGGCGCAGCTTTTATGAAGGGACCTCATCCTACTGGCATCGCTGGGTGCGCAATCTCGCGATTCCGTTCGAGTGGCAGGACGTGGTGATCCGCTCCGCGATCACGCTGAAGCTGAATGCGTTCGACGATACCGGCGCGATCATTGCCGCCGTCACCACGTCGATACCCGAGTCGCCTGATAGTGGCCGCAACTGGGATTACCGCTATTGCTGGCTGCGCGATGCCTACTTCGTCGTGAACGCGCTGAACCAGCTTGGCGTGACCGCGACGATGCAGCACTATCTCGAATATATCCTGAACGTGATCGCCGACTCGCGCGACATGCCGCTGCAGCCGGTGTACGGCATACGGCGCGAGACTGCGCTCGACGAATGGATCGCGCCCGATCTCGACGGCTTTCGTGGCATGGGGCCGGTGCGGGTCGGCAATCTTGCGTGGAGCCAGGTGCAGAATGACGTATTCGGCGCAGCGGTGCTGGCCAGCACCCATGCATTTTTCGATACGCGGCTCGAACGACCGGCGGGCCGGCAAATATTCGAGGATCTCGAACGCCTCGGCGAGCAGGCGGTGAAATGCGCGCTGCAACCCGACGCCGGCCTGTGGGAGCTGCGGGGAACGCGCCGCGTGCACACGTTTTCGGTGCTGATGTGCTGGGCTGCCTGCGACCGGCTGGCATCGATTGCGACGCGTCTGAAACTCCCGCAGCGCGCGAAGCGGTGGTCTGATGAAGCGCTCAGCATCCGCGGCGCGATCGTCGATGGCGCATGGAATCCGGCGCTCGGCAGTTTCGTGTCGACCTTTGGCGGCGACCGTCTCGATGCCAGCCTGCTGCTGATGGGCGAATTCCAGTTTCTCGGCCATGACGATCCGCGCTTCCTGGGCACGCTGCGTGCCGTCGAACGTACCTTGCGGCGCGGCGATTTTTTGCTGCGCTATGACGAAGCCGACGATTTCGGGCAGCCGGATGCCGCGTTCACGGTATGCACGCTGTGGTGGATACTCGCGCTGGCGCGTACCGGAGAAATGACACGCGCGCGCGAACTGTTCGGGCGCGTGCTGGCCTGCCGCAATCATCTGGGCTTGCTGTCGGAAGACGTGTCGCTCGACGGTCAGCAGATCTGGGGCAATTTCCCGCAGACCTACAGCATGGTCGGTCTGATCCAGTGTGCGGCGCGGCTGTCGATTCCGTGGGAAGAGGCCTATTGAAGCAGATCGCTGGGGTTGACGCGCATAAAGCCAAGACGGCGATTTTTTACTGCGCCAGATCAAACAGTCGTGCGAATGCCGGCGCCGATTTAAGCCAGCTCAACAAGCCTTCAAAACAGCGTATTTTTACAGCAACCAGGGGCTTTCAAGGGTGTCACTGTTTCGTAGAATCCGCGCGTCCGTTGCGGACTGGATCGGTAATCCGTCCGATCTTTTTCACTTTCTACAGAATAGGAATCCATCATGCAAAGATCATTGATTACCGCATCGCTGGCGGTACTGCTGGCAGCACCGTTGGCTGCGCAGGCACAGTCCCCGTCGCCCGCGAATTATGTGAAGCTCGGCGTCGGCCAGGCGCGCGCCGATATCGACACCTGGGGCAAGGATACCGATACGGCCGCATCGCTGGCCTACGGCGTACAGGTCCATCCGAATATCGATGTCGAAGTCGGGTACATCAATTTCGGCAAGGCGAACTACGCGCCCTCCGTTGGCAATGCACTGAGCGCACGCTCGGAATCGGCTTACGTTGCGGCGGTGGGCAAATATCCTTTCCAGGACGGTTTCTCGGTCTACGGCAAGCTGGGCGCCTCGTATCACTGGAACAAGTGGAAGGGCGCGATCGCCACGGTGCCATTCAGCAGCAGCGATGACCGGCTCGCACCGATGGTGGGGGTGGGCGCCAGCTGGAAGTTCATGCCGAACTGGGCGGCTGATCTGGAATACGCGTACTTCAACCGGGTCGCGAAGGATCAGAGTGTGAAGGCCAATATCGACATGTGGACGGTGGGCATTAAGTACCTGTGGTGACAGGCAGCGGCTGCGGATGACGCAGCCGCTGTCCGGATTTTCGTTCGGAAAAATCCGTCTTGCGCTCAGCTGATTTGCAGCAGTCAGTGCAAATTTGCGTGGGCGTAATTTTTTTGCAACGACGTAGTTACAAATCTGAAAACTTCTCAATAGAATCGCGCCCGGTCAGTCTGGGTTAATGGCTGACAGGGGCGTGATTGTGTCCATTTTATTGAACAGGTATTCAGATGAAAAAAACTTTGCTGGCGGCGCTGACGGGCGCTGCCTTGTTGTCGCCATGGGCCGCGCATGCTGAAAACAGCTATGTGAAATTTGACGCCGGTCAGGCCAAATACAGTGCCGGCGGCTCCGCGAACAAGACCGGGATCGGGCTGGCGTTCGGGCAGTCGCTGGATGAGAACTGGGGCTACGAGGTCGGCTATCTGAATTTCGGCAAGGTATCCGAAACCTATACCGATCCTGGCAGCGGTGATACGGCGTCGGGCTCGTTGCGTTCTCAGGCCGTCTATGCGACTGGCGTTGGCAAGCTGCCTTTCAACGACGTATTCTCCGCGTACGGAAAGCTGGGTATCGCCGTCATCAACAGCAAAGCCACCGGGTCGATCACGAGTGAGGCCTTTACCGGCAGTGGCACCGAAAACGAAACCAAGGCCAATCTGATGGTAGGCGTCGGCCTGGCGTACGACTTCACCAAAGAGCTGGCAGCGACCCTCGAGTACAACTACTTCGGGAAAGTGCTGCACAATGAGATCAAGCTCGACACCTTCACCGTGGGCCTGAAGTACGGCTTCTGATGGTGTGGCTCAAAGGCTGCGCCTTGCAGCCTTTGAGCCTGTCAATGCAAGCACGGCTTCAGCATCACTTTGACGCAAGCGTCTTTCTTGAAGCGGAAAAGGCGGTAAGCGCGCGGCGCATCTCCCAGCCGCATCCGGGTGCGAGCTCTCGCACAGGTTTTTCACTGCCGGTCTGCCTATGCCCGGCGACGCAGGTGCGCGATCCGTGTCAGACGCAGATCAATCTCCGGCCGGTGTATCCTGACCGTGACAAGGCATGGAACCCAGGCAAGACATGACAGCAAAAATTTCCGGCAATGCAGTGCAGAGCTGGCGCGAGCGCGCGCGCGTGATCGTATTCGAATCGGACACCCGTGCCGGCCAGCTGTTCGACCTCTGGCTGATGGCGACGATCTTTCTCAGCGTGATCGTCGTGATACTCGACAGCGTCTCCTCGGTCGCGTTGCGGCACGGCGACTTGTTTGATTATCTTGAATGGGCGTTCACGCTGCTGTTTACGGCCGAATATCTGTTGCGGCTCGCCTGCGCGCCGCAGCCCTTGCGTTACGCGACCAGCCTGTTCGGCGTGATCGATCTGCTGTCGGTGCTGCCGACCTATGTTGCGATCTTCATTCCCGATGCGTATGCGCTGCTGGATGTCCGCGTGCTGCGGCTGCTGCGGGTGTTCCGTATCCTGAAGCTGATGTCGTATGTGAACGAGTACAGCGTGCTGCTGGCGGCGCTGGCCGCGTCGCGGCGCAAGATCCTGGTCTTCCTGTCCTTCGTACTGATGGTGGTGCTGCTGCTGGGCACGATGATGTATGTGGTCGAGGGGCCGCAGAACGGGTTCACCAGCATACCGACCAGCGTTTACTGGGCGATCACGGCAGTGACCACCGTCGGCTTTGGCGACCTGGTGCCGAAGACCGATGTCGGGAGGCTGATTGCGTCGGTGATGATGCTGATCGGCTGGGGCACGCTGGCGGTGCCGACCGGCATCATCAGCGCGGAACTCACGCGCAGGGGACCCGCAGCATCGCATCGTCGTTGCGGCCAATGCGGCGCGGACGAGCTGGGCGCTGACGATCGCTTTTGCCGCCGCTGCGGCGCGCCACTGCCGGCACAGGTTCAGGCCAGCGACACCGGGAAGCCGGCCGAACGCTGAATCTCGCCGCGCTTGCCCAGACACAGCAGGTCGACGCCGGGCAGGCGGGCCGCCAGCCGCAGCGATGCCTGCGCACCCAGCACCATGAAGGCGGTAGACAACGCGTCGGCCTGCATGCCGGTCGGTGCAAGCACCGACACGCTCGCCAGCTCCTGCGGCGACTGCCCGGTTTTGGGGTCGAAGATATGGTGGCGGCTGAAGTCAGCACCAAACGCCGTGGCGTAATCGCCCGAGGTGGCGAGCGCGCGTCCGTCGGCAGGCAGCAGATGCGCCAGCCTGCCTTCGTCGCGCGGGTCGCGCACAGCGAGTGTCCAGGCTTGTCCGTCATCGCGCTTGCCCAGCGTTGCGAACTCGCCGGTATCTAGCAGCGCATGCGTGATGCCCTGTGACTTCAATGCAGCCAGCGCGACGTCGGCGCCATAGCCTTGCGCAATGCCATTCAGCGTGACGGCCATGCCGGACTCGCGCAGGGTCACGCGCGCGTCGCTGAGCTCCAGCTTGCGCCAGTCGACCTGCGGCAGCACGCGCGCCATGTCGGCCTGCGCGACTGCCGCAGTCCACAAGGGCTGCACGGTCACGTCAAAGGCGCCATCGGTCAGTTGCGCCGTGGCCTGCGCCGCTTGCAGCACCGCGACCAGACGCGGATCGGGACGCTCGAGGCGCCCGTCGCGGTTCAGCCGCGATAGCTGGCTGTCGCTGCGATGCAGGCTCATCAGGCGATCGATATCGCGCAGCGCAGCCATGGCAGCATTCAGCGCCTGCGTTGCAGAACGCGCGTCGTCGTGCAGCACGCGCAGCGACACGGTGGTGCCGAACACGATGCCTGCCGTCGAGAATTCCTGCAGCCGCTCGCGCGCGGCCCACCACGCGCCGCTGCCGAGCACGGCGCCGCCGAGCGCGGCCTTCAGCATGGTCCGGCGTTTCATGCGGCCTCCTTCGTGTTGACCACGCGCAGCGGTATCTTCACGCCGCGCTTGGCCTCCAGGATGCGCGGCGCACATTGCTGGTCGCTGTGATAAATGACCACGCAATCCATGCACTGGAAGCACTCATGGTAGACGATGGATCCGTTCGGGCGGATCGCCTGATAGTCGCAGCGATGGCGGCAGGTCTGGCACGGCGTGCCGCATTCTTCGCGGCGCGGCAGCCACCTGAACACGCGCAGCCGACCCAGCACCGCAAGGCCGGCGCCGAACGGGCACAGGTAGCGGCAAAAGAATTTGTAGACGAAGGCGCTGGCCAGCACGAGGCCAGCGGCGTACAGCACGAAGGGCCACGAGCGCACGAAGTACAGCGTGACAGCCGTCTTGAACGGCTCGATCTCGGCAAGGCTGTCGGCCAGCTGCGGCGCGAACAATGCCGACACGACGATGCCCGCCAGCAGCACATACTTGATCCACTTCAGCTTCGCGTCGAGCGCGGTGCGCAGCCGCAGCTGCGGCACCCGCAGCAGGCGCGCGATGCGCGACACCAGTTCCTGCAATGCGCCGAACGGGCACAGCCAGCCGCAGAAGGTGGCGCGCCCCCACACGAAAAAGGTGATCGTGATGAAGGCCCACAGCGACACGGTCATCGGGTCATACAGGAAGAAGGCCAGGCTGCGGCCGTCCTTGATCGATTGCAGCAGGCCGGTGATGTTCACGATCGATAGCTGGCCCTGCGCGTACCAGCCGATGAAGCCCAGCGTGAACGACAGGAAGGCGATGCGGATGACGGTGAAGCGCTTGCTGCTGGCCGTCAGCCAGCGCTGCTGCGCCAGCAGCAGCGTCAGCACCAGCAGCGCGACGCCGAGCGTGATCAGCTCCGGCAGCCGCTGCTCCCAGATGCTGGCGAAGGTCTTGTTGTCGCCGGCCGGCACGTCATAGAAGCGTTCCGGCAGTTCAAGCTGATAGGGCAGCGCGGTGCGGATGATTTCCGGATAGACCATGCCCTTTTCGCGCTTGACGTTGATCGAGAATTCCAGCGGCTTCGACAGGTCCAGCCCGGTTTGCCCGATCACGCGGAACACCTTGATGTTCTCCGGAATGAGCGGCGTGCCATCGGCCAGCTGCAGTTCCATGTCGAGGTCGCGCATCTCGATCGGCAGCCCGCCCTGCTTCAGTATCAGCCGCTCGGGCGAGGTGCCCGGAATGAATTCTTCCGGCGTGATCGAGAAGCGCCCGCCCCACATCACGAGGATGGCATGGTCCCCTTTTTCGAGACGGCCGGACAGCTTTTCCCAGCTGGCCGCATCGAGCAGGTTCTTGCCTATGCTGGGAACCGACACCAGCGTGGTGTAGACATCGATGAACAGGCCGTCGGGATCGGCGCTGCCCTCCATGTCGAGGCCTTCGCCATTCGTGCCCTGATACGCTTTTTCGACATCGCGGTTGGACAGCGACAGGTGCGACACGAGCTTCTTGCCGAACAGCTGCGTTGGCGTGAGGCGCTCGAAGAAATCCGTTTTCAGCCGCGCGATCTGGTCCGGGTCATGGCTGCCGGAGAAGCCGAGCTTCTTGCGCGCCACCGCCAGCGACGAGGCCAGCAGGGTCTGGTTGATGATGCGCACCGAGGCGGTGGCCTTCGACACGCCGTCGATGCGGACGTTGTTGCCGTCCATCTTCGCGTTCTTGCGCGTGCCTTTTTCTATCGTGATGTTCTGCGTCAGGGACAGGTTCTTGTACTGGTTGACGAAGTCGATCAGGGGCTGCGGGCCATAGCCTTCGAGGAAGACCGGCTCATGGTGCGAGATCACCCGCACATCGATGAAGCTGCCCTTGGGGTCGAGCGCGACCAGCAGGTTGATCGGCACGCCGGAAAAGCCGGGCAGGGCCGCGAAGTCGATCGACTCGAACACGTAGCCCACCAGTTCGGTCGAGGTCATCTCCTGCTTGAAGATAGGCCAGACCGGCAGTTCGGGGTCCTTGTCGCCGACGATCAGCGGCGACGGAAACTGCCTGGCCAGCGTGTCCTTCGTCATCACGCCGGCATGCGCCGTCACCGAAGCTGCCGCGAACGCGAGCAGCAGCAACAGTGATGCGAGCAGCCGGCGCATCAGTGCGGGTCAGCTCAGGGCTTGATCGAGCGTACGCCGTGCTTCTTGAACAGCTCGGCCATTTCGCCCGAGTCGAACAGTTCGTTGACGGCTTTCTGAACCGCCTGTGCCAGTTCGATGTTGTCCTTGGTCACCGACATGCCAAGCACCCAGCCATTGCGCGGCAGGCGCGTGAACGGTGCGTCGGTCATTTCGAAGTTCGGGTCGCCCTGAATCACCGATTCGATTTCGGCGCGGGTGGCGACGACGGCATCGACTTCGCCGGCTTTCAGCTTCTGCACGGCCTCGATCCCGGACGGATAGATAGTCACATGGTCGCGCAGTCCGGGCTCGCCCAACAGCACCATGGCCGAGATCGACACCTTTTCAGCGCCGATCTTCCTGCCTTCGAGCGAGGCCACGCCGTTCATCTCCGGGATCGCCTTCACGCTGCGTACCAGCTTCACCGCTTCGCGGTAATAAGGCGCGAAGATCTCGACCTTGTCGTTCTTGCGCATCAGGCTCGCATCCACCGGCACGTGCAGCATCACATCGACCGGACCGAAGCCGAGGTAGTGGCCTTTCCAGACCATGTTGCGCAGGTCATCGTCGACGTTTTCGCCCGCCGGGAATACCGTCAGCGAGGACTTCAGGCCGAGCTTGTTCGCGATGGCCTTGGCGATGTCGTTGTCGATGCCTTCCTGCTTGCCTGACCATGGCGGGTAGTCGTCATAGACCGCGAACGAGATCGTGCCGGTGGCGCGGATCTTGTTAAAGTCGGCCGAGGCGGGAGCGGCAAAGGTCAGGGCGAGGGAACTGAGGAGCGCTGCGAGCAGGCCGCGGCGGGTGAGGCGGGTCATTCTTGTCTCCGATGCGCGTCAGGGGCGCGCTTGATCAGTGCAGATGATACATCGGACGCCGGCCTGGCCGGCATCCGTCAGTACCGCAGATTACTCCGACGTGCGGCGGGTCTCGAGGTAGGCCTTGATCGCCCACACCGCTTCCTGGGACATCACGCCTTCGAACGGCGGCATGTAAACGGCGCCGTTGCGCACACGGCCCTTGCGCACCGTGTTCTGGTAGTACTCGTCCATTTCCTTGATGCAGGCAGCCTTGTTCGACATGGTCATGCAGTCGCGGTCGAGCTTGCGCAGGTCCGGCGCGATACCGCCCGAGATGGCGTCAATACCGTGGCAGCGCGCGCAGTTCTGCGTGTAGGCCGAAGTGCCGACCTTGATGGCGGCCTGATTGTCGCGATAAGGATTCTCGGCCTTCCATTCCTGACCTAGCGGCGGCAGGGTGCTGACGTCGACCGCCTGCGGGGTGACGTCGCCGTGCGCGAAGGCGGACGCCGAGGCGATGAGGGCGGCCGAGCACAACAGGCTGCGGAAAGCGTGGCGGAAAACATTGTTCATTGGATAAGCTCCGATGCAGTTTGAGAAAACGGTTGCCGGGTCCCTGAAGGACGTGTGCGTCGGGGATCGCAATAGCCGTGCCATCTGTTACGCATTGTCTATCCGAAAGTGCGCTTCAAGTTTTGCTTCATAACGGAACAAGTGCTACATTCCGTCAGACAAGACCGATAAAAAAAGAGACAGTCGGCTGTCAGGAGACAAGGCATGGCATTTATAGGGGGCCCGCAAGGCGCGGGCAACAACGGGCAGCGGCCGCAGCCCGGCGTAATTTTGCCGGAAAGGCAATTCGCGCAGGCGGGCATGTTTCATGCGACCGAACAGGCCGCCATGATTGAAGCCTCACACCGCCGCTCGGCGTCCTACGGACTGACGCCTGAAACCACGCCCGATTATTCGCCGGTATTGCGCAGCGATCTCGACGGCAGCATCGAGCAGAACCGCGGCCTGTCCACCTACGCCGTGCCGGTGATGCAGACGCTGTATGAGCAAATCGTCAACACGCACAGCATGGTGGTGCTGACCGATGCGCAGGGCACCATCCTGCACTCGATGGGCGATGATGATTTCATCGAAAAAGCCGACCGCGTCGCGCTTTGTCCCGGCGTCGCGTGGTCAGAGCAAAGCAAGGGCACCAATGCGATCGGCACGGCGATCGCCGAGCAGGTGCCGACGCTGGTGCACGCCGACCAGCATTACCTGACCATCAACCATTTCCTGACCTGTTCCGCTGCGCCCATAATTGACCATCAGGGCAAGCTGATCGGCGTGCTCGACGTGACCGGCGACCATCGCAGCTTCCACAAGCACACGATGGCGCTGGTGCGCATGTCCGCGCAGATGATCGAGAACCAACTGTTCTCGGCCGCGTTCCAGGATTCGATCACGCTGCATTTCCACAGCCGTCCCGAATTCATCGGCACGCTGATGGAAGGCATTGCATCTTTCTCGATGACGGGCCGCTTCCTGTCCGCGAACCGCTGCGGCCTGTTCCAGCTCGGACTGCCGCTGTCGGCATTGCAGACGCATACCTTCAGCTCGCTGTTCGGCATGCCGGTGTCTGCCTTGTTCGATCACTATCGCACCGCCTCGCCGACGCTGCTCGACCTGTGCCTGCACAACGGCGTGCGCGTGTCCGCACGCGCATCGCTGCGCACGCCCAACCTGTTCTTCCAGTCCGGCGTGATCGAGGCCGAGCGCCGGCCGCGTGCCGATGTGCCGGAAGCGCGTGCTGAAGAAAGCGACGATGTCGCGCAGCGCCGCCGGCTGTCCAGCCTGCACTATCTCGATACCGGCGACGAAAAGCTGTCCGCGCTGATCCGCAAGGTGAACCTGGTGAAGGGTCGCGACATTCCCATCCTGATCACCGGTGAAACCGGCACCGGCAAGGAATTGCTCGCGCAGGCGATTCACAATGATTCGCCGCGTGCCAGCGGCCCCTTCGTCGCGGTGAACTGCGCGTCGATTCCGGAGACGCTAATCGAGTCCGAACTGTTCGGCTACGAAGACGGCGCCTTCACCGGCGCGCGCAAGAAAGGCAGCACCGGCAAAATCCTGCAGGCCAACGGCGGCACGCTGTTCCTCGACGAAATTGGCGACATGCCGCTGCCCTTGCAGGCGCGTCTGCTGCGCGTGCTGCAGGAGCGGCTGGTGATGCCGCTGGGCAGCAACAAATCGATACCGGTGAATGTCGCGCTGATCTGCGCGACCAATCGCAACCTGCGCGAGATGATTGCGAAGGCCCAGTTCCGCGAAGACCTTTACTATCGCCTGAACGGCCTCGTAGTGCGGCTGCCGCCGCTGCGCGAACGCAACGATATCGACGTCGTGATCGGCAGGCTGGTGTCGACCGAGTCGAACGGCCATCCGTTCACGGTCTCGCCCGAAGTGATGGATCTGTTCAAGCGTCACAACTGGCCCGGCAACTTCCGCCAGCTGACCAACCTGCTGCGTACCGCGATGGTCATGGCGGGGCCTGATCGGGTCGTCAGGCCTGAGCATCTGCCCGATGACTTCCTCGAAGACGTCGCGGCGCTTCCGCAGCCTACCGCTGAGTTGCCCCTGCAGGCGGCAAGCCCCGTTGCGGCATCGGCGAAACTGGAAGATGTCGAGCTTCAGACAATACAGCGCGCACTCGATGAGCATCGCGGCAATGTGTCGGCGGCAGCACGCGCGCTGGGCGTGTCGCGCAACACGATCTACCGGAAACTGCAGAAATAATCACGCGTCACCATCACGTTTTACCGCGCCGCGCATCATTCAAATGAATGATGCGTGAGCGCCGAATGCCTAGTGCATCCTCTGGTGCACCGGCATCGCCTGCCGCTCCCGCCGTTTTCCTATGATGATTTGCCGGCCCGACCTGTGTCGTTCGCACATTCGTCGCGAGGCCGTAACTCATCGGGGAGACAGGCATGACTACGGCGACAGGCACCAACGGCGACGATGTATTGACCGGCAGTACGGGCAGCGACACGCTCAGTGGCGGCAACGGTTCCGACACCTTGAATGGCGGCATGGGCGACGATATTCTTAACGGCGGCAACGGTGGCGATACGCTCAGTGGCGGCGACGGCAATGATTCCCTCATCGGCGGCAACGGCAACGACACGCTGGACGGCGGCGACGGCTACGACAAGGTCTATGGCGGCAACGGCGACGACACCCTGTATCTGGATGAGTTCGACCAGGTCATCGACGGGCAGAGCGGCTTCGACTCGCTGATTTTCACGCGCAGCGGGCAGGCGCTGGATTTGCGCAGCAATACCGGCATCGCCGGCATCGAATCTATACAGATGCTGGCCGGCGGCTACAACAGTCTGACGCTGACAGTCGCCGACATCTTGCGGATTTCCGACAACGACACCCTGGTCATCAACGGCGACGAGACCAGCAGCGTCACTTTCACCGACGCGGGCTGGGTGCTGGCGAGCGTCGCTGCTGACGGCAGTTCGGTCTATTCGAATGGCCCGATGCAGATCAGGCTGGCCGCGTCCACGCAGGTGAAGGGCGCGACCGGCAATGCGACGATAGGCACGCCGACCCAAGCCGACGTCACCGAAGACAGCAGCCCAACCACCCTGTCGGTGTCGGGCAGCATTCCGGTCCGCGATCCGACGGCATCGACCTCCCTGCTGAGGCTGGAGGTGCCGCTCGAGAGCAGCAATCTCGGCAGCCTGACGCTAGCGGCCGATGGCCCGTTCAGGAGCACTTCCAGCGGGCAGTATACCTACACCGTCAGCAACAGCGCTGCGCAATCTCTCGGCGAAGGCGTCGTACATACGGACCGTTTCATGGTGACCTCGTTCGATGGCACGACCGCGTTCGTAAATTTTAATGTCACCGGCGTCAACGATGCCGCGCAGGTCAGCGGCGCAACTTCCGCCTCGGTCACCGAAGACGCCAGCGTGAGCGCAGGCAAACTGGAAGCCAGCTTCAGCCTGTCCGTCACAGATGTCGACCAGGGCGAGGCGACTTTCCGCTATGCGATCGGCGAGGTAGTCAACAGCACCGGCAATCTCGGCACGCTGACCTACGCCGGCAATGGCGTGTTCAATTACAGCGCGGACAACAGCCTGGTGCAGTACCTGAACGAGGGCGTGTCACGCACCGAAAACTTCGAGGTGCTGACACTGGACGGCACGCGGCAAACGCTTCAGGTGAGCATACAGGGCAAGGACGACCCGTTCACCGTCTCGATACCGCAACCGATGCCAACGCTGACGGAGGACAGCACCGACCTTGCCGATCCGACTGCCCTGATCACTTCTTTCCAGCTGATCATCAACGATGCCGATGCGATTCCCGGCGCGCTGGTTGATGGGAGTTACACCCTGACCGGGAACGGAGAGCTATTCGGCTATCTGGATGTCAGGTCCAACGGGATGGCAACGGCCATCGTGGACAACAGCGCCGTGCAGTATCTGGGTGCAGGCGAAAAGCAGATGCTGGAGGCGTATGTGGTTGATGAGTACTCTCGCCTGCTGGTGACCGTGAATGTCGAAGTGGTTGGCAAAAACGATGCCGCGGTCATCGATATCTCCGGACTGAATACGCAGCTGCAGGAGGATACGAATCTGTGGTTCGGCGGCGTGAGGACGGAAGGCCAGCTGACTGTCACCGATGTCGATCAGGGGGCGACAGGACTCCTGCCGTTTTTCCTGCTTTTTACCGGAACAGGCGGGGTCGCGCGAATGTCTTCGGACGGCGCCTTCAACTACACCATCTCGAATGATAGTGTTCAGTATCTGGGCGAAGGCAAGACCTTGATCGACCATGTAACCGTCACCGCGCTCGACGGCACGACGAAAGACATCGTCTTCACCATCGCCGGCCAGAATGATGCGCCGACGCTGGTGGCAGGCACAACGCAGGGCAGCGTGGTCGAGTATGAGGCAGGCCCGGGCGCGCCGACTGTGGCGCATGTGGTCACTGGCAGCTTCCAGGTCACCGACGTCGATGTCGGCGATGAGCTGAACTTCCAGATCACCGAGCTGGGTTCCGGCTACGTGGGCAGCTTGAGCGCCGCGTCGCTGGTGTCTGCCGGCAGCCTGCAGCAGGCGTCATGGTCGTTTTCCGTGGATGACAGCGCGATAGATTACCTGTACGCGGGCCAGCAACTGACGCAGAGCTATCAGGTGAAGGTAGTCGATCAGTACGGGCTGACATCGCAGGTGATGCAGGTGGATATTCATATCACGGGGCAAGGGGCTTTGACGGGGCGATACGTCGGTCCCTATGTTGGCTTCTCGACCCCGTCCACGCCTGAGGCGGATCACCTGACCGGCAGCAGCTATTCAAACACTCAATACCGTTCGGGAGCAGGCGATGACTGGCTCGAAGGGGGTGTCTTCGGCGATCAATTTTTTGGCGGTGCAGGAAATGATCTGCTGTATGGATACGGTAATAGCGACACTTTGTACGGAGAGGAAGGTAACGACACTCTGTATGGTGGAGACGGTGGTGACAATTTGGACGGCGGTACGGGTACCAACCTGATGTATGGCGGGTCGGGCAATGACACGTTTTCAAGCACGTTCAGCACGAACACGCAGATGTTCGGCGAGGATGGGGATGACTATTTCGACCTTAGCTTTGCCGATAATGTTGAAGTGCACGGCGGTGCCGGAGCCGATGAGTTCCATACTAACCTACTGCGAGATTTGAGCTATACGGCGAAGATTTTTGACTTCAACTCTGCCGAGGACAAAATAAGCATCGTGAGCTCTGGAGTAGATGGATCAGCGAAGCTGGTCACTGTGGATGCAGCCGCCCATGTGTATAACCTGGTTGCGAGCGAACACAATTGGGATGACTATGGCACACCCATCGATGTCTCGCAGGTGGTGATGACCTTTGTTGGCGTTCCGCTGACCGAGGCTGCGGTGTTGGCCAGGGTCTCGATCACCGAATTTGGGGTTTGAGTCCGGGTTCGATCGAAGCAATCGCAGTCAACAGACTGTGAGCAATAGCAGGATCGGCGGGCGTATGCCCGCCGTTTTTCACCCATTCCAACCTCGCATGCGGCATCGCGTCCTTCAGCCGCAACGCATTCTCCGGCGGGCACACCAGATCGTGCGTGCCGTGCACCAATGTGACCGGCGTTGTCCGCAGCGTCACTGTTGCCGCCATCAGCTGCGCCTCGTTTGTGAAGCACGCGTTCGACAGGTAATGCGCCTGCAGCCGATACTTGTTCAGCACGCGCGCCGGCAACTCGGTCGATGAAGCCGGCAAGTCATCGAGCCTGCCCGCCATCGCATTCATCACCGCATTTTCGTAATCGTTCCAGCGCCGCGCGGCTTCAGTCGCTTGTGATGCGCCACCGCGCAGCAGTGCATTGCATAGCGTCGTCATCACGTTGGACTTCTGCGCGTCGCTCCATCCGTTGGTAAGGCGCGCCCAGCCTTGCGGCACCATCGCGCGCAGCTCCCGAAAGAACCAGCGCAGCTCGCGCTCGCTCGCGAGGAAGCTGCCGCGCAGCACCAGCGCGCTGATGCGTTCCGCGTGTTTGCCGGCATACATCAGCGCGAGCGTCGCGCCCCACGATCCGCCGACCACCAGCCAGCGGGCTATGCCAAGATGCTCGCGGATCCTCTCGATGTCGGCCACCAGCTTGCCGCTGTCGTTGTTCGCGATCTCGCCCTGCGGCGTCGATTGACCGGATCCGCGCTGGTCGAACAGCACCACGCGCTGCCGCGACAGGTCGAACCAGTCCAGCACCGACGGCGGCGTGCCGCTGCCGGGCCCGCCGTGCAGCACCACGGCGGGTTGGCCGTCAGGCTTGCCATATTGCGCAACATACAAGTGGTGGCCGTCGCCGGTGGACAGTTGCTGCTGGTCGAATGCGGAAGGGGGCATGTTTTTTTCTGGGTTGGCAGGGCTAGAATGATCAGCCAGACGATCAACAACAACAGGCGCGCGCGCCGGCACTGACACCCGGCGATGCCCTCTGTACAGAGGGAAACACGGGGTCACAGGCGCTGCGACAGGAGACGATTATGCACGTATCAGCCAGCGCCTTCGCGTTCGGCGTCGCCGTTTTCGGCGTCGCCGGCAGCATTGGCGCAGCCATTCGCCTTCCTGATTATGCAGGCCAGCCTAAGCGCGCGAATTAAAACCCTCTCCTGAAAATCATGAAAATCCTCGTCCTCGGTTCCGCAGCAGGTGGCGGTTTCCCGCAATGGAATTGCAATTGCCCCAACTGCGCCGGCGTGCGCAAAGGCACCCTTAACGCGAAGTCGCGAACGCAGTCGTCAATTGCGGTATCGGCCAACGGCACTGACTGGGTGCTGATCAATGCATCGCCCGACATCCTGCAGCAAATTCGTTCGAACCCGGCGCTGCAGCCGGCGCGCGCGATTCGCGATTCCGGCATCGCCGCCGTGATGGTGATGGACGCGCAGATCGACCACATCACCGGCCTCCTGATGCTGCGCGAAGGCCGCAAGAAAATGAATCTGTACTGCACCGACTCGGTGTGGGACGACCTGAACCATGGGCTGCCGCTGGCGAAGGTGCTGTCGCACTACTGCGGCGTCGAGCGTCATGCGATCGAAGGATTGTCGTCTGACGAAACGAGCTTCGCGCCAATTGAAGTTCCGGGCATAGACGGCATCCGCTTCCATCCTATGCCGTTGAAGAGCAAAGCGCCGCCTTACTCGCCGCATCGTGACAACCCGGGACCCGGCGACAACAACGGCCTGATGATCGAGAACACCGTGACCGGCAAGAAGCTGTTCTATGCGCCGGGTCTGGGCGAGATCGAGCCCCATGTGCTCGAAGCGATGAAGGTCGCCGATTGCGTGCTGGTCGACGGTACCGTGTGGACCAATGATGAAATGATCACGCTCGGCCTCACGCAGAAAACCGCCGCCGACATGGGACACCTGCAGCAAGCCGGGCCCGGCGGCATGATCGAGGTGCTTGACGGCGTCGGCGCGCGCCGCAAGGTACTCATCCACATCAATAACACCAACCCTATTTTGAACGAAGACTCGGCCGAGCGCGCGACCCTCGCGCAGCACGGCATCGAAGTCGCCTTTGACGGCATGGAGATCGAACTATGAACGCACCGATGAAAATGGAAGACCAGATGCCCTGGAGCCGCGAGGAATTCGAAGCCAGGCTGCGCGCGAAGGGTGACAACTATCACATCAATCATTCCTTCAACGTGCGGATGAACGAGGGCAAGCTGACGCCGGACCAGATTCGCGGCTGGGTCATCAATCGCTTCTACTATCAGGTCATGATCCCGATCAAGGACGCGGCGATCATGTCCAACATGCCGGACCGCGAAGTGCGTCGCAAGTGGATAGAGCGCATCCTCGACCATGACGGTTATGGCGACAAGGAAGGTGGCATCGAGGCGTGGACGCGTCTGGGTGAAGCGACCGGCATTCCGCGCGAGGAGCTGTGGTCGCTGAAGAAGGTGCTGCCGGGCGTGAAATTCGCGGTCGATGCGTATGTGAACTTCGCGCGCCAGCGCCCGTGGCAGGAGGCAGTCTGCTCGTCGCTGACCGAGATGTTCGCACCGAAGATCCACAAGGACCGGCTGGCGAACTGGCCAACGCATTACCCGTGGGTGAGCGACGACGGCCTCGCGTATTTCCGCAGCCGCGTGCCGCTGGCGCAGCGCGATGTCGAGCACGGCCTGCAAGTGACGCTGGATTACTTCACCACGCGCGCGCAGCAGGAGCGCGCGCTCGAGATCCTGCAGTTCAAGCTGGATGTGCTGTGGCAGATCTCCGACGCGATCGAAAAGGCCTATCCATGATTG
>JACCDS010510599.1_pt1 | contig 21514 bp, 22 predicted proteins | sample 7446441 | NCBI WGS metagenome assembly JACCDS01 (sample SAMN15323445, study PRJNA562643) | freshwater metagenome | isolation source: river surface water | place: USA:Blue River Watershed | collected 2017-08-17 | reverse complement strand
ACTCTCCCCTGGCAATTAAGAATCCGGTTGCCCGCCAGGTGCTGAGTCGGTCCGTCATGTCTCTGGTAACCCACCAACCGACCAGATACTTACCAGCAATACCCAAGGCCGCCAGTAGCAATGCCAGCGGCAAAACACTGGGCAGGTCAGCTGGGTTTGTGGTGATGCCAAAAAACAAAAAGAAGATTGCGGCGAAGATATCTCGGATTGGGCTGAGTCTGGCTCTAGCGGTTTCGGCAACCTCACCAGTTAGCAGCAGCCCAATGAGGAAGGCTGCTACCACGCCTGAAAATCCAACCAGATCGGCAAGTCCGGCAGCCAAAAGCGCTGCTCCAAACACCGTTAGCAGAAGTCCACCGGGTTCGCTGGGGTCAAGGATCTTCACCAGCTTGCTTGAACCCTTGAAGCTAATCAGGATCACGAGCCCGGTGATTGCCAAGGCGATGGCAACCGACAGGAACCCACTCCAAACTGCAACTCCAAGCACTACGGATGTCAGTAGCGGTAGGTATGGCGCAAGAGCGAGGTCTTCGAAAACCAGTATTCCGGTGGCACGCTTGGCCACCTCGGAACGACGCCAGCCCATCTCTTTGATGAGCTGAGCAGCGATACCTGAAGATGAAACATAGGTGATTCCAGCCAGCGCAAAGGCTCCAGCAACTCCCCAGCCCAACACCAAACCGAGGATGAATCCCGGAATCGAATTCGCCAAGAAGTCAATCAAACCTGCGCTTTTGCGCTCCTTGAACGCTTTAGACAGGTCATAAGCGCTGTATTCCAGACCCAAAAGCAAAAGCAGCATGATGGCACCAATTTGCGACCCGGTATCCAAGAATTCCTGGCTCACCGACATGGGAATTAGGCCGCCTTCGCCGATAGCGAGACCGATCAGCAGGTAAAGCGGCACTACCGAGAATTTCAAGCGATTTGCAATGAATGCGACAATCCCCAAAACCAATAGCGCAGCACCGATTTCAGTCAGCCGAACTGAATCGGCCGGATTGGTGCTGGCTGCGGTTAGAAATTGGAACATGCTCAATTATCCCGAAGTAATTCGCCGTAGGCTTACTCGAAACAAACTCTTTACAGGAGAGCACATGCCCGGCGAAAACCTAACTCGCATTGAAGCCCAAAAGCGCGCAGCAACCATCGCAACCGAAAGCTACCTGGTCAAATTGGACGTCACTAAAGATGCCAAGACCTTTGACTCTGACACAACTATCGTTTTCAGCTGCGAAGCGCCTGGCAGCGAGGTCTTCGTTGATGCCATCACCGATTCGGTTTCGCTTATTGAGCTAAACGGCGAGGTTTTGGATCCAGCCCTGCACTCTGATGGAACCAGGATCACGGTTCCGAACCTCGCGGCAAACAACACCTTGAGAATTGTGGCAAAGGGCATCTACTCAAACACCGGTGAGGGGCTTCACCGTTTTGTGGATCCAGTCGATGGTGAGGTATACCTCTATACCCAGTTTGAGGTTCCAGATTCCCGCCGGATGTTCCCAGTCTTCGAGCAGCCAGATTTGAAGGCCACCTTTGAGTTCCACATCACTGCGCCATCCAACTGGCAGGTGGTGTCCAACTCTCCTACTCCAGAGGCAATTGACTTAGGAGAGGGCAAATCTGAGTGGCGCTTTGCCCCAACCCCAAGAATCTCCAGCTACATCACGGCATTGATTGCTGGACCATACTCGGTTTGGCGCGATGAGCTCACTTCGCTGAGTGGTAAGACCATTCCGCTGGGTGTGTTCTGCCGTGGATCTTTGGCGCAGTACATGGACCCTGAGTACATTTTCGAGAAGACCAGGGAAGGATTTGCCTACTTCGAGAAGGCCTTTGACTTCCCATATCCGTTCGAGAAGTATGACCAGCTCTGGGTTCCGGACTTCAACGCCGGCGCCATGGAGAACGCCGGTGCAGTGACCTTCACCGAGACCTACGTGTTCCGCTCCGCCGTAACCGATGCGGTCCGCGAGCGCCGAGTTGTGACCATCCTGCACGAGCTTGCCCACATGTGGTTTGGCGACCTAGTAACCATGCGCTGGTGGAACGATCTGTGGCTAAATGAGTCCTTCGCCGAATATGCCTCGACCTTGGCAACCGCGGACGCAACCGAGTGGAAAGAAGCCTGGACCACCTTTGCCGCTCTGGAAAAGAACTGGGCATACCGTCAGGACCAGCTGCCTTCTACCCACCCAATCGTGGCTCAGATCAACGACCTAGAAGACGTTCAGGTCAACTTCGACGGCATCACCTACGCAAAGGGAGCTTCAGTTCTTAAGCAGCTGGTGGCCTGGGTTGGCCAGGAGCCATTCCTGCGCGGAGTCGCCAGCTATTTCAAGAAGCACCAGTGGCAGAACACCGAGCTCAATGACCTTCTTGTAGAACTAGAGCGTGAATCCGGTCGCGAGCTAACCAGCTGGTCCAAGCTTTGGCTTGAGACCGCAGGTGTCAACACCCTCAAGCCCGAGATTGAGACCGATGAGAATGGTGTCATCACTCGATTCGATGTGATTCAAACCGCAATTGCCGAGCATCCAACCATCCGCCCGCACCGCATGGGCATTGGCTACTTCAACCTTGAGGGCGATAAGTTGGTCCGCTCCCACTACGTGGAGACCGACATTGATGGCGTTTCAACTTCCATTACCGAGTTACTTGGAACTAAGCGTCCTGACTTTGTGCTGCTAAATGACAAGGACCTGGCATACGCCAAGGTCCGGCTAGATAGCCACAGCCACAAGGTTGCGATGTCTAACCTCTCTGGCATTGAAGACTCACTGGCTAGAACTCTGGTCTGGACCGCAGCTTGGGATGCCACCCGTGATGGCGAGGCATCGGGTAGCGACTTTATTGAGCTGGTGCTAAACCACATCGGTCCAGAGACCGAGTCGACCACCATCTTGACCCTGCTGCGCCAGCTGGTTACCACCGGAAACCTCTATGTTCACCCAGCCAAGCGTCAGGCCGCTCTTGAGCGCATTGCCGATGGGCTGATTGATCTTGCCGAAAAGGCAAAGCCGGGCTCTGACTCGCAGCTGCAATTCGTGAAGTTCATTCCAGGTTTCGCAAGGAGTGCAAGCCAAAAGAAGTGGATGTCGGACCTTCTCTCGGGCGAGACTCAGCTTGCGGGCTTCACTGTTGACCAGGATGTGCGTTGGGAGCTAATCACCGGTTTGGTATCGAACGGCGTGATTGGCGAGGCAGAAATTGCTGCCGAACTCGAGCGGGACAACACCGCCAACGGCCAGCGCTTTGCCGCCGGTGCCAGGGCAGCCATCCCAACCGCCGCCAACAAGGAGGCGACCTGGAAGCTATTGGTAGAGACCGAGGAGTATTCGAACACCTTGGTTCAGGCAGCTTCGATGGCTTTCTACCGCGTCACAGACCTGAGCCTGATTGAGGGTTACTCCAAGCGCTACCACGAGGCAGCCCTTGGAATCTGGGAGCGTTTCAGCTACAAGATCGCCGAGTACCTACTGATCAACCTCTACCCGGTCAAATTGGCATCTGCCGAGCTCGCTTCTGCGACTAAGCAGCTAATTGCTTCCAAAGAGGTGAGCGAGAAGCCAGCGCTTCGACGTATTTTGGTTGAGAACCTTGCAGATGTTGAGCGTGCTCTGGCGGCTCAGCAGGCAGACTAGGTAAATCATGGAGTTTCTTGAGATCCCGCAGTCGCTGCAGCCAGCTATCCGCATTGCGGTAATTTTGGCGGCAGCAATATCGCTGCGGGTTATCCTCAAGATTCTCGCCAACCGAGTGGTTTCGAAGCTTCGAAGCAAGGCCCAGGACGGCAGCATCACCGCCGAGCAGCGCATTATCTCGAGATCTGCGACTATCGCCTCCATCAGCAATAACTTTGCCACCTGGGCGATTGCCATCACCACCTTGGTAATGGTGCTCAGTGAGCTAGGGGTGGACACCGGTGCGCTAATCGCCGTCACCACCATCTTGGGTGCGGCGCTTGGTTTTGGTGGTCAGGCCTTGGTCAAGGACGTCATCAGCGGAATCTTTATTGTCTTCGAGGATCAGTATGGCGTCGGCGATACCGTGAACCTTGACGGCGTAGTTGGAGTCATCGAGGCCGTCGAGTTACGAGTAACTCGAGTGCGTGACGCCGATGGCACACTGTGGTACCTGCGCAACGGAGAAATCCTCAAGGTCGGAAACGCCAGCCAAAAACGTGGATAGTTCACGGTACGAACAATTTGGCGGAGAGGCAACCTTCGCCAAATTGGCAAAGTTGTTTTACCAGGGCGTGGCGCAGGATCCGCTTTTGAAGCCGATGTACCCGGAGGAAGATCTTGAACCCGCAGAACGCCGACTGAAGCTTTTTCTCGAGCAGTACTGGGGCGGACCTGACACCTATCAGCAAGAACGTGGCCACCCAAGGCTTCGAATGCGTCACTATGCCTTCAAGATCAACCCTGCTGCTCGTGACGCCTGGTTGGCTCACATGCGAGCTGCAGTTGATCAGCTAGAACTTGCCCCGCTTGACGATGCCGAGCTTTGGGATTACCTAGAGCGGGCCGCCCACGCAATGCTGAACACCTTTGAGGATTAGCTGGCGATGATTATTGAAACCGAGCGCTTGATTCTTCGCGAATTGCGAGAAGGTGATGCGGCAGACCTGCTTGAGTATCAATCAAATCCAGCGATAGTTCGCTACATCCCATGGCCAGAAGGTAACCCAGAAACCGTTCAACGCCACATTGAAAAGACGCTCACGAACAGCAAGACCTCACCGAAAGAAGAAGGCGACTATCTCGTCTTGGTCTGGGAGCTAAGGAATTCCGGAAAGGTTATCGGCCAGTCCAACATTTCCATCCAATCGCTCGAGCACCGACGCGGCGAGGTTGGCTGGGTCACTCACCAAGACTTCCAACGTCAGGGATATGCCTATGAAGCTTCACTCGCGATGTTGAAGTTTGGCTTTGAGCAGATGAACCTGCACCGCATTGTCGCCGAAATGGACACCAGGGTTCCCGCCTCGGCCGCGGTAGCTAGGAAGCTAGGAATGCGCAAAGAGGCCGAGCTAAAAGAAGTTGAGTTTTTCAAAGGTGAATGGTGCGATATGTGGACATACGCAATTTTGAAATCTGAGTTTGAGGCTGGACTAGCTAGCTGACTGGAAGCGGCACAGCACATGGCCGTTTTGACTGGAGAACCTAAGCCAACCCGGAGCCTGAAAAACATCCACAACCTCATCGGGGGTTAGAAATCCAAGGCCCGACATCGCAAATGCGGCACCCGCTGGATATGTGATGTCTCCCGCAATCAGTCTCCCCCAAACATCCTGCCGAACCTTTCCGGCTATCGATGCTCCGATACTGCTCGGCAAAAGGCCCGCCACCTCTGCGATTCCTGCCTTGGCGACCTCACTGAGTTCAGGCTGCGCAATACCAGCAACCTTGACCCAGCCATCTCGAGGAGGTGTGATACCCGCCCAGGCCACCTTTACTGAGGCCGGTGGCAGCTCTAACGATGCGGTCATGAACACCGTTGGTTTTGCTAGCCGGTCCAAGATAGCGGAGATCTCGAAGTTTGCGTCCACCTGAACATCGCCTCTAAGACGCATGGTGCGCAGGCCAAGGATTGTGGTTCCACCACCTAACAACGATCCAGAGAAAATCGGCGCCACATAAACAGCAAGGACATCGCCGGTCGCCTTGAACTTGACTACACCGCCATCATCGAGGCGCTTTGCTCGCTCGAGAAAAGATTTGAGGTCGGAAATATCCGCAGGTTCGGAAAAGGTGATTTTGGCTGACATGACGCTCTCTAAACTAGCTAACGAATCGAGGTTGAAAATGCCAGAACCCCAAATCCCCTCAGATCCCGTTGCCGACCTAATTGATGTTTTAGACATCAAGTCATTGGGCACAAACGAATTTGTTGGCCGCACTCAGTGGATGCCTCACGGCCGAGTTTTCGGAGGCCAGGTACTCGCTCAGGCTTTGATGGCAGCTATGCGAACCATGGTTGACAATCGACCACCACACAGCCTGCACTCATATTTTCTTAGGCCGGGAGACATCACCAAAGACATCAAGTTCTCGGTTGAAATTCTGCGTGATGGCCGCTCCTTCAGCGCTCGTCGAGTCCATGCCCTGCAGGATGATCAACCAATTTTCTCCATGATCGCCTCTTTTCAGCAGCCAGACGCTGGACTGGATCACCAAAGCTCGATGCCTGAAGGCATCACTCCCCCGGAAGAGTTACCATCAGCTGCCCAGCTGCTTTCAGCGTTTGATCACCCAATTACTAACTACTGGTCTAAGGCCAGGCCGTTTGATCTTCGTCATGCCAGCGAGCCGGTTTATCTGCAGCCAGCCAAGCAACATCTCGCAGAGCAATTGATTTGGTTCAAGGCACTTTCGGAGTTGCCCGATGACCCGAAACTTCAAGCTGCTGCTCTGGCATATGCCAGCGATTACAGCATTTTGGAATCCATATTGCGGCGTCACGGCATCAGCTGGGCGCACCCGGGGCTGGCATCGGCAAGTTTGGATCACGCCATGTGGTTCCACCGCCCAGCTCGCGTTGATCAGTGGCTGCTCTATGCGCAAGAGTCGCCGAGCGCGCAAGGCGGCCGTGGTTTATCGCTTGGCAAGATCTTCGATCGCGAAGGTCACCTGGTGGCATCGGTTGCCCAGGAGGGCATGATCAGGATCCCTGAGGTTTCTTAGTCGCGAGTAAGGCGACGGTATGTAGAGCGGTGTGGCTTGGCCGCATCCGCTCCCAGTCGCGAAATCTTGTTCTCCTCGTACGCCTCGAAGTTACCTTCGAACCAGTACCACTGGTCTGGCTTCTCGTCGGTGCCTTCGTAAGCCAAGATGTGCGTTGCGACGCGGTCCAGGAACCAACGGTCGTGAGTGATAACCACCGCACAGCCCGGGAACTCCAGAAGCGCATTTTCTAGCGAGGCTAGGGTTTCAACATCCAGGTCGTTAGTTGGCTCATCCAGCAGCAATAGATTTCCACCCTGCTTCAGAGTCAGCGCGAGGTTCAAACGGTTTCGCTCACCACCGGAGAGCACTCCGGCCTTCTTTTGCTGATCGGCGCCTTTGAAACCAAAGGCAGCCACATAGGCGCGAGATGGCATCTCGACCTGGCCAACCTGGATGTAATCCAGACCACCGGAGACAACCTCCCAGAGCGATTTGTTTGGGTCGATACCGGCGCGGGACTGGTCAACGTAGCTGATCGATACCGTCTCGCCGATCTTGAGCTTTCCAGAATCTAGTTCGTGCAAACCGGTGATGCACTTGAACAGGGTTGACTTTCCAACACCGTTTGGACCAATGATTCCGACGATGCCGTTTCTTGGCAATGAAAAGCTAAGGTCACTGAACAGCGGGCGACCATCGAAACCCTTGCCAATTTTGTCGGCCTCGATCACAACATTTCCAAGACGAGGTCCTGGTGGAATCTGAATCTCTTCGAAATCTAGCTTGCGAGTCTTGTCTGCCTCGGCAGCCATTTCTTCGTATCGAGCCAGACGAGCCTTCGACTTAGTCTGCTTAGCCTTTGGGGTGGAGCGCACCCACTCGAGCTCATCCTGCAGGCGCTTTGCCAGCTTGGCATCCTTCTTGCCGGCTACCTCGAGGCGCTCTGCCTTCTTCTCCAAGTAGGTGGAGTAGTTGCCCTCGTAAGGGTAGGCACGGCCGCGGTCAAGCTCCAAAATCCATTCGGCAACATTGTCGAGGAAGTAACGGTCGTGTGTAACAGCAAGCACAGCGCCCGGATACTTCGCCAAGTGCTGCTCCAGCCAGAGCACGCTTTCGGCGTCTAGGTGGTTGGTTGGCTCATCCAATAGCAAAAGGTCTGGCTTCTGAAGCAGTAATTTGCAAAGCGCGACGCGGCGACGCTCTCCGCCCGAGAGGTGGGTCACCGGCTCATCGCCCGGAGGGCAACGCAGAGCATCCATGGCCTGCTCCAACTGGTTTTCCAAATCCCAGCCATCGGCAGCGTCAATCTGCTCCTGCAGGGTGCCCATTTCGGCTAGCAATGTGTCGTAGTCAGCATCTGGGTTGGCAAGCTCTGCCGAGATTTCATTAAAACGGTCGATCTTGTCCTTCAGCTCAGCAACCGCCTCTTCGACGTTACCCAAAACTGTCTTTTCTTCATTTAGCGGTGGCTCCTGCATCAGGATCCCAACGCTAAATCCAGGACTTAGGCGCGCTTCTCCGTTCGAAGGCACATCCATGCCTGCCATGATTTTTAGAACAGAGGACTTACCCGCACCGTTGGGTCCCACCACACCGATTTTGGCACCGGGGTAAAAGGCAAGCGTGACGTCGTCAAGAATTACCTTGTCGCCATGCGCCTTGCGCGCCTTGATCATCTGATAAATAAATTCAGCCATTAGAAGTCCTTGGGATAGACGGCAAAAACCCTCTTTGCCGCATGCTTTGGATAGTTTATCCGAGCTTTGACAAAGAGGGTTCTGCTGACCCGGGCGAGCAAATGGGGGGTTGGGTCCCGGGTCAAGCCTTATGCCGGTTGCAGTTCAGTTTCTACATCGGCATCTTCGACGTCTTCCGGGTCGGAAACGACTAGGGAACGACGCTCAAAGGTTGCGGTACCAAAGGTTAGATCGTGCCCGATGGCGGAAGCTTCGACTTCAACGCTGGTGCCACTGCGCTCACCGTTATCCCAATCGCGAACCTTGATACGGCCGGTAACAACGACGCGCTCTCCCTTAGAAATTGACTGCGAGATGTTGGCGGCCAGTTGACGAAATGCGCTGACCGTAAACCAGTTCACGTCCGAATCAACCCACACCCCGGTCTCGCTGTCGAGCTTTCGAGTGGTGGACGCAAGCCGAAATGAGGTGACCTCGAGACCGCTCTCAGTTGTGATGTGTCGCGGTGAGGTTGCCACTAGCCCGCGGAGTGTGATGTTGTCTGACATTGAATTCCTTTCCTTGTGTAAGGAAAGTTTGCGCAGCTACGGGCAGTGCCGTAAGTGGGCTTTCAATATCTGTGGATAACTCTGGATTACTTGAGTAGGTGGGTAAATTTCGAGCGAACCTTGTTTACCTTTGGCGCTACCACCGCAACGCAGTAGCCCTGGTTTGGATTCTTGGCAAAGAAGTCCTGGTGATACTCCTCGGCCGCGTAGAACTCTCCAAGCTCGGTTACCTCAGTAACAATGCCGTTGCCCCAAATCTCCCTGGCTCGCTCGATGGACTGGGAGAAGATTTCTTTTTGATCGGCGTCCGCAAAATACATTGCCGAGCGATACTGCGTGCCGATGTCGTTTCCCTGACGATTTAGCTGGGTCGGGTCGTGCAGGGTGAAAAAGATGTCGAGAATGTCACTGGCAGAGATCACCGACTCGTCAAAACGAATCGACACCACCTCGGCGTGATCGGTATTCCCCTCGCAAACTTGCTCATAGGTTGGATTGACGACTTTGCCTCCGGTATAACCGCAGGTCACATCCTCGATACCGCGAAATTGAGAGTAAGCAGAGTCAAGGCACCAGAAGCAACCGCCGGCGAGCACGAATTCAGTCATTGCTATCTAAACTTTCAGTTATCGATTGTGATTCCAAATTGGTCTTACAAATCTGGAAGGTATGGCAAAAGCCTAATTGACTCAAAAACACCCAACCCTCGGAGCTATCTTCGCTCTCATCGCAGCCATCCTGTTTGGACTGAATGCTTCCACCACCAAGGTGATTATTGAAGCTGGCATCAATGCCGAGCAGGTGGTCTTCATTCGCTCGCTATTTTCATTTGTGCTAGCACTTGGTTGGGCGCTGGTTGCAAACCGTAAAGAGCTCTTTGTAAAGCCAAAAATGCTGCCGCGACTTTTTGTGCTCGGCGTTATTGGCGTTGGAATGCTGCAGTGGACCTACTCGATGTCACTGGTTCGACTCCCGGTTGGAATTGCGCTGCTGATCGAGTACACCGCGGTGCTGTGGGTTCCGATTGTTGCGCTGGTGCTCTTCAAGGAAAAGGTCAGCAAAGTCATTTGGCTGGGGGCAGCGCTGGTCATCGGTGGCCTGGCAGTAGTAGCTCAAATATGGGATTCGCAATTAGACCCCTTCGGAATGCTGTTGGCATTTGGCGCGGCCATTTCACTCACCATTTACTTCATCACCGGTGAACGCATTCAGCGCGTTCTCCCAACCAATGTCGCGCTGGCATACGGAATGTTTTTTGCAACGCTTTTCTTTTTGCCGCTTTCAAACTTCGGCAGCTTTGACTTCTCAATCATCAACTCAAGCCTGGATTTATCGGGCAACTTAGCCGGCATTGAAGTGCCGATGTGGAGTGCTTTGATCTGGCTCGGGGTGCTAGGAAGCTTCGTTCCGATGGCTTTTAGCTACCTTGCGCTTCGTCACCTCAGCGCCACCGTGGTGGGAATCATTGCAACTAGCGAGACCGTGTTGGCCTTCGGGTTTGCACTGGCTTGGCTTGGTGAGCTGATTACCTTCACGCAAGCCCTCGGCGGTATCGTGGTCGTGATTGGAATCTTGATCGCGCAGACCGCGCGGAAGCAATCGGCTGAGAAAGTAGTTGAGTAAGGCATGGCAAGCATCGAACTGACCCTCGAGAACTTCGAGAACACCATCAAGCAAGAAGGCATCACCTTCGTTGACTTTTGGGCTGAGTGGTGCGGGCCGTGCCGGATGTTTGGACCAATCTTTGAACAGGCTTCCGAGAACAACCCCGAGATCCGATTTGGCAAGGTTGACACTGAGGCTCAGCAGCAGCTGGCCGGCATGGCTGGCATCTCCTCAATTCCGACCTTGATGATCTTTAGAGACGGAATCTTGCTTTTCAACCAGGCCGGAGCGCTGCCAGCACCTGCGCTGGATGACCTCATCGGCAAGGTGAAGGATCTCAACATGGACGAGGTTCGCGCCGAGATGGCAAAGCAGAACGAGAACTAACCAACTTGCGCAACAATTCGCTAGCGATGCTGGCCACCATCACCGGGGTCGGCATTCTGGCGTGGGCAATTGGCTTTTTTGACCCAACCACCTGCACCCCGGATGTGCAGCAGGATGGCTGGACCTCTTGCGAGGCAATTGCTCAGGAGCGAACCATTGCGCTTTGGATCCTGATTCTTGGAACCCTAGGCATAGTTATTTTCCTCTGGCTCAGGGGCCGAAAGAAGAATTAAGCGATAACCGCTTCGACTGACGCGGTTGCAAGAGCCGGGAAGGCCTGCGCTACGCCGGAATTGGTAATCAACCCTTCGTGAGCATTTAGGCCAAGTGCCAGTGCTGCATCATCCTTTAGCGCCTGCTTCCAGCCCTTGGTTGCCAGAGCGATCACGTATGGCAGTGTCGCATTTGTTAGCGCACGGGTTGACGTCGCAGGAACTGCACCGGGCATGTTTGCGACGCAGTAGTAGGTGGTGTTGTGCACCTGATAGGTCGGCTCATCGTGAGTGGTTGGGCGAGAGTGCTCGAAGCAACCGCCCTGGTCGATAGCGATGTCAACCAAAACCGCACCTGGCTTCATTTTCTGCACCATGGCATCGGTGACCAACTTTGGAGCTCGCTCACCTGGAATCAGCACCGAACCAATTACCAGATCAGCATCCTTGAGCTGCTCTGCGATTTCGTAAGAAGTTGACACGCGGGTCTGAACCTCAGAGTTGAATCGAGCATCGAGTTCGCGCAGTCTTGGTAGCGAGAGGTCAATCACGGTCACGTCGGCACCCATGCCGTTAGCAACCAGCGCGGCCTCAGTTCCGGCAACGCCACCACCAATCACCACTACCTTGGCGCGTGGAGTTCCTGGAACACCACCCATCAAAACACCGAGGCCGCCATTGGTCTTCATCAACTGGTAGGCACCGATCTGAGCGGACAGTCGACCTGCGACCTCGCTCATTGGCTGCAGCAGCGGCAGCTGGCGATTAGCAAGCTGAACCGTCTCGTAGGCAATGGCAGTGGTGCCGCTGGCAACGATGGCATCGGTGCAGTCCTTAGAGGCAGCTAGGTGCAGGTAGGTGAATAGCACCTGACCCTTTCGCATCAGTGGGTACTCCGCTGAAATTGGCTCTTTGACCTTCACGATCATCTCGGCAGCAGCCCAAACCTCTTTAGCGGACTCGGCGATCTTGGCACCGGCGTCTAGGTAGTCCTGGTTGGAGAATCCGGAGCCAACACCGGCGGCGGTCTCAACCAAAACCTGGTGTCCACGGTTTACCAGCTCAAAAACGCCCGCTGGCGTCATGGCCACGCGGTTCTCGTTGTTTTTGATCTCTTTTGGAACTCCAACTAGCACTTTGACTCCTTGACTGAATTTCCTAGATTCTTGCGAATAATTCGACTTATCCGCTTGGCAGATGAAGAAGATTTTGCAAGAATGACAAAATACGCAAATTATTCAGATTATTGAGGGCAAACCATGTTGGATTCGAAGAAAATTCACCAGTATCCAACCCTGGATGACTACGACCGCTCGATTTTGCGACTGCTGGCTCAGAATGGCCGCATGTCCAACGCCGAGTTGGCCGAGCAGGTTGGCTTGGCTCAGTCCACCTGCCTGGGGCGAGTCAGAACCCTGGTTCAGGCTGGGGTGATTCGATCGTTTGCCGCCGAGATTAATCCAGAGGCGCTTGGGCTGCAATTGCAAGCCTTGATTTCGGTCACCCTGCGCGCCGGAGCGCGGGCCAACCTCAGCGAATTTATGGCGCAGATGCGCAATCACCCGCAGGTAATTCAAATCTTTTTCCTCGGAGGCACCGAAGACTTCATCGTTCACGTGGCGGTGAGAAATTCAGATGAGGTGCGGGAATTTGTGCTGGAGCAACTCTCCAACAATGCCTCGGTAGCAAACACCAGAACCAATATCGTGTTCGACCACTTTCACAAGGGACCGCTGGGCTAAGTAGAGTAGGTATCCGTCGAAGGAGACCTGTGACAGACGCCATGCACCAATCTGGGCTAAACCCCAGGGTGAGAAACGCCATTTTCCACTACGCATCCGATCGCATCGATGTCGATCCACCGCTTGATGGCCCAAGGTCTTTGGAAGAACTTACTGAGCTGGCAGGGCAAACCATTACCGAGCAGGGCCTGGGTGGCGAAGCTGCTCTGAAGCTTTTCGCCGATGTCCTAGCTCCCGCAACTATTTCTACCGACCACCCCAACTACCTCTCGTTTATACCAACCGCCCCAACTGAGCTGTCCACAATGTTTGACCTAGTGGTGTCGGCTTCGTCAATTTATGGTGGCAGCTGGAAAGAGGGTGCTGGCGCGGTTTACGCTGAAAACCAGGTGTTGAGCTTTTTGGCAGCTGAGTGCGGGCTGCCAGAAACCTCGGGTGGGCTCTTCGTTCAAGGTGGCACCCTGGGCAATCTGAGTGCGCTAGTCACCGCCAGGGAGAAGGCCAAGACAAAGCTGGGCAAAAAAGCCTGGGCCATTATTTGCAGCTCCGAGGCGCACTCTTCAATTAAGGCAGTCGCCAAAGTTATGGACTGCGAAGTTGTGATCGCACAGGCTCGTGAAAGTGGATCGCTGGGCCAAGAAGCAGCGCAGCTAGCGGTTATCGAGGCAAAAGCATTAGGGCTCACCCCATTTGCCATTGTCGGCACCGCCGGCACCACAAACTTTGGCATCGTCGATGATCTGGCAGGCATCGCGGCGGTGGCGAAGGAAAATGATCTTTGGTTCCACGTTGATGGCGCGTATGGCCTAGCGGGCATCTTGGCTAAAGAACTCAAGCACCTCTATAACGGCGTTGAATACGCCGACTCATTTATCGTCGACCCGCACAAGTGGCTGTTTGCGCCCTTTGATGCCTGCGCACTGGTTTATAGAGAGCCCGAATACGCCAGAATTGCCCACACCCAGCACGGAGAGTACCTTGAGGTGCTCAACCACTCTGGGGACTTCAACCCCAGCGACTATGGTTTCAACCTCACGCGCAGGGTGAGAGGTTTGCCGCTTTGGTTCTCGATGGCTTCCCACGGTGCAGAGCTTTATCGCCAGGCGATTTCGGCAAATGTTGAGCTTGCTCACAAGATTGCAAAAGAGATCAACAATCGCTCCTACTTGAAACTGGTTCGTGACCCGCAACTCTCAGTCGTGGTGTTTGAGCGCCTAGGTTGGGAGCAGTTTGACTACGAGAGCTGGTCAGAGAAACTGTTGACCGACCAGTTTGCCTTCGTGGTGCCATCGAGTCACCAGGGCAAGCCAAATACCCGTTTTGCAATCGTTAACCCGCTAACCAAATATGAGGACCTAGTCACAATCCTCGATTCAATGGAGTGAGCATGAAAGTCACCATCGCGCCCAAGCTAGAGTCCCCAGCTAGAAAGCATGCCCCCGAGCGAGCCTTGGTTCGCGTGGCCGCCGTGCAGGTGAGTTGGCGCAGCGATGAGCTAGAGCACAAAGCCAATCTCGAACTGGGCATCCGAAAGGCACACGAGGCTGGTGCACAGGTCGTGTTCCTTCCAGAACTGACGCTGTCTCGCTACCCAGCGGATGTTTGCCCAACCGGTATCCCGAGTGAAACCGCTGAACCGCTGCTCGGTGGTGAAACTTTCAGATTTGTTTCTACCTTGGCCAAAGAGCTCGGGATTTTTATCCACGCCTCACTTTATGAATCGACAGGCTTTTCCGATGGCCGCGGTTTGAACACGGCAATCGTGATTGATAGTCAGGGACAGCTGGTTGGGCGCACTCCCAAGCTGCACATCCCAGTGACCGAAGGCTACTTCGAAGATAAATACTTCCAGGAGGGGCCAAACCAAGACCCTTACCCAACCTACAAACTCAATCTGGCGGGCTCACCGGAGCTTGGACTGCCAACCTGCTGGGATGAATGGTTCCCCGAAGTGGCAAGGGCTTATGGCCTGGCAGGTGCAGACATTCTCTGCTACCCAACCGCTATCGGCTCGGAGCCAGATCACCCGGATTTTGACACCGAGCCGCTGTGGCGTCAGACCATCGTTGGTCACGCGATTGCCAACGGTTTATTTATCGTGGTGCCAAATCGCTGGGGTAATGAAGGTCTAATCAATTTCTATGGCTCCAGCTTTATCGTCGACCCATATGGTCGCATCCTGGCCCAGGCTGCCAGGGAGGGCGATGAGGTTTTGGTGGCAGATCTTGACCTTGACCAACGCAGGGACTGGCTAGAGCTGTTTCCGTTTTTTGGAACCAGAAGGCCAGATACCTACGGTTCTCTGACTGCAGCTCGAGTTAATGAACGCACCGAGGGTGGCAAGGGCATTAACGGCGGGATTCCGGGACTAAACAAATGACCTGGCGGATGCCTGCCGAATGGGAACGCCATGAGCGCACCTGGGTCGCCTTCCCAACCTCCGGTTACACCCTGGGCGACACGCAGAGCGAGCACGAAGCAGCCCGCTCCACCTGGGCAAACGTTGCCAATCAGGCCAGCGAATTCGAAAACGTCACCGTAGTTGTGAATCCGGGCGACGAAGCAATCGCCAGGAAATACCTCTCAAGCCAGATCGAATTAGCACCAATCCCAATTGACGATGCCTGGATTCGGGATTCCGGTCCGACCTTTGTGGTCGATAGCGGCAAGTTGGGAGCGGTTAACTGGGTGTTCAACGGCTGGGGCGCTCAGGGCTGGGCTGAGTTTGGCAAAGATGCCAAACTGGCTACCGCGGTTGCAGCTGAAGTTTCTGCCACGGTAATCGACTCGGAGTTAATCAACGAGGGCGGTGGCATCCACATCTCGCAGGACGGGACTGTCTTGCTTACGGAAACCGTGCAGCTGGGCAAAGGTAGAAATTCAACCTGGTCCAAGGAGCAGGTCGAGCAAGAAATTCACCAGCGGCTTGGCACCACGAAGGCAATTTGGCTAAAGCGTGGCCTTACCCGCGACTATGAAGAATTTGGAACCCAAGGTCACGTTGACATCGTGGCATGTTTCGCCCCCGATGGCCGAGTGCTCTATCACGATCAGAAAAACCCAAACCACCCGGACTACCAAGTTTCATCCGAGGTACGGGAGACCTTTATTCGTGCCGGCCTCGAAATTGTCTCAATCCCGGCACCGGATACCCTCGCCGATCACGAGGGGTATGTGGACTACAGCTACATAAATCACTACGTGCTGAATAACGGGGTTTTGCTGTGTGCATTTGATGATCCCCGCGATAAAGAAGCCAAGGCAATTCTGCGCGAGGTGTATCCAGGCCGTGAAATTGTGTTGGTGGATGCCCGCGAACTTTTTGCACGCGGTGGCGGAATTCACTGCATTACGCAGCAACAGCCGGCTTTTTAGTTTTTTACTGCTTTAATACAACGGAAACAAAGTTGTGGTCGGATGTTCTTCGACTTCTTTCCCCTACCCGAGAGGCAACAACACCCAATGGCATTTAACTCCCTCCGCAAGCGCATTTTGGCGCTAGTTGCAACCGCAGCGGTTGCATCCGTAGCACTTTCCGGTTGCGCCGCAACCGAGAGCGCATCCGAGTCCGACTTTGGCAAGCTTGATGTTCAGTTCAGCTGGATCAAGAATGCCGAATTTGCTGGCGAGTACTTCGCTGACAGCAAGGGCTACTACACCGAGGCTGGCTTCTCCGAGGTTAACTTCATCGCCGGTCCTACCGCTACCACCGCAGTTGTGCTAGCCGGTGACGCACTGGTCGGTCTTAGCGACGCAGTTGCAGTTACCCCAGTAATTCTTGAGGAGGGCGCGCCACTGAAGATCATCGGCGCTACCTACCAGAAGAACCCATTCACCATCCTTTCCCTAAAGGACGGTGCCAACATTCAGACCGCGCAGGACCTAATCGGTAAGCGCATTGGAGTTCAGGCCGGTGGCAACGAGACCCTGTTTGACGCTCTGCTAGCAGCAAACGGCATCGACGCATCTCAGGTAACCAAGGTTCCGGTTGAGTACGACCCATCACCACTGGTAAACGGCGAGGTTGACGGCTTCTTGGCATACGTAACCAACGAGTCCATCACCGTTGCAAACCAGGGCTTTGAAGTCACCAACCTACTGTTTGCTGACAACGGACTTCCATTCGTAGCCGAGGCATTCGTGGTTACCCAGGACTCAATCGACAACAACCGCGAGGCGCTAAAGGCATTCCTTTACGCCACCATCAAGGGTTGGAAGGACGCTATTGCTGACCCGAACGAGGGTGCACGTCTAGCAGTTGAGATCTACGGTAAGGACCTTGGTCTGGACATGGGCAAGGAGCAGCAGCAGTCTGCCGCTCAGAACGACCTATTGGTTGTTACCGATGAGACTCGCCAGAACGGTCTATTCACCATCTCAGAGGCACTGCAGCAGCAGAACATCGACACCTTGGCAGCAGCTGGTTACACCATCACTGCCGAGCAGCTGTTCGACATGTCGCTACTTGCCGAGGTTTACGCAGAGCACCCAGAACTTCTGGACTAATCTCTAACCTTATGAGTTCAATTAACGCCGCTGCCCAGGACGAGAGCGTTCTGGGCAGCGGCATTACAATTTCCGGGCTGTCCAAGACTTTCAAGCTGGGCAATCAATCCATCACCGCACTGCAGGACACCACCTTGCATTCCGATAAGGGCAGCTTTCTATCGCTGCTTGGGCCCTCCGGCTGCGGTAAGTCGACCATCCTGCGCATTCTGGCAGGACTAGAGACCCCAACCTCCGGCACTGTGACCGTTGACGGCATGGATCCGCAGGAACTTCGTCGTGACCACAGGTTGGGCATTGCTTTCCAAGATTCTGCCCTGATGCCTTGGCGTTCGGTGACTCAAAACATCCGACTCCCCTTTGAGCTGGCAAGAGTTGCACCCGATGAAGAACTAATCAAAGACCTGATCAAACTTGTCGGTCTGCAGGGATTTGAAGATGCCAAACCTGCGCAGCTATCCGGAGGAATGAGACAACGAGTCTCAATTGCCCGAGCCCTTGTGGTGCAGCCATCTGTGCTGCTACTAGACGAGCCTTTTGGTGCGCTGGATGATATGACCAGGCAGCGCCTGAACCTTGAACTTCTTCGAATCTGGACCGAGAAGCCGGCCACCACCTTGATGGTGACCCACGGCATCTCCGAGGCCATCTTCCTGAGCGATCAGGTGGCAGTAATGAGCCCAAGACCTGGCCGAATCAAAGAAATTATCGAGGTTGACCTTCCTCGTCCACGTACCCCTGAGATGATGCGCACCCCAGAGTTCCACGCGCTCCACGACCGAGCTTCTGACTTGCTATTTGGTTCCGGTGGAGTCGTTCCACACGATGACTGAGCTGCTGGTTAAAAACGATCGCAAGCGTCTGCCCTCTTGGGCAACCGCAACCATCGGCATTAGCCTCACTATTGGGGTTTGGTGGCTCTCAGCGGTCACGGTATTTGCATCGATTGGCAAAAGACCAGACGGCTCCGGTGGGGCAATCCCCACTCCCCTAGCGGTATTGCAGCAACTTTTTGAGGATGGATTTGAATTTTACTGGCGCAATGCCGCGGTGACGCTTTCTGAGGCAGCAATCGGCTTTTTGTGGGGGAACCTGCTGGCTCTGGCATTTGCGGGCTTGGCTCTTATCGTTCCAAAGCTTGAGAACCTAACAACTCAAATTGCGGTTATCACCTACTGCATCCCAATTGTGGCAATTGGCCCAATTGTGCGACTGGTGGTGGGGGCTCCGGACTCCGGCGAACCAGCGGGTGCGGCGATAGTTCTCGCTGCGCTATCGGTGTTTTTCACCACCATGGTCGGCGCCCTAACTGGCGTGAAGCAAACCGATAAGCGCATGCTGGATGTGGTCACCGCCTACGGTGGCGGTGCCTGGCAGCGTCTTGTGAAGGTTCAGCTACTCTCCGCACTACCGTCGATTTTTGCTGCCTTCAAGATTGCTGCACCGGCTGCATTCCTGGGAGCAATTCTGGGTGAGTATGTTGGTGGACCGGACCTCGGGTTTGGTCCGGCAATGGTGAATGCGCAACAGAGTCTTGAAATCGCCAGGGTCTGGGGTGTGGCTCTGGTCTCTGGATTGATTGCCGGTGCGGGCTATGCGCTATTTGGCCTGATTGGCAAGTGGCTAACCCCATGGGCGAAGGCGGGTGTGCGATGAACTTCAAATTAGAGGACACCTCAGACAAGTCGCTTATTGCGGTGCGCTCAAAGGTGAAGCGTCAAGCCACCAAGGAAACCCTCAAAGTGGTCTACTCGTCCCTGGTAAACACCGGAATCTCGCTCGGTGTTGTGGTTTTACTCTGGATCTTTGCGCTGTGGGCACTGGATGTCACTCCTTACATCGGCAAGGGTCCGCTCGAGGTCTTTAACTGGATGTTCGTCGAGTCAGATGCAAGCGAGAATCGCGAACTGGTTTGGAGTGCCTTGGGTCAGACCATGTATGACGCAACCATTGGTTTTAGCTTCGGCCTGTTCTTCGCAACCTTAGTTTCAGCACTTTTCACGATGTCTAAGTCATTGGAGCAGGCCCTGATGCCAATCGCGATGCTGCTTAGAAGCGTGCCGCTGATTGCAATGGCGCCGATTTTGATCTTGATCTTTGGTCGCGAACAGGCAACGGTTGCGGTGATGGGTGCGATTGTGGTGCTGTTTCCGGCGCTTGTGAACATTGTTTTTGGCCTCAGAAGTGCGTCGAGTGCAATGGTCGATGTTGCCACTGTCTACGGAGCAAACAAATTGGCAGCGCTTCGGTACGTCGCATTTCCCTCGTCCCTGCCGTCGTTTTTTGCGGCGGTAAAAATCTCAGTTCCGGGTGCGATTACCGGTGCGCTACTGGTGGAGTGGCTAGCAACCGGTCAAGGCATCGGCTACGGCATCATCTCTGCGGTCGGTAGGGCAAAGACCAATGAGGTTTGGGCATACGTTGTGGTAATCACAGTGGTCTCGATCCTGCTGTACAACCTTGTTGAGCTACTCGAGGGCTACGTCCTAAAGCGCTTCGCTCCGCAACTTTGGAAAGCTCGCTAAAAATTCACTAAAACTTGGTGCCCGGATTGGGTGAATTGCCGTAATCTTTTGGCTTTGATTGTTATTCGAAAGTGAGAGTGATTGTCCGAGCACGCTTTTGGCGCAGCCACACTGCTAGATCCAAATGACCCGATGGGGCTTAGAAGCTCCGCACCATTGCTAGATGCATGGATCAGAGACATCACATCCGAAAGATATCCATTCCAAATTCCAGGCCATAAAGGCCGAACCGACCTAACCGGTCCGGTGGTGGACGGAGACATCCCAGTTCTGCCCGGGAATCACCCGAATCGAATCAGCCCATCCTTGATTCTCGAAGCCGAGGCACTTGCAGCCAAACTCTGGGGTGCAGATCTTTGCCGCTTTGGCGTGAATGGCTCTACTGGCACCAACCACGCAGCCGTGATGGCAGTTGCCGGACCCGGCGATAAAGTGATTGTTTCAAGGACCCTGCACAAGTCGGTACTGGTGGGTATGGTCTATGCCGGTGTGGTTCCTGTCTGGGTGAGACCGGAGATTAACCCCGCCACCGGACTGCCGGAGTACCTGCCGTCAACCAGGCTGCGCGAGACGCTTGAGCAACACCCGGATGCCAAGGCAGTGCTAATTGGCGAGCCAAGCTACGTGGGAACAATGTCGAATGTTCCGCGCCTTGCCGCCGCCTGCCACGACTTTGGCATTCCACTGGTGGTGGATGCCGCCTGGGCTGCGCACTTTGGATTCCATCCAGACTTGCCTAAGAATCCACTGGATGAGGGTGCAGATATTGTCGTCACCAGCGCTCACAAGACTTTGCCGAGCTATTCGCAGGCATCCTTTGTGCTTGCCAAGGGTGAGTATGTTGACCTACCAAGGCTGAATAAGACTTTTGACTCAACCCAAACCACCTCTATGTCTGGTCGCATCTTGGCATCTATCGATGCCGCTCGGGCACTGATGCAGCGCCACGGTCACGAACTAATTGCTCCAGTTATCGAAGCAACCGCCAAGGGCAGGCAGGCACTGCGCGATGCCGGCATTGGAGTTATCGACGGCGAATACATCGATCCACTCAAGATGGTGATTTTGCTAAGTGAAACCGGAGCGGATGGCAACCTGGTGGAAGCTGACCTGCTAGCTGCGAATATCGATCTTGAGATGGCAAATCAGGATGTGATCATTCCGATGATCACCCTCGCAGATACGCCACAGCGCATCGAGAGCCTTGTGAAGCGAATTATCGAGCTGGTCAACAAATACCGTTCCACTCCAAGGCCAATCAAAATTGCCGCTGCCTTCGCAATCGAACCAGAGGTTGTAACCACACCGCGCGAAGCCTTTTTTGCGCCATACGAGGTGGTTGCCGCCGAGGATGCCGTGGGTCGAGTCAGTGCCGAACTTATCTGCCCCTACCCACCTGGCGTGCCGGTGCTCTCCCCCGGTGAGCGCATCACCCAAAGTGCCATGACAGCACTGCTTGATGCCAGGGATATGGGGACCAGAATTGCCTTTGTTTCTGACCGCACGCTGGCAACCTTCAAGGTGCTGAAGGACTGAAAAGTGTGGCAACATTGTGGGGTTGAAAGGACTCCGCAATGAAGCGTGCAGAAACTCAGATCGACCAGCTTGCCAACCAGTGGGT
>JACCDS010020241.1_pt1 | contig 21515 bp, 20 predicted proteins | sample 7446441 | NCBI WGS metagenome assembly JACCDS01 (sample SAMN15323445, study PRJNA562643) | freshwater metagenome | isolation source: river surface water | place: USA:Blue River Watershed | collected 2017-08-17 | reverse complement strand
TTCCTTGAATCATGGCTTTCAGATTTCCGGGAGGATTCTCCCCATAGATGAGCGGCAGGCGAAGAATGGTGCAGGTGACATCAAATCGACGGCACCAGTCAATGATTTCGGCCTCGGCTTGAATTTTACTTTGGCCGTAGGGGTCAACCGCCAAGACGGGAGTTTGTTCATTTAATAAATGACCCTGACTTTTCCCATAAACAGCGACGCTGCTAATGAAAACGAAGCGCTGGGGAGGATGTTCTTCCAAAGCTTTTAGGAGGTTTCGAGTTCCGATGACATTGACATCCCAAAATGCTTGGGCTTCTTCTGATGTTTTGGGAACAGAATGGGCTTTCCCAGCGGCGTGGAGGACTACATCAAAAGAAGTAGGCAATTGAAAGGATTTGAGCAAATCAATCTGTTGGGATGATTGACTAGTTCGCCCCACGGAATAAATGTCATGGGAATCAACTAGGCCTTTTTGAATGGCTTGACCTAGGAAACCTGAAGGGCCGGTGAGTAGTGCTTTCAAAAGAATTGAGAAAACCTTTTTAAGAACTTTAGAGGGAAAAAATACCAAGGCATTTTAATGCCATTTTTTGTCCATGCACGAACTATTTCTTTGTTTCCCAGAATAATGTTTTCATAACTTTTATTTGTTGCACCTCCCAGGCGCATTTTGACAAACACTTCAGGAACATAATGACTTTTAAACAAATTACTCTTGAAGATTCTCAACAGAAATTCATAATCCGCGGCCAGTTTGAAATTCAAATCAAACAAACCCATTTGATCATAAACGGCTCGTCGCAAGAACACGCTCGGATGTGGAGGAACATTGGCATTCTCAAAAAATCGATCATAATAGGCTTTTGAATTCCATTTTCTAACAATTTTATTCAAATCATGCTGGTCGACATAGACCAAATCTCCATAAACAATATCGATGTCTGGATTTGACTGAAATATGCCAGCTACCTTTTCTAAAACAGATTCATTCGCATATACATCATCAGAATTTAGTATACCGATAATGTCTCCGCTAGCTAAACTTATTCCTTTATTCATCGCATCATAGATGCCTTGATCGTTTTCTGAAATCAGAATATCAATTTTAGCGTTATGTTTATTAAGGATTTTTTTAGTATCGTCAATTGATCCACCATCTACCACGACATATTGAACAATATTAAAAATAGATTGCTTAATCAAACTCTGAATTGAATCTTCAATTGTATTTTGACTGTTGAAACTTACTGTAATTATAGAAAAAATCATCCGAAGTATTATTCAAAAATTATTTTAGACAGAATTTCAAGCGTGGGATTTAATCTTTCGAAACGCATGAAGGAAACCGCTAAATGACATTAGAAATCGCATTTATAATTGCCCCCAAATGAATTTCTCTCGTCTCATCTGACCTACTTACTACAAATATTTGCAATAGCGCAAAACCTAAACAAAATCCAAAGGTAGCCCAGGGCCTTTTTATGGATGAAAAACCTAAAAATATCAAAATAACATCCGTGACAATTTGAAATATTCTTGAGAACACTTCGAGTTCGGTAAACATTACTTTCAACAGGCCTAAAATAATCGCTAGAAATATCAATTGCTTTTTATTTTTCTGTGGATTAAAAAAATAAATTAACATCGATAAGACCGCTGATTGAAGTAACGTAAATACATTAAACGGGGTAATTTCAGCATCTAAATAGCGTGAATAATCAAAACCAAAAAATGAAAAGATTAGCCGAAATTTATATGATAAAAATAATAAAAATACTACAACAAAACTTGCGATAACTATTTTCAGGTTAAATCTTGACCTCAAATAAAATAGTACTGGAAGTATCGTTAAACCTGAAAAATGAATTAAGCCAGCTGAGACTATTCCCACATATTGCATTTTTTTTTGCCAAAAATAAATGATCGTGGCACTAACAATTAATTCAGCAAAGAAAATTCTTTGCGATATAAAGCCAATAAAAAAAGATTTTGTGAGTATTGAAGCAAAAATCATCAATTTTTTAGATGCCTCTTGCTGTTTGAAGGCAGCCCTTACCATTAAAAGAAAGGGTGGCGCTGTAAAAATGACAAAAATTACAGGAAACCGATAATCCCCTTCTACGAAAATATTTACAAACAATCCAAAGAGGTAATAGATTGGTTCAAATAAAAAAGGTTGGGGAGAATTAAGAAAATCAATATAATTTTTATGATCGTACGCTAGAAAAGGTTCGCCATAAAACATACAAAAATACAAATAGGCATAAAGCAAGGATATGTAAAAAAGCCAAAAAATTACCCAAGGCCTAATGGTTAATATCAACGGTCTCCTCATTAATAGTGTATTCCTTGCGCTAGTAAAACTCGTTTAATTTGAAGTGTATTTTTGGGTATTTGTCGCTGATTTTTCAATAACCAAGCATCACCAAATTTATCATCTTCAAGTAATTTGATGACTGATTCTAATGCAAGATCCACATCAATCAAATCCATACATTTTATTTTTTTACAGCCATATTTAAATGTTGCCTGATAGCAAGGGCTGCATTCAAGTTTGTGATCAACAACCACAGCCCGCGTAACATATGGGCCTGACTCCCAAGGATCAGTCACTCCAGCTAGGATTAGCATCGGCATGTCCACGGTCGACATAATATGTCCCTGACCTGTAGTTCCGCTTATACCCAAATCAAATTTCCTCAAATCATCAAATGTATCTTTAATAGAGTCATATATTTTCATGACATAATTGACGTTGGAATTTAACTGACTCGCTAAATCATTTAAAAGATTAGCATCATGATGATTTCCAATTAAATAAAATTCACATGACAGATTATCGCTTATTTTATTCAAAAGTTCAGCAAATACAACAGTAGAAGGTATTTTATGCCTCTCAGCTTCTCCACAACTAATTCCTACAACAATCCGGAATGTTGCGTTAGTCGATTTTTTATCCTCCAATCTATCATCTGAAATTGTTAATTCGCTGGGGATTGCATTTGTTGTATTAATTTTCCCATGCCCCATATTTAAAAAATTTATTAAATAATTTACTTGATGCCCCGGAAAATCTTCGATGGAATATTTAAATGGGTGTAAATTCAAAAATCGTGATTTTACTACTTTGCTTGGGACAAATGTGGGCTTACATAGACACAAAAAAAATAGAAGTCTTGATTTAAACGCATTGATCATGGGAGCATATATATACTTCGGCTGCATGGCTAAAATTTGCCAATACAATTTTACTGTACCTATTATACTACTCTGTTTATAGACGATAACCTTGATTGGCAAATCATGTAAACGCTCGATAATTTCCCGCTGTACGTCGTTCGCCAATATGACGGTAATATGTTCAGAGCCAAATTTTCTACCTAAGCGTATCAAACCTGGAATCGCCATAATTATATCACCTATACCATAAGGTAAAAAAACAACAATCATGCCTTGAATCGCTTCTTTGCCCAAATTATTGATTCAAATCCATAATACGCCCAGGTACCTTGCATATTCTTGCCAAATAATCTTGAAAAAGGCTCTTGTATCGCACCGATAATCCATAATATGATGGGTTTATAAGATTTAGATTCAAAAACTATTTCGCAATCATGATCCGCTAAGAGTTGTTTAACTTTTGTGAAATTAGGTGGATTGTTTTGATGCGTTTTATCGTCAAAATAATTAAGGGTGACCTTTCTACTAGGAAAATTTATACTCGATTCACAGGGAAATGCAAGGTATATAACGCCATTTTCTTTTAAAACTTCCAACATGGAAGTTAATGTCGCAAAGGTATCATCACAATGTTCCAAATTATGAGATGATATGACCATATCAATATTATTCCCAACACGCCTGATTCCATTATGAAAATCATCACTTGGTACGATAATATTTTCATCTGCCAAATTGGGTTTCGTTTGATTATACTCGCCAATGTCAATACCAATGTAATAGAGATTGGGGAAACGGGATTTTATATTAAATGCAGCATCATTACCACAACCAACATCTAAAGTGCGTGCCCCATTCTTAGAAAATCTATTCAAGAATGCATACAAACCATGCTTACGTAACGAAATTTGATAGATAAATTTTAGGTAATTCATGCTTTGATTTTTTTATATGTTAAATAAAACGGCTTGATTAAAGCAACTGGTAGTATTGAAATGATATATTTTGGCAATGATTTATCCGAAATAAATTTATCGTATTTATGGCGATTATAAATTCCTTTTGCTCTGAGGACAATTAATGTTTTGATACTATTCAGATTAATTCTCTTTTTATATTCAGCTATAAAAGATGTACAATAGCTTTCCCAAATGGGGTATTTATCACCTAAAATATATGCCATCTCAGAAAATCCATGAGTTACTTCAAAGCACTCATTAATCCAACTGAATGATTCCAAGCTCTCTGCCCGATTATAAACGAGGGGGGAAGCAATTAAGTACAATTCCTGATCTGGTTGTAATTGTGAGAAAATCTTTCCTACATGATTAAAATAGGTACCAAGAAACCGATTTTCAAAATTATCCCAATTCGTTTTTTTAATAATGTTGGCTCCTATGAACCCAACTGCCCAACCATATTTCTGCAAGAAAATTGCTGTATTGATATTTGTGTCTTCAAAAACAGCTAAAGCTACATTTAACTTTGTGTTGTAATCATTGGAGATATATTGATAATTGGTTACGATATATTCGGGGCTATGATTTCCAATCGTATCTAAAATTTTCATGACGGCATTTTCATCCGCTAGATCATCTTCCCCAATAAGCCAAACATAATCCGTATTTGCTTCACAAACACATTTATTTATGTTGTGATCAATGCCTAAATTTTGAGGATTTTTGACGACAAATATTCCTCCATAAAACCCTTGGTGCTTCGAATAAATTTGACCGTTAATATCCGAACAAGAGTCGTCATAAATATAGATGGCAACCGAATTTGCCATACATTGATTTATTAATGAAGTCAAACATTTATCAAGTAATTCAGGCCTTTTGAATGTTGGAATTGCTATTGAAAGCCTTTCATTAAACGTCATAATGAGTTCTACTCGAAAAAACTATAAAACCAAAACAAAAAAAGGACCCATAATTTCATAGCGGTCAATATTTTTTTTGTTAAGAACTTGAAAAAATAAAATATTGCCAGTAAAAAACATTGCACTAAAAACAATGGCTTATTTGAAAAGAACCTAAATAGCCTTACCAAACCATTTTTATAATTATAATTAAACTTTGAAGGATAAAAAATCGATAACATAATACCATTAATTATAAACTTTTTTACAACAAGCTGTAATTCTTTTTCGTAGGTTGAAACATACAAATCATGGCTTTTCAAATACGATGATAGTATTAAACTATAATTTTCCAAGAAAACTGAAATAATATCAAATCCTCCTTTCTTAGATGACTCTTGAATATCAAAAAGAATTACATTTGAAATGACAAATTCCTTTTTCTTTTGTATTAATGCCAATAAATTATCAAGTTGAATTAAATGTAAATGCGAACATTTACCAAAATCGTCAATTAATTCAAAATCACTTTTCCAAACACCAAACGATGCAATCCATGTAGAATAATAACTAGTGACATTTACAAATTGGTCGATACCAGAACCAGAGTATTCGTCTTTAAATTCTAGCAATCCATTCGAAAAAAAAAGAACATTTTTAAATCGAAAGTTTGCTTCAATTAATCGAAGATAATAGTCCAAAGAACCTTCCAAATGAATTAATGTATCATTGGCTAATTTTAAAAATTGCCCATCGCCCAAGGATAGTACCCTTTCAATGTTCCTGTCAAGTATGTTAGATTCTGTTCTTGAATATTTAATCTTAGGACCGAACTTTTTAAAATATTCCTCTACTACTGCTTGGGTGTCGTCGGATGAACAATTATCTGATATTACGACTTGAATCTTATTTGCCTTCCTGAATATACTCTGACTTACTATTGAATCTAGAGATTTTCTTAATTGTTTAGAACGATTATAAGTAGGAATACAAATAGATAAAACTATGATTTCACTTTTATTTTTACCTATTAATGCCATTCTAATTTTTTCAACTTATACAATTGATATGACCATGGTAGCCCTATTAAGACTGTTAATGAAAAATATCCATAAACAACTCCAGCAACTCCAAAATAGTAACCAAAAGTTAATGTAGAAATCAAACTTAAGCCACCACCAACAATTGAAATTATAAAGAAAGGATCTTGTTTATGACATCGCAAATAAGTTGCCCATAGATTGATTAATTGATTAACAAAAGATACAATAGATAACAAAAAGATATACTGATAACTTAAAAATCTATTTACAATTCCAATTTTGAATATATTCAATCCAAAAATAAACAAATTAAACAAGGCTATTAAGAGAACACTGGCAATAAGTTGATTCTTCATAGTATTACTGAAAAGAATATCTAAATATTTAAATTTCTTCCTAGAAATTAACCCAGAAAATAAATGAATTTTTGTTGATAGCCAACTCATAGATATGGCCGATATACCATTTAGCGCGACTAATGTAATCCCCATTTTACCTGCAATTTCGGCCCCTTCAAAAGCGAATAATACAGGATTGAAAAATTGGAAAATAAAATATCCGCTTATCCAACTTAGTGCTATTCTCCATTGAAATGGAAATATTTCTTTTAAATAATTAACATGGTGTGAAATATTAATTTTAGAAAGAGAACTTAAAATTTTTAATCTATTCCCGGTTAATAAAAAATATGAAAAAACTAATACTGAGCAAAAATTTGAAATGACAAGACTCCAAATTCCCATTCCAAAATAAAAACTAAAAAATACCATTGGAATTAGAATTATTTGTTGGACAAAATACAATTTTGATATTTCTGTAATTTGACCTAACCCTTGAAAAAAACCAATAAATGGATTCAAGTAAAAGAAGAATGATGTTGAAGCACATAAAGCAACCCATGGATAAAACCAATTTATATCAGTGTATTTTCCATATTTGTTAAAAAAAAATATCCCACAAATCAATAAAACAAGGAAAAGTGAGCATGCTAAGAATAGAAAATACTTTTTAATCAATCGAAAAATATCAGCAATCCTTGATGAATAAATACTTTCTCCTTCAAAAGAATTTGATTTTTCATCATAAACCAAATGAGCAAATTCATGAGACACAAATTGAACAATTATAGAATTTAAACCAAGTTCAAAAAAAATCTGAATTGCAATTAAACTTCCAAATGTGTAAAAATAACCTTGTTCCTGGGGCGTTAAATATATCGAAATAAAGAAAAGATTTGCGAGGCCGCCAAATGCCTGGATTCCCCTTGATAATGTGGTATAGAAAACTGAATTATCAAAACCTAAAATTGGTCTATTCGAAAAAAAATACTTTTTAAATGCCACGCTGATAAATTAAATCTCTTAACGATGAAATCTTTGCATAGGGTGATTCTAAATAGTCAATTAGAATTTTTTCATCCTTTTTTACACCAGTAATGAAAACTTCTCCATTTTTTATTTCACGTACAGATAGCTGGCCCTTATGTAAAGGAACCGCTAAATAGAAATAATCCTCAAATTCCTCATTTTTAACCACATATCCCTGAGGAATATCTTTTTTGGCGTAAACACCTCTTACCAAAGCATCTAAATATTTAATTTCTCGTTCGGTGTTTCTTCTTTTTTGATGTGGTGACCCTCCACACATTTCAATTGCCTTAAAATAGGCTTTAAACCATATATCTATTTGTTCTGAAGTTGAATTGTACACTTGCATATCATATCCATCCTTTGGTGTATCTATGTGCCTTTCAAAAGTCCTAGCACCTTTAGCATATGCAATTAGCATTGAATTTGTCCAATCATGATATTCATGTGTAGAATGACCAATGACTATTTCAGGATACCTATTTTTAAGAAAATCAATTTGATTCAACTCCAATTCAGAGTCCTCAGAAGGATATAGGGAGACACAATGATTCAAGGCAATCGGAATATCTCTATTCAGAAAAAAAGTAACCACATCATCCTGATCTTTTAATGAGGAACCGCCATTGGAGAGAATAACAGGTTTCTTGGTTTTTGCTATCCTTTCAAGTAAAGGCCAATCATTAATATCAGAACTTGCTACTTTTATAATTGGAAGATTAAATTCTTGGCAAAGATCAACAGATGCCTCATCAAATGGTGTCGACATAGGAATACATCCTGAACTAACAATCTTATCAACAAGTATTTTATACTCCTTCTTAGTTAGTTTTTTTTCTGTAGTTTTCTTGATATACTTGACATCTTTACTTCCTACATAGTCTGGATGAACAAAAGTGTCCATGTCTCTAAATTGAAGTTTAATAGCAGCCTTGACGTTATTAAATCGAACTACCTGAGAAAACTCTTCAACCTGATTTAAACCTCTACTCAAATCCCCTAAATGATTATTTGCTAACTCTAAAACAAATAATCCGTCAAAAATTTCATTTTTTGATCTTCCCATAATTTAACTACTCTAAAATATTAAGTATTGTATTAAAATTTTCTATTATATACGTTGGATTTCCGTGGTGACCATAACCATTATTAAATAATGCGAAGTCTAGTCCATTTGATTCTGCTGCTAACCCATCATGGGTGGTGTCTCCAATAAATAAGGTTTCTGACCTGGTTAAATTAAAAGTTGAAATTAAACTATGAACTAGTTTAGACTTATTTTCGAAAATATTTTCAATGCTGTCGGGGCAATAGACCCCCTTAAAATAATTACTTAATTTTAAATGATCTAGAATTAAACGAGTTGGTAATTCTCTTTTGTTAGTAGCGATAAAAAGAGCAATCTTATTATTTTTAAGAATTTCCAACATTTCTATTGCGTTATCATAAATTCGGCTTTTCTTAAAGCCTATACTATCATATTGTGATTTAAATTCAGACACAAATTCATTAATTACTCTTTGATTAGTTTCACCGTTAACTGCAAATAAAACTTCATTGATTGGAGGACCAATTAATGATTTAATATCTACGGTATTTTGAACTTTATATATTTTTTTGAATGCATAGGAAAAGGCCTCTACAATTCCGGGAGCTGAATCAATAAGTGTCCCATCTAAATCAAATATTATATTCTTGTATCTCAAATATTTTTAGAATTTTATTGTTTTTATAATCATATTTGAGAGTAATTCCTTTTCACTTAAAAAAGGGTACATATCTTCTAATGGTGCAGAAACCATTTTGCCATCAGACAATTTTTTGGAACTTAATTTAGGCTCGAACATTTGTAAGGGATCAAGTTTTACATTAATAAGTATGGGGCCTTCTAAGTTGATTAGCTTTTCTAATTCATCTTTAAAGTCAAAATCCTCTAAAGTGTAAGAGGGTATATCAAAGGAGTTACCTACTTTTTCCATATTTGGAAAGCTTACTCCATTTTCTGGTGCACTTCCAATTGCTAAACCAAAAAAGTTTTGTTGAGTAGATTTTATAGATAAATAACCATTATTATCTAATACAATAATTTTTATATTAAGATTATTATGTTTAATGGTTTGTAACTCTTGTAAATTCATTAGTATACTTCCATCACCGGCAAAACAAATGATCCTTTTGCTAGGATCTGCAATTGCAGCCCCTATTGCAGCCGGTAAATCATAACCCATGGATGCAGAACCAGAATTACTAAACAACTGCTGACCTCTTTTTATATTTGATGTTTGGAATGGGACAATACACGCAGTTGCATTTCCACAAACGATTACATCATTGCTAGAAAGTAGCTCTTGCAATGTTGATATAAAATAATATGGATTGATCGGCCTCTTAGGGTCCATGTGATGTTTCAGTACAACTGGATATTTATTTTTTCTAACTATACACCAGTCTAACCAGTCTTTAAAGTCAAATTGATGTTTTGCTTCTCTAACTCGCTGAATTAAAGATGACAAAATAAATTTTGCATCATAGACCAATGGAAGGTCTACTTTTAAAAACGGTCTTTGTAATTCAGCAGGATCAATATCAATATGAATCTTAAATGCATCCCTTGCAAAGTTTTCCCAATTATAGCTTAATTGTCTTATAGGCATTCTACTACCAATAATAATGACTAAATCTGAATTTTGAACAGCAAAATTTCCGGCCCTATTTCCAATAGATCCTTGCTTTCCAACATAGTTAGGGTGATCATGGTGAATGATATCATGTGACCAAGCTGTCACAACAGGAATACCCGTAATTGTTGCAAACTCTTCAAATTCTGAAAGAGCATTTGCCAACCTAATTCCTGTACTTCCTATAATTACTGGCCTTTTTGCATTTGAAATTCTTTTTACAATTTCACTCAAATCTTTCTCAAGGACCTGAGCATTAATCGCATGTACTTGAGGGAAAAATCCTTCACAAGTATCAATATCTACCTCCGCAGCCTGAACATCAACAGGAATGCTTATCCATACAGGTCCAGGTCTACCATTTGTTGCTAAATAAATCGCTTTCTCTAAATGAAATTTTATTGAATTGGGATCCGTAATTTCCACTGCATATTTGGTTATGCCTTTTACCATATTAATGATATCAACTTCTTGGTCTCCCAATTGCCTAAGCCCAGCAATATTATAGGTAGACATAATAGTTTCTCTCTTTACTTGTCCAGAAATGACAATCATTGGGATAGAATCAGTAAACGCACCATGAACTCCATTTAAAGAATTAATAGAACCAGGACCAGTAGTTACATTAACAATTGCTGGCTTATTTTTAACTCTTGCATATCCTTCAGCAGCTATAGTAGAAGCTTGTTCATTATGATTACAAATAAATTTTAATCCCAGAGTTCTTCCAATTGAATCATTAAGATGCATTGCTCCTCCACCTGTGACTAAAAAAACTGTATCAATTCCTTCACTAACTAATTTCGAAAATATGTAATTGGATAGTTTCATTTCAATTCAATAATTTCAAGTTGAAAATTATTTTTATCATTTAATATTGATATAATTTTTTCTTTAATGGAATTTTGATGAATTAAAGAAGTAATAATCAACTTTATCCTATTATTTTTTATGTGATTAATCAAATCGTTTCCTCTCAATATTTGAAAATCAGATATAAACTTCCCTACATTAAGACTATTATTATCAAACAACAATAAGGATAAATCCGGCTTTTTTTTAACCATTTCATATAACAATTTAAACGCAAATTGTCCTACACCATAAATTGCTACTTGTTTTTCATTTACTATTTCAGATTCAATTTTATTAAGTATTTCTTTAAACCATTTATTTGATTTTAATATGTATTCATTAATTGACTTAATAATTTCATAGTCGTATTTTATCTGGTAATTGAGCTCATTAGTACTTTTTTGAAAAATACCATATACGGCATCATAATCTTCCCCTGAAGCAATTTTAACTATTTTACTTCCTATATCTGTACATTCGTAATTTCTTAATCCAAAAAAATTTAAATATCCATTTTCATAAAAATGATTAATGTGCTCGCTATTAAACTCCTGTAGTGGCGCATGAATCGTATTTTTATAATTCATGGCATTCGGACACTCGATGTAAATATGTCCATTGGGTGTAAGTATTTTTTCTATTGATGCAATAGCACTGTTTAAATCAAGGATATGCTCCCAAACATGGGATAATATTACTAAGTCGTATTTCCCAAAAGAAACATCCAAATCAAATATTGATGCATTAAAACAATCTATTTTTTTTTCTTCTATCGTAATTTTAACACATGACTTAGAAGGATCAATTCCCACAATATTGTTATATCCTAGCTTTTTCAACTGTTCTAATAGACCTCCATTTGCACAACCTATATCAGCTATTTTAATATTTTTATCTGGAAAAATATTAGACAAATATTTTGCAACACCCGCTAATCTTTCTAAATCATATACATTATAACCACCTCCAGTTGAAATAATTTTATCTTCATATTTTGAAATATTAGCGTAATATCTATCCAATTGCTTTTGGGTAACGCTTACATTCGCATAAATAAAACTACAATTTTCGCATTGAACTAAATCGTAGCCTTCGTTTATCGGATGTTCTTCAAAAAGTATGAAATTTATTTTTTCAATGATTATATTTTGACCAAAATTACAAATTGGACAATTTCTATTTTTTATCATGTTTTAATTTTTAGATATCGCATACAAAACAAATTCAAAACCATCATTACCATGAGTCCTAACATATAGATTATAATTAGGATTCACACTTTTTAACCAAAGTGGAATTTCGAATATATCTTGTGGTTTGTGATAAATACAAACTGCTATTGTTGGAGAAAAATCTTGAATAATATTTAGCGATCCTTTTAGAGCATCTAACTCCGCTCCTTCAATATCGAATTTTAAAAATGTAGGTTTGTGAATTTTATATTTTTCATCAATCGAAACACATTCTACTCTAATTTCTCCATCATTATTTATGCAAGCCCCTTCTCCTCCAGTCGAATTAAAATTTAAGAATTCGTGTTTAGAACCCACTGCAAATGGTTCAATCAAAACGCTTTGTACATTTTTTAAATTGGACTTAAGGACATCATAATTATGTGGATCTGGCTCAAGAGCAATATATTTTTTGTAAGTGTTATTTACCCGACTTGTAAATTCAAAGTAGGTGTCGCCATCATATGCACCGGCATCTAAAAACACTTCATCTCCAGAAAGTCGAATTAAATCTAATGGGAAATATTGATTGTCTGGGTCGGCTAAAGGTAATGAGTCAAAATCAATCGTTAATCTATATTTTAACTGATTTATGAATTGTTTTTTACTTTCAGCATCACCAAGTAAATCATAAACTTCTTTTATTTGATTTTTGTGCTTAAAATAAAATTCGGGGGTTTCAAAATGGTAATGTGGCAATAAATCTTCAGAAAATAACTGCAAAATTTGTGCTGCATGAACAACATTGGAGAATCCTAAATCCTTTATTTGACTTCTAATAATCTCATACTTATAACGGGGATTCCATATTGAAATTATACTTAATGAATCAGGGAATTTTATTGATGCTTCTGGCAAACCGTAAATAGGAATTTTATTAATTTCAGAACCCCACAATTTTTCATTATTATCAGCAAAACAAAATATTTTATAATTTAATTTTAATAAGTGATTTGCTATTTTAGTTCCTAAAATACCCGCTCCGAATATAACAACCCCTTCAGCATTATTTAATTTCAATCTAATTCGATCTAAATAAGTCTCTTCAATTCCATTTAATAAATTTTCTAATTCCATTAGAGTTTATAAAATTTAATAGTTTTCTGAATCGCTTCCTTGATGTCCACTTTTACAGATAACCCAAGCATTTGGGATTTATTAATATTGGGAACATACATACTTTCAATATTATTATTTGCATTATCATTAACAATTACTGAGCTATTCGAATTTTCAGAAATCATTAATGCCACTTCTTTGATATTGTAGGATTTATCTGAACCTACATTGTAATAAGTATTTGACTCCCCATTCACTAATATAGTAATGAGCCATATAATTAGGTCAGACATGTACATGTAAGATCTTATAGATAGTCCGTTGCTTTTAATTATTATATCATGTCCTTTTAAAATATTATCAATAAAATTTCCGATTGCAAAATGTTTATTTAACGGCAAATGTGGCCCTATAAAAGCAAAACATCTTGCTGTTTTAATGGGTAAATTATATTTCTGATAAAACAGAGAAGAATACATTTCAGATGCTCGTTTACTCTCATTATAGCAAGCATTTGAACCATATAGATTCACATTTGACAAATCATTTTCTTGCAATGTAAAATCCTGATTGGATTGACTACCATAAACTGCTCCAGAACTAATGTTCAAAAACGATAGAATAGGATTTTTAATTGCAAAATTCAAAACATTTTTGGTCCCCAAAATAATAGAATCAGCTAGCTCTATCGGGTTTTCTAAATTAGCACTTTCATCAGACGATGTTGCAGCATGAATTATATATTGAAATTTATTTTCTAATCTAAAATCAAAACTCAAAACATTACCTTTTATAAATCTAACAGAACTAGAATAATTATTATAAAAAGGGTACTCAAGTAGAAAAGATTCAGGATCTCTTGATAAGACAGTTATATTCGCATTAAGTGCTAATTTTTCATTTACATAGATAAAACTCTCAAGTAACCACTTTCCAAAAAAACCTGTTCCACCAGTTAAAAAAATTGATTTCTCTCTAAAAGATTCCCATATTTCTTCTGTATAAAGAAAAATATGTTCCAAATCTTCAATAGGTATCCGCTTCATTTTATGGAACTTAAATACGTTCTAATAACTTCTACAATAAAGTCAAAGTGCACCTTGTTCAATCCTGGCCAAACACCTAACCAAAAAGAATTATTCATTATTAAATCAGTATTTTTCAAATCCCCGATTTTACGATAATTTATGGTTGCATATGCAGGCTGTCTCAATAAGTTGCCTCCAAAAAATAACCTTGTTCCAATTTTATTTTGCTCCAAGTATTCGACTAATTTATTTCTGTTTATCGGACTACCTTCCTTAATCGTTAACATAAACCCAAACCAACTTGGGTTAGAATTTTCAGTCGCTTGAGGCAAGATAAAATGATCTTCAAATTCTTTAAACATCTCAGACAATAAAGCATGATTTTCTCTGCGCCTCTCAACGAAATAATCGGCTTTTGCCAACTGACTTAATCCAACAGCCGCCTGCATATCTGATACCTTTAAATTAAAGCCAATATGCGAATAGGTATATTTATGGTCATAGCCATCAGGTAATTCACCTAATTGTTGCCAATAACGAATTCCGCAAGTATTATCCGTTCCAGGAGCACACCAACAATCCCTCCCCCAATCTCGAAAACTTTCTGTAACCTTTTTAAGTGACGCATTATTCACTAATACAGCCCCACCTTCACCCATCGTAATATGATGCGCAGGATAGAATGAAAGGGTCGCTAAATCTCCGAATGTACCTGTTTTTTTACCCTTGTAGGTAGCTCCCAATGAATCGCAATCATCTTCAATTACCCATAAATCATACTTTTTCGCAATTTCCATCACCGCTCCCAAATCGAATGGGTTCCCAAGTGCATGAGCGAGCATGATTGCTTTCGTTTTTGGAGAAATCGCTTTTTCAATATCCTCAACTTTTATATTATAGCTAGGAATATCTACATCAACAAATACAGGAATACACCCAAACTGAATTAGTGGATTAATCGTCGTGGGGAATCCTGCTGCAACTGTTATTACCTCATCACCAGGCTTAATGGCCTTTTCCCCTAATTTGGGAGAAGTTAAAGCATAAAATGCCAATAGATTCGCTGAAGACCCTGAATTAACTAAAAAGGAATATCGACTGCCAAAATATTTCGCAAGCTCTTTTTCAAGCTTCAAAGAAAATCGCCCCGCAGTAAGCCAAGCATCCATCATTGATTCGATCCCCCATAAAACATCATCCTCATCAATAATTTTACCTGAAACTGGAATATAATTTTGACCTGGAATAATCTCTTTATTGATATTTTTCGAGAACTTTTCAATAAGACGTGATTTTAATCCATCTTCATCTAAGTTCGTGAAATCTATTCCCTTGAAAATGTCGTTATTCTTTTTCATTAAGCTTTTTTTGATAATATTCTAGGTCATTTTTCATTAAATCTAGCGCACTAACCCCAAGATAATAACGCTTGTACCAGTTAATTGTCAATTCTACAGCATCACTTGCATTAAACATTGGTTGCCAATTTAATTCACTCAATGCCTTCGTGATATCTAATTTTAATAGTCCCGCCTCATGGGGATTACTACGATTGGAATCTACCTCAAAACTGCCACTTCCCCAAGATGCAATTGCCTTTTCAACCATATCCTTCACAGAAAACGTATCTTGAATATCAGGCCCAAAATTATATGCCTGAGAATAGCGCAATGCATCAAGATGTAATTTCGCGCCCAAATCTAGATACCCAAATAATGGCTCAATGACATGTTGCCAAGGCCGTATTGCATTGGGATTCCGAATGACGATTTCTTGATTTTTACTTAGACTCTTCGCAATGTCAGGAAGCAATCGATCTTTCGACCAGTCTCCTCCCCCAATGACATTTCCGGCTCTTCCAACTGCAATTGCCTTTTGATGTGAGGAATACTTATTCAGATTAAAAAAAGAGTTGCGGTATGAATCAATAACTAATTCACTGCATGCTTTACTCGCACTATAAGGATCATAACCACCCAATCGATCATTTTCTCTATATGCATAATCTATTTCAAGATTTTGATATACTTTATCTGTGGTAATTAGAACTACAGTACATTTGTTAGGTAACTCCTTTACGGCATCCAACAAAAATGCAGTTCCCAGAGCATTTACCTCAAACGTGTACGAAGGATTATCATAAGAATATCTAACCAGTGGCTGAGCCGCTAGATGGAAAACATAATCAGGCTGAAACTCAATTAAAGACTTCAACAAAGCTTCTCGATCCCTTAAATCATTTATATCTGATTCACAAAGTGAATTACCCTTGATTTCAGTATATAAGTTAATCTCATTTTCGGGTGCCAAAGCATAGCCTTTCACCGTTGCACCCAAATCGTTTAAAATCTTTAATAACCAAGTGCCTTTAAATCCAGTATGCCCAGTTAAAAATACCTTTTTATTAAAATAAGCTCTCTTTAGAAAATCCATCATTCTAATTCCAAATTTTCCATTCAGCCATTCCCGTATTCCACAACTGATTTAAATCTATTTTATCTTTTAAAGAATCCATAGGTCTCCAAAAACCATGATGTTTAAATGAAATTAGTTGTTTATCAATGGCCAATTTCTCAAGTGGATTTCTTTCCCAAATTGTTTTATCTCCTTCATCTAAATAGTCAAAAATTCCTGGTTCACAAACAAAAAAACCACCATTTATCCATCCTATATCTTCAGATCTTTTTTCATGAAATGACTCTACCTCCAAATCATTATTTATTTGAAGAACCCCAAATCTCCCGCTCGGCTGCACCGAGGTAATTGTACATAATTTTTTATTCTTTTCATGAAATTTAACAAGTTCACTGATATTTACGTTTGAAACTCCATCACCATAAGTCAACATGAAAGGTTCATTTCCTATATATTTTTCAACCCTTTTGATTCTGCCGCCAGTCAAAGTATCAGCACCCGTTTCCACAAGAGTAATTTTCCAATCCTCAGCTAAATTGTTGTGAATATGAAGTTTATTATTTTTCACATCAATAGTTACGTCTGATTGATGTAAAAATAAATTAGCAAAATACTCCTTTATAATATATCCTTTATAGCCTAAACAAATTATAAATTCATTATAACCATATGATGAATAAATCTTCATAATATGCCATAAAATAGGCATACCACCAATCTCAACCATTGGCTTTGGTCTAACATCGGTTTCCTCTGATAATCTTGTGCCCAATCCACCGGCAAGAATAACTACTTTCATATTTATTAATTTTGAAATTCCATCATCTTCATCCACTTCCCACTCCCCATCATCATCCCCTCACTAAACTCCTCCCGCCCAAAAACCCCTACGCGGACCTTCTTTTGAATCAAGGGTTCCACCTTTTCGATCAACTGATATAAATACGGTCGATCCACATTCCCCACCAGCACCAGGTCCACAAAAGGTGAATTCTTACCCTCGGCCAGCTCCCCGGTCAGATACACCTGGTCCAAATTACCTAATTTCTTGATGATTTGATCCACAATCTGATCCAAACCCACAAATTGCAGAATAATTCCCCGCAAGGTCTGAAACATCGGATGCGCCTGATTCACCACATAATGCTTCACCTTCGCATTTTCCTCCTCCTCCTGCACCTGAATCAAATGCATCTCCTGCAATTTATTCAATTCCAAACGCACCGTATTGCTACTCACCCCCAAATCCCGCTCCAAACCCCGTAGGTAGACCCTACTCGCTGGGTTCAACAGCAATTTGGTGAGCAAAGCCACCCGAATCTTTCCCGAAAATAAACGATCTAATACCAATGTTAATGGCCTGATACGGCTTCGCCTTCCTGAGTCACAAAAAACCCAAGGCAGACTGATACAATTTTGAGTAACAAAAATACTAATTATTTGGAGATGCCACCAATTTTTGGGAGACCAAATTATCCTATGGTAGCACCCTCGCAAGAACGAATTGCATTTATTCCATTCCATGAAACATTTTTCCCAAACCGCAGTTAAAAAAACATGTCCACACCCATTGTTCAAATCCGACAGCTTTCCAAACATTTTGGCGATTTCCACGCCGTCAAAGATGTCAACCTCACCGTGAACGCCGGTGATGTCTATGGCTTCCTCGGGCCCAATGGCGCCGGAAAAAGCACCACCATGCGCTGCATGCTTTCCCTGATCCAAGCGGATCACGGTTCCATTGCTTTATTTGGCCAATCCATCCAAGAACATCGCAGCCAGATTTTAGCTCGTGTGGGCAGTCTAATCGAAAAACCCGACTTCTATAAATACCTATCCGCCTTTAAAAACCTCCAGCTCTTTTCTCGAATCTCCGGCAAACCCTCCAGTTCGCAGGAAATACGAGAAATGCTGGACTTCGTCGGCCTAGCCGGACGTGAAAACGACCGCGTCGGTGGATTCTCACACGGCATGCGCCAGCGACTGGGAATCGCCCAAACCCTCCTGCACCAACCCGACCTCATCGTGCTCGATGAACCCACCACCGGACTCGATCCACAAGGTATCATCGACATGCGTAACCTGATTTTACGCCTTAAAAACGAGCAGAAAAAGACCATCATCCTCTCTTCGCACAACCTAAGCGAGGTTGAACTCATCTGCAACCGCATGGTCATCATCCACCAAGGCAAAAGCATCGTGGAGGGCAACGTAGCCGAACTTCTCAACGAGGACGAACAAATCATCCGCATCCAAACCAGCTACGATGCCATGCCGCAATTAATGACTTTGCTGCAGGAAAACTACAAGCCGCTGCAGGTCAACGAACAATTCGTCGAAATCAGCTTACTGAAAGAAAACATCCCGGCATTAAACGCGCAAATCGTTGCCACCGGTCTTCCCATTTTTGCAATCGAGGCAAAACGTAAACTCGAAGACTAGTTCATTAACTTGTTGGCCTCATGATTTTCCTATACAGCACCTACAACGAACTAATCAAAATTGCCCTCAAGCCCCGCAGTTATTTGGGACTCGCGGCAATCACCGGACTCGTGGCCATCATCCTATTCGCCCTCAAAGTAGACGGCATGTCGATGATCTCCTTCGTGACCTCCTCCTTCGAACAAACCCTTCGTTTCGACGGAGATGTCTTAAATGGAAACCTGGTGGCCTTTATCATCCTGCAAATGCTCATTGTCCACATCCCACTTTTAGTCGCCCTCGTAACCGGCGATCTAATTTCCGGGGAAGCCGCCATGGGTACCTTACGGATGTTGGCTACCAAACCCATCTCTCGAAATCAATTATTGGGTTCCAAATTTCTCGCCGGCAGCCTGTACACCTTATTGATCGTCCTATGGCTCGGATTCCTAGCCGTCATCGTAGGTCGTTGGATGTTTGGCTCAGGTGACCTTATGGTCCTTAATTCCGATGGGCTAGTGATTTTGCAGGAGCATGACATCGTTTGGCGTTATTTGGGTGGTTTTTGCGTGGCCTATTTAGCCCTTTTAACGATTAGTTCCCTGTCCATTTGCCTCTCCTGTTTCTCGGATAACTCCATTGGACCCATCGTTTCGACGATGGCCATCATCTTGTTATTCACGATCATCGGGACCTTGGATGTTCCCGTTTTTGATCCCATTCGTCCTTTTTTGTTTACGACGCACATGGCTTCTTGGCGCTCCTTTTTTGAGGATCCCTTGCCTTGGGAACATATCAAACAATCCATTTACATTCTGATTGCGCACAATGTGGTGTTTATCGGCGTCGCGCTCTACAGTTTTCACCGAAAAGATATCACGGTCTAATGAAATACCTTCTATTCCTCTTATTGCCTTTTTTGTCTTTGGGCCAAAACTCGAATGCCACCTGGCAGCGTTTGATTAAGAAATTCAATCAAGTAAAATCCTACGAGGTCAAAGCGACCATTAAACCCCAAATCGCCTCCATTCGAATGTTGCCAGTCAAAGCTACTGTACAATTCAACTACCCATCGACGTTTAAAATGAAGTCGGCAGGCATCTCCATCCTCCCCAAAAACGGCTTTTCGGAATTGCCCCTTTTATTCAGCCAGCCCAATCAGTTTACAGCAATTTCATCTGGCGTGGACCAAGGGACCGAGGTGTTGACGCTCTTGCCAACCGACAATGAAGCAGATATCGTTTTGGCCAAAATCTGGGTAGATACGAAAGACTACGTCGTGACCAAATCCCAAATAACGAGTCGGACAAACGGAACCGTCATCTGCGAATTTGATTATGCGGGCGAAAGAAATTTGGGATTACCCTCACGCATGAAATTCCAAATCGACATCAAGAAATTCAAAATCCCGAAGGGAGTCGCCACCGATATCAATCGGACGAGTCGGCCGGCCGAAACGGGCAAAACCAACCCGAAAGGCAGTATTGACATCGAACTCAGCGAGTACAGAATTCAACGGAATTAATAAATTGCTTATATTTGACCGATTATTCAAACGGATACGGTCATGCATGCAATGAATTTACCTTGGGTGGAAAGCCCTTTTTTCCACGAAATCTTAAAAACAAAAAAGCTATCCGCGGAAGACGCTCAATTAGCAAAAGATTACCATGATCATGGCTATGTAGTCCTTCAAAACGTATTCTCGGAAGATCTTATCGAGCAAGTCAAAAAGGATATGCTGGAAAAAGGTTTCAATCCAGATTACCCGATTGAAACCTTTAGAAATGACATCCGTATTCAAGACCTTTGGGAGAAGTCGGAACCCGTCCAAAATATGGCCGCTCATCCAGACATTATCAAGAAATTAGAAATGTTGTATGACCGGGAGGCGATTCCCTTTCAAACTTTGAATTTCAAGGTAGGTTCCCAACAAAAAGCCCATTCAGATACCTTGCACTTTAGCTCCTTGCCTGCACGTTACATGTGTGGGGTTTGGGTCGCTTTGGAAGATATCACCGAAGATAATGGCCCCCTTTATTATTACCCAGGATCACACAAGACCATTGAATACAATTTTAGCCATTTTAAAAATTCGTTGACGGATACATCCTATGATAATTATCCCGAATACGAAACCTTTATGGAGGAGTTAATGGCCGTATCTCCTTATAAAAAAACCAAGTTTTTAGCGAAGAAAGGTGATGCGCTGATTTGGTCGTCCAACATTATTCATGGAGGAAGTGCGGTGAATGACCCGAATTCTACCCGTTTTTCCCAAGTGACCCACTACTATTTCAAGGATTGTGTGTACTATACGCCCATGCTCTCCAATTCCGTTACGAATGAATTGTTCCTCCGTCGATTCTTGAAGAACATCCGCAC
>JACCDS010997428.1_pt1 | contig 21519 bp, 15 predicted proteins | sample 7446441 | NCBI WGS metagenome assembly JACCDS01 (sample SAMN15323445, study PRJNA562643) | freshwater metagenome | isolation source: river surface water | place: USA:Blue River Watershed | collected 2017-08-17 | reverse complement strand
TCATCAGAACTTTCGAGGAAGCAGAGCGCAAACTAGTCGCTGAGGCGGCTGCCGATAATCGACCAATCAAGTTCTTGGTCCAGGGAACCCTTTATCCAGACGTTGTTGAGTCTGGTGGTGGCGCAACTGCTGGAATCAAATCTCACCACAATGTTGGAGGTCTCCCAGAGGACCTGGACTTTGAATTGGTCGAGCCACTTAGAACACTATTCAAAGACGAGGTTCGTGCCATCGGCAAGGAGCTCGGACTCCCAGCAGAGATCGTCCAGCGCCAACCTTTCCCAGGTCCAGGACTAGGTATTCGCATTGTTGGCGAGGTAACCAAGGAGCGCTTGGATTTGCTTCGCGAGGCCGACGCAATCGTTCGCGAGGAACTCACCAAGGCCGGTCAGGATGCTCAGATTTGGCAGTGCCCGGTGGTCTTGCTTGCCGATGTTCGATCGGTTGGCGTGCAGGGTGATGGCAGGACCTATGGTCACCCGATTGTGCTAAGACCAGTCTCTTCCGAGGATGCCATGACCGCCGATTGGTCAAGGTTGCCGTATGACCTGCTTGCCAAGATTTCTAACCGAATCACCAACGAGGTCGCTGGTGTAAACCGCGTCGTTTTGGACATCACCTCGAAGCCTCCCGGCACCATCGAGTGGGAGTAGTTAGGTGCTAGTTTTTGGCCATCGCGGAGCGTGTGGCTACCTGCCCGAGAACACCATGCCCTCGTTCGAGCTGGCCTTTGAACTGGGTGCGGATGCGATTGAGTTCGATGTTGTGATCTCGGCAGACGGGGTTCCTGTGATCCTGCACGATGATGATCTTCGAAAGACCACCAGCTACCAGGGTGAGAACTACCTGGTTTCTAATTGGACCAGCGGAGAGCTTTCGGAGCTTCGGGTGAAGGAGCGCTATCCGCAGCGCACCGCTAGTGCTCAGCACGACGGTAAGTATGGGATACCTACCCTGCAACAGGTTCTCGCCAATCCAATGTTTGACGGCAAGCATCTGATTATCGAAGTCAAATACGGTAAACAGTTTCAAGCGGCTGGGCTAGACATAGTTGCTGCTACGAAGTCCGTGATTGAGAGAAGTGGCTACCAAGCTCGGGGGATCAAACTAACTATTGAGTGCTTTGAGTTTGACATTCTGCGTCAGCTAAAGCGCGCTATTTACGGGCCGGACTTTGTGTTTCTCTCCGCACCTGACACTTTGCCCGAGGGCTACTTTGAACTAACCGACGAACTACTGGATGAGATTGCTTCCGAGTTCGAGGGAGTATCTGTCGCCCTATCGATGCTCACCGGTGATTTTGTGCAGCGTGCAAAGGAGCGCGGACTTTTGGTTTTTGCCTACACCGCAAGAGTAGAGACAGCTCAGGGTGATGTGGATTCTTGGTTCAAATCGCTCGCCTCGACCAATGTCGACGGCATCTTTGCTGACCAACCTGACGTCTTGCTAAAAAGCGTCGGTCGCACCCTCTAGGCTACCTGCGATGCAGTTAGACCTATTCAACACCCCAAACGAAGACGCCCTGCTCGAGGGCCTAAATCCTCAGCAGCGCGAGGCTGTGCTGCACCGCGGAAAAGCACTGCTAATCGTCGCCGGTGCCGGTAGTGGAAAAACCAGAGTGCTCACGCACCGCATCGCGCATCTGCTCGCCACAAAGGAACTTTGGCCATCGCAGATTCTCGCGATCACCTTTACCAATAAGGCTGCTGCCGAGATGCGGGAACGAGTTGAGGCGCTGATTGGTCAGTCCAGCGAGGGAATGTGGATCAAGACCTTCCACTCCGCTTGTCTTCAGATTCTTCGTCGAGAGGCAGACCGCTTAGGTCATGACGCGAACTTCACTGTCTACGACACCGGTGATACGCGAGCCCTTCTCAAGCGTCTGCTCCGAGAGGCTGGAGCCGAGGATGCCGACATCAAACCTCAGCAGGCGGCGGCAATCATTTCCAATGCCAAGAATGAGCTCAAGGACGCCGAAGACTTTGCCAGAAATGCCGATCGCTCAAATCCAAAAGAGCGAATTGTTGCGGAGGTTTATCAGGCCTACACTTCAGAGCTCAAGCGCAACAACGCCTTTGACTTCGATGATCTAATCGCTGAGACGGTTCATCTGCTTCGCGCTTACCCAGAGGTTAGAGCCAGGTATCAGAAGCGCTTTAGGCATGTCCTGGTTGATGAGTACCAGGACACCAACCATGCTCAGTACGCGCTCATCAGGGAGTTCACCAGGCCGCTACCCGATGACTACGCCAATATCGATGAGCGCACCGGTGAGGTTATCCCTCCGGCTGACCTCACCGTGGTGGGTGATTCAGACCAGTCAATCTATGCCTTCCGTGGTGCAGACATTCGAAACATCACAGAGTTTGAGCGGGACTTCCCGGGCGCTAAGACGATTCTGCTAGAGCAGAACTACCGCAGCACCCAGAACATTCTTTCCGCGGCAAACGCCGTGATCTCCCAGAATCCGTATCGACCTGCGAAGAACCTATGGACCGACTCCGGTGCTGGCGAGAAGATCACTCTCTTCACCGGCTATGACGAGCGCAACGAAGCTGCATTCGTGGTTGATCGCATCAAGCGCTTGGCAGATCAAGGGGTTAATTACTCAGAGATAGCCGTGCTGTATCGGACCAACGCACTTACCCCCGCGCTCGAAGCAGAACTCAAGAGTCAGCGCATTCCTTATGCCGTGATTGGTGGCCTGAAGTTCTTCGAGCGCAAAGAAATCAAGGATGCCCTTGCCTATCTGTCAGCCGTATCCAACGGCAGAAACGATGAGGCAGTGCGTAGGGTGATCAACCTTCCCGCTCGCGGAATTGGCGAGAAGACTGAACTCAAGATTGCGCAGTTTGCCAGGTCAAACGAGATCTCCTTCCGCCAGGCGCTAGCCTACGTCGGCGATCTGGGTCTTGGTCCAAAACTCACAGCAGCAATCACTGAGTTCGCTGACCTACTGAATGAGATGGACGCACTCAGTGCCACCGATGGTCCCGCCGATGTTATGAAGCTGATTTTGCAGCGAAGTGGCTATCGCGCCGAGTTGGAAGCCTCTCGCGATCCGCAAGATGAGGCCAGGGTCGAGAACCTCGATGCGCTTCTTGGTCAGCTTTATGACTGGCAGGCCCAGAATCCCGAGGGCACGGTCGCTGACTACCTGGCAGAGGTAACACTGGCGGCAGCCGCCGATGAGATCGAAGATGAGTCCGGGTCGATCTCGTTGATGACACTGCACACCGCCAAGGGCCTTGAGTACCCGGTGGTTTTCTTGATGGGTCTTGAGCAGGGCACTCTGCCGCACGTTAGAGCATTTGACGAACCTGGTGGTCTTCAGGAAGAGCGAAGGTTGATGTATGTGGGGCTAACCAGAGCGAAGGGCAAGCTCTTCCTCTCTCATGCCCTGCAGCGAACTTTGTTTGGCAACACCGCAAGCTTCATCCCCTCGGGTTTCCTAAACGATATACCGGCAGACCTATTGGACATTGAGGGAGCCGAGCGAGAGGCAATCAGACCAGCTGCACCGCAAGCCAGATCCAGTTGGCAGGGCGCAATCAATACCCCGGCAGCAATTCGCGATAACAAGGATCTAGAGCTTGCGGTGGGTGACCGAATCCGCCACGAAGCCTTCGGGGAGGGCAAGGTGATTGCCGTGGCGGGCACGCCACCGCGTCAAACCGCTGAGGTTAGATTCAGCTCCGGCACCTCAAAGCGCCTGCTAGTAAAAATGGCACCAATTGAAAAGCTCTGAAGCGAAAAACCACCAGCCATTTCTCGCTAAACTTTGAAAAGTTGTCCCTTTCTGAAACGGAAAAACCGTGGATCTATTTGAGTATCAAGCCAGAGACCTTTTTGAAAAGTACGGGGTTCCCGTTCTCCAGGGTCGTATCGCAGACACCCCAGCCGAAGCCGAAGCAGCTGCTGCTGCAATTGGCGGAACCGTTGTTGTAAAGGCCCAGGTCAAGACCGGTGGTCGTGGCAAGGCAGGTGGAGTAAAGGTTGCCCACTCGCCAGCTGAGGCAAAGGAGAAGGCCGAGCAGATTCTTGGTCTTGACATCAAGGGTCACGTTGTAAAGCGCGTGATGATCGCCCAGGGTGCTCAGATCGACCGCGAGTTCTACTTCTCGGTATTGCTAGACCGCTCCAACCGCACCTTCCTATCGCTATGCAGCGTTGAGGGTGGAATGGAGATTGAGCAGCTTGCAGTTGAGCGCCCAGAGGCACTGGCCAAGATTCCTGTTTCTGCAGTTTCTGGTATCGACAAGGCAAAGGCAGTCGAGATTGCCAAGGCCGCCAACTTCCCAGCCGAGTTAGTTGATGCGGTTGCGGATGTTTTCGTCAAGCTCTACGACGTATTCAAGTCTGAGGATGCCACCCTGGTTGAGGTGAACCCACTGGTTCTAACCAAGGGCGGTGACATCGTTGCGCTAGACGGCAAGGTGTCCTTCGATGACAACGCAGAGTTCCGTCACCAGCGCGAGGAGATGGAGCGTGACCAGCTAGACCCACTCGAGGCCAAGGCCAAGGAGATGGATCTGAACTACGTCAAGCTAGACGGCGAGGTTGGAATCATCGGAAACGGTGCTGGTCTTGTAATGAGCACCCTAGATGTGGTTGCTTACGCAGGTGAGCGCCACGGTGGTGTGAAGCCAGCCAACTTCCTCGACATCGGTGGTGGCGCCTCAGCTGAGGTTATGGCTGCCGGTCTAGACGTGATTTTGAATGACCCACAGGTTCGCAGCGTGTTCGTCAACGTATTCGGTGGCATCACCGCCTGTGACGCAGTGGCAAACGGAATTGTTGGAGCTCTAAACACCCTGGGTGACCGAGCAACCAAGCCACTGGTTGTTCGCCTAGATGGCAACAACGTTGAAAAGGGTCGCGAGATTCTGTCCGCATTCAACCACCCTTTGGTTTCGCTAGCCGAGACCATGGACGGTGGCGCTGACAAGGCCGCCGAGCTGGCAAACAAGTAGGGAGAACTCAAATGGCTATCTATCTAAACTCAGACTCCCGAATCATCGTTCAGGGAATGACCGGTGCCGAGGGTATGAAGCACACCCAGCGAATGCTCGCCGGCGGTTCCAACATTGTTGGCGGAGTAAACCCACGCAAGGCCGGTGAGACCGTAGAGGTTGGCGGTAAGTCACTTCCAGTATTCGGTTCGGTCCAGGAAGCAATGGCCGAGACCGGCGCAAATGTGTCGGTTATCTTCGTGCCACCAGCCTTCGCCAAGGCCGCAATCATCGAGGCAATCGATGCTGAGATTCCACTTGCTGTGGCAATCACCGAGGGCATTCCGGTGCACGACTCAGCCGAGGCTTGGGCATACAACGTTGAGAAGGGCAAGAAGACCAGACTGATCGGTCCAAACTGCCCGGGAATCATTAGCCCAGAGCAGTCAAATGCGGGTATCACACCATCCAACATCACCGGCAAGGGACCGATCGGACTTGTCTCCAAGTCCGGAACCCTGACCTACCAGATGATGTTTGAGCTTCGCGACATCGGATTCTCGACCGCAATCGGTATCGGTGGAGACCCTGTAATCGGAACCACCCACATCGATGCACTCGAGGCTTTCCAGAATGACCCTGAGACCAAGGCGATTGTGCTGATTGGTGAGATTGGTGGCGACTCTGAGGAGAAGGCCGCTGACTACATCTCTAAGCACGTCACCAAGCCAGTGGTTGCATATGTTGCCGGCTTCACCGCGCCAGAGGGCAAGACCATGGGTCACGCCGGTGCAATTGTTTCCGGCTCGGCTGGAACCGCACAGGCGAAGAAGGAAGCGTTTGAGGCTGTTGGTGTGAAGGTTGGAAAGACTCCATCTGAGACCGCAGCTCTTATGCGCGAGATTATCTCCAAGCTGTAAGCCTTGAACCGGGGGCTGAGCTTCGCGATTGCAGCGCTTCAAGCGCTGATCGTCGCGGCCATTGGCATTGGCCTGACTATCGCCCCACTCACCCTGACATGGCTATTGGAGGGGGATGGCTCAACCTCATGGTTGGTAGCCCTTCAGGTGGCGGTATTTGCGTTCCTGCTCGCAACCGGAGTTCCGCTTCAGGTCACCGAGGGTAAGTTACTTGGGCTCGAGTTTCCGGATTTCATAATCAACGTGATGCCGCTTGGGCTCACTTTGCTGATGGCACTTCTGGTGATTCGCGTTGGCTATCGGCTCTCAGCCGCCTCATCAATTTGGCCAGCCTGGGTTGGTGGAGCAGTGAGCTTTGGTCTAATTGGGCTCGGCTCCTCTGCCCTAGTGAACTCGGACGCCGTTTACGTTGGTGAGTGGGAGCCTTTGATCATCCCAGCTGTATTCTTTGGTGGCCTACTGGTTATCTCCTCAACCCTGGGGTCGCGCTATGAAATGTTTGAGGGTGCTAATGGGGCTGAGGCTAAAGAGCGTATCTGGATTCGATCCCAGTTTGCAAACCTCTATTCCAAGCTTCACTGGTCGCTTCGAAGCGTAGTTTCTCCCGCAGCACGAGTTGGTCTGGGAGTGGTAGCAACCATGGCAGCGGTGTCAGCAATCATGATCGCTCTTGCGCTTGGCTTTGGTTGGATCGAAGTGGTCAGGTTGTATGAGGGTCTCAGAGTTTCGGTTTTAGGCGGCGTCATGGTCACCCTCGGGCAGCTCGCCATTTTGCCAAACCTCATCGTTTATGCGATGGCTTGGTTGGCGGGTCCGGGATTTGCGATAGGCCTCGGTTCCTCGGTCAGCCCTTTTGCTTCCCAGCTTGGACCAATGCCAGCGTTTCCGGTCTTCGCAGCTTTACCAACCGGTGGATTTGACCGTGGAATTCTGTTCGCTCTGATTCCGGTGCTGGCGGCTTTTATCGGCACTTTGCTTATTCGGAAGCATGTGGACCAGATCCGCTGGGAGTATGCGACAAGGTTTACCGCCTCGATTGCACTCGCGGGAGTCAGTGCGGTTATCGCTGCGCTGAGCGCGATGCTCTTGGCAGCGATGGCTTCCGGTTCCCTTGGTCCAGGGCGGTTTGAACTGGTTGGTGTGAACGTAGCTCAGTTCGGTCTAGTGGTGTTTATAGAGGTATTGATTCCAACATTCCTCGCCGCCTTGATCATCACCAAGCCTTACGACCCAGACAAACCAAGGCGAAAGTAGACTTTGGCCATGCTCTCGGTTGTGGTTTTGATTTCAGGTTCAGGTTCGAATCTGCGAGCCTTGCTCGAGGCGTGCGACAACCCAATGTTTCCAGCCAAAGTGTTGGCGGTTGGTTCCGATTGCCCAGCAGCCGGACTGGCACATGCCGAGGAATTTGATGTTCCAACCTTTGTGGTGGAGAACAAATACTTTGAGTCCCGCGATGCTTGGTCACTGCGCATAGCGGAACACATCGATCTACTGCAGCCAGATTTGATTGTGCTGGCAGGCTTTATGAAAATCCTTCCTCCGGTTTTTGTAAATCGTTATCGCGGCAAATTGGTAAATCTTCACCCCTCACTACTGCCTGAGTTCCCTGGGGCGCACGCGGTTAGGGATGCGCTGCAGTCAGGCGCTACCAAAACTGGTTCCACTATTCACCTGGTCGACGAAGGTGTTGATACGGGCAGAATCCTGATGCAGCAGGAGGTGGAGATTCCGGCTGGGATTTCCGAGACCGAGCTGCACGAGATGATCAAGACCACCGAGCGCGAGCAATTAGTTCGGTTTGTCTATGAAGTAGCTGCAAAAGAAATCAACCTGGAGGTCTAGTTATGGCAAACGCCAGTCGCGATCCGAGCGAGTACTCACACCGAGACCTGATCAAACCAAAGCGTGCCCTGCTTTCCGTTTCAGACAAGACTGGGTTGCTAGAGCTTGCGAAAGCTCTGGTTGCGCACGGCATCGAAATCGTCTCCACCGGTTCGACTGCCAGCACAATCTCAGACGCCGGATATCCAGTAACCGAGGTCTCAAGTGTCACCTCATTCCCAGAATCTCTCGATGGCAGAGTAAAGACACTTCACCCCAAGATCCACGGCGGCATCCTCGCAGACCTAAGGCTCAAGGCTCACGCTGATGAACTAGATCAGCTTGGTATTAGCCCCTTTGAACTTGTCATCGTCAACCTCTACCCATTTGTTCAGACCATCGCGAAGGGCGTGACCGGTGATGCGGCAGTGGAGCAGATCGACATCGGCGGACCCGCAATGGTCAGGGCGGCTGCAAAAAACCACGCAAACGTTGCCATAGTTGTAAACCCAGGGGATTACCAAGAGCTAATCGCGGCATTGGATCAGGGCGGCACGAGTTTGGAGTTACGAAAGCAGTTTGCTCTCGCAGCCTTCACCCACACCGCGATGTATGACTCAGCGGTTGCCGGCTGGATGGCCAAAGAGCTCGGGGCCGATAATCCAGAGCGAATCGTCAAGAGTTTTGAGTTATTGGCACCACTTCGATACGGAGAAAACTCCCACCAGAGTGCGGCCATCTATCTAGACCCAGCCGAGCAAGCAGGAGTAGCCCAAGCGATTCAACTTGGGGGCAAGGAAATGTCCTACAACAACTACGTTGATGTGGACGCAGCCCTGCGAGTTGCCCACGATTTCGACCTGCCAGCTGTTGCAATCATTAAGCACGCCAACCCCTGCGGTGTTGCTCAGTCGGCAACAAATGACCCAAATAGCATCGCCGATGCTCACCTTCGCGCTCACCAGACCGATCCGGTGTCTGCCTTCGGTGGAGTGATTGCGGCTAATCGTCCGGTGACCAAGGAGATGGCGGTCCAGGTGGCTGAGATTTTCACGGAGGTTATTGCTGCTCCAGACTTTGAAACTGATGCGCTAGAGATTCTTCGTCAAAAGAAGAACCTTCGAATTCTCAAGCTGGAGTCTGGCTATCACCGTCCAAAGGCCGAGCTTCGTCAGATATCAGGTGGCGTTCTGGTTCAGGAGTCCGATGGTTTTGAGTCCTTGGACACCTCTGGCTGGAAACTCGTTAGCGGGGAGCCGGCCGATGCTGAGTTGATGAATGACCTGGTGTTTGCATGGCGAGCCTGTCGCGGTGTGAAGTCAAACGCAATCTTGCTTGCCAAGGATCTTGCCGCGGTGGGAATTGGAATGGGTCAGGTGAACCGCGTCGACTCCTGTCGATTGGCGGTTACTCGAGCCGGTGAAAGATCACAGGGGAGTGTTGCAGCCAGTGACGCATTCTTCCCGTTCGCAGATGGTCTTGAGGTCTTACTGGCTGCCGGAGTTCGGGCTGTTGTTCAACCCGGTGGTAGCGTCCGCGATGAAGAGGTGATTGCCGCAGCCCAAAAGGCTGGGGTGACCATGTACTTCACCGCGGAACGCCACTTCTACCACTAACTACTTGACCTCGTTCAGCAGTCCGGTTGCAACGTCAAACACGAAGCCACGAATTGAATCCTTTTTTGGAATAAACGGGCTGTTTTTGATTCGAGCGATTGACTGCCTAACATCCTCATCTAGGTCGCTGAACGCCTCTGCTGCCCAGGCTGGTTTCTGACCAAGCTCTTGTTGAATCGATTGCTTGAATCCATCGTCGGTGAAGGTGAGCATGCCGCAGTCGGTGTGGTGAATCAGAATGATTTCCTTAGTGCCGAGAAGTCGTTGCGAAATCGCCAAGGAACGAATCTCGTCCTCGGTCACAACTCCACCGGCATTGCGAATAACGTGAGCTTCGCCCTCTTGTAGGCCCAGCGCTCCATAGACGTTGAGTCGAGCATCCATGCAAGCCACAACCGCTACCTGCTTGCTTGGTGGCAGAGGCAGTGGCCCGTTGAAAGTGGCTGCGTACTTCTTGTTGTTCTCTAGATACTGATCAGTGACTGACATGTCACTCCTTTCTGGTTCGAAGATTCAAACAAGTGATTGGGGAATAGCGCCCCTGTGTGACGGATTGTTACTGGTATTCTGAAGGGCTGCCTGGATGGCGGCGGAGAACGATAATTTGTCTGAATCAAAGTTGAGTACTGCCAGAACTCTCTGGCGTTTAGTGCCCTACGCCAAAAAGGCCCTTCCCCGCATCAGTCTGGGAATCATCGCCGCCATTGCGGCCCACATGTTCGCGCTTGCAATTCCTCAGTTTTTGCAAAACCTGGTGAACTCACTTGTCTCCGGTGGAATCGATGCCCTCTATCCAGCCGTAGGTCTAATCCTGCTTATGGGTGTTGCGGAGGCAGTGTTTGTTTTGCTCAGGCGTTGGTTGGTGCTCACCCCGGGCACCTTCGTCGAAGCGGGAATGCGCAATACCCTTTATGCCAAGTTGCAGGACCTTCCCGTCTCCTTCCACGATCGCTGGCCATCGGGCCAGCTCTTATCAAGAGCCGTTTCCGACCTAAGCCTGATTCGCCGCTGGTTGAGTTTTGGGTTGGTGCTCTTTATTGCAAACTTCCTAACCATTGCGGTGGGAATGCTGATTTTGTTCAGCTATTCGATTTGGTTGGGTCTGATCTTCTTCTTGGTCTCGATTCCGATCTGGGTGATTGGATTCAAATTTGAAAAGCAGTATGGCGAAATCGCTCGAAAGTCTCAGGATCAGTCGGGGGATCTAGCAACTCGAGTCGAGGAATCGGTTCACGGCGTCAGGGTTTTGAAGGCTTTTGGCCGAGGGCCATTCGCAGCCGAACAGTTTTCAGAACAGGCCTTTGAGCTCAAGCAGACCGAGATAACCAAGGCGAGAGCAGTGGCTAATCTTTGGCGCTACCTGATTATGTTGCCGGAGTTTGCGGTTGGACTCTCAATGCTTGCCGGGGTTTACCTTGTGGTTCAAGGGGAGCTCACGGTTGGTGGCTTGGTCGCGTTTTTTGCCACCGCAATCGTGCTGCGCTGGCCAACCGAATCTCTTGGGTTCCTGCTCTCCATGACTTTGGAGGCAAAGAGCGCGACTCAGCGCTACTTCGAAGTGCTGGATGAGCCGGTTTCGATTTCCGATCCGGAGAACGCCCAGACCATCGCTTCACCCAAGGGGTTGCTGGAATTCAAGAATGTTCACTTCCGCTACCCAGATTCGCCCAGTGATGTTCCAGACCTGCTCAACGGTATCCATCTGACTCTGCAGCCTGGCGAGTCGGTCGCTCTAATCGGACTTACCGGCTGTGGCAAGACCACCTTGACCGCGCTAACCACCCGCCTCCACGAAGTCACTGCCGGCGAGATCTTGCTGGATGGGGTGGATATTCGACAGCTTCGCCGGGGTGAGCTAAGAACCCATCTAGCGATGGCCTTTGAAGACGCCACCTTATTCTCACTTTCGATTCGGGAAAACATATTGCTGGGTAGGCCGGATGCGACCGAAGCAGAACTTACCCAGGCAATCGAGATTGCCCAGGCCCAGTTTGTTTATGAACTACCAAATGGCCTAGACACCGTTTTGGGTGAAGAGGGACTGAGCCTCTCGGGCGGACAGCGTCAGCGCCTCGCGCTCGCGCGAGCAGTCGCAGCAGCACCGAAGGTCTTGGTGCTTGATGACCCACTATCGGCTCTTGACGTTGACACCGAGGCGATGGTTGAGGATGCCCTCAGGCACGTGCTCACCACCACAACCGCCCTGATTGTTGCCCACCGCCCATCAACTGTGATGCTGGCGGACAAGGTCGCTCTAATGGAGCAGGGCAAGATCTCCGCCTTTGGCACTCACCAGGAACTTCTCAAAACTTCGGACCACTATCGCTTTGTGATCTCATCACTTGAGCAAGAGGCAAAAGAGCGGGAGGTGAACCTGTGAGCGTAAAGGGTACTAACGACGAAGAGAGAACCGACCTCACGAAAGAGGAGTCTCGCTACATCAGAGCTCGTTCGCGCAAGCTCTTGTTCTCGATGCTTGCTCCGATGAAGGCAAAGCTCGGTGGGGCCGCGATTTTGGTGCTGTTCTCAACCGCAATGCGAGTCGCGGGACCTGCTCTGATTGCACTCGGTATTGACTGGGCACTACCCAGGGCAATTGAGGGTCAACTTGGTTCGCTCTGGCTCGTGGTCTCCGGGTATCTCTCGGCTGCGTTGCTGTCGGCGGTCTTGGTCTATTACTTCTTGATGATCACGGCCAAGGTTTCGCAGAAGATGCTTTTCGCCCTGCGCAACAGAATGTTTGTCCACACTCAAAAACTCTCGGTTGAGTTTCACGAGCGCTACACCGCAGGTCGCGTGATTGCCAGACAGACCTCGGACCTTGAGTCGATTAAGGAGCTTCTGGCCGGAGGCATGGGGCAGCTAGTGGTCGGGCTGTTGTTCATGCTCTTTACCGCCATCGCACTTTTGATTCTTGACCCGATTTCGTTCCTGGTCCTCTTGGTCTCGTTTCTGCCGCTAGGAATCCTTACCCGCTGGTTCCAGGTGCAGACCAACCGCGGGTTTAGAAAACAGCGTGTGGCATCAGCGAAACTGATCCAATACTTCGTTGAGACGATGACCGGCATTAGAGCGGTGAAAGCGTTCCGCAAGGAAAAGCGCAACGAAGAACACTTTGCTGGCCTGGTGGAGAACTATCGTGGCCTCAACGCGAAGCTGATCCAGCTCTTCGGTATCTACGATCCGGGCCTGATTTTGATTGGCAACATCACCGTCGCTGCGGTGCTGCTGGTTGGCGGTTTGCGAGTGATTGAGGGTGACCTCGGTATCGGTGCGCTGACTGCGGCGATCTTGTACGCCAGAAGATTCTTTGACCCGATGGAAGACATCGCCATCTTCTACAACTCTTACCAATCAGCATCGAGTGCTCTGGAGAAGATCTCTGGCGTATTGGAGGAGGAGCCCTCAGTTCCAGAGCCACTTCAGCCGACTGCATTGGTGCAGGCAAAGGGCGAGATTCGCTTTCAAGGAGTTGAGTTCAAGTACAACACCGGCCCGGTGGTGCTGCACAAACTTGACCTAGAGATACCGGCTGGTCAGACCATTGCGCTGGTCGGCACAACCGGTGCCGGCAAGTCAACCCTCGCGAAGTTGGTCTCTCGCTTCTATGACCCAAGTCAGGGTGCTGTAGAGCTCGATGGCATTGACCTCAGAGAAATTGCAAACACTGATCTTCGGCGCGAGGTAGTGATGGTCACCCAGGAGGCTTACCTGTTCTCTGGATCGGTGGCTGACAATATTCTTTTGGGCAGGCCAGATGCCAGCTTTGATGATGTAGTTGCGGCAGCCAAGGCGGTTGGTGCCGACGATTTCATTCGCTCACTACCCGATGGCTACGACACCGATGTAAACAAGCGTGGTGGTCGTGTCAGCGCCGGCCAGCGCCAACTGATTTCTTTCGCCAGGGCCTTCTTGGCAAACCCCGCAGTTTTGATTCTGGATGAGGCAACGAGTTCATTAGATATTCCGTCGGAGCGCATGGTTCAGCAGGGTCTCAAAACGCTGTTGGCCGGTAGAACGGCGATCATCATCGCTCACCGACTCTCAACCGTTTCGATTGCCGATCGAGTTTTGGTCATGGAGCACGGCAAGGTCATCGAAGATGGTTCACCGGCCAAGCTATCTGCTGGCAACGGTAAGTTTGCAAAGCTTTATAAAGCCTGGCGTGATTCGCTGGTTTAACTATCCGCGCACCAGAGCAACAGCTGTCTTCGGGCTCAACTCCGCTGAGAACTGACCGTTCTGAACTTTGTATTTGCTTCCCGAAATTAGATCGGTGTATTCACCATCTGGCAATGTGGTTGCAAACTCCACCTTCTGAGTTGCGGTGCTGGAGGCATTGAGAGCAAATAGCCCCTTGTCACCTCGCGAGAATCCGTAACCCGAATCCGACTGGTAGATGCCATCAACCGAAGTTCCAATTACGGCCTTGCGGAATTTCAACATGGCAGCCGTTGAGGCGAAACGATGTTGGCAGATCCACTCACCAGGTTCGTATTCGGACTTGGGGGAAACGTATCCCGACTCATCGGCGCTGCAGCTGACATCACTAACACCGTTTTCAGTCTGATTAGGACCATCGTCATAGCCGGCGAAAGCGTATGAGGAGTAGAGCATTGGCTGGCCATAGTTTTCGGCCAGCATCAACATGGTCGCAAGCTCGAAATCGACCATGTTGTTGTAGTTGATGGTCTTGCCATTGCGCTCGGTGTCGTGGTTTGAAACAAATGCGACTGCGCTTTCACTTGGCACGTGTGCCAGATAGCGAAGTTCTTGGCCTTCTGGGACGATCATCTCCATCTCGAGATAGCTCTTCAGCGCATAGGCGTATGTGAACTCCCAAAGGTCACCCGATGCCAGGTATTCCTCTGGCTGAACATCCTCACCCGAGCCTCGAATCACCTCGTGAATGATTCTGGTTCCTTCGGGAAGCTCCCCAACAATCGCCTCCAAGTCGGAGGCAGCCATGTGCTTAGCGGCATCAAATCGGAATCCCTTTACTCCCAGGGAGAGCAAATCCTTCAGATAGCCAACAATCTTTTCGCGCACCTTAGGTCTTGATTGATCAAGGTCTGGAAGGCCTAGTAGCTCACAGGTCTGCACCTCGGTGCGATCGGCATAGTTCTGGATCGAATCGTCAAACGTGATGTCGCACTGGTGGAAGTCCTCAAGTGAGTAGAGGCCCGGGTAGTCGTACTTAGTGAACTCAGTACCTGCGTAACCGATGCCGTTGTTGTTTGCCATGTGGTTGATCACGGCATCCGCAATCACATCAACTCCGTTGTCGCCACAGGTCTTCACCATGGCTGCAAACTCTTCGCGGGTACCAAAGCGCCCCTCCAGCTGGTAACTCACCGGCTGGTAGATGGTCCACCAGTTATCACCAACGATGTGCTCCTGGGGTGGGGCAACCAAGACCCAATCAACGCCAATCTCGCCGAGATACTCGCACTCTGCAGCCACTGAGTTCCAGTTGTACATAAACAACTGGACGCCAACCTGATCAACGTAGCCCTCGGGTTGCTCTGACACTGCAGAACAACCAGAAAGTGCGAGCGAGGTGGCGGCCAGTAGGGCGGTAGAAAAGCGAAGTGAAGACATAGCTCAAATGCTACCTGAGCCCAGATTTCAGCCCCGGCTAACTTTGGACCAGTGTGCAGTCCAGGGGTGCAAACCGATAGGCTAAGCAAGGCTGTTTTCGCGCATTGAGCGCCGAATATTTCAGGAGAAGCATGAGCAAAATCAAGGTGGTTGGCAAGGTCGTCGAACTAGACGGCGACGAGATGACCCGCATTATTTGGCAGGACATCAAGGACAACCTAATCCTCCCCTTCCTAGACATCGATCTTGAGTACTACGACCTCTCGGTCGAGCACCGCGATGCAACCGACGACCAGGTAACCATTGATGCAGCACATGCAATCAAGAAGCACGGTGTTGGTGTGAAGTGTGCAACCATCACCCCAGACGAGGCTCGCGTTACCGAGTTTGGTTTGAAGAAGATGTGGAAGAGCCCTAACGGCACAATCCGAAACATCCTCGATGGTGTTGTGTTCCGCGAGCCAATCATCATTTCAAACGTGCCAAGGCTCGTACCGGGTTGGACCAAGCCGATCATCATCGGTCGTCACGCTCACGGTGACCAGTACAAGGCAACCGACTTCAAGGTTCCCGGCAAGGGAACCGTCACCATCACCTGGACCCCAGCCGATGGTTCTGAGCCTCAGACTATGACCGTTGCGGAGTACCCAGAGAACGGTGGCGTTGCAATGGGTATGTACAACTTCATGGACTCGATTCGTGACTTTGCTCGTGCATCCTTCAACTACGGTCTAGCTCGTAACTACCCGGTCTACATGTCAACCAAGAACACCATCTTGAAGGCATACGATGGCGCATTCAAGGATGCCTTCCAGGAGGTATTCGACGCCGAGTACGCAGATCGTTTCGCAGCTGCAGGTCTGACCTATGAGCACCGACTAATCGATGATATGGTTGCCGCTTCGCTCAAGTGGGAGGGTGGCTACGTTTGGGCTTGTAAGAACTACGACGGAGACGTTCAGTCAGACACCGTTGCTCAGGGCTTTGGTTCTCTTGGTCTTATGACCTCCGTGCTAACCACTCCAGATGGCAAGACTGCCCTGGCAGAGGCAGCGCACGGAACTGTTACTCGTCACTACCGCGAGTGGCAGAAGGGCAACAAGACCTCGACCAACCCAATCGCTTCAATCTTTGCCTGGACCAGAGGTCTGATGCACCGCGCGAAGCTCGATGGCACCCCTGAGGTTCAGCACTTTGCTGAGACCCTAGAGGACGTAATCATCAAGACTGTTGAGGCTGGTCACATGACCAAAGACCTCGCAGCGTTGGTTGGCAAGCAGCAGGCTTGGCAGACTACCGAGGAGTTCATGGCAACCCTCGCTCAAAACCTAAGGGCCCGTTTGGGCTAGTAAAACCCAGGGTTTTTGGACCCTGTGGATAACCCCCTGCAGCTAACTGCAGGGGGTTTTACTTTGTGCGCATGAAAAAACTTCATGCTTTGTTCGCTGCATTACTTCCATTAGCCGCTCTTCCAGTCCTTCCTGCTCAGGCAGCGTTGGACTGCGACAACGGCTTTTGTGTCCAATCCTTTTACTACACCGGAACACCTCAAACCTTCGAGGTGCCTGAGGGTATCGGCGCAATCCGTTACGAGATCTACGGCGCTTCAGGTGCTCGCGGCGGTGCGGGTGCTTTGGCCCAGGGTTATCTCACAAATCTGCCAGACCAGCTAATCATTCAGGTTGGAGGTGCTGGAGGGCTCGGATCCTTCCGCCCTGGCGGTTACAACGGAGGTGGTGCTTCTGGTGGCTCGAGAAACAATGAGGGTGCCGGTGGAGGTGCATCCGACATCCGACTCACCGCTGACCTCGAGAGTCGAATTGTTGTTGCTGGTGGCGGCGGCGGTGGCGGCGGATTTGCAGGTGGCGCTGGAGGACCTGGCGGTTTTGTGGGTGGTGACGGAGTCGATGGTCAGGGCCTAGGTGGCAAAGGCGGTGCTCTGCAAGGAGGGTTTGCCGGGGTGAACAACTCGAATGGCTACCTACCGCAGCCGGGAAGCTTTGGAGTCGGAGGTTCGGGAGGAAGCGGCATGCACGCCGGCGGTGGCGGTGGCGGCGGCGGTTGGTACGGCGGCGGTGGTGGAGGTGGTGACGATGACGAAACTGGCTACGACGGAGGTGGTGGCGGTGGTGGATCTTCCTTCGCACACCCCGATTACACCACCAATACCAGCTTTGAATCAGGTCTGAACTGGGGTCACGGTCGTATCCTGCTCTACTACCAAATGGTGCCCTCGGTGCTGCAGTTCTCGGGTGCTCAGGTGAGTAGAACTGAGATGTCCTTCGACCTGGTGATGAACCAAAACATCTCGAATCTCACCACTCAAGATTTCTCATTCGCGAGTGGTGCTTGCGAAATAAACCGAGTGAGCATCAATCTCAACACCGCAAACATCCGGCTTCGAAACTGCACCTCAGGCGAGATCGGCTTGACTCTAAACGCGATGTCGGTTGGCGAGTGGGAGGTGGGTCCGCTCACCGGCGTAACTGCCTATGTGGCGAACGATCTCCAGGGGCCAACGCTTCAAATATCACAACCGCTGCCGGCGTATTCATCGTCGGAAATTGTTCTGCCAATTACGTATTCGGAACTAACCCCAGTCCCGGACTACTTCTCGGTCACCGGCTGCCAGTTCCAGCTCACCCCTGATGCGATTCAGCTGAGCTCATGTTCGGAGGGCGTGACCGTAGTGTCGGTAGTTCCCTCGATGGCAACGGACAGCTGGGGAAACTCGGGACCAGCTGCCCAAAGCATCAGTTTCATTGTTGACCAGACGGCCCCCTTGGTTAGTTTCCAAACCACCTTCAGCGGTTCCGTTAGCTTCAGCTACGAACTGCAGCTGCAGTTCAGCGAGACCGTAAACATTTCGTCCGACGCGGTTTCATTCTCTGGTTCGTCATCTTGTTCGCAACAGGTCAATGCGCAGAGTCAGGTCTGTGGTCACGGCACCTTTAGTTGGAGTGTGAACTTATCGAGCATCTCAGACCTGGTGGGGAATGTCGCCGGTGCCGAAATCTTGGTTTTTGAGATCGCAAATCCCGAACCGATATCGGTAGAACCGACTCAAGCACCCGTGGTGCAGCCTGATCCAGCCCCCGCCCCTGAACCCGAGCCGGCACCAACACCAGCTCCAGATCCGCAACCTGTCGGGCCTGCGATTGTTGTTGACCCCACTCCGCCTGTGGTGGTGGAGCCAGTTGTCTCGGAGTCTGCGAGCGTATCCGAGTCGGTAACGGCGTCACCGGAAACGGAGCCCGCAACATCCTCAGAAGAGTTGATTTCTCTTGTCCCTGAGGATGAGGGGCCATGGAATCAGTTTGATGATTTCCAAGAGACCGATTTAGCAATTCAGGCCATTTCGCTCCCTGAGGTCAAAGTTGTTGCCGAGCCGGAACGATCGGCTGCGGTTGAGGTCATCGACCAGGCGCAGTCGGTGTCTGAGTCTGATCAATTGGTTGAGGAGAGTGCCGGGCCTTCGGAGAATCCAACAGAGCAAGTAGTTGCAGGTCCTGAAATTGAACTCAGGGAACAGGAGCAATTTCCTTGGGTCGAGGCTCTGGTGGTGCTGGCCTTGATCGGCCTCATTGGGTTTGGTGCCTATCGAACTATCGGAAGATGATGGTTCTTTGACCATCTAGCAGGACGCGGTGTTCCGCAAACCACTTGACCGCTTGGGTGAGGGTTTTGGACTCCGCGTCCTGTCCTATTTGAACAAGATGCTGCTTAGAGTCTGAGTGCTCAACTCGGGTCACATTCTGTTCGATGATTGGACCCTCATCCAAATCCTCGGTGACGAAGTGAGCGGTGGCTCCGATTAGCTTTACTCCTCTGGCGTGCGCTTGGGCATATGGGTTAGCACCCTTGAATCCTGGCAGGAAGGAGTGGTGAATGTTGATGATCTTGCCCTCGAATTCCTTGCAGAATTCGGGGGAGAGGATCTGCATATAGCGGGCCAGCACGATCAGCTCAATGTCGTGCTCACGAATGAACTCGCGCAATCTCTTCTCAAAAAGTGCCTTGTCAACTCCAGACTCGATCTTGTTGTGCTCGAAAGGGATTGAGTAGAAGCCGGCGATAGAGGCAAGCTCTGGGTGATTGCCAAAAATCATTGGGATCTCAACCGGAAGGAGCCCCGAGTGTTGGCGATAGAGCAGGTCATTTAGGCAGTGACCGGCTTTGCTAACCAGGACGATGGTGCGCATTGGACGACCGACAAAGTCAAGGTTGTATTCCATATCAAACTTTGTGGCGATTGCCTCGAACTGCTTTTCAAAGTCCGCCTTGGTGATGTCCGCCTCAATCTGCAGTCGCATAAAAAAGCGACCAGTGTCGGTTGAGGTGTACTGCTTAGATTCGGTGATGTTGCCACCGATGCCGACGACAGCTCCCGAGATGGCATGCACAATGCCCGGTTGGTCTGGACAGATGAAGGTTAGAACCCAGTGTTCCTTGGTCGACATGGGCTCAATCCTATTGAGTTCTAGGGGCAGAAACCCCTTTGCTGGCTGGTAAACTCCACCCATGTCCACACAGCCAGCCAGCTTTAATGCCCCTTTGTCCGAGGTTGACCCAGAGATTGCTGCCGTCTTGGAGCAGGAGCTGGACCGTCAGCGCCACACCCTTGAGATGATCGCTTCGGAGAACTTCGTTTCTCGCGCGATTTTGGAAACCCAAGGTTCGGTGCTTACCAATAAGTACGCCGAGGGTTACCCAGGCAAGCGCTACTACGGCGGTTGTGAGGTAGTTGACATCGCTGAGGAGCTGGCTCGTGAGCGAGCAAAGCAGCTTTTTGGTGCCGAGCACGTAAACGTGCAGCCGCACTCTGGAGCGACCGCAAACGCAGCGGTGATGATGGCTTTGGCAAATCCAGGAGATCGCATCCTTGGGCTATCGCTGGCACACGGTGGTCACCTAACCCACGGTATGAAGCTGAACTTCTCGGGCAAGATGTATGAGGCTCACGCCTACGAGCTTCACCCAGACACTCACCTGATTGATATGGACATCGTCCGTCAGCGTGCTCTAGAAACTAAGCCTGCAGTTTTGATCGCCGGTTGGTCTGCCTACTCTCGCCACTTAGATTTCGCAGCCTTTAGATCGATTGCCGATGAGGTCGGAGCAAAGCTTTGGGTTGATATGGCTCACTTCGCCGGATTGGTTGCCGCCGGACTGCACCCATCACCAGTTCCATACGCCGACGTTGTCTCATCAACCGTTCACAAGACCCTTGCCGGTCCACGATCCGGTGTGATTCTCTCCAAGGCTGAGTATGCCAAGAAGATTGATTCAGCTGTCTTCCCTGGTCAGCAGGGTGGTCCACTGATGCACGTTGTGGCTGCGAAGGCGGTCGCGTTCAAGGCTGCAATGCAGCCGGACTTTGTGGAGCGCCAGCAGCGCACCATCGAGGGTGCACGAATCATCGCGGATCGCCTAACCCAGAAGGACATTACCGACGCTGGCATCTCCGTTCTTACCGGAGGTACTGACGTTCACCTAGTTTTGGTAGACCTCCGAAATGCTGCGATTGATGGTCAAACCGCACAGGATGTTTTGCACGAAGCGGGTGTCACTGTAAACAAGAACTCGGTTCCCAATGACCCACGCCCACCGATGGTTACCTCAGGCATTCGAATTGGTGCACCAGCGCTAGCAACTCGCGGCTTTGGTGCAACTGAGTTCACCGAGGTAGCGGACATCATCGCCGAGGCCCTCAAGCCCGGTGCTGACACCACCGCCCTCAAGGCTCGAGTTCGCAAGCTAACCGAAGCTTTCCCGCTTTACTAACTATGACCGCAATCAAACTCGATGGATTGGCGATCTCTCGCCAGATCAAGGCTGAGCTTGCCATCGAGGTTGCGGCCCTTAGAAAGCAAGGAATTGTTCCGGGGCTTGGAACGCTATTGGTTGGCGACGACCCAGGTTCAAAGAGCTATGTTGCAGGCAAGCATCGCGACTGCGCTGAAGTTGGGGTCGAGTCAATCCGCATCGATCTTCCAGCAACAGCCTCCAAGCACGATGTTGTCGCGGCAATCAACGAACTCAACTCGGCCAAAGAGGTAACCGGATACATCGTCCAGCTACCACTTCCAAGCGGTATCGATGCCAACCAGATGCTGGAACTAATCGACCCGGCCAAGGATGCCGATGGGCTGCACCCAATCAATCTTGGCAAGTTGGTCATGAACGTTTCGGGAGAAATCAAATCTCCGCTTCCCTGCACCCCAAGTGGCATTCTCGAACTGCTTCACCGTTACGAGGTTCCAGTATCTGGAAAAGAGATGGTGATTTTGGGTCGAGGCCTGACGGTCGGTAGGCCACTTGGATTACTTGCAACTCGCAAGGGTATTGATGCAACCGTGACCACTATTCACAGTGCTTCCAAGGACATCGCTGAGCATTTGAAACGAGGCGACATCATCGTGGCGGCTCTAGGCAGCCCACACTTTGTGAAGCCGGAGTGGATAAAGCCAGGTGCGGCCGTATTGGACGTTGGCATCACCAGAACCGAACAGGGTTTGGTTGGCGATGTTCACCCAGGCGTGGCAGAGGTGGCAGGTTATCTATCGCCAAACCCTGGCGGGGTTGGTCCGATGACTCGTGCGATGT
>JACCDS010494792.1_pt1 | contig 21524 bp, 14 predicted proteins | sample 7446441 | NCBI WGS metagenome assembly JACCDS01 (sample SAMN15323445, study PRJNA562643) | freshwater metagenome | isolation source: river surface water | place: USA:Blue River Watershed | collected 2017-08-17 | reverse complement strand
GCGGGTAAGGATGTTGTCCACCAGTTCGCCGACATTCTGGAGGCGCTGGACCTCGGTGAACGTGAAGGGCCAGTCGTTGGTTTTTCGGCCCAGGGCGAGAATGAGGGACGGATGGGGCGAACCCTGCGGGATCGCGACGATCGCGCCGAGATTCTCGCTTTCGAGGTAGGCTTCGAGGGCGGCGTGGGCAGGGGGCCCGCCGCGGCGCTGCAAGGACTCGGGGGTGGCCCAGACGAGGCCGACGAGCGGCGCGAAGAGGGCGGGGATGGGCGGAGGGGTCGGATTGGCGGGATTGGTTTTGCGGTCATCGTCCGGGGCGAAAAAGAACCGCGCGCCGGTGGCGGAAAAATGTTCGCAGAGGACCTGCCGCAAGCGGCCGGTGAGTCGCGTCTCGTTTTTCTCACCCTCCCCGGCCCGGATGAGTTCCTGCCGTACGCCGGCGAGCCAGGTTTCGTCGGCTTTGCCCAATTGGCGGAGAATCAGGCGATGGAGCAGCAAGGCCGCCGCGCCGGCGACGAGAGTGCCGCCGCCGATGGCCGCGGGCAGAGGCAAGGTGGCGGCGAGTTGCAGCGACGCGAAGATGCCCAGCAGGGTGAGAACGGCGGCGTTGAGGGTCCAGTGGAGGAAGGAAACGGCGACGCGCTTGAGGTCGAAGATTTTGTAGTAGCCTAGTCCGATGGCGGATATCAAATACGAAGATAACAATATTACCGGACCGAGACGCGCTAGCTTCGGAAAGCCGATGACAGCTCCGATGGCTGAAGATAAGACCGTGAAAAATGCAGCAATAGAGAGGTTATAAGTTAAGACTACAACTTCATGTTTTCTTGTACCTGTGAGTTTTTTTAGGGCATTTCTGGATTGAATTATGACATATAGAATTCCGGAAAGCATCAAAAATGAGTACCCAAAATAGGCGATGCCTCGCGCGAGCGGCGGTGATCCATTTGATGGGCCCACAAATGAATTATGAAGCGAAAGCAGGGAGATCCCTGCGCTTACGATAAAGATCGGAAGTGATTTCTCGATCAGCGATGCGATGCTAAGGCGCGGCAATATTGTAGATCGAGCAAGTAGCCACTGTGCCCAGATATGAAAAGCCGCAACTGCAGCGTTGGCCCGATGGAAAAACTCTGAGTTGGATTGCCCTTTCAGGGATAATTTTACGTTCTCGATGAATGTGATGTAGACGAGAATAAGCCAGATGCAGTTTACCAATCCACTTATGAAAAATGCTTGGTTGGTCGCCCGCTTTGGATTCGCCCATAGGACAAAAAGAGCAACTGCACCTGTAAATATAGAAGCACCTAAGAAAACGTGGCCCATTTTTGAATGTGAATAGGAGCCGATTCTGTTATTTTTTAACAGTTAGTGGAGGTCGAGACGGAGTGCTTCGTTTCTTCATCGGATGTCTGTATCTGAATTTTTACGGGCGGAATTCGCCGTTGGGAAAGCTCTTTGAGGGTGACGTGCATTGGGATCCAACTTTCGTTTTCCCTGCTCATCAAGGTAGTCACATTGCATGAATACGGCGGATAATGTTGTTGACCGGATCGGTCGATGGATCTTCGGGCTTTGCCTCTGCTTGGCAGTGACCCGCTACTATGTCCGGCGGACGATGTCGCGGGGCGGAGTCTCGGCTGCACCAGGTGCATTTAGCGGCTTCGCCCCGCGTGCGCCCAGTTCGGACAACTTGCGGGCGCCGGGCAGCAGCATGCCCTCGAATGAACCGACCGCGGCGTTGTAGCTTTTGTTGGCGGCCTCGAGGCCGCGGCCGACGCGGTCGAGGTTGTCGGCGAAGGTGGCGATCCGGTCGTAAAGGGCGCGGCCCAAGGCACTGATTTCCTCCGCGTTGCGGCCGAGCGCTTCCTGGTTCCAGCCGTAGGCGGCGGCTTTGAGGAGGGCGATCAAGGTCGTCGGGGTCGCGAGCAGCACCCGGCGGCCGAGGGCGCGATCCAGAAGCGACGGGTCGGTCTGGAGCGCAGCCGTCAGGAAATGGTCGCCGGGCAAAAACAGCACCACGTACTCCGGCGAGGGTTGAAACTGCTCCCAATAGTTTTTCGCACCGAGGGCGTCGATGTGGCCGCGCACTTTGCGGGCGTGTTCTTCGAGGCGGGCTTCGCGAACCTCGGGCAGATCGGCTTCGCCCGCGGCGCGGTACGCTTCGATCGGCGCTTTGGCGTCGACCACGATGTGCTGGCCGCCGGGCAAGCGGATGACGAGATCGGCGCGCAGGGTTTCCGAGGTCTGTTGTTCGGAGAAATCGCAGTACGGCAACATATCTGCCATCTCCACGACGCGGCGGAGCTGCAGTTCGCCCCAGCTGCCCGCGTAGGTGGTCGAGCGCAGGGCGGTGGCGAGGCGGGCGGCCTCGGTTTGCAGCCGGCTTTGCGCCGTGTGCAGCGACTGCAATTGCTCGGTGAGGGCGCCGTAGGCTCCGGCGCGGGCGCGTTCCACGTCCGCGATTTTGGCATCCACCCGGTCGAGCGACTCGCGGATCGGTTGGACGAGCGACTGCACGGCGTGCGCCCGCTGTTCCAAGTCGCCGGCGGCTTCCTGCCGGAGTTGGGCAAACGCGGAGGTCGCTTGGGCGAGAAAGTCCGCCCGGTTCGCGCTCAGCGCATCGGCGGACAGCGCGCGAAACTCGACGGACAGCCGTTCGTGGAGCTGCCGGGCGCCGTCGAGCTGGGCGGCTTGCTCCGCGTTGCGGGCCGTGAGGTACAGGACCTCGGCTTGCTGGGCGGAATTGGCATCCGCGAGTCGGGTGTTTTCCTCAGTAAGCGCGGCAATCCGGGCGGCGGAGGCGGCCTGCCGGGCACGGGCAACGAGCCAAACCATCACTCCCGAAAGCACCGCCGCACCGAGTGCGATTACAGTATTTTGCACTCCGAAAAGTGCAGCGGATGCAATTCCCGGTGCAACTCCCGATGCGCGCCTTGACAGTGGATTTCACGGGCTGCAAACACCGAGGCGCCGTGCTTCCGCAACCCCTCGGAGTCCGGTTCGCTTCATCCTTACCTGTCCGCATGCTGACCGAGAATCCTCCGGCCGTCGCTACGAGCGCAGCCACCGACAAGCCTCCCGTGCTGGTGGTGGACGACGAGTATGGCCCGCGCGAATCCATTGCTTTCAGTCTGGCGGCCGATTTCGCCGTCGACACGGCGGAGCGGGCGAAAGAGGCGCTCGGGAAACTGCGGCTCCGGAGTTACAGTGCCGTCGTGATGGACATCCGTATGCCGGAAATGGACGGTATCCGGGCGCTGGAGGAGCTGCGCAAAATCGACCCGCATGTGTCGGTGATCATGCTGACCGGTTACGGCACGTTGCACACGGCGCAGCAGGCGATGGTGGCCGGAGCGAACCAGTATTTGCGCAAGCCGCCGGACATTCCCGAGCTGATCGAGTCGGTCCGCAAGCAGACCCAGGCGACGCGGCTGCGTCGGGCGCAGGCGCAGGCGGCGGCGGATGCGCTCAACTTGAATTCGGCGCTGAAGCGCGAGATCGAGCGCAACGAGCCGCACATCTGGCAGGCGCGGGCTTCGGTGGAGTTGGTGCATGACCTCAACAATCCGCTCACGGTGGTGATCGGCTATGCGGCCTTGGTAGCGGAAGAGGCTCGCACGCTGGCCCAGCGGGATCCGGAGACGGCGCGCAAGTTGCTCGACTACTCCGGGATGGTGGAAAAGGCGGCCGAGTACTGCCACCATCTGTCCGAAAACTGGCGCGCGGCCTCCAAGCAGGCGGCCGAATTCACCCGGGTAGACCTCGTCAAGGTGGCCCAGGAGGTGAGGCAGGTGATCTTCTTCGACAATCCGGCGATCCATTTGTCCGGCTTGGCCGACGCGGTGGTGCGGGGGTCGAAGTACGAGTTGATGCGGGTGTTCCAGAATCTCTTCAAAAATGCGTTGGAGGCGGGGGCGACGCGCCTCGAGGTGCGTTTCGCGCGCCGCGGCGACCAGACGGAGCTGACGCTGGCGGACAACGGCTCCGGCATGGATGCGGAACGGGTGAAGCGGGCGTTGCACGGCGGTTTCACCAGCAAGGCCAGCGGCACGGGCCTCGGGCTCAGTATTTGCCGGCACCTCGCCGGAACCCACGGCGCGACGTTCGCGCTCGAATCGGCTCTGGGCCACGGCACTACGGTCCGGCTCACCTTCCCCGCCGCTCCGCTGGGATGAAGCGCCGGCGAGTCAAGATCACCGGCATCGGCCCGGTCACCCCGGCCGGGATCGGCCGGGAGGATTTCTGGCGGGGAATATTGTCCGGACAAAGTTTTATTCGGCCATACACTAGGCTCGGTGAGGAGAACGGCTCTTTCATAGCTGCCTCCGTAGATCGATTCAATATATCGAAATGGATTGATAAGACTTTGCTCCCGAGAGGAATCGGCCGTCACACTCAGTTTGCGGCAGTTGGATCAGTTCTTGCGCTCGCCGACGCTGGGATTTTGGCGAAGGAGCTGAGTGGCACGGATTGCCTCGTCGTTACCGGGTCATCACTAATGGATTTCGGGGGAATATCCAGTTCGACTCATGCTGTTTTCAATAAAGGGGCCTCGGCTGCCTTGCCGCGCACTATATTTACAACTACGAACGCAAATGTAACCGAGACGATTTTGCATTCGCTGGGACTCGTTTGCCGCACAATGACTTTGCAGAATTCTTGCTGCTCCGGATTGGATGCGGTCGCATATGCGGCAGGGGCAGTTTCACGTGGGGAGGTTGATGTGGCTATCTGCGGTGGGACCGAGGCGCCCCTTCACAGGTGTCCACTTCTTGAGCTGCGGGCCGCCGGCCTTACGCCACCGACCACGGAATGGTCTGACCGATTTGCTCGCCCATTTGATCTTTGGCGTACGACGGGCGTGGTTAGCGAAGGGGCATGTATCTTTGTATTGGAGTGTGAGAATAGTCCTAGGAAAGGTTATTGTTTTGTCGAAGGATATGGTCTGAGTAATGATTCTAAAGGAGAGGTTTGCGATGGCCTCGCAGGAGCCGCGCGCATGAGTTTGGCCGATGCTCGGCTAAGAATAGAAGAAGTGGATGTATTGCATGCATGGGGTCCCGGTCATCGGCACATCGACGCTGGGGAGTGTTCGGCGATGCGGGAGGTTTTCGATTACAGATTGCCCGGCTTGGCGGCGTGTTCGATCAAGGGGGCGATTGGAAGTCCATTGGGCGCAGCCCCGGCGATTCAGATCGCGGCGTCGGCGCTCGGTCTGGCGGCGGGAGTTGTTCCTGCAACCGTTAACTGGCATAGGCCGGATCCTGATTGTCCATTGTCTCTTTCGTCGAGTATGAGGTATTTAGATCATGGGGTAAGTCTGGTAAATGCTCACGGCGTTGGCGGAGTAAACAGTTCACTTGTGCTCAAAAAATGCTGATTTCGCCCGCTTTATTTGCTTCCATCGCTGTATGTGTCGCGGGTTTGTTGATTTTCTGGTCAAATCCGAAGCGGTTGGTGAACCGCATGGTTGGTACTTGCTCGGTGAACATTGCTTCATGGCTTGCATGCTTTTTCCAGGCTACGGAGGCCCCGCCGGGTTCTGCTGAAGGTCTTTTTTGGGTTCGCATGGCTTGTGCGGTCGGCGGCATAATACCTATGCATTTCTGGCTGGTTAAGGAGGCCATAGTCTCTGGCCTTGGCTTCACTTTTCGTCGTAGCTGGGTTTCGCTTGGTGTCTGGATTCTTGTCTCGGTCGGTATGAGTGGAATCAGTTTCTCGGAATATTTTATTCCTTCGTATTCTACCCACATTCAGAGAGTTTTTGGGTGGGGTTACCGAGCGTACATAGCAGTTGGAATTTCACTTTATCTTTTCCTTATAATTGATGCCTACCGGACGATTGGAAAGCTCTCTGGCGGGAGAAAGATAGAGCTTCAGGTTTGGTTGCTCGGTGGCTGCAGTGTTGCCGTGGGTGTATTGGCGTTGATGGCGTTACGGTCCGTGACGGGGGATTCGAGATATTTGGGATTCCAGCCTTTGATGATTTTGGTTTTCTACATCGGAACAGCTGTCGCAATAACTACATATAGAATCTTTGATGCCCGCCAAATTTTGTTGGTCGGATTTCAGCGCGTCTTCCTTGTGGCCATTGTAGCCGGATTGGCATTTGCCACCGACTGGGCGTTGGAGTTGTTTTTCCCTAAGGCTTTGGCGCTCATATTTACGACTGCACTGGTGCTTTGGTTTGCGTCAGTTGTTAGTAGTTGGCTGGATCGCATTTTCCACTTTTACCCACAGGGAACCGCTGCACGACAGGCTGCGTTCTTGGCAGCCCAACGTGAAAGTCGCCTTGAGCGTCTTGAAGCGGCGTTCGGCTCAATACTTAAGGGATGGGGACAAAGTGACAGGGCGGTGGTTCTTTCCGGAGGTTCAGATTCATTGTCTGGAGGTGGACTTCAGATTTTGGCTGAAAGCGCCGTTTTACGGGCACTAAAACAGTTGAGATGGGCTACGCCCGAACGGCTGTTACGAGAACGCCCATCTCTAGATAGAAATGCGCTTGGCGATTGGATGGGTGAGAATGACCTTGGCGTCGTGGTGATCGTCGAGGGTACCTCACTGACCAGCATTGTCGGCGTGGGAATTCCGGCTTCGCGGCGGCCCTATACTTATCCGCAGGTCACCCAGTTGATGGAGCTCGCGTCCATTATGGAGAGTGCGCTGGAGCGGGCGCATTTCTCGGCCAAGGTGCAGCAGACGGAGCAGCTGGCGACCGTCGGTTTGCTCGGGGCCAGCCTGGCCCATGAGATCCGGAATCCCCTCGTTTCCATCAAGACCTTCGTCCAGCTCCTGCCGACCCACCACCAGGATCCCCTCTTCCGGGAGAAATTCTTCAAGTTGATCGGCGACGAGGTCGGCCGGATCGACCAGCTCACCGAGCAACTGCTCGATCTCGCCTCCCCGCGGACCTACGAAGCCAAACTCATCGAGCTGCATCCGTTGCTCCGTTCCAGTCTCGATCTGGTCGCCGCCAAGGCGTCGCACCGGCACATCGAGTTCTTCACCGAGTTCAACGCCGCCCCGGATGCGGCGTTCACCGATGCCTCCGCGGCCAAACAGGTGATGCTGAACCTGTGCTTCAACGCGATCCAGGCGGTCGACGAGGCGCGGGACGGCGGGGCGCGTTGGGTGAAGATCACGACCCGCAACACCTCGGACGGCATCGAGATGGCGGTCATGGACAGCGGCCCCGGCATCGCGCCCGAAATCCGGCCGCGTCTCTTCCAGCCCTTCCAGACCACAAAATCGTCCGGTTTCGGTCTCGGCCTTGCGATTTGCAGCGATATTCTCGGGCATCTCAACGCCCGGATCGCCGTCGATCCGCCGGTTCCCGGCCAAGGGGCCACCTTCCGCGTCACGTTTCCATGCCAACCCTCGTTATCCTAGCTACAGCCGATACCGCGCTCGCGGAGGCTTGGGAGCGGCAGCTGCCGGTCGGGCGGATCTGTCTCCGGCTGGGCGTGCAGAATTTCCCCGGCGGGAGTGCGCCGGGATTCGCCGCCGTGGTGGTGCTCGACGCTGCGAGCGAGCCGTCGTTGCCGCCCTCGTTGGGGCGGTGTCCGACGATTTTCGTCGGCGAGCCCCGCAGCCTGCCGTTCGAGCAGGCGCGGATGGCCGGGCGGGCGAAAGTTTACCTTTCCTACGAGGAAAGCGCGCAACGGCTCCGGGAGCTGCTGCCGCTGGTGGAGGAAGTGGCGGAGAAGCAGTCGATGGTCGACATGCTGGTGGAGAAAGCGCGGCGCGGCGAAATGCCGCGGCCGGTGCTGCGCGGGCCGGCGATGGACCATGCGGAGCTGTGGGATTTCCTGGAAGGGGCGATCGAGAATCTGGATACGCGCGACCGGCTGATCGCGGAATTCCGCCGCGCCTCGCGGCACGTGCTGCGGGCCTCGCACACGGTGTTTTTCCTGCGCGAGGCGGACGGCTTCCGCGCGGACCGGGGCACATCGTTTTTCCCGGCGGACGATCCGTTGGTCGCGTTTTTCGAGAACCATCCGGCGGTGATCGACGGCACGAGCTGGGACGGCCCGGCCGATCCGGTGGCGGAACTGGCGGTGCGCAACCGGCTCGCGCTCTGGGGCGCCCGGCTGCTGGTGCCGGTGCACGACAACGGCCGGCTGCTCGGACTGATCGCGCTCGGGGTGCGCGACGACGGCCAGGCGTACGACGAGGCGGATCGCGCGCGCGGGGTCTTTTTCGCCCGGTTGCTGCGGCACTTCCTGGGGAAGTCGGCGCAGTTCAGCCGGCTGACGCATCTTTCGGACCAGGTCGGGCTCGGGGCCAAGTACCTGCCCGGGACGCTGGTGCTCGGTCCCGGCGACAGCGCCCCAAGGCACGTGCCGCTGGTGGTGCGCGACGCGATCGGCCAGGCGCGGCGGTCGCGCGAGATTTGCCGGGTGACGCCGACGGCGGGGCAGCCGTTCCGGGCGAGCGCGGGCTTGATCGCGGAGACGGGCGGGATCTGGGCGTTCTGGGAAGAGGCGAGCAGCGAAGTGCACGACGCGCAGGTGCGGGCGACCGCGAGCCGGCGCGAGGTGTTGCGCGAGTTGGCGCTGACGCTGAGCCACGAATTGGGCAACGCGATCGTTTCCCTGGCGACCTTCCGGCAGGCGGGCCCGGACCGGCCGTTGCCGCCGGCGCTGTTCGAGACGATGAAGGCCGACGTCGGCCAGCTGGAGCAACTGAACGACAACCTCGCGTTGATGCAGGTGCTGCACGAGGCGGAGCCGGCCGCGGTCGACATCCGCGAAGTGGCGCAGTCGCTCGGCCAGTCGCTGGGCCTGCGGGTGGAAGTCGGGCCGGATCCGGTGGTGCTCATGGCGAGCCGGCGCTTGCTGGACTTTGCTTTGCGCGCGCTGGTGCGGACCATCGGCGAGAATCGGCCGGAACACGGGTTGCGCGAGTTGGCGCTGAAGGTGCGCTCGACCGGCACCGGGCCGGAACTTACGGCGCTGCTGTCGTTGAAGGGCAAGCACCTCGAGCTGGAGGGCATTTTGCCCGAGCCGGTCGACGACGCGGTGCCGAACCAGGGCCGGCTCGGCGTATTTCTGGCGAAGGAAATCCTGCGGTTGCACCGCGGCGAGATCCACGCGGGGCCGGGCATGGAAGGGACGGAGATTCTGATTTCGCTGCGGCACCTCTGACGATGATGGATCTGGGACAACAGCTGGCGGACTGGGCCGAAACGGAGGCGTCGATCCGCGCGTTCTTTGCGATCGGCTCGCGGTCGCGCGCGGCCGGATCGCCGGGGGCGGCGGACCGGCATTCGGATTGGGATTTCCAGATCATCGCCGCGGAGCCGGCCCTGTTCGACACGCCGGGTTGGTGCGAGCGGGCCGGGCTCGGCCGACCGACGGCCTATGTGCTGCGCAGCGGCCGGTTGGGCGGGGTGCGCAAAGTGACGGTGGTGACAGCGGGCGGGGAGATCGACGCCGTGATCATTGCGGCGGCGCAGTTCGTGGCGGTGCGGGCGGCGGTGCAGGCGGAGAACTACCGCGAGAGTCCGCTGGTGTGGAGCGCGCTGCGGGACCAGGGCCTCGTGCTGGCGGGCGGGTTCCGGCGGTTGAAGGACGAGATCGGGGCGGAGGAGCTGTTCCGTTGGGTGGAGCAAAACCTGCCGCCGCCGCGGCTGAGCGAGGCCGAGATCGTCGAACTCGCGGAGGGTTTTGTCTGCGACTACGTGTCGACGATGCGGAAGATCGCGCGGGGCGAGTTGGTCGCGGCGCAGCGCTGGTTGCACGCGCAGTTGGCGGAAACCAATTTCCGGCTGCTCCACGAGGTGCGGCGTCGGTGCGGGCAGGCGAGTTTTCCCGACGCGCGGCGGCTGGAGCTGCTGGCGACGGCGGAGGAACTCGGATCCGTGCGGATCGAGGCGACGCTCGAGGAGGGGAGCCTGCGCGCGGCGGCCGGGCAAAGCGCGACCGGATGCGCGGCGCTGGTGCGGGCCCTGGTCGGCGACGCGTGGCGCTGGCCGGAGCTGCCGTCAGGCCTGCGCGTTGAATAGCTCGGCGATGACGTCCTCGAGCGGGACGTCCTCGATCGTGATATCGGCGACGGGGCCGGTGCTGAGGATCTCCTGGGAAACGGCGACGACTTTTTCGCCCGGGACGCAGAGCGTGAATTTGCCCTCGTCGTTGCGCGCGGTGCTGGCGGCGAAACCGGACTGCCACGTTTCCGGAAACGCGCCGCCGGCGGCGGGGATGAACGAGATGATTTTCTTTTTGGCGCCGCCGCTGGATTCGAGGCGGTCGAGCGGGCCGTCGTAGATTTTGCGGCCCTTGTGGATCACGACGACGCGTTCGCAGAGTTCCTTGATGTCGGCCATGTAGTGGCTCGTGAGGAGAATCGTGACGCGGTGGCGGCGGTTGTAGTCGCGGAGGAAGGAGCGCACGGCCTTTTGGGAAACGACATCGAGGCCGATGGTCGGCTCGTCGAGAAACAGGACCCGCGGGCGGTGGAGCAGGGCGGCGATGAGCTCCATCTTCATGCGTTCGCCGAGGGAGAGCTCGCGGACCATGACGTTGAGTTTCTTGCCGACGTCGAGGAGGGCGACGAGTTCGTCGAGGGTCGTTTTGTACTGCTCGGCGGGGATCGCGTAGATGGCGCGGAGCAGATTGAACGACTCGATCGCGGGCAGATCCCACCAGAGCTGGTTCTTTTGGCCGAGCACGAGGGCGAAGAGGCGGCGGTAGGCGTTTTCGCGTTTCGTCGGATCGAAGCCGGCGACGCGGGCGCGGCCCGAGGTCGGGTGGATGAGGCCCGACAGCATCTTGAGCGTCGTGGTTTTGCCGGCGCCGTTGGGGCCGAGGAAGCCGACGAATTCCCCTTCCTTGATGGAAAAGGAAATGTCCTTGGCGGCCGCCGTCTCCTCGAAGTCGCGTTTGACGAGGCCCTTCACGCCGCCCCAGAAGCCGGGCAGCTTCTTGTAGGTGCGGAAGACGCGCGTGAGATTTTCGACTTCGATCATGGACCGCGCAGTGAAGCGGGTCGCGGGCGCGATGCAATCGCGGGAGCGCAGCCGTTTCAGGAGCCGGGCACGAGCGCGACGCGGAAGCCGAGATTGTGGGTGCGGTAGTCGGCGTCGCCCTTGCCGCGCGTGGTGAAGCGCATGAGGGAGGGCGGGATGACGTAGCTGCCGCCGCGCCGGACGCGGGCGTTGGCGTTGCCGTTGCCGGAGGACGTGCCTTTCGGATCAGTGAGGCTGCCGCCTTTGTGTTTGTCGGCGTAGCCGTCGGCGCACCATTCCCACACGTTGCCGAGCAGATCGTGAAAACCCCAGGCGTTGGGTGCGGCGGTGGCGACGGGGTGGGTGGTGTCGGCGCTGTTCTGCGCGTGCCAGATTTGGGCGGCCGCCGCGGCGGCCGGCGGTTGGTCGCCGTCTTCGCCGGCGCGGCAGGCGTATTCCCATTGGGCTTCGGTGGGCAGCGCGTAGACATAGCCGGCGGGGAGTCGGTCGGCGGCGCGTTCGCGGGCGGTGAGGCGGCGGCAGAAATCGGCGGCTTCGGTCCACGAAACGTATTCGACGGGGCGCCGGTCGCCGGGGCTGCGGGACGGATTTGAGCCCATCAAGGCGGTCCACTCGGCCTGGGTCACTTCGGTGCGGGCGAGCCAGAACGGTTTCGTGAGTTGCACGGCGGTGCGGGGGCGTTCTTCGGCGGCGCCCGATTCGCTGCCCATCGTGAAGGTACCGGCGGCGAGGGGCAGCAGCGCGAGGCCGAGATCGGGGACGGTCCACGGTCGGCCAAGCTCGGGCACGGCGATTTTTTCCAGGGCCACGGCGAGGGTTTCCTTGGCCCGCGGGGCGAGAGTGAGTTCGCGGCGGAGGGTCCGGTAACCCCGGGCCGAAATCTCGAGCGCGATCTTGGTGCCGGCGGGCACGGCGATCGCGTTGCGGCGAAGGGCGGCGGGTTTGCCGTCGAGGGTGACGGCAAAGGCGGCGGGTCCGGTGACGGCCAGCGTGAGTTCGGCGGGTTTAGGAACCAGGAGGACCGGAACGGTTACGACCTCGCGGTCGAGCACGACGACGTCGGATTTCCACGTCTCGTAGTCGGCGTGCGCGATCTCGAGTTTTCGCGGGCCGGCGGAGAGGCCGTCGAGGCGCCCGCGGCGCGGCTGCACGGCGGTGCCGTCGACGCGTACGGCGGCGCGCGGGAGCGCGAATTCGCGGCCGGCCAGCTGCAGGGCGACGGTGCCGACCGCGGGTTGGAGGGTACCGGCATCGAGCGTCTGGGATTGGCCGGGCGAGAGGGTCAGCGTGCTGCGGTGGGGGCGGTGGCCGGCCAGCGCGATTTCCACGATCTGGGGTTTGCCGCCGGGGAGCGCGAGGGTCGCCGGCGTGGTGGCGATCTTTTTCCCGCCGACCAGGACATCGGCGCCATCGGGCACGGAGAAGACGCGGAGTTCGCCCGGGCGGAAGACCTGCACGGGGGCGAGGCGGGTCGGCCGCGCGGCGGCGAGGGCGGTCTCGCTGGTTTCGATGTCGGTGTAATCCGGGTGGGAGAGCCGGAAACGATAGGTACCGACGGTGAGGACTTGCGCGGCGCGGAGTGGGCCGGAGACCGGGACGACACCGACGGGATGTTCGCGACCCCGGGCGTCGACGGCGGTCACGCGGGTGCCGGGCCGGGCGAGAACGTCGACGGCGGCGAAAACGGGTTCAAGGGTGACGGCGGCGAAACCGCCGGACTCGGCCATGCCGACTTTGAGGCGCGTGGTCCGGTAGCCGGAGGCCTGGACCGTGAGTTCGTGTTCGCCGAGGGGAATGGCGGCGAGCCTGAGTTCGCCGGAAGCGGGGACGGGGCGGTCGGTTTCGCGGGCCAGCCAGACGCGGGCGCCGACGTCGGGCGGCGAGACGCTGACCACGAATTCGGGGGCGACGGGCGCGGGCGGCGCGACAACGACGGGTGTGGCGGCGATGGGGAGTGGCGCGGTTGTCGGCGCCGGGGCGGGGGGCGCGGGGCGGAGCAGAAACGCCGCGACGCCGGCGGCGGCGAGGCCGAGGGCGGCGAACGCGATGCGGATGGGCAATTTCCCGCCGGACCGCAGGGCCGGGGCAGGAACGAAGGCGCTGCCGCCCGCGGGCGCGAGGCCGAGGCGGGACGCGACTTCGGCGGCGGAGGCGGGACGGTCGGCGGGGTTTTTGGCGAGGCAGGCCGCGATCGTTTTTTCCCAGGCGACGGGAATGTCGTCGCGGCCGGAGACGCCGAGGGCGGCGCGGCGGGCGGCGAGGGAAGGAGGCACGATCTCGCGGAGCTGGGCGACGATATCGCCTTCGTAAAACGGCGGCTTGCCGGTGAGCAGTTCGTAGAGCGTGGCGCCGAGGGAGTAGATGTCGTCGGCGACAGCGGCGGGCGCGCCGAGGACCTGCTGCGGTCCGGCGTATCCAAGAGACAAGGACGCGGCGGCGGGCTGAGAATGCCGGCCGGTGCCGGAGCGGAGACTGCGGGCGATGCCGAAGTCGACGACCTTGAGCTCGCCGTCGGCGTTGACGAGCAGGTTGAGGGGTTTGAGGTCGCGGTGGACGATGCGCGCCTTGGTGTGGGCGCAGTCGAGGGCGGCGCAGAGCTGCGCGACCCAGGGGCGGAGGGCGGCGACGGTGAAGCAGCGGTGCGGTTCGTCGAGTTTGCGGGCGGCGAGGGACGGGCCGTCGACGAGTTCCATGCTGATGGCGGCGCGGCCGCCGTCCTCGACGAGATCGTAGACACGGACGATGTGCGGGTGCGTGAGCGCGAGGCAGCGGCGCGTCTCGGCGGCGAGATCGGCCATGGCTTCGCGGTCGCGGACGACGTGGTCGGGAAGAAACTTCAGGGCGACGTCGCGCTGCAGTTTCGTGTCCTCGGCGCGCCAGACGACGCCCATGCCGCCGCGGCCGAGTTCGGACTTGAGGCGGTAGCGCGCGAAGTGCGAGGGGGCGGCGGCGGGGAGACGGACGGTTTCGTCGAACGGGGGCGGTTCGGCCACGGGGGCGATTCAGACGGGACCGGCGCGGGTGGCAAGAACCGGGCCGGGCGCGGAACTACGGTGCGGGGATCGCGGAGGGCGACAGGGTATGGAAAGCGAAACGGCCCGGCAGGCCGTCGAGTTCGGCGTCGCCGAGCAGCGGGGCGCGGGCTTCGGCGCCGAGGGAGCGGACGGCGGCGGCGCTGAGGAGCACGGACGTGTTGAACGTTTTGGCGAGTTTCTCGCTGCGGAAGAGGAAGATCGCATCGCGGCCGTTGACCTCTTCGCCGCGGTCGCTGCGGCCGAGGACGGCGTGGCCGAAGTGGAGAATGACGCGGAACTCGAGCGGGCTGGCCGGGCGCCACGTTTCGATGGCGCCGAGGGCGTCGAGGACCGCGGCGGCGGGGACGGTGTCGGCGGGCCAATAGGCGTAGATGGCGTCGCCGAGATAGCCGGTGATGCGGCCGCGGCGGTTTTCGATGAGCGGCTGGAGCCCGGCGATCCACTCGCGGATCCGGAGGTGGGCGGCGGCGCTGCCGAGTTCCCGGTTGAGGGAGGAGGAGCCGGCGATGTCGAGCAGGAGGAGCCAGCACGGGCGTTCCTGGAGTTGCTCGACGCGCTGCGTGGCTTCGAGCGGCGGCGTCGAGGCCGGGGCGTCGAGGCGGCGGGCGCAGCGGAAGCGGAGGGCGAGGTCGCCGAACCGGAGTTCGTCGCCGTGCTGCAAAGGAGTGGGGCGCGAGACGGTGAGGCCGTTGACGAAGGTGCCGTTGCGGGAGTGGAGATCGGTGATGTGGCAGCTGTCGCCTTCGGGCACGATCAAGGCGTGGCGGCGCGAGAGGGTGGGCGAGTCGAGGACGAGATCGTTTTCCGGCAGGCGGCCGATGGAGCAGGGGCCGGCGAGCCAATGGGTGCGGCCGTCGGGGAGCTCGAGCCAGGCGTGGGCGGCGGGGGTGACGGGGTCGGACATGGGGCGCAGGGGTGGGCGTGGCCGGAGGGCAGCGGCGAAGCAATCTGCAAAACGCGGGCGGCGGCAGCGGGGCGAAAAAAGGGGCGGATCCGCAGATCCGCCCCGAAGGTGCGCGAGCCGGAGCGGGGCGCGTCAGCCCTGGGTGAAGGCGGGGAGTTTGACGATCTTGCCGCCGGCGAGGGCGGATTCGTGGGCGCAGAGGCCGACGCAGGTCCAGTTGGCGGACTTCACGGCGTTGACGGAGCACTCGCGGCCCTCGACGAGGGCGGTGAGAAATTCGTGCGCGAGGTGCGGGTGCGAGCCGCCGTGGCCGGCGCCCTGCGTGAAGCTGAGGTGCGTCTTCTTGCCGAGATCGTAGACGCCCTTCGTGGTGAATTTCCGGATACCGGAAGGGAGACGCTTGGCGTAGTCGGGCACCGTGACCTTTTTCGGAATCTTGTGCTCGGGGAGTTTGGCGGTGTGGAGGACGTGCTGTTCGTGCTCGATGAGCGTCCATTCGAAGGATTTCTTCGAACCGTAGACGTCGATGCTTTCGCGGTATTGGCGGGCGACGTCGAAGAGGGAGCGGATGATGCGGGCGGTGAGATCCGAATCCTTGAATTTGATGTGCGCGGTTTCGACGGCGAAGGGTGAGCCGTAGTGTTTCACCAATTCGGGGCGGATGGTGCCGGAGCCGAAGCAGGAAACGTATTCGGCGACGGCGTCGGTGAGGGCGAGCATCGGGCCGACGCAGTGGGTGGCGTACCACATCGGCGGGAGGCCGGGCCAGTAGTTGGGCCAGCCGTCCATGTCCTGCTGGTGGCTGGCCTGGAGGAATTGGATTTTGCCGAGTTCGCCGCGGTCGTAGAGTTCCTTGATGTAGAGGTATTCACGGGCGTACACGACGGTCTCCATCATCATGTAGCGGAGGCCGGTCTTCTTGGTGAGCTCGACGATCTTTTTGCAGTCGGCGATCGAAGTCGCCATCGGGACGGTGCAGGCGACGTGTTTGCCGGCCTGCAGGGCCTTGATGGATTGGGCGGCGTGATCGGGGATCGGGGTGTTGATGTGGACGGCGTCGATTTCCGGATCGCGCAGGAGCTCATCGTAGTCGGTGTAGCCTTTGGGAATGCCGAAGGCTTCCTGGATGGCCTTGAGCTTTTTCGGATCGCGCTGGCAGACGGCGACGAGGTTCGCGTTGGGGTGATTCTGGTAGATCGGGATGAATTCGGCGCCGAAGCCGAGGCCGATGATGGCGAGGTTGATTTTCTTGCTCATGGGAAAATGAAAATTGGGAAATTGAAAAATTGGGAAATTGGAAAACGGGAAACGCTCGGAGGTGGAGAATTGGGAAATTGGGAAATCGGGAAACGCGCGGAGCGGTTTACTTCAGGGTCTGCAGGTAGGCTTCGAGGTCGGAGATTTCCTGCGGGTTGAAGATGTCGCCCATGGGGGGCATCGGGGAAACGCCGTAGTGTTCGTAGCCTTTGGCGAGGACCTTGCTCGGTTGGAGCAGGCTTTCGCGGATGTCGGCCGGAGTGGCGCGGGCGGCGAGGCCGTCGAGGGCCGGGCCGACGGCGCTGCCCTGGCCTTTGAGGGCGTGGCAGAGGACGCAGGCGGCGGGATGTTTGTGGAAGAGTTGCTCGCCGCGTTTGGCGTCACCGGCGACGAGGGCGGTGTTTTCCTCGGCGGGAAGCAATTCGACGAGGCGCACTTCGTCGAAGAAGGCGTCGCCGCGGGCCACGTGGGCGGCGTAGACGGTGGCGACGGTGCGTTCGCCGGAATTGAATTCGACCTCGACGGCGGTCCAATCGGTGTCGCGGCGGCGGATGGGCTCGGCCTCGATGCGGTTGTTGTTGGCGTTGCGGGCGACGCGGAGCCATTCGCCGGCGGGGGCGACGCCGAGGGTGGCGCGGCCGGAGAAGCCGTGGGTTTTGATCCAGCCGGCGAGCCGGTACATGGTGTTGGGTTTGACGGGGACCTCCGCGAACAGGGTGGTGTCGGCGTCTTCGCGGGTGACGATGCGGAGGCCCTTGGCGCCGGCGCGCAGATCGCGCGGGCCGGTGACGGCGGCCCATTCGGCGGTGGTGTTGCCGGGACGGGTGCCGTTGTCGCGGCGGGTCCAGCCTTCGGGCAGACCGCTGTCGCCGAACGCCTCGAAGCCGGGGTTGGGGAGGAGATTCTGGCCCTCACGGAAGAGGGATGCGCCGTGGATTTTGCCGAGGAGGCGGGAGATCTCGCGGAGCCACTCGTCTTCCTGGTTGGCCGGGTTGCGCACGAGGGCGGTGACGACCGTCTTGATCTGCGGGGTGGTGGGGAATTCGCCGATTTTCACGAGGGCGGCGAGGCGGGTGAGGAGGTCGGCGTCGCTGACGACGGCGGAAGAGAAGAAGAGCGCGACGGCGGCGGCATCTTTGCCGAGGGCGCGGACGGCGTTGCGGCGGACAGCGGCGTCGGGGTGGGCGAGGGCGGCGCGATGGGTGGCGTCGTCGAGTTGGCCGAGCCCGTGCAGCGTCCAGAGCGCATGGAGGGCGAGGACGGGCGCGGGGGCGGCGACGGCGGCTTTGAGGGCGGAGGCGGCGTCGGCGCGACGGCCTTCGACGAGGAGGCGTTGGGCGGTGACGCGCCAGAATTGGTTGCCGCTGCCGAGGGCGGCGACGAGTTGGGCGGAGGAGGCGCCTTTGAGGGACTTGACGGCGGCGGGTTTAGCCTGGTCCCAGACGACGCGGTAGATGCGGCCGCGGGTGTGGTCGCGGAGCGTGTTTTCATGCGCGCCGCCGACGCCGGTTTTGGCGGCGTAACCGCCGCGCTCGAGGCTCGGGGTGGGGTTGTGCTGGATGATGAAGTTTTGCCAATCGGCGAACCAGACGGCGCCGTCGGGGCCGACCTCGGCGAAGACCGGCGACATCCATTCGTCGCTGCTGGCGACGAGATTGAAGGCGTCGTCGGCGGCGTAGCCGGCGCCGTCGCGGCGGACGTCGAAGAGGGCGACGTTCTTCATCGTGGGCTCGCAGATCATGGCCTTGCCCTGGAGGCGGGCGGGGAGGTTGTCGGAGTGGATGAAGGCGGAGCCGGCGGCGGCGGTGTAGCCGCCGAAGACGTCGACCTGCCGGTAGTACGGCGTGATGGTGTGGGTTTTGTCCTCGGTGTTGATGCGCTTGGCGGTCTGGGCGCGGGTGCCTTTCGGGACGATGGTGGCGGGGATGCCGCCGAAGAAGATCGGGGCGTTGTTGGCGGTGCCGCCGAACTGGTCGCCCCATTGGTTGATGCTATGGCCCCAGGTGTTGTTGGTGAATTGGTGGAGGAACTCGAGGGCGGAGCCGTCGGCTTTGAAGCGGTAGGTGCCTTGGGCGAATTGTTTTTCCGTCCCGCCGACGGTGCCGCGGAAGCCGGAGTAGCCGACGGCGCCGTAGAGCCAATTGTCGTAGCCGTAGTGGAGATTGCTGGCCTGGGCGTGGGTGTCGTTGATGCCCCAGCCGGTCATGATTTCGCGGCGTTCGTCGGCTTTGTCGTCGCCGTCGTTGTCTTTGAGAAAGAGGAAACGCGGGGATTGGGCGACGACGATGCCGCCGGCGGTGAAGACGAAGCCGGTCGGGATGTTGAGCTTGTCGGCGAAGACGGTGAACTTGTCGGCCCGGCCGTCGCCGTCGGTGTCCTCGCAGATCTTGATGCTGTCGTTGCCGAGGCCGGCGGGTTTGACGTCGTGCGGGTAGTCGCGGGTTTCGGCGACCCAGAGGCGGCCGGGTTCGTCCCAGGCGAGGAAGTTGGGGTTGGCGATGTCGGGTTCGGCGGCGAAGAGTTCGAGGCGGAGATCGGGGGCGACCTGGGTGCGTTCCTGGCTGCCCTTGAGGCCGAGGGGAAACTGGTAGGTGACGGGTTGGGCGCGTTTTTCGTAGTTCGCGACGGTGGGGCGGGCCTCGCGTTGCTCGGGTTCGCGTTGGGCGAGGAATTTTTCCCAGGCGGCGGTGCGGGTCGGGCCGGCGGCGGCGAGGAGTTTGGGTTTGGCGGCGGCGGCGAAATCGGCGGCGGCCGGATCGCCGAGGGCGGCGGCGGCGAGGCGCTTGGCGGCGGGGACGCCGGAGAGGGCCGGGAATTTTCCGGCCGGGGCGTCGAGGACGACGAGGTCGAATTTGGCGACGAATTCGGGCGTGGCGGCGGCGGGATCGGAGAGGTAGTCGAACCAGATCGCATCGCGGCCGAGGTCGCGCATGAGCACGTGGCAGGCGGAGCGGGGCGCTTTGTCGGGGGTGCCGAGGTAGAGGACGCGGAGCGGGGCGGCGGCGGCGGGCAGCGCGAGCGCCAGGCAGACGGCGATGAGCAGGGAGGTTTTCATGAAGGGGTGCGAAACAGGGGCCGGCGAGGGGATGCCGGCGGGGCGAAGGGGAACCGGCGGAGAAGCCGGCGGGCGTTATCCTAGTCGGGAAGCGGGCCGGCAACCATGAGAGTTGACGCAATTTTCCGGAGATTTTTCACCGCTCATTTGCCGGGGTCTACGGGGAGACGGCGAGTTTGCGCCCGGCCGGGATTGTGTTTTTGTGCCGGCTGAAATCCGCCCCATGCCCGCCGCCGCTGCCCGTTTTCCCCGCCGTGCGCGGCGCAATGTCGCGCTGCTGATCGAGACCTCGAACGCGTACGCGCGCGGGTTGCTGCAAGGGGTGGTGCATTATATCCGGGAGCACGAGCCGTGGTCCTTCCACCTGATGGAGCAAGGGCGGGGCGACGATCCGCCGGGCTGGCTGGCGCAGTGGCGCGGCGACGGGATCATTGCGCGGATCGAGACGCCGCGGATCGCGCGGGCGGTGGTGCGGGCGGACCGGCCGACGGTGGACCTGAGTGCGGCGCGGCTGGTGCCGGCGTTGCCGTGGGTGGAGACGGACGACGAGCAGATCGCGCGGTTGGCGGCGGAGCATCTGCTCGAGCGCGGCTTCCGGCATTTCGCGTTTTGCGGCGATGCGCGTTTCAAATGGAGCGCGTGGCGGGAGGCGCATTTCCGGCGGCGGCTGGAGGCGGCGGGGCAGCAGGTGCAGGTTTTCCGGCCGACGCGCGGGGCGGGCGATCTGGCGGGGCAGGCGCGGGAATTGAAACATTGGCTCGGCAAACTGCCGAAGCCGGTGGGCGTGATGGCGTGCTACGACATCCGGGGGCAGCAGGTGCTCGATGTTTGCCGCGGGGCCGGGCTGGCAGTGCCGGAAGAGGTGGCGGTCATCGGCGTCGACAACGACACCTTGCTGTGCGAGCTGGCGTCGCCGCCGTTGTCGAGCGTGGTGCCGAACGCGCACCGGACGGGATACGAGGCGGCGGCGTTGCTGGACCGGATGATGCGGGGCGAAAACGTCGGGGCGCGTTCGCAGTTGATCCCGCCGCTGGGCATTGCGGCGCGGCAGTCGACGGACGTGCTGGCGGTGGACGACCGGGACGTGGCACGGGCGGTGCGGTTTATCCGGGAGCATGCCTGCGACGGCATCAACGTGGGCGACGTGCTGAAGGCGGTGCCGTTGTCGCGGCGGGTGCTGGAGCAGAGGTTCCAGCGGTTGCTGGGGCATACGCCGCGGGTGGAGATTTTGCACGCGCGGCTGGCGCGGGTGAAGCAGCTGCTGGGCGAGACGGATCTGCCGCTCTACCAGATCGCGGAGCGGACGGGGTTCGAGCACGTCGAGTATCTGAGCGTGGTGTTCAAGCGGGAGACGGGAGCGACGCCGCGGGCGTTCCGGGAGCGGGCGGCGGTGAAAAAGTAGGCGCCGGCGAAAACGATGCGTGGCGGCTTTACGTCCGTGAACTTCGCCGTATGGTGGCGGCCCATGAAACGGACGCACGGGTTCGCCATGGCGGGATTGCTGGCCGCGGGACTTTTTTCGGCCGGCTGCGGGTCGTCGCAGATGAGCCGCATCGATCGCAACCGCGACATCTACGAAACGTGGCCGATCGAGACGCGGCAAGCGGTGCTCGATGGGCGCGTCGAAGCGGGCATGACACCGGACATGGTGCGGGTCACGTGGGGCGAGCCGAGCGAGATTGTCGCGCAATCGCGGACCGGCGACGAGATCTGGGTCTACAAGATCGGCGGCAGCGACGGCAGTGTCTATTATCCGGGCGGGACGATGGGTTCGGCCGGGACGATGGGCACGATCGGCGGCGGCTCCGGCATCGGCATCAGCACCGGGCGCGGCGGCACGTCGATCGGGACGACGGGCGGCATCGGGATCGGGGTGGGCAGCGGCGGTATCGGCGGCAGCCCTACGATCGGCGGGATGGGCGGGCTGGGCGGCGGCGCGGGCATCGGCGGGCCGATCGTGACGCCTCCGACTCCGCCGGACATCCGCGAAGTGGTTTTCCGGAACGGCGTCGTCTACAAGGCGGACAAGCCGACGAAGTGAAGCGGCCGAGCCGGGCGCGTCACTGGCCCAGTTGCTTGTAGTCGAGGACGGTGTGGCTGATGAAGCCGGCGGCGAGGGCGGCGCGGTCGGTCAGCGGTTCCGCGGGCGAGAGATCGTCGCCAAGGCGGAAGATGAGGCGGTGGGTGCCGTCGTCGGCGGCGGGGCTGAAGAGACCGGGCACGACGACGCGGGCGGGCACGGTGCGGCGGACTTCGCTTGCCGGCGTGCAGGGGAGCGGGAAGTTGACGTTGTGCACGACG
>JACCDS011079240.1_pt1 | contig 21525 bp, 20 predicted proteins | sample 7446441 | NCBI WGS metagenome assembly JACCDS01 (sample SAMN15323445, study PRJNA562643) | freshwater metagenome | isolation source: river surface water | place: USA:Blue River Watershed | collected 2017-08-17 | reverse complement strand
CGGCAACCTTGCCCGAGAAGGCGACTGCTCTGGCGACTATGTCATCGCTTGGCGGCTCTTCGGCTGGACTCGGCTTGATCAGCGTGTGGACCAGTTCGGGCAGCTTGAAGCGGCGCAGCATCTTGACCTCAAGTTCTTCCCACTCGAAGCCGAATTCCATCCAGCGCGTCAGTGTGATCTTGCGCTTGGGGTTCTCACGCACCACTGCCTCGAACTGGATCATCTTGTCGGGCGCATGGATCCAGGCAAGCAGGTCGGTGATTTCATATAGCAAGGCGGCGATCACGCACGCACTCTCGTTACGGTCGCTGCGCATGCGTGCCCACTGCCGCACAAACATACCGGCCCGCCTCGCCCGTGCGGCGGCACGCAGCGTGCCGAGCAATGCCTCGGGTCGCTTGGCAAGCATTGCATCCACGGTGGGGAAGGTCATGGCCTTCTTAACGAAGTTGACGCAGCCCAGCATCAACAATGCTTCCTCGATGTTCTCGATCTGCGTGGGGCGACTGCTCTGGAAACGCCCGATGACCATCATCAGGTTGAGCGACAGCATCGGGTCACTCTCAACCACGTCGGCGACCTTGCGAACCGGAACGTCGTAGATTGCGTCACGGAACTGCGACAGGTCATCAAGCGAGCGCTTCAGAACGGGCGGCGACCCGCGCGCGAGGATATTGACCCAGGCGTCGGGGACCTTGGGCCAGGTTGTTACGGACTCGTCAGAGGCTTCTGCCATCTGCCATCGATCCTGTGTTGGGTTGGGCGCCGACATCGCCGAAAGCGCACCCGCATGGCTCAACGGGGCGCTGATTCGACCAATTTACTACCATCCAGAAAAAGGTGCTTGACAAAGCGCAAGCGCTTTTGCCCTTTTTTAGAAAACCAATTTTCATAACTTTTGGCGCGGGGTGGCTTTTGACCACTCAGGGCTCCGGCTCGAGCATGGCCGGCGGAACCTCGATGCCCAAACGCGCTGCGACAGCAGAGACGGGGATCTTCAGCAAGTCGCTGATACCACGCAGGTCATCGGGGATGGCAGGGTCGTCCCAGCCGCGCTGCGAGTGCCTGGCCAGTGCCGCAGCCAAGCGCACGGTACGATGACTCGGCTGGGTGCCGGGCTGATCGTCATCCATCAGCTCGATCAGATACTCGGGCGCTTGCCATTGCCGGTTCAAGGCGAGCTTGAGCGCATTGAAAGTGAAACCGAATAGCTCGGTCTGGATGTCAGCGGTACGGCGGCGCGGGAAAGCCTTGCAGGTCTCGTCCATCCTCAGCATGGTCTCCGGCGCGTAGATCCATGCCAGCAACTCAGCGATATCGTGGAGCAGGGCAGCAGTCGCGATCTCGAACACGTGCAGGTCGTTGCGGAATACCGCCCAGTCGGTCGCGAAACGCGCGGCATGGCGCGACCGCCCCGCCACACGCAGCGCACCCACCAGCGCCTCACGCTTGTCGCCAAGCGTCTGCTCGACCGTCACCACCCCCGCGAAAGTCTCGAGAAAGCGCACCACGCCGATCATCAGGAGAGCCTGCTCGGTGGTCTCGATATCGTGTGTCGCCGAACCACCGCGCCGCACCTTGGCAACGTGCACCAGCAGGCGGCAGGTCATCAGCGGGTCATTCTGTACGGCAGCAGCAGCCTGCCGCACGCTGACGTGCTCGAGGTCGCCGCGCATGATGTCCAACTCTTGCGCGGTACGCCGCAGCACCGGAATCTCGGCGCGGCCCAGGCGGTCGACCCAGGCGTCTAGCGAATTCGAACTGGCGATGTCCAAGGGCTATCTCCCTGCGCGGGCCGGCGCGCCGCTTCCGCAACTCTAACGCTGCGCGGCCGGACCGAAGTGCCTCGTCAGAGGAACTTGAACAGGCTCAGGTCCTGGATACGCGCATACGAACCCCGGGCAGCCTCGAGGACGGTCTGCTGCTGCGTGAACCGGGTGATCGCCTCGGAGATATCGACATCCTCGATCTCCGACTTGAGCTTGAGCAGCGACAGCTTGGAATTCTCGGTGGCGTTCTCGGTGGAGTCGATCTCGACCAGTCGGGCGCCGATGTCGGCGCGCGCGGTGAAGGCCTGATCCGAAAAGGTCTGGATGCGGCCGAGGATGTCGCCGATCGCGTCCGCAATCGACTCACCGGCTGCCAGCCCGCCATTGCCGACGTCCACCAGCTTCTGCATGGTGGCAAATACGGAATCGGTGGCATTGCCGGTGGCAGGGTCATACCCGGAGAAGAAGATGCGTTCGCCAGTAATGGTCGTGGGGAAATCGTTCCGGGCCTCGGTGATCGATGTCAGGCGGACCTCCGTATCACCCTCATAGGTCCAATCACGGCTACTTACGCCGTTGCGTGTCACGCTGGTGAATGCCACCGGCGCGGTCTCGGTCTTGAAGCCGGCGAACATCCGGGCACCGTCCGGGTCCACCGAGTTGGCCAGCCCCTGCATCGACAGAAGAATGGCCTCGGCCTCCTTGGCGATACCCTGACGCGCACTGGCGTTGAGGGCTCCGTTGCCCATCTGCACCGTCAACTCACGCGCACGGACAATGGCATTGCCGAAGTTGCCCAGCACCGTATCCGTCACCTCCAGACGCGACCGGACAGTCGTGATGGTCCGCAGAAACTGGTCGTACTCGCCGATGGTCTGGTTGGCCCGCAGCACCTGTACCGCGCCGGATGGGTTGTCGGCGGCGTTCTGCAGCTTCTTCTGCGTGATGAGTTCACTCTGCGCGCGCAGCATCCGCGTGCCGGCCAGTTGCATGCCATAGAGGTTGGTGTCAAAGAACTGGTTGGTCGAGATTCGGCTCATGGCGGGTTGTGCTTTTAGTGATTACCCTCAGATCTCGAGGATGGATTGCAATAGGCTGCCGGCGATAGCGATGAGCTTGGCCGACGCCTGATAGGCCTGCTGAAAACGCAGCAGGCTGGCGGCTTCTTCGTCAAGGTTCACGCCAGACAAAGACTGCTGCTGGTCGGTCAGCTGACGCACCAGGGCGGTCTGCGCGTTGCCGCGCAGTTTCGCTGACTCGGCCTGGACGCCCACGGTGCCGGCGATCTCGGAGAACGCCTCGGTAAAGGTCGAAGCATCGGTGGGGTCGGTCGAACCGATGCGGCCTGCGCGTTGCAGATCGGCCAGCGCCTGAGCGTTGCGTCCGTCGCCCGGGCGCACGACACCCCCGACCAGATCCTGCGCCGCCGCGATGTCGCGCGGGTCGCTGATGCCAAGTTTCATCAGCCCGGCAAAGCCGGCGGTCGGACGCACCTCGAAGGCATCTGCAGGCTGCAGGCGGGTCACGTCGTCGATGAGCAAACGGATACCCTCGAACTCCAGCTGTGCGCCGTTGCCCGGACCCGCTGTGAATGCCGCTGCGTCCAAGTCAAGTTGGCGACCGGCAGCCAGGGTGGTCACGGTGAAATCGCCGGCATTGACAGTGCCATCGCCATTGTCGCGGTAGACGATCGAGTACGAATCACCGGTCACCTGGCGGACATTGTTCAGACGCGTAGCGACGGGGTCTGCCGGATTGACGGGGATGGTGTAGCGGATCTGCGCCGTACCGTCGTTCTGTGTAGAAGGCTGCACCCTGCGCCCGGCCGTCTCCGAATAAACGGTCGAATTGCTGAACAGGCCCGACTGGTCGAGGATCGTCTCGGCCGTATTGTTGGCCTGATTCTCGTCAAACAGAAAGATATCGCCGCCCGCATCGCCCTGCAGGTCGAAACCGGACTTGTGCAGCTCGTTCACTTCGGCGGCGACCGACAGCGCGAGGCGGCCCATCTGCGCCTCGGTGTACTCCAGCGTCTCGCGTCGCATCTCGAACAGGCCACCCAAGGTCCCGCGGGTCACCTTGCTCTCGTTGATGCGGGTGGTGACGCCGCCGATCTCCAAATAGAGGGTGAGGTCGGAGGGCGCGGTCTCAGAGGGTTGCGCCGACACCTTGGCGGCTCGACCACCCTCCACAAGGGTTCGTCCGTCGGCGATCTGGACCGATGCGGTGCCGTCGGAACGGATCAGCGTGCTGCTGTTGATAAGAGTACCGATTCGACTGATCAGGCGGTCGCGGCTGTCCAGAAGATCAGGCGAGGCACCAGTGGTCGATGTCTGCCCCTGCTCCACGATCAACACATTGATGCGCGCCAGATTGGTCGCCGCATCGTCCAGTTGCGTAATGGCCGAAGACAGCCCGTTGTCCAGACTGTCGCGGATGATGTCAAGGCGGCGCTGCAGGGTGCCAAACGCCCCGGCAACAGCCGATCCGGTCGACAGGATCAGCTGCCGCTGCGGCTGTGAGGTCGGGGCGCCCGCAAGTTGCGTGAAGCCGCCAAAGAAAGCCTGCATCGATGAGGTCAAAGCCTCGCCGCCATCCTGCAGCAGGCTGGCGATCTGGTTCACCTGTTGCTGCAGGATGTCGAGATAGGCCTCTTCCGACTTGGCCTCTTGCACCTGCGCTTCGATGAATCGGTCGACCACGCGCTCAACGGTCTGCACGTCGACACCGCGACCAACAAAGAAGCCACCGCGCGGCAGGGAATCTTGCGTCGCCAGCACCACACGCTGCCGGTGGTAACCGTCGACGGTGGCGTTTGCCAGGTTATGGCCGGCAGTCTCCAACTGCACCTGATTTGAAAACAGCCCGCTGAGACCCGAGTTTATGATGCCTGCCGTCATTCGATTCCCCTATCACCCTATTAACGGCCGGCCCGGGCGCCGTCTTGAGCGCCTGTGGCGGCTATGCCGCCGTTACCGAACTCGATCTGCTTCAGCAGGGCGTCTGCCAGGCCGACGCCCCCGCTCTTGGCCAGATGCAGCCCCATCCGCTGGTCGACCATCTCGTTCCAGTTCTGCGCCTCGGGGGTGTCGAACATGCCGCCAGGCATCATCGGCTTGCGCATCTGCTTGATCATTTGCGTCAGCAGGATCGCCTCGAACTGCTGCGCGACGCTGCGCATCGCCGCCGGGTCGCCGTTCGCGGCGTCTCGCTGCAGCGTCCGGATCTGCCGGGGGTCCAGCAGATCAAGGTTGGGCGCGGGCGCGCGAACCAGCGAATCGGCCATCAGATGATCTCCAGCTCCGCGCGCAGCGCGCCGGCAGACTTCATGGCCTGCAGGATGCCCAGCAGGTCCTGCGGCGTTGCGCCTACGGCGTTCAGCGCACGCACAACATCGTTGAGCGACGGCGCGGCCGGCATGCTGATGACCTTGCCCTGATCACTCTTGATCTCGACCCGGGCCTGCTCGGTGGCGACGGTCTGCCCGCCGGAGAACGCGCCCGGCTGGCTCACCAGTGGCTGTGTCTGCACCGATACGGTGAGGTTGCCATGCGACACCGCACACGGGGCGAGGGTAACCAGTTGGTTCATCACCACACTGCCGGTGCGGGCATTCATCACCACCTTGGGTGCGGCCTCGCCACCCGTGATGGGCAGATTCTCCAGTTGCGACATGAAGGTGATGCGCTGTGTAGGGTCGGCAGGCGCCGAGACCCGTACCTGACGGCCATCGACTGCGGTGGCGACACCCTCGCCGAAGGTCCGGTTGATGGTCTGGATCACCCGTGCGACGGTGGTGAAGTCGGACGCCTGCGACTCCAGGTTGATGAAGTCGCCCTGCCCGACCGGCGTGGGAACCGCACGCTCGACCGTTGCGCCAGCGGGGATGCGGCCGGCCGAGAGGTGGTTCACGGTGGTGCTGGTACCGCCCGACGATGCGCCCGCACCTGGCACCAGCAGGCTGCCTTGCGCCACTGCATAGGTCTGCGCGTCAGCGCCCTTCAGTTGCGTCATCAGCAGGGTGCCACCACGCAGGCTTCGTGCGTTGCCCATCGAGGACACCGTCACGTCGATCTGCTGGCCGGGCTTAGAGAACGCCGGCAGGGTCGCGGTGACGACCACTGCGGCCACGTTCTTGAGCTGCGGGTTGGTGCCAGGTGGCACCTGGACACCGAGGCTCGACAGCATGCTGTTGATGGTCTGGATGGTGAACGGCGTCTGCGTCGTCTGGTCGCCCGTGCCGTCAAGACCGACGACGATGCCGTAGCCGACCAGCTGGTTGTTGCGTACCCCCTGCACCGACATCAGGTCCTTGATGCGCTCCGCAGCAAGGGCATCTGCCGCCAGGAAAAGGGCGAGGAGGGTCGGAAGGATGCGGTTGAGGATCATGATGGGCCTTAGAAGATCGTTGCCGCCTTAAGGAAGAAGCGCATCAAGCCGCCGATGATGGCGTTGTCGCCAAGCGCCCCGTCCTCGCGATACTCGAGCCGCGCGTTGGCGACCGCGGTGGACTGGATGGTGTTGTCCGGACGCACGTTGACCGGGTTGACGATCCCCGAGAAGCGCAGGTGCTGGACGCCATAGTTGATCTGGATCTGCTTGTCGCCCGACACCAGCAGGTTGCCGTTGGGCAGCACCTCGGCAACGGTGGTGGCGATGGTGCCGGTGAAGGCACCCCGCTGCGACGAGGAGCCGCTGTTGTTGGCGGCATTGTTCTCTTCAGCGTTGAAACTGAGGCCCTGCAGGGTCTTGAGCGGCAAGCCGGAGATGGCGCCAACCGACTCGCTGATGGATTCCTTGCGCGCCAAAGTCGTGGCCGCCTGCTTGCTGCTGGTCACCGTCTCCTGCAGCACGACGGTGATGACATCGCCGACGAAGCGCGCGCGGCGGTCGTCGAACAGGCCGCGGCCCGGCGCGTCGGCGCGGTAGATGGCGCCGGTCGCTTGCGGCGGCGGCGACAACGGTGCCGCACGACTCATGGCCGGGGCCAGTTGCTTCACCTCGCTGCGGTTGGCGCACCCCGCCAGGCCGACCACCAGGCCCAAGCAGAGAACAGCGATGCGCAGAGAGGCGTTCATTACAGCTGCCCCAGACGTTGCAGGACCTGGTCGGAGGTGGAGATCGAACGCGAGGCGATCTCGAATGCGCGCTGGGCGGTGATCAGGTTCACCAGTTCCTCGGCCACGTTGACGTTAGAGTTCTCGAGGTTCTTGTGCGCGATCTCACCCACACCGTTGATGCCCGGCTGTCCGACGATCGGCTGGCCGCTCGCGGTGGTCTCAACGAAAAGGTTGCCGCCGATGGCGCGCAGGCCGGCCGGGTTGATGAAGGTGGCGATCTGGATCGGTGCCAACTGCTGCGTGGCGCCCTGCCCGTCCAGCGCGGTACCGGTGCCGTCGCGGGCGTAGACGATGGTCTCCGGTGTAACACCCTGAATGGTGATAGCAGGTTGCACCGGGAAGCCATCCGAGTTCACCACCGTACCCTCGTTGTTCAGCTTGAAGGTGCCGTCGCGGGTGTAGGCGATGGTGCCGTTCGGCAGCAGGACCTGAAAGAAACCCGAACCGCTGATGGCGAAGTCGAAGGTATTGCCGGTCACCACGGACGTGCCCTGGGTGAAGTTGCGCGATGTGCCGGTGACCTGCGAGCCATTGCCCAGTTGCAGGCCGGTGGGCAGGAAGGTCGTCTGCGAGCTGGCGGCGCCGGGGGCGCGAACGGTGTCGTAGATGAGGTCCTGAAAAACCGCGCGCGTGCGCTTGAAGCCGCTTGTGTTCAGGTTGGCGAGGTTGTTGCTGACCACGTCGAGCATGGTCTGCTGTGCTTCCAGCCCGGTCTTGGCAACGGCGAGTGAGCGGATCATCGGGATCTTCCTGTGGAGTAAGTGGCGTCAGGCGATGTTGAGAAGGCGGGCTGTCGACTCGGCGCCAGTGTTCAGGCGCTGGATCAACTGCATGTTGAGATCGAATGCACGGGCGTTGCGGATGGTCGCCATCATCCCGTCGACCGGGCTGACGTTGCTGCTTTCGAGCGCGTACTGGCGCACCTCGACGCCCGCAGCGGCAGGCTGCGCCTGGCGGTCGAAGGTACGGAACAAGCCATCTGCGCCGCGGCTCAGGGTGCGTGGTTCCGGATTGACCAGCTTGATCCGCCCCACCACCGCGATCTCGTTGAAAGGCGCGGTCTGCGGCAGCGCCGAGACTGTGCCATCCACCCCGATCTCGATCTTGCGATCGCCGGGCATCACCAGCGGCCCGTTCTCGCCGAGCACGATGCGGCCTTGGCGATCGACCAGCGTGCCATCGGCGCGCAGGCTGAAATCGCCGGCACGGGTGTAGGCCTCGCGCCCGTCGACGTCCTGCACCGCGAAGAACCCTGGGCCACCCAGGGCGAGATCGAAGGTGCCGCCGGTGGTATTCACCGAGCCCTGACGAAAGTCGATCGCAGCGGTCGAGTCCACCGAGTAGATCCGGGTCGGCAACGCCGCACCGCCCTCGGTCGGCACCGTCCGGAAGGCGTGCAGTGCCGCCTTGAAGCCGGTGGTGCCGGTGTTTGCGAGGTTGTTGGCGTTGGCCGCCTCCTGCAGCGTGGTATTGCGCGCTGCAGTCATCGCCACCCAGAGTGCGCGGTCCATGTTCTACGCGGCCCTTATGCTTAGACCACCGTGAGGATGGCCTGGGCCGCCTCGCTCTGGACCTGGATGGTCTTGGCGTTGGCCTGGTACAGGCGCTGGGAGATGATCAGCTTGACCAGTTCCTGCGTCAGGTCGACGTTGGACTCCTCCAGCGTGCCCGGCTTGACCGTGCCCAGACGGCCATTCTCGGTCACGAAACCGGGCGGCAGACGCCGCGCCTGGCCACTGCCCGGGGTCGGGATGAACAGGTTGCCACCCACCGAGCGCAGTTCATCCGGGGCGCGGAAATTGGCCAGCGCCAGCTGTCCCTTCACCGCGGTGATGCCGTTGTCATAGCGCACCACCAGTTGGCCCTCGTCATCCAGCGAGAAGCCCGACAACGCGCCACTGGAGTTGCCATCCTGCTGCAAAAATTGCGGTGCAAAGTTGTCGACGTACTGGGTGGTCAGGAACTCGGAGTCGCCAAGCGTCAGCTTGAAGGTGAAGGGGTTGCTCGCCGCCGAAGCACTGCCTGTTGCCGGGTCGCTGGCGAAGGTCGGCAGCGTGAACTTGAGGTCGATCTCAGGCAGCGACTGTGAGTTCTCCTGCTTTACCAGGTAGACCGTGCCCCGTGTTGGCGTCGCGCCACTTGTGAGGGGGTCGGGCAGAGTGTCGGTGTCGGTAGTGCCGTCGGGATTTGCTGCTGAAGTCGCATAGGCACCAGCAACCTCCGAATTGATCGACCATCCGCTCATCGCCCCGGTGCCGTCGAACTCCAACAGAAGCTTGGGCTCTGAGGCCGCTGATTCGGTGTCCAGGTAACCCTCGATCCCATCGTCCAGACGGGTGTAGACCTCCCAGCGCGAACCACCATTGCTCGCCGATGTGAACACCTGACCGGTCTCGATGCGCTTGAAATAGAGCGTCAGCGTGTGCGAACCGCCCACGGCGTCGAACACCGTAAGGGTGTTCGTGTTGTTGTAGGTGTTCGGGTCGGTATGGTCGAAAGCCGTGGTCGCAGGGATCAACTCGGAGTCCGCGTCCAGGTTGAAGCGGACATCCACCTGTGTGGTCTTTGCAGACGGCAGGTTCTCGACGTCGATGCGGAGTTCAGCCAGTGCCTGGCCTGCGTCGGCGGTGATGTTGCCGTCCTCATCGGCCTCGAAGCCGAGAACGCGCTGACCGCCTGAACTGACCAGGTAACCCTCGTTGTCGACACTAAACTGTCCGGCTCGGGTGTAGACGTCCTCGCGCACACGGGTGTCACGCACCACGAAGAAGCCATCCCCGCTGATGCCCACGTCGAGGTTGTTGCCGGTGTTGGTCAGGCCGCCCTGGGCAAAGATCCGGCCCACCGATTCAACGCCCACGCCCAGACCAACCGGGTTGTTCGAGGACGAGGAGATCGAGTTTGCGTAGACGTCGGCAAACGAGACGCGCGACCGCTTGTAGCCGGTGGTGTTGGCGTTGGAAATGTTGTTGCCGGCCACGTCGAGGGCTTGTGCTGCGGCGTCAAGTCCGCTGAGTGCCTGGGAAAAAGTAAATGACATGCTGGTTCTCCTCTCGGGATTCGTGCAGGTGTTGTCAGAAGATGCGTTTGATGGCGTTGACCGGAACTTCCTGGCCGTTGTCGAGCAGCAGGGTCGGCCCGGTGGCGGCAAGACTCACGCTGAGCACCTTGGCTGCAGTGAAAGTCTCGACACCGATGTCGAAGGTCCCCGCCTTGGCGGTCACCTTGTAGGAGTAATTGCCGTCCGGCATCTGCGCGCCGTCGTCGTTCTTGCCATCCCACTGGAACGGCAACAGGCCGCCTGGCTGCGCGCCGAGGTTGATGGTGCGGACCGGCAGACCGCCAGCCCCGACCACCTCGACCACAACCTCGTTGGCGTTGCCATCAAGCAGCATCGAGCCGTTGGCAGTGCCGCTCGACAATCGCAGATCGGCACCGCTCAGGGTCACGCCGCGGCCGATCAGCTGCGCCGCCTGCGAGCCTTGCGTCGCCAGCAACTGACCCATGGTGTCGTTAAGCGTGGAGATGCCCTGCACCGTCGAGATCTGCGCCATCTGCTGGGTGATCTGTGCGTTGTCCATCGGGCTCAGCGGGTCTTGGTTCTGCAGCTGGGCGATCAGCAGGGTCAGGAATCGGTCCTGGATCTCCTTCGGGCTGTCCAGCTTCATCTGCGCGCTCCCGGTCCGCTGCGTGGCGGCCTGGGCAGCGGCAATGTTCCTCTGCGCGGTAGTTGTGGTGTCTGTGACGGCCATGGTCAGCGTCCGATCTCGAGAGTGCGTTGGATGAGGATGCGCGAGGTGTTCATCACCTCGACGTTGAACTGGTAGGCGCGCGAGGCGGCGATCATGTTGGTCATCTCCTCCACCGGGTCGACGTTGGGGTACGCGACCATGCCGTTGGCGTCGGCCTGGGGGTGACCCGGCTGGTAGACCTGACGTAGCGGCGCTTGGCTCTCCACCACGCTGGCCACGCGCACGCCAGCGGCGCCCTCGGGCTGCGGCAGACCGACAGCATTGCTGGTCACCCGGCCCGCCGGGCGCAGGTCGCGCAGCGGCTGCACCTGAAACACCACCTGGCGCGCGCGGTAGGGCTTGCCGTCGGCCGAGGCGCTGCTCTCGGCATTGGCGAGGTTGCTGGCGATGGTGCTCAGGCGCTGGCTTTGCGCCGTCATGGCCGAGCCGGCGATATCGAACAGGGAGAACATGCCCATCTAGGTTCCCCTTATTGCTGCTGGCCGCTGATGGCGAGGCGCATGGAGCGGATGGTGTCGCCAAGGAACTGCGCGCTGGCCTGGTAGGCCAGGGCGTTCTCGGTGAACAGCGCTGTTTCGCGGTCGATCTCGACGGTGTTGCCGTCGATGGAGTCCTGGGCCGGGATGCGGTACTTGAGGGCCACGTTTGCGTACTCGTTGGCACGACCGGTCAGGTGGCCGGGGCGGGTGGTCGCCAGCCCGATGCGCGAGCCCGCAGCGCGGTTGAGCGCCGAGGCAAAATCGAAGTCGACGGCCTTGTAACCCGGCGTGTCGGCGTTGGCGATGTTGGCGGCCAGGAGCTGCTGGCGCTGCGCACGAAGCTTCAGGCCTGCCCCCAACAAGTCCAACTTCTGTCCGATCGCGTTCATCCCTGCACCTTGTCCTGTCTTATTGCTTGTTCTGTTTGCTTGTTCTGTTTGACGCTCATTCCAGCCATTCCAGCATCCGCAGGGCGCCGGGCAGAAGAACCAAAGCAAAGCACGTGCCAGGGTCCTGATGCCGCCCGCGAAAAAGTGCCCGGGCGATATGGATCAATTGGTTACATGCATCCGCCGTGTGGTCGGCAGCCCCTTTGCCGACCTTGCCGGCAAACTTTGCCTGCCGTTCTTTGCCGCCACCTGCCGGCAGATTGCTGCTATACCCACGACATGACGATGACCGCGCTCAAGCCCCCTGCGAAGGCCGCGCAACCGCTGCCGGGCCGCCGCGGTCGGGCGTGTCTTGCTCTGCTGATGGCGGGTCTCTTGCCAGCACCAACAGCCGTGGCGGCACCCCCTGCGCACGCCAACTGGCAGGACATGACGATCGTCACGGCCGTGGCGCGCGAACATGTGATGCGTTCGGTCAGCGACCCGGCAGCTCGCGTGGTGGTGACGGTCACGCCACCGGACGAGCGACTGCGGCTTCCGGCGTGTGCCGCGCCGCTGGCGGAAACGCCAGAAGGGCAGCGTCTGTGGGGGTTGACGCAGGTTCGCGTCCGCTGCCCGGTGGATGGCGGCTGGAGCCTGTCCGTCCGCACCCGAGTCCAGTTCATGGTGCCGGCCGTGGTGGCGCGACGTGCGCTGCAGGCTGGGCAGGTGGTGGAACAGGTCGATGTCCAGTTGGGCGAAGTCGACCTGACCGGCATCCAGCGGCCAGCGTTGCGCGAGGAGTCTCAGGCCATCGGGCGGATTGCGCGGGTCGGCCTTGCCGCCGGGCAGGCTATCGGGCCGGAACACCTCAAACTGCCCATAGTGGTTCGACGCGGCGCCACCCTCGAGGTGACGGCCACGATCGGGCAGGTCTCGGTGACCAGCGCAGGTACCGCGCTGCAAGACGGCACGGTCGGCGAGGTCATCCGCGTACGGGTGCCAGGCGGACGCACAGTGCAGGGCATCGTCACAGGCGAGGGGCGGGTCACGGTGCAGACGCAGTGATCAGCGCCAAGGCCGGACAGTTGCCAGCGCCGCTGTATGCCGACATAATATGCGGTTCTTCCTGAAGCCTTTACGGACTCACGTCATGCAAGCCGACATCCATCCCAGCTACAACGAAATCAACGTCACCTGCAGCTGCGGGAACAAGTTCACCACCCGTTCGACCATGAACAAGCCGCTGCAGATCGAAGTCTGCTCCAGCTGCCACCCCTTCTTCACCGGCAAGCAGAAGATCGTCGACACGGCGGGTCGCGTCGAGCGCTTCCGCCAGCGCTACGGCACCAAGGCCTGAGCGCCTGGGGTCGATGACGGCGCTGGCACCAGTCAGCGGCGTCGCAAGAGGGCAGCCGAGGGGCTGCCCTTTTTGTTTGCCCCCGTAGAATCCGCACATGCTCGGACACGCACCGCCCAGCCCCATCCCGGGACAGCGCCCCCACCCTCCGCTCTACTGGCTGCTGCTGTGGGTCTGCGCCTGGACGCTCATCGGGCTGGTCGGCCACACGCCATGGCGCGCTGATGAGGCGGTACAACTCGCGCTGTCGCTGGACGCGCTCGAGGCGGGAAACTGGCTGGCGCCACAACTCGGCCAGCTCGCCTGGCTCGAGACACCGCCGCTCGCGGTGTGGTGGTCCTCGTTGGCGATCGCCACGTCCGGCCAGTGGCTTGCCCCGCACGACGCCGCCCGGCTGCCTGGCCTTCTGGCGCTGCTTGTCAGCTTCTGGGCCCTGCTGCGGTGGTCGTTGCCCCGGCTGCAGCGGCGCGACCGCTGGGCCACCGGTCTGGCGCTGTTCAGCGCGATGGCGCTGGTCATACCGGCCCATGGCGCTGCGGCAGAGCTCTGGACACTGGCGGGCTTCGCACTGGTCGCCGCCGGCCTGACCCGCCCCGACCGGCGCTGGCCCCGAACTGCGGTGCTGTTGGCCGCGGGCCTCGCACTCGCGTCGCTGGCTGGCGGCATGCAACTGTGGCTGGCCGGCACCCTGGCGATCGCGACAGTCAGCCTGGCCGCGCCACAGCGTAGCCAACACCGAGCCCACATCGCCGGCGTGCTGGCGGGCTCGCTGCCCCTGCTGCTGTGGGCCGCCGCGCTGCACGGCCACGGACTCCTCGGCCAATGGTTCAAGGCAGACCCGCTGCTCGCCGTCCTGGGCGGGCAAGCACCGCCCGGTGGCGGCTTTTTCATCGAGATCCGCGGGCTGCTGTGGTCTTGGCCGCTGTGGCCGCTCGCGCTGGCGACACTCTGGCACCGGCGCGCCAACCTGCGGGTGGACCCGCGCCTGCTCGGGCCACTGGCGATCCTGCTCTGCGCGCTGCTGGTCTGGTGGGTCACGCCGGGCGGACGCGACACCCGGGCGCTCGCCCTGCTGGGCCCGCTTGCACTGCTGGCCGGGCCGGGCCTGCTGCGGCTCGAGCGTGGCCAGGCGCAAGCCCTCCACGCTTTCGGCATCGTGCTGTTCGTCAGCCTGCTGGGCCTGCTCTGGCTGTTCTGGGCCGGCGCGCATCTGGGCGGCCCGGAACCCTTTGCCAGCCGCGTCGCGCGGCTGTTGCGCAACTACGACGGGCAGTGGGTGGCGTGGCAGGTGGTGGTGGGCGCCGTGGCCAGTGCTGGCGCGGCGATGCTGGTCGCCGGCCTGCGGCGTTCACCGTTGCGGCCACTGCTGGCGTGGTCCATCGGCGCCAGCGCGACCTGGCTGCTGGTGATCCTGATCGGCAGCCACTGGCTGGAGACGCGTTTCAGCTACCAGACCATGGCGCGGTCGATCGGCAGCCACTGGCCAGCCGCAGGTTGCGTCGGCGCGGGGCCAAGCCTGCGACCCGCAGTCGCCGCCTCGATCCGGACCTATACCGGGCGCGAGGCCCTGCGCGGAGCGGCTGGCATGCGTTGCGAGTGGGTGCTGACCACGGTCACGCGCACCGGCAGCGGGGTCCCGGTCGACGCCGAGGTGGCGTGGCGGGGGCGCCGCGGCGGCGACCGCCACGAGTCGCACGTTCTGTACCGCCGCCGCTGAGCGGCGCCGGCCGATTATGCAAAATCCGCTGTGCGGTCTAGAATCCGTCCTGCAGCACCATTCCATCTGAGGAGAGATTCAATGAAGGTTCTGTCGTTCGTCGGCGCCGTCGCTCTGGCCGCGTCGTTCAGCAGCGCGGCTCTGGCCAGCCCGGAACTCGCCACCAAGAGCGGATGCCTCGCCTGCCACGCCGTGGACAAGAAGGTGATCGGCCCCGCTTACAAGGACGTTGCCAAGAAATACGCAGGCGACGCAGGCGCCGAAGCCAAGCTCATCAAGACCGTGAAGAACGGCAGCAACCCTGCCGAACTGCACTGGAAGGAAGTGACCGGCGGCATGCCCATGCCGGCCAACGCACACGTTGCCGACGCCGACATCAAGGCCCTGGTCAAGTGGGTCCTGTCGCAGAAGTAAGCGGCAAACCTTGATGCTGTTCCGAAGAGCCAGCCAAGTGCTGGCTCTTTTGTTGTCTGCGCTGCTGTTCGTCATGGCGGGGCCCGTCGCGGCCGAACGGGTGGTCAAGATCGGCTCGGTGGCGCCGCTCACCGGGCCGCAGGCGCACCTGGGCCGCGACAACGACAACGGCGTGCGGCTTGCCATGGAGCAGGCTAACGCCCGCGGCATCGTCCTCAACGGCGAAAAGGTCCGCATCGAGGTGGTCAGCGAAGACGACCAGGCCGACCCCAAGACGGCGACCATCGTCGCGCAAAAGATGGTCGATGCCGGCGTGGTGGCGGTGGTGGGGCACCTCAACTCCGGCACCACCATCCCCGCCAGCAAGCGCTACCACGAGGCGGGCATCGCACAGATCTCGCCCTCGGCCACGGCCATCGCCTACACCGCGCAGGGCTACGACAATGCCTTCCGCGTCATGGCCAACGACAGCCAGCAGGGCGGTGCGCTCGGCCGCTTCGCCGTAGAGACGCTGCACGCGCAGCGCATCGCCATCGTCGATGACCGCAGCGCCTACGGCCAGGGCCTCGCCGACGAGTTCGAGAAGGCCGCCCGCGCAGCCGGCGGCAACATCGTCGGGCGCGAGTACACCACCGACCGCGCCACCGACTTCACCGCCATCCTCACCTCGCTAAAGGGCCGCGGGCCGGATGTCATCTTCTTTGGCGGCATGGATGCGCAGGGCGCGCCGATGGCGCGGCAGATGCGGGCGTTGGGGCTGCAGGCGGTGCTGATGAGCGGCGACGGGCTGCAGAGCACCGAATTCCTCAAGCTGGCCGGCCGCGCCGCCGAAGGCGTGGTGGCATCGACTCCGGGCCTGCCGCCAGCGAAGATGCCGGGCGGTGAGGCATTCCGGCGCGACTTCGTGGCCAAGTACGGGATCATCCAGAACTACGCGCCTTACGCCTTCGATGCCGCATCGACGCTGATCGCTGCGATGCAAAAAGCAGACTCGGCCGAACCGGCGAAGATCATCGCGGCGCTGCGCAGCCTGCAACGCGACGGCGTCACCGGCCCGCTGGCCTTCGACGACAAGGGCGATATCCGCGGCGGCGCGGTCACCCTGTACCGGGTCAGTGGCGGCAAATGGCAAGTGGTCGAGGCGGCGCCAGCATTGCCGGCTGCGGCACCGCCCCCGGGCCCCGGCGCGGTATTCCTGCAGCAGCTGGTCAACGGCCTGACGGTGGGGGCCATCTATGCGCTGGTCGCGCTCGGCTACACCATGGTCTACGGCATCCTCGGGCTGATCAACTTCGCCCACGGCGAGGTGGTGATGGTCGGCGCCATGATCGCCGTGTCGGTGGTCGCCGCGCTCGGCGGTGCGCTGCCGGGCGCTTGGGCGCTGGCGGCCGGCATTGGCGTCGCGGCGCTGGTGTGCATGGCGCTGGCGGCGATCATCGAGCGGCTCGCCTACCGCCCGCTGCGCAACGCGCCCAAGCTGGCGCCGCTGATCACCGCCATCGGCGTCTCCATCGTGCTGCAGAACGTCGCCATGCTGCTCTGGGGCCGGCAGTACCGCACCATGCCGGAGACCATCGACAACACCCCCATCCCGCTGCTCGGCGCGGCCGTGAGTCCACTGCAGCTGCTGATCCTCGCCGGTGCCGCGAGCGTGTTGGCAGCACTATGGTGGCTGGTGCATCGCACCCGTCTGGGACGCTCCATGCGTGCCACGGCGCAGAACCGCGACGCGGCGCAGCTGATGGGCGTCGACACCGACGGCGTGATCCGCGCCACCTTCGTCATCGGCGCCGCGCTGGGTGCGTTTGCGGGCGTCATGGTGAGCGCTTACTACGGCCTGGCGCACTACTACATGGGCTTCATGCTCGGGCTCAAGGCGTTCTCGGCGGCGGTGCTGGGTGGCATCGGCAACCTCGGCGGTGCGGTGCTGGGCGGGCTGCTGCTCGGTGTGATCGAGAGCTTCGGCGCCGGTTACATCGGCTGGCTGACAGGTGGTTTCCTCGGCAGCCACTACCAGGACGTGTTCGCCTTCGTCGTCCTCATCATCGTTCTGGTGCTGCGGCCCGCGGGTCTGCTGGGCGGCAAGGGGGCGGACCGTGCTTGACGCACTGAGCAGCCACCTGCAACCGCTGTCGCGTCTTGGGCAGAGGCGCCGCCAAGCGGAGGCGGTTCGATGAACGCCCGGCGACTACTGCTACTGCTGCTTGCTGCGGTGGCGCTTGCCGCCATCCCGTGGCTGGCAGACGGCCTGCTCGGCATCACCTGGGTGCGCATCCTCAGCTTCGCTGCGCTGTACGTGCTGCTGGCGCTCGGCCTCAACATCACGGTTGGCTATGCCGGCCTGCTCGACCTGGGCTACATCGCCTTCTTTGCTGTGGGCGCCTACACCTACGCGCTGCTGAGCAGCCCACAGTTCGGGCTGCACTGGCCGCTGTGGGCCACGCTGCCTTTGGCGGCGGGGGCAGCAGGGCTGTTCGGGCTGTTGCTGGGCACGCCGTTGCTGCGACTGCGTGGCGACTACCTGGCCATCGTCACGCTTGGCTTCGGCGAGATCACGCGCATCTTCATCAACAACCTCAACTCGCCGGTGAACATCACCAACGGGCCGCAGGGTGTGAACCAGATCGACCCGCTGCGCATCGGCGGCATCGACTTCTCGCAGGCGCTGCATATTGGCGGCCTGGAGGTGCCTGCGGCCTACATGCCCTGCCTGCTGTTCATCGCGCTGGCGGCTGCGGTGGCGTGGGCCAGCACGCGCCTGGAGGCGTCGCGCATTGGCCGCGCCTGGCAGGCCATCCGCGAGGATCCGCTCGCAGCCGCCGCCTGCGGCATCGATCTGCGCCGCTACAAGCTGCTGGCGTTTGCGCTGGGCGCCAGCGCAGGTGGGCTGGCTGGTGGTCTATTCGCCGGCTTCCAAGGCTTCATCAGCCCGGAAAGTTTCTCCCTTACCGAGTCGATCATGATCCTCTGCATGATCGTGCTCGGCGGCATGGGCCATGTGCCGGGCGTCATCGTCGGCGCACTCATCCTCGCCACCCTGCCCGAGGCGCTGCGCGCGCTGGGGCCTCTGCAGCAGGCACTTCTCGGGCACGTGTGGGTCGACCCAGCCGACCTGCGCATGCTGGTGTTCGGTCTCGCGCTGGTAGCGATGATGCTGATCCGCCCAACAGGGCTGTGGCCCAAAGGGGCCGGACGATGAGGACGCAGCGATGAGGCCCATCCTGTCCGCCAGCGGCGTGGGCAAGCGCTTCGGCGGCCTGCAGGCGCTTGACGATGTCGCGCTGGAGGTCTCGGCCGGTCACATCCACGGCCTGATCGGCCCCAACGGCGCGGGCAAGACCACGCTCTTCAACGTGCTCACTGGTCTGTACCAGGCCGACAGCGGTACCGTGCAGCTCGACGGGACGGTGATCGGCGGGCTGGAGCCCCACCGTGTTGTCGCTGCGGGACTGTCGCGCACCTTCCAGAACATCCGCCTGTTTGTAGGCACCAGCGTGCTCGACAACGTGCTGGTCGGCGCCCACCTGCGCGGCAAGGAGGGGCTGCTGGGTGCGCTGTTCCCCTCCCCGGCCCTGCGTCGGGAACAGGCCCGATTGCGCGATCACGCCCTCGCCCTGCTCGACTACGTCGGCGTCGGCCGCCACGCATCACGACTGGCCGGCGAGCTGTCCTATGGTGACCAGCGGCGGGTGGAGATCGCGCGCGCGCTGGCCGCGGAGCCCAAGCTGCTGGCGCTTGACGAACCCGCCGCCGGCATGAACCCGGCCGAGACCGACACCCTGCGCGAGCTGCTCGAGCGCATCCGCGGCGATGGCACCACCCTGCTGCTGATCGAGCACGACGTGAAGCTGGTGATGGGCCTGTGCGACCGCGTCTCGGTACTCGACTTCGGACGCCGCATCGCAGATGGCGCGCCAGAGGTGGTCCGCAACGACCCGCGGGTGGTCGAGGCGTATCTGGGCAGTTCGGGCAGCACCGGGGCCGGGGACGGCCCGGCCGAGGACCAGCGCAGATCATTCCCGACAAGCCCTGGTGTCGCGACGTGAGCGCGCCGCTGCTGCAGACCACCGACCTGCGGGTGGCCTACGGCCGCATCGAGGCGCTGCGCGGGGTCTCGCTCGGGATTGCGGCCGGGGAGCGCCTCGCGCTGATCGGTGCCAACGGCGCCGGCAAGACGACGCTGCTCAAGGCAGTGGCCGGGCTGTTGCCTGTGGCGGCCGGCCAGATCACCCTTGAGGGCCAACGCATCGACCGGCAGGCCGCGCACACGCGCCTGCAGCGGGGCATGGCGCTGGTGCCAGAGGGCCGCGGCATCTTCCCGACCATGTCGGTCCACGAGAACCTGCTGATGGGCGCGCACTGCCGGGACGATGCCGGGGCGATCCACGCGGACCTCGACGCACAATTTGCGCGATTCCCCCGCCTGGCCGAGCGTCGCGAGCAGCTGGCCGGCACCCTGTCCGGCGGCGAGCAGCAGATGCTGGCCATCGGCCGCGCGCTGATGGGCCGCCCGCGCCTGCTGCTGCTCGACGAGCCCTCGATGGGGCTGAGCCCGATCATGGTCGAGAAGATCTTCGCCACCCTGCGCGAGGTCTGTGCGCAGGGAGTCACGCTGCTGCTGGTCGAGCAGAACGCGCGACTGGCCATGGAGCTGTGCGAGCGCACGGTGGTGCTGGAGCACGGGCAGCTGACGCTCGAGGGCCCCTCGGCGGATCTGGTGCGCGACCCGCGGGTGCAGGCGGCGTATCTGGGCCAGGCCTGACGCGAGGGAACAGACGCCGCGCCAGGACATTGCAGCAATGAAAAGGGCCACCCGAGGGTGGCCCTTGTCCTCGCACCGTGGACTGGCGTTACCCGCCGCCGAACAGCTTGAGCGCCTTCTGCACCGTCTGCCAGACACCCCAGGCCAGCGGAATGCCCACCGCAGCCCACGCCACCAGCGCGAATCCGCTCAGGCCACCGGCGCTGCCGGTCACACTCACGCCGGCATCCTTAACCGACTTCTCGTGCGCCAGACGCTTCTCTTCGGCCAATTCAGCGTCCGACATGAACCACTTGTCGGCCACCGGACGCACCAGCAGGTTGGCAACAAAGCCCACCACCAGCATCCCGGCCAGCACCAGGAAGATAGGCCCGTAGATCTGGTCGAAGGGCACGCCGGCCTCCTTGCGCACGTCGTGCATGTAGTTCACCACCACCGGGCCGAGGATGCCCGCCGTGGACCACGCGGTCAGCAGACGACCGTGGATGGCGCCCACGAACTGGGTGCCGAACATGTCCGCCAGATACGCTGGAATGGTCGCAAAGCCGCCGCCGTACATCGAGGCGATGACGCAGAACGCGCCCGCCAGCATCGCCAACGACTTCCAGTCTGCACCGAACGATGCAGCCACATACAGCGCCGCACCCAGCACGAAGAAGATGAAGTAGGTCTGCTTGCGGCCCAGCTTGTCTGACGACGATGCCCAGGCGATGCGGCCGAAGATGTTGAACAGCGAGATGAGGCCGACAAAACCGGCCCCCACTGCGGCGGCGAGATCGGTCAGCGCCTGATCAGCCTTCACATCCGCAAAGCCGAGCTCCGGCTTGCCGATCAGAGAGCCGCCAAAGGTCTCCTGCAACATGGGTGCCGCCGCACCGATGATCCCGATACCTGCCGACACGTTCATGCAAAGGATCACCCAGAGCATCCAGAACTGCGGCGTCTTGTGCGCGTTCTTCAGGTGCACGTGGCGGGTGGCGATCATGGTGTTGGCTGCGGCGTTGGCCGGTGGCGTCCACCCTTCGGGCTTCCAGCCGGTCGGCGGCACGCGATAGCCAAAAGCACCGCAGAGCATGAACACCAGGTAGCCCAGCGCGAGCACCGTGAATGTCTGCCAGACGCCCGGGTCGGTGGGGGTGGCAAAGTTCTTCATCAGCAGTGTGGCCAGCGGCGAGCCGATCATGGCCCCGCCACCAAAGCCCATGATGGCCATGCCGGTGGCCATGCCACGCCGGTCGGGGAACCACTTGATCAAGGTCGAGACGGGCGAGATGTAGCCGAGGCCCAGGCCGATGCCGCCGATGACGCCGGAGCCCAGCCACATCAGCCACAACTGGTGGATGTGCACACCGTAGGCGGAGATGAGCATGCCACCGCACCAGCAGATGGCCGAGACCAGACCAGCCTTGCGCGGGCCGGCGCGTTCCAGCCAGCCGCCCCACACCGCGGCGGAGATGCCGAGCAGCACGAAGAACAGCGTGTACATCCAGCCGAGGTCGAACTGTGACCAGTTGCAGTCGGTGGCGGTGAGCGCACGCAGTGTGCCGTCGAGCTTGTCGCCGAAGGTGGTGGCGCCGGCGGCGCATTCGGCCAACGGCTTGCCGTCCTCACCCATCAGCGCCTTGCCCAATGGCTTCCAGAACACCGAGAAGCCATATGCCATACCGATGCACAGGTGGATGGCGAGCGCGGCGGGCGGGACCAGCCAGCGGTTGAAACCGGGACCGGCGATGGTCCGTTCCTTGTCGAGAAAACCCGTCACGTCGTCTCCCCCTTGTTTGTTG
>JACCDS010022737.1_pt1 | contig 21548 bp, 20 predicted proteins | sample 7446441 | NCBI WGS metagenome assembly JACCDS01 (sample SAMN15323445, study PRJNA562643) | freshwater metagenome | isolation source: river surface water | place: USA:Blue River Watershed | collected 2017-08-17 | reverse complement strand
GTTAGGCGCACAAATTCGAAAAAGTGATGAAGGGTTGCTTTCGAATCTGTGGGCCTGAGGTGCCTGAAAGGATCCGAAAGCTACCGACTAGGGTAGGCTTCCAAGGAGATAACTCCGCTGTTGATATGGGTCAGATTATCGCATTCTCTGCTTGGCATCTAGGGGTTTTCCGTAGGGTGTTTTTGAGCGAATTTTGAGCCTGCCCCATTGCCTTTTTGAAAACCTAAGCGCATAGTGAAAGTGCTAACTCACCAATGGAGGTTTTTTATGAACTTGACGATCAGTGGTCACCATCTTGAAGTAACGCCCGCTCTGCGCACCTACGTGGAAGGCAAGTTAGACCGCATTACCCGACATTTCGATCAAGTGGTGGACGTGAAGGTGCTGCTTAGCATTGAGAACCAAACCGAGAAAGAAGGTCGTCAAAAAGCAGAATGCAATATCCACGTCAAAGGCAACGACATGTTTGCAGAAAGTGCGCACCACGACATGTACGCCGCTGTCGACGAGCTGATGGACAAATTAGACCGCCAAGTGGTTAAACACAAAGACCGTTTGCAAAACCACCATCACGCCAGCCCCAAGCGACTGATGTGATCTTGCGAAAGCTTCTCAAAACCGCCGAAATTCGGCGGTTTTGTCATTTCAGCCCCTGTTATTTTGTGAGTGCATAATCTGCGCTCAATCATGAATCGCCTAGCTTCCATTCTTCCTGCAGCACAAGTGCTTGTGCATGTCGAGGTCACCAGTAAAAAGCGCGCCTTTGAAGAGGCGGGCTTGCTGTTTGAAGGTCTTCACGGCCTCAACCGCGCTTTGGTGGCCGAGAGCTTGTTTGCGCGTGAGCGTTTGGGCTCGACGGGCTTGGGCCATGGCGTGGCGATTCCACATGGGCGCATCAAGGGTTTGAAGTCGCCCATGGCGGCGGTGTTTCAGCTGGATCAAGCCATTGGCTTTGATGCACCAGATGAAAAACCCGTGAATTTGCTCATCTTTTTGTTGGTCCCAGAGGCATCCACGCAAAAGCACTTGGAGATCTTGTCTGAAATCGCCGAGTTGTTGAGCGACACAAGTTTGCGTGAAAAAATCAAAACCTGTGATGACGCGGGCGAGCTCCACCGCATCATCTCTACCTGGAACTCGGTGCAGCCGTGAGACCCTCCGTCATCAGCGCGGACGTGCTGTTTGAGGCGTTTCGCGGTCGACTGCGTTGGGAATGGATTGCAGGCCTAGGCGCTTCTGAGCGCCACTTTGACGAAGTGGCTGTGCGCAGCGCCCGTTCAGGCGCCGACTTGGTGGGTTATCTCAACTACATCCATCCTTACCGCGTGCAGGTCATGGGTGAGCGCGAAGCCAATTACGTGAGCAAGGCTTCGCCTGAAGACAGTGCCCGTCGTATCGCCCGTATCGTGACGCTGGAGCCGCCAATGTTGGTGTTGGCCGATGGCCAGCAGCCCTCAGAGGCGCTGGTTTCTATGTGCGAGCGGGCCCAAATCCCGTTGTTTGCGACACATGAGTCAGCTGCGTTTGTCATTGACTTGCTCCGCGCCTATTTGTCCAAGCACTTTGCCGACCGCACCACGATGCACGGTGTGTTCCTGGACATTTTGGGTTTGGGTGTGATGATCACAGGCGAATCTGGGCTTGGCAAAAGTGAGCTTGGCCTAGAACTCATTTCGCGCGGAAACGGCTTGGTGGCTGATGACGCAGTGGATTTGTACCGCATCAACCAAACCACGGTTGAGGGCCGTTGCCCCGAGTTGCTGCAAAACTTGTTAGAGGTGCGAGGCATCGGCTTGCTCGACATTCGCGCGATTTTTGGTGAGACGGCTGTGCGCCGCAAAATGCGCCTCAAGCTCATCGTGCATTTGGTGCGTAAAGAGACGCTTGAGCGGGACTACGAGCGCTTGCCGCATGAGCCTTTGATGCAAGATGTTTTGGGTGTGCCCGTCCGCAAGGTGGTTATCCAGGTGGTGGCGGGCCGCAACATTGCGGTGTTGGTGGAAGCTGCGGTACGCAACTCGATTCTGCAGTTGCGTGGTGTGGACACCTACCAAGAATTCATCGCGCGCCATCAACGCGCCATGTCCCAAGGCTAAGCTTTATTTGCCGGCTGGGCGGTGCTCGCAATTCTTTTTGCGGCAATGGGCGTACAAGCTAAGGGCGTGGTCTGCAATTTCAAAGCCGTGACGCTTGGCCACTTTGATCTGCAAAGCCTCAATGGCTTCATCATGAAACTCTTCCACACGACCGCAATCTAGGCACACCAAATGGTCGTGGTGTTCGCCCTCGTTGAGTTCGTAAACCGCACGCTCGCTCTCAAAATGGCTGCGCTTCAAAATATCGGCTTGCTCAAATTGCATGAGCACGCGATACACGGTAGCAATGCCGATGTCCATGTTTTGCAGCATCAAATGGCGATAGACATCCTCGGCCGTCATATGTCTTTGGGTGCCGGTTTGAAACAGCTCCAAGATTTTCAGCCGAGGTGCGGTGGCTTTGAGGCCAATGCTTTTGAGGTCGTCTGGATGTGCCATTTTGTCTTTCGCCTGGCGGTGGAAACAGGCCCGCCGCTACAATGATCGAATCATAGCCTTAGCGCCTCATTCGGCCTTTCACACCATGTTTGAATCCTGTCGAAATGCCCCAGAATTTTTGCGTCAGTCGCGTCGTGTCATGGCGTTGGCTAGTGTGTTTGCGGCTTTTGGCCTTGCCGCTTGCTCAAGTAATTTCATCTACAAGCCGGAGGTGGTGCAGGGTAACTTTGTGTCGCGTGAACAAGTGCAGGCTTTGCGCGCAGGAATGCCTCGTCAGGCCGTGCGCGATGTCTTGGGTACACCTCTGGTTACTAGCTTGTTCCATGCAGATCGCTGGGACTATGCTTTCACCATTCGCCGCCAAGGCGCAGAGCCTCAGCAGCGCCGTTTCAGCGTGTTCTTTAAAGGTGATTTGCTAGACCGCATTGAAGGCGATCCGCTACCGAGCGAGGCTGAGTTTGCGGCCAAGCTCGATAATCGCCGTCGGCCTGCCAAGCTTCCTGACCTCAAAGCGAGTGAGGCTGACTTGGCCAAGTTTCCGCCCAAGCCTGTAGGGGCTGTGGGTGTTACTCAGCCTGCAGCACCCACAGCCCCTCTTTCTTACCCGCCGCTTGAAGCGGCTCGTTGATTATTGAAAGTGCCTAAACACCATGGCTCAGTCACCTGATATTTTGAAAATTGCCATTGCTGGCGCTAGCGGTCGCATGGGCCATATGTTGATCGAGGCTGTGCGCAACGATCCGACTTGTAAATTGGCCGGTGCTTTGGATGTGCCATCCAGTCCTGGTATCGGGAATGATGCAACAGGCTTCTTGGGCCAAGCCAGCGGCGTGAGCATTGAAGCCGATGTGCGCAAAGGTTTGCAAAACAGCCAAGTGCTGATTGACTTCACCCGCCCCGAAGGCACGATGAATCATCTCAAGTTGTGCCGCGAGTTGGGTGTCAAGCTGGTCATTGGCACGACCGGATTTACGGATGAGCAAAAAGCAGAAATCGCTGAAGCTGCCAAAGACATTGCCATCGTGATGGCGCCAAACATGAGCGTGGGCGTGAACGTGACCTTAAAGCTTTTGCAAATGGCCGCACAAGCCATGCCCACTGGCTACGACATTGAAATCATCGAAGCCCACCACCGTCACAAAGTAGATGCGCCTTCGGGCACTGCTTTGAAAATGGGGGAGGTGATTGCCGACGCCATTGGTCGCGACCTCAAAGACTGCGCCGTGTACGAGCGTTACGGCCACACCGGCGAGCGTGATCCCTCGACCATTGGTTTTTCCACCATTCGTGGCGGCGACATTGTGGGCGACCACACGGTGTTGTTTGCTGGCATTGGCGAGCGCATTGAAATCACCCATAAGTCATCCAGCCGCGCCACCTATGCGCAAGGTAGCTTGCGTGCGGCCAGTTTCTTGGCGAACAAGAAAAACGGTTTGTTCGACATGTTTGACGTGTTGAACCTGCGCTGATCGCCATGGAGCTTTTTGCAACCGTGTTTGAAGGCGATGCGCTCAGCATCACGCTGGCCTTGGCTTTGTTGGCCATGTCAGTGGCCAGCTGGACGGTGATTTTTTATAAGGCTTGGCTGTTGCGCCGCGTGAGTGCGGATGTGGCGCATGGCAAAGCAGCTTTCTGGCAAGCCTCAGATGTAGCGCAGGGTTTGCAAACATTGGCGGCAGTCGATCGTTCGGTGGTTTTGTTGCCGTTGGCGCAAGCCAACCAACAGTTGATGCCTGGTACTTTGGGTGCGCAAGGCGATGTGTCTGCCCAACGCACCCGTGTGTTACGTGACGCTTTGCACGCCGTGTTGCACCGCTTGCAGTCGGGTCAAGTGTTGCTGGCCACGGTTGGCTCTACTGCGCCGTTTGTGGGTTTGCTGGGCACGGTATGGGGCATTTATCACGCACTCACGGGCATCGCGACAGCAGGCCAGCTCACCATCGAGCGCGTAGCTGGGCCCGTCGGCGAGGCTTTGGTGATGACTGCTGCCGGTTTGGCGGTTGCGTTGCCCGCTGTGCTTGCCTTTAACGTGATGGGCCGTGTCATCAACCGCTTGGAGCAAGAGCTAGAAGGCTTTGCCCACGACCTGCGAGAGCTCTGATGGCCTTTGGACGTTTTGAGCGCACACCAGGCCAAACGCCCATGAGCGAGATCAACGTCACGCCCTTGGTCGATGTGATGATGGTGTTGTTGGTCATCTTCATCATCACTGCACCCCTGATGGTCAGTGCTTTGAAGCTTGATTTGCCCAAAACCGAAGGCGCACAAGCCAGCAGCGCCCCGCCCCGCTTTGTCAAACTCAGCATCGACGCCAAAGGCGTGGTGTATCTCGACGACAAAGCCACCTCGCTGGATGACCTAAAACGCAGCCTGAATGCCCAAGCTTCCAAGGCATTGGCGGTTGAACACGGTGAATTGCCCGAAGTCCAGCTGCGTGCCGACGAGCGCGTGCCCTACGGCAAAGTGGTCGAAGTCATGGGCCTGGCGCAGCAAGCGGGTATGAACCGCATTGGCTTTGTGACTGAGCGCAAGCAGCCCTCGGCCCAGCCCTGATTTGCCTCTAACCCAGCCTAAAATCTGGGCTTCATGCGCCTTGGCTGTTTAAGGCGCTGCTCCCCGCACAAGACGGGGTTCTCTGACTAATTCCATGCAAGACAAATACAACCACACCGAGGTCGAGCGCGCCGTTCAGGCCGCTTGGGCCCAAGCCGATGCCTACCGCGTGACCGAAGACGCGTCCAAGAAAAAGTTTTACGCCTGTTCCATGCTGCCTTACCCCAGCGGCAAGCTGCACATGGGCCACGTGCGCAACTACACCATCAACGACATGCTCACGCGCAATTTGCGCATGAAGGGCTACAACGTTTTGATGCCCATGGGCTGGGACGCGTTTGGTTTGCCCGCCGAAAACGCCGCGCTTAAAAACGGCGTGCCGCCCGCCAAGTGGACTTACGAAAACATCGCCTACATGAAGAAGCAAATGCAGGCGATGGGCTTGGCCATCGACTGGTCGCGCGAAGTGGCCACCTGCGATGCAACCTACTACAAGTGGAACCAATGGCTCTTCTTGAAGATGCTCGAAAAAGGCATCGCCTACCGCAAGACCCAAGTGGTGAACTGGGACCCGGTCGACCAAACCGTGTTGGCCAATGAGCAAGTGATTGACGGCCGTGGCTGGCGCACTGGCGCATTGGTTGAAAAGCGCGAAATTCCTGGCTACTACCTCGACATCACACGCTACGCACAAGAGTTGCTTGACCACGTACAAATGGGCAACGACAAAGCCACCTTGAACGGCTGGCCCGACAAAGTCCGCTTGATGCAAGAGAACTGGATTGGCAAGAGCGAGGGTGTGCGCTTCGCGTTCACGCACGACATTGCTGGTGCAGATGGCGCGCTCATCGGCGACGGCAAGATGTATGTGTTCACCACACGTGCCGACACCATCATGGGTGTTACTTTCTGCGCGGTTGCTGCCGAGCATCCATTGGCCTTGCACGCCGCGGCGTGCAACCCCGCCTTGGCTGCTTTCCTCGAAGAATGCAAAAGTGGCGGCACAACCGAAGCTGAGTTGGCCACGCAAGAGAAAAAGGGCATGCCCACGGGCTTGTTCGTCACGCACCCATTGACCGGTGCGAAGGTCGAAGTGTGGGTGGGCAACTACGTGCTCATGTCGTACGGCGATGGCGCTGTGATGGGCGTGCCCGCGCACGACGAGCGTGACTTTGCGTTTGCTTTGAAATACCAGTTGCCAATTAAACAAGTGGTGTCGGTCAAAGACCAAGCCTTCAACGACCAAGCCTGGCAAGAGTGGTACGGCGACAAGCAAAACTGCGTCTGCATCAACTCTGGCGAACTCGATGGCTTGAACCAAAAAGCGGCAGTCAACAAAGTGGCCGAACTGCTCGCCGCCAAAGGCTTGGGTGAAAAGAAAACAACATGGCGTTTACGCGATTGGGGTATCAGCCGCCAACGCTACTGGGGCACACCCATCCCCATCATCCATTGCGACGAACACGGCGCAGTGCCTGTGCCCGAAAAAGACCTGCCCGTGGTGCTGCCGCAAAACTGCATTCCTGATGGTTCAGGCAATCCACTGCACAAGCACGAAGGTTTCCATGCAGGCGTCACTTGCCCTGTGTGCGGCAAACCCGCGCGCCGCGAGACCGACACGATGGACACCTTTGTGGACTCGTCGTGGTACTTCATGCGCTATTGCGACCCCACCAACGCCGAGGCGATGGTGGCCGAGGGTGCGCAGTACTGGGCACCGATGGACCAATACATTGGCGGCATTGAGCACGCGATTTTGCATTTGCTCTACGCACGCTTCTGGACCAAGGTCATGCGTGACATGGGCTTGGTTAAAGTGGACGAACCGTTCACCAAGTTGCTCACGCAAGGCATGGTGCTCAACCACATTTATTCACGCCGCACGGCCAAAGGTGGCAAAGACTACTTCTGGCCACACGATGTCGAGCACGTGCTGGACGATGCAGGCAAAGTGGTGGGCGCTAAGCTCAAGCACGCCGCTGAGAGCAGAGACGGTCTGTTGCCTGTGGGCACGGCTATCGACTATGAAGGCGTGGGCACGATGTCCAAGTCGAAGAACAACGGCGTGGACCCCCAAGACCTGATCGAGCGCTACGGCGCTGACACAGCTCGCCTGTACACCATGTTCACTGCGCCGCCCGAAGCCACGCTGGAGTGGAACGATGCGGCAGTGGAAGGTAGCTACCGTTTCTTGCGCCGCGTGTGGAACTTCGCGCTGAAATATGAGGCGACGCTCAAAGCCGCAACGGCTGGTGACTTGAGTGCCGCCAAGCCACGCAAAGAAGCTGCTGATTTGCGTCGCGAAATGCACATGGTGTTGAAGCAAGTCAGCTACGACTACGACCGCATGCAATACAACACCGTGGTGTCGGGTTGCATGAAGTTGCTCAATGCCTTGGAAGATTTCAAGGCGGATGGCAGCGATGGCGACAACGCAGTGTTGTGCGAGGGCGTGTCTGTATTGCTGCGCATGCTCTATCCCGCCTGCCCGCACATCACCGCCAACCTGTGGTCGGAGCTGGGTTACGCTGCGAAGGCTGGCGACTTGCTTGATACCGCTTGGCCTGAAGTGGACGAAAGCGCGTTGCGACGCGATGAGTTAGAGCTGATGTTGCAAATCAACGGCAAGTTGCGTGGCTCCGTCATGGTCAGCGCCACCGCGAGTAAAGAGCAAATTGAGCAAGCCGCTTTGGCCACCGAAGCCTTCACCAAGCAAGCCAATGGCGCTGCGCCGAAGAAAGTCATCGTCGTGCCTGGTCGCTTGGTCAATATTGTTGTGTAAAGGCTGATATGCAAACCACACGCCGTTCTTGGTTGATGTTCACCGCACTCTCTGCTGGGTTGGCGGGGTGTGGTTTTGAGCTGCGCAAGCCGCCACGCTACGCGTTCAGCACGCTATTCAACAGCATTCCTATTGTTTCGCCGTTCGGCGTCAAACTCTCGCGGGCTTTAGAGTCTTCTGGTCAAGTCGAGGTCATCACCGACCCACGTCAAATAGAACGTGCAGAAGTCATCTTTGATCAGCTGTTTGAAGTGCGCGAAAAAGTGGTGGTCGGTCGTACCTCGACAGGTGCGATTCGTGAATTCCAACTGCGTTTGCGTTATCGCTTTCGCGTGCGTTCACGCAACGGCATTGAGCTGATTCCTGATACGGAAATCTTCCTGACGCGCGACATCAACTTCAACGAGACGGGTGCTTTGTCGAAAGAGTCAGAAGAGGCCTTGCTCTACAAAGACATGGAAAACGATTTGGTCTTGCAAGTTCAGCGTCGTTTGGCCGCGATTCGTCAAATCTAAGCATGCAAGTTGCCAGCGCTCAATTTGCCAACCACTTGCAAGCGCAGGCGAGCAAGGGTTTGCGCAGCTTGTACACCTTTCACGGTGACGAGCCGCTGTTGCAGCAAGAAGCCTTAGACGCTTTGCGCATAACAGCGCGAACACAGGGCTACACCGAGCGCAGCGTTTACACCGTGGCAGGCGCGCACTTTGATTGGGGTGAGGTGTTGGCCGCAGGCGGCTCGATGAGTTTGTTTGCCGACAAGCAGCTCATTGAAATTCGCATTCCCTCAGGCAAGCCCGGCAAGGAAGGCAGCACCGCCTTACAACAAATTGCGGAGTTGGCCGTAGGCAACGACAGCACGCTCACCGTGGTGCTTTTGCCGCGCCTAGACAAAGCCACCAAAAGTTCCGCATGGTTCAGCGCCTTGGAGAACAACGGCATCAGCGTGCAGATTGACCCGATTGAACGCCATGCACTACCCACTTGGATTGCGCAGCGACTAGGCGCACAGCAACAACGCGTGGCTGCTGGCGAAGCGGGGCAACACACCTTGCAATTTTTTGCCGAGCGTGTGGAGGGCAATTTGTTGGCTGCGCACCAAGAAATTCAAAAGCTCGCTCTCTTGTATCCAGAAGGTGAGTTGAGTTTTGAGCAAGTGGAGCGAGCTGTGTTGAACGTGGCGCGTTACGACGTGTTCAAGCTCTCAGAGGCTGTGCTCAGCGGTCAACCCCTGAGGGTGCAGCGCATGCTCGACGGCTTGAAGGCTGAAGGCGAAGCCGAGGTGTTGGTGCACTACACGCTGGCCGAAGAAATTCGCGCTTTAAAGCGCGTCAAAGATGCGGTGGCCTCAGGCAAAGCTTTACCCATGGCCCTGCGCGAGCAACGCATTTGGGGGCCGCGCGAGCGCTTGTTTGAACGCGTGCTGCCACGCCTGAGTGTGGGCATGCTCGAGAAATTATTGCAATCGGCCCATCAAGTCGACGGCATTGTCAAGGGTTTGAAAACGCCCGAATGGCCCTCAGATAACTGGCAGGCCTTGCACCGTTTGGCCATGCGTTTGTGCCGTGCTTGTATGCCGCGCAACGCTTAACTAGGAAACACACACATGACGACTCTCAACGTGGCTGATCACATGCACGCGCTGGGCGCACAAGCCAAAGCAGCATCCGCACAAATGGCCAAGGCCTCTGCGGCAGTGAAAAACACAGCACTGCGCAAACTCGCGTCACTGCTGCGCGAAAACATGGATGCCTTGCAAATTGATAACGCCAAAGACATTGAGCGTGCCATTGCAGCCGGCCTCGATGCGCCGATGGTCGATCGTTTGAAGCTCACGCCCAAAGTGTTGGAAACCTGCGCGCAAGGTTGCGAACAACTCGCCGCCATGCCCGATGTGATTGGCGAAATCATTGGCATGAAGCAGCAGCCCAGCGGCATTCGTGTGGGCCAAATGCGCGTGCCCTTAGGCGTGTTCGGCATGATTTTCGAGAGCCGCCCCAATGTGACGATTGAAGCGGCATCGCTCTCCATCAAGAGCGGTAACGCCTGCATCTTGCGCGGCGGGTCGGAGGCGCTTGATTCCAACAAGGCTTTGGCCAAGTTGGTGCAGCAAGCCTTGCGCGAAAGTGGTCTGCCCATCGATGCGGTGCAACTGGTGCAAACCACCGACCGTGAAGCCGTGGGCCACCTCATCGCCATGCCCGAGTTCGTGGACGTCATCATTCCGCGCGGAGGCAAGGGCTTGATTGAGCGCATCAGCCGCGATGCCAAAGTGCCCGTCATCAAACATTTGGATGGCAACTGCCACACCTATGTGGATGACCCTTGCGATATCGACATGGCGGTGGTCGTGGCTGACAACGCCAAGACGCAAAAGTACAGCCCTTGCAACGCCAGCGAAAGCTTGGTGGTGGCGCGTGGTGTGGCGGCAGAATTTTTGCCAAAGATTGGTGCGATCTACGCCGCCAAAGGTGTGGAGATGCGTTGCTGCCCAGAGGCCAAAGCCATCCTCGCGCAGGTCAAAGGTGCCAACCTCAAAGACGCCACCGAGCAAGACTGGTTTGAGGAATACCTCGGCCCGATCATCAGCGTGAAAGTGGTGGACGGTTTGGATGCAGCCATTGCCCACATCAACCATTATTCGAGCCACCACACCGAGTCCATCCTCACGCGTGACCACATGCACGCCCAGCGCTTTTTGCGCGAGGTAGATTCATCGAGCGTGATGGTCAATGCCAGCACCCGTTTTGCGGATGGTTTTGAGTACGGTTTAGGTGCCGAAATAGGCATTTCCACCGACAAATTCCACGCGCGTGGGCCAGTGGGTATTGAAGGCCTGACCTCTCTCAAATACGTGGTGTTGGGTCAAGGCGAAATTCGCGTTTAAACCACACTTTTTAGAGGGGTTGCCCTCTAAAAAATGCATGAGCCAACGGTCCTAAAATGACCTTTCACTTTTTGAGACACCATGGTTCCACACCTCATCACGGCCCTCACTGGCCCCATCAACGAGCTTGAGCAACGCATCCTCGATTCCATGCCCGCCATCGAGCGCTGGTTTCGCTTGGAATGGATGGAGCACACGCCCCCGTTTTACACCTCTGTCGACATTCGCAACGCAGGTTTCAAGCTCGCGCCGGTGGACACCAACCTCTACCCCGGTGGCTGGAACAACCTCACACCTGAAATGCTGCCGCTTGCGGTGCAAGCCGCGATGGCCGCGATCGAAAAAATTTGTCCTGAGGCGCGCAACCTGCTGGTGATTCCTGAGAACCACACCCGCAACACGTTTTACTTGAGCAATGTCGCTCAGCTGCAGCGCATTTTCCAGATGGCTGGTTTGAATGTGCGCATTGGTTCCATCAATCCAGAAATCAAAGAGAACACGACGATCGACTTGCCCAACGGCGGCAGCGTCACGTTGGAGCCGGTGATACGCAGCAAGTACCGTTTGGGGCTCAAAGACTTTGACCCTTGCACCATTTTGCTCAACAACGATTTGAGCGCCGGCATTCCCGGTATCTTGGAAGACTTGCACGAGCAACACTTGTTGCCACCTTTACATGCAGGCTGGAGCGTGCGCCGCAAGAGCAAACACTTCGAATGCTACGAAGAGGTGAGTAAACGCTTTGGCAAATTGCTCGGCATCGACCCTTGGCTCATCAACCCCATGTTCAACCAGTGTGGTGAAGTCAACTTTGCCGAAGGCACGGGTATGGAGTGTTTGCAGACCAATGTGGATGCCTTGCTTACCAAGATCAAGCGCAAATACAAAGAGTACGGCATCAACGAAAAGCCATTCGTCATCGTCAAGGCCGACAACGGCACCTATGGCATGGGCATCATGACGGTGCGCGATGTGAAAGATTTAGAAGCCCTCAACCGCCGCACACGCAACAAAATGAGCGTGGTCAAGGATGGTCAGTCGGTCAACCAAGTCATCATCCAAGAAGGCGTGTTGACCCACGAGCAATTGAACGATGCGGTGGCCGAACCTGTGGTCTACATGATGGACCGTTATGTGGTGGGTGGTTTTTACCGCGTTCATGCTGACCGAGGCATTGATGAAAACTTGAATGCGCCCGGGGCCAGCTTTATTCCGCTGGCGTTTGAGCAAAGCGCGCACACGCCTCAGCCCGGTATGAAGCCTGGCGCGAGCACGCCCAACCGTTTCTACATGTACGGCGTCATTGGTCGCTTGGCCATGTTGGCAGCGAGCTATGAGCTGGAAGCGACTGACCCCGAAGCAGAAAATTACGACTGAGGTCAGTGATGGAACAACATGGCAAATCGTCGCTTGCGGCGCTCACCTTAGGCGCGATCGGCGTTGTGTATGGCGATATCGGCACCAGTGTGCTGTATGCCATGAAAGAAGTATTTGGTTCTGGCCACGTCGATTTCACGCCAGATAACGTCTTTGGGATCTTGTCCATTTTCTTTTGGACGCTGACCACCATTGTTTCCGTCAAGTATGTGTTGCTGGTGCTGCGCGCTGACAACAATGGCGAAGGCGGCTTGGTGGCCATGTTGGCTTTGGCATCTATGGCGGTCAAAGATAAACCCGCTTTGCGTAGCAAGATGATGCTGGTGGGCATTTTTGGCACCTGCTTGTTTTACGGCGATGGTGTCATCACGCCGGCCATTTCTGTGTTGTCTGCAGTCGAAGGTTTAGAGGTCATTTCGCCAGGTCTCAAGCGTTTTGTCATTCCGCTCACGCTGCTGATTTTGTTTGGTCTGTTCTTTGTGCAAAAGAATGGCACGGGTGGCATTGGCAAGTTTTTTGGTCCTATCACTTTGGTGTGGTTCGCTGCCATTGCCGCGCTGGGCGTTTATCACATCGCAGGCCATCCAGAAATTTTGTGGGCCTTGAGCCCGCACCATGCTTTGCGTTTCATGTTCACTGAGCCTGAAGTGACCTTTCTGATTTTGGGCGCGGTCGTGCTGTGCGTAACGGGGGGAGAGGCCTTGTACGCAGACATGGGGCACTTTGGCAAAAAGCCAATTCGATTGGCATGGTTTGCGGTGGTCATGCCATGCTTGGTGTTGAATTACTTCGGTCAAGGCGCCTTGTTGCTGGCGGAGCCAGAGGCGGTGAAAAACCCGTTTTACATGATGGCCCCTGATTGGTTCTTGCTGCCATTGGTGGGCTTGGCTACCGCAGCCACCGTGATTGCTTCACAGGCCCTGATTACAGGTGCCTTTAGTGTCACCAAGCAAGTGGTGCAAATGGGCTTTTTGCCACGCTTGCAAGTGCTGCACACCAGCGTGCGCGACACGGGCCAAATTTATATCCCACTGGTGAACTGGGGCTTGTTTGCCATCATCGTGTTGGCAGTGGCCATGTTCAAAAGCTCCAGCAATTTGGCGGCAGCTTACGGCATTGCGGTGTGTACAGACATGCTCATCACCACGGTGCTCACTTTCTTTGTGATTCGCTACAGCTGGAAATATCCACTGTGGCTGTGTTTGGCTTCTACAGGGTTTTTCTTTTTGGTTGACATCACTTTTTGGGCGTCCAACCTGCTCAAACTCGTCGAGGGTGGATGGTTCCCGTTACTCATTGCATCGGTCATCATGTTGCTCATGCTCACGTGGCGCGATGGCCGTGCCATTCTGTACGAGAAGCGTCAAGCCGATGCCATGGAGTTGCGCAGCTTTTTAGATGCTGTGTTCATTGCGCCACCCTTGCGCGTAGAAGGTACAGCGGTGTTCTTAACCAGTGGCAAGGGCTCGGTGCCCAATGCCATGCTGCACAACCTCAAACACAACAAAGTGTTGCACCGCCAGAACTTGTTTGTGAATGTACAAAACCATGAGGTGCCTTGGATTACAGACGACCAGCGCCTGCAAGTCGAAGCGCTGGGTCATGATTGCTGGCAGGTTGTGATTCATTACGGTTTCAAAGACGACCCAGATGTGCCGGGTGCGCTGTCGCAATTGCATGTCATGGGCTGCAAGCTAGACCCCATGACCACCAGCTACTTCTTGTCACGCGACAGCATTGTGCCTACGGTGGGCGCAGATATGTCTGAATGGCGCGAGAAGTTGTTTTCGCAAATGCACCTCAATGCCAGCTCTGCAGCGGACTTCTTGAACTTGCCTAGCAACTCAGTGGTTGAGCTGGGTAGCAAAATCGAAATCTAAATCTATGCATATCCTCTTCGTCGCAGACCCGCTGTCGTCCTTCAAGATATACAAGGACACCACATTTGCGATGATGCGAGAGGCGCAGCGCCGCGGCCACCAAGTGTTGGCTTGCGAGCCGCAAGACATCGTGTGGCAAAGCGGTCAGCAGGTGACGGCGCGTGTGCAGCAGGTGCGGTTGACGGGAAATGCGGCGTCTTGGTTTGAGGTGCAAGCTGTGCACGCGCAGTACATGCTCACCAGCGCCGACGCCATCGTGATGCGCAAAGATCCGCCATTTGACAGCGAATTTTTCTACGCCACGCACTTGTTAGAGCAGGCCGAACGCGAAGGTGCGAAGGTGTTCAACAAGCCTGCCGCTTTGCGCGATCACCCTGAGAAGTTGGCCATTCTGGAATTTGCTCAGTTCATCAGCCCCACGCTGGTGACGCGCAGTGCTGATGCGATCCGTGCATTTCATGCACAGCACCGCGACATCATTTTGAAGCCGCTCGACGGCATGGGTGGCATGGGTATCTTCCGCGTCAAAGACGACGGTTTGAATTTGGGCGCCATCATCGAAACCCTCAACCGTGACGGCGCACAAACGGTGATGGTGCAAAAGTTCATTCCTGCCATTGATAAAGGCGACAAACGCGTGCTCGTCATTGGTGGCAAGGTTGTGCCGTATTGTTTGGCGCGTATTCCGCAAGGCGGCGAAGTGCGCGGCAACTTGGCAGCGGGTGGCAAGGGGGTGGCGCAGCCCATCTCTGCACGCGATCAAGAAATTGCTGAAGCTCTAGGGCCTATCCTTGCCAAGCGTGGTCTGTTGTTGGTTGGCTTGGATGTGATTGGCGACTGCCTCACCGAGGTGAATGTGACCAGCCCCACATGCTTTCAAGAGATCTTTGATCAGACAGGTTTTGATGTGGCGGCGATGTTCATTGACGCACTTGAGCAAGCGGCATCGGCCTCAAGCAACGAGGCACGTAATTAACCTCGTAGTTGCCCATCCACAAACACCTTCAACGCGCCTGGCTCAAACGGCGTCCAGATTTCGTTGGTGGTCAGCGGCGCAGTGACCACCACAGCGACACGGTCATCAGGCGATGCATATTCTGCAAAGTTGATACTCATGTCCTGATCGCTGAGCGTTGCCTTTGAAAACGGATGCTTGCGTTCGATATAGCAAAGGTTGGTCGAGGCGTGTGCCCACAACGCTTGACCGTTTGACAATAAAAAGTTGAACGTCCCGTGCTTTGCAATTTGCGGCACTAATTCTTTGAGTGTGAGCGTCAATTCATCCACCGACGGCACGCTGACGTGTGACTTGGCCATTTCTTGCATCAACCAGCAAAACGCCAGCTCGCTGTCGGTATCGCCCACGGGTTTGAAGCCGCCGTGCAAGCGCGGCGCGTAGTTCTCTAAATTGCCGTTGTGCGCAAACACCCAATAACGGCCCCACAGCTCACGCACAAATGGGTGGCAGTTCTCCAACGACACCACGCCTTGCGTCGCTTTGCGGATGTGTGAAATGACGTTGCGGCTTTTGATGGGATATTTGCGAATCAGCTCTGCCACTGGTGAGGCGCTGGCGGGCAGGTGGTCAATGAAATGACGCAGGCCCCGGTCTTCTTCTGAGCCTTCAAAAAAAGCGATGCCCCAGCCGTCTGCATGGTGGTCGGTGACGCCAGCACGCTGAGCAAAGCCACTGAAGCTGAATGTGGCGTCTGTGGGGTTTTTGCAGTTGAGTCCAAGCAGTTGGCACATGGGTTTAGTCAGGCGAGTTGGATGACGTGGCGCAAGCTTGGCAAATACAAGCTTTGTTTTGGGCGGCGGCAGGCACCTTCGCCAATAATTCTGCCGAGAACGACACGTTCACGCACCAGCATTTGGCAACAGGTTGTCCCGTGCTTTTGGCTATTTCCATGGCGCAAAGATTAGGCTGGCCACACAAAGGGCACGCACAGCTATCTACTGCGTAGGGTAAGGGCTTAGACATAGCCCAAAGTGTAGCGAAGCGAACAAGGCACAATTACCAACGTCTATGTATGAATTTCCGCCCACGCCAGAAGCTGCGCAGTTGCGGCTTGATCATGTCAGCCCCAAAGACTATGCGCACACACGCAACGCTTTGGATGGTGCAGTCACGCATTTGTCGCCGTACCTTACCCACGGTTTTTTGAGCGTGCCTGATGTCGCTAGCGCCATGTACCACCAGCACCGTGTGGGCGTGCAGCACAAGCTGATTTACGAGCTAGGTTGGCGTGAATATTTTCAGCACATGCACCACCATTTGGGTGATGGCATTGCGCAGTCGTTGCGTGAAGGGGTGCTGCCTGATAGCGAATACAGCACAGAGTTGCCCGAAGATGTGCGTCATGCCTGCACCCGCATACCCGTGATTGATAACGCCATTCGCATGCTCTACACCACGGGTTACTTGCATAACCATGCGAGGCTGTGGCTGGCAAGTTACATCGTCCATTTGCGGAAAGTGCATTGGCGCGTTGCAGCCGATTGGATGTACAGCCATTTGTTAGACGGTGACATTGCGAGCAATTACCTCAGTTGGCAATGGGTGGCAGCCACCGGTAGTCACAAGCCCTATTTGTTCAATGCGGATACGGTGGAAAAGTTTGCCCCGGAAATCTGGCACAGCCGTGGCACATCGATTGACGTGAGTTACGAGCTGATGGAAATCTTGGCGACGAGTCAAGCCACAGTGGCGCAAGTGCGTAAAAACGAATTGGCTTGGGATGAGCCAGCGGTGACAAGCGAGCCACCCGAAGCGCTGGGCTTTACAAAGCCAGCGGCGGATGTGGTGGTGGGTCAAGATGTGTGGCTGGTGCATCCTTGGGTGTTGGCCAATTTACCGTCAGACTTGCCTGCTGATGTGGTGTGTGTCGCGGTCGTATTTTCAGAGCACGCCAAAGCGCATCCGTGGAATGCATTGCGTTGGAATTTTGTAGGGGAGCGCATGACGGCACTTACGCCGCATCGTTGGTTCGGCTCTGCGCAGGAAGTGATGCAGGCATTGTCAGAGGCACGTAGCGTCCAGACCGTGGCACATTTGTGTTTGCCAAGCCTTGCCGAGAGTAAGGTACAGCTGCGTGCTGCGCCAAGGCTGTTTCGTCAGCTCGACAAGCCGATGGACTCGTTCAGCAAATGGTGGGTGCAGGTGAACAAAAACGTGCGTCATTTGCAGCAGCTGGTCTATCCACTGCCAACGCGAACACCCGCGCCTTAAATCTGTGTAGAAGCGCCTTATTCGCCTGGCGCTGGCGTGACCTTGGTGATGAAGTATTCCGTTTCGCCAAAGCAGCTGGGCAAACCTTTGTGTTGCTCGTACTCGATCACCACTTTTTGGCCAATTTGTTTGTTGATTGCATCAGCTACCGCATCATCGCGCACGGTGAAAGCAAACTTTTCAGGAATGGCTGGCAAAGTTGCCAAGGCACGAATTTGCTCACCTTCCCATGTTTTACAGACCCAGCCTTTGTAAGAGAGCTTTTGCACAAAGCCCACGCTCTCGCCTTTGGAGTAGGTGAAGTGGTACGAGAACAGCAGGTAGACGCCCGCAGCAATTAGCACAGTCAATATCAAACCAATCACGGTGCGCAGGGCAAAGCGAAGGACGGCGCTAATTAAAGGGGGTGTCATGGCAATCGCTCAATTAAATAAATCAATGGCTCAATCATAGTTCGCAGCGTTCATGAAAAACGGCTCCCGAAGGAGCCGTTTTCTTTCGTTTCACTTGGCAGTGATTAGGCTTGACCCGCCTTCACCTTCAAGCGCCATGCGTGCAGCAAAGGTTCGGTGTAGCCGCTGGGCTGCTCTTTGCCTTTGAACACCAAGTCCAACGCGGCTTGGTAGGCCGCGCCTTTGGTGTAGCGGCCAGCCATTTTCTGGTACAGCTTGTCGCCCGCGTTTTGCTTGTCTACCACGGAGGCCATGCGCTTGAAAGTGTCTTTCACTTCAGCGGGTGTCACCACGCCGTGGTGCAACCAGTTGGCAATGTGTTGGCTAGAGATACGCAGCGTAGCGCGGTCTTCCATCAGGCCAACGTTGTGGATGTCTGGCACTTTCGAGCAGCCCACGCCTTGGTCCACCCAACGCACCACATAACCCAAGATGCCTTGCACGTTGTTGTCCAACTCTTGTTGTTTCTCAGCAGCTTTCCAGTTGGCCTTTGCAACTACAGGCACTTGCAGCAAATCGTTCAAGAGGCTGTCGCGCACCTTGTTGTAGTCGACCTTTTCCAACTCTTTTTGTACATCGATCACTTTGACTTGGTGGTAATGCATGGCGTGCAACACGGCTGCGGTGGGGCTTGGTACCCATGCGGTGTTGGCGCCTGCTTTGGGATGACCAATTTTTTGCTTCAGCATCTCAGCCATCATGTCGGGCATGGCCCACATGCCTTTGCCGATTTGCGCCTTGCCGCGCAAGCCGCATGACAAGCCTGCCAGCACGTTGTTCTTTTCGTAGGCTTGAATCCATGCGCTGGTCTTCATGTCGCCTTTGCGCAACATGGGGCCAGCCAACATGGCGGTGTGCATTTCGTCACCAGTGCGGTCCAAGAAGCCAGTGTTGATGAAGGCGACACGGCTAGCAGCAGCGGCGATACAGGCTTTCAAGTTCACGCTGGTGCGACGCTCTTCGTCCATGATGCCCAGCTTGACGGTGCTGTCCTTGAGACCCAACACCTTTTCAACGCGACCAAACAACTCGCATGCAAACGCCACTTCGGCGGGGCCGTGCATTTTGGGCTTGACGATGTAGACAGAGCCTGTGCGTGAGTTGCGAATGCCGTTTTTGCCATGGCCTTGCAAGTCGTGCAAAGCGATGGCGGTGGTGATGACTGCGTCCATGATGCCTTCTGGAATTTCGTGCATCGCACCGTCTTTGCCCTTGTAAAGAATGGCGGGGTTGGTCATCAAGTGGCCCACGTTGCGAAGGAACAGCAATGAGCGGCCATGCAACTTGATAGGCTGGCCGTCTTTGCCTTTGTACTCGCGGTCAGCGTTCAAGCCACGTGTGAATGTTTTGCCGTTCTTTTCGACGCTTTCAGTCAGAGTGCCTTTGACGATGCCCAACCAGTTGCCGTAGGCCAGCACTTTGTCGTCTGCGTCCACAACGGCGACCGAGTCTTCCAAGTCGAGGATGGTGGACAAGGCAGCTTCCACAATCAGGTCGCTCACACCGGCAGGGTCTGTTGCGCCGATGGGGGTGTTGCGGTTGATTTGCAAATCGAGGTGCAAGCCGTTGTGCACAAACAGCACAGAAGAAGGCTCAGCCATCTTGCCTTGGAAGCCCACAAATTGCGTGGCCTTGGCCAGCTTGGTGGTTTTGCCACCCTTTAACGTGACAACCAGTTCGCCGTTCACCACAGCGTAGCCAGTGGAGTCGATGTGCGAGCCGCTCTTCAAGGGCACGGTGCGGTCGAGCACATAACGCGCGTATTCAATGACCTTGGCGCCGCGCTTGGGGTTGTAGCCTTTGCCCTTTTCGCAGCCGTGGGCTTCCGAGATGGCGTCTGTACCGTACAAGGCGTCATACAAAGAGCCCCAACGTGCGTTGGCTGCGTTCAAGGCGTAACGTGCATTGAGCACAGGCACCACCAGTTGTGGGCCCGCTTGCATGGCCAACTCGGCGTCCACGTTTTGTGTGGTGGCTTTGACCTTGGCCGGTTGTGGCACCAAGTAACCGATTTTTTCCAAGAACTTGCGGTAGGCCTTCATGTTCTTGATAGGGCCAGGATTGGCGCTGTGCCATTTGTCCATTTCGGTTTGCAAGCGGTCACGCTCTGCCAGCAAGGCCACGTTCTTAGGTGCCAAGTCTTGCACGATCGCGTCAAAGCCTTTCCAGAATTTATCGCTGCTCACGCCGGTGTCGGGGAGCACTTTGGTCTCGACGAATTTGTACAAGTTGGTGGCAACTTGCAAGTTGTGAACTTGCGTGCGTGGCGTAGAAGCTTGGCTCATGGTGAAAACTTTCTGGATAGAAAATAAAAACGAAAAATTCAGCCGCTATCTTAGGAGATGCGGCTGAAAGAATTCTGTCGCCAAAGTGGTCGAATGTCCTGACAAATAGTTGTCTAATCCGGCGGCTTATTTTTCGGGGACCAATAAATGGCCTAAGCGCAAGCCGCGCCATGTGTTGCTTGTGAGCTTGAGAATGACAAGCGTGGTGATGGCCAGCAGCACCAACGCGGGGATTTCAAGCCAGCTCCCGCCTGCTTCTTGTGAAAGCGTCAGCGTCAAACCAGTAAAGGCTGCCAATGGGAAACTCATGCCCCAGTGTGGCAAACCAAAGGGCTGCGACATCATGGCCGGTACTTGCGTCAGAACCCAAGCCAGCAGGATGACAGCAACGCCCCACATGCCCCAGACCACGAGCATAGGCGCGCCCAGCAGCATCAGGCTCACGCCGCCCACCGAAGGTGGCACCAAGGTGATGAACAAGGTGGGCGTCATGCGCTCAGGCAGTGGGCCAGCCTGTGCCAGACGAACCATAAATAAGGTTTGCAGCACGGGCCACATGAGTAGCCCAAAGCCTAGCTGGGCAGCGGCCCATGTTTCTAGACCCAAAGGCACGCCACCCAAAGGCGCCAACACATTGCCGATGACAGGGATGTAGAAAACAGGTGTGAAGGTGGCCCATTGCAAGCCGCCGGGCTTGAGCCATCGCGCCATCACCCAAACGGTGGCTGCCACCTCAAGTATTGAGCCAACAACCCATAGGGCCGTGAGAGCCAAGTCGATCGCTGGGGAGATATGCCAAATCAAGGCAATGCCAAGCGAAGCTAACAACAAAATAGAAATGGGCAGCGTAGCCATGAACGCATGACGAACGGGGTGCTGCAAATCCGCCTCCACCGCTCGAGGATGAGCGCTCAAGCGAATGATGGATGCCAGGCATAGCAAGCCGAACAGCAGCGCACTGAAAGCGCCACTTGCCATCCCCAGTGTGTGGGCGTGTTCTCCTAATAACTCAGCGCCGCGCAACCATGCTTGTGAAAGCCCGCACCAGCCCATGACCAGTGCAAACCAAGAAGGGGCCATGTGCTCAATATTGGCAATGGCTCGCGAAACAAAAAACGGGTGGGGCGTGGGCATATTAGTCATCACTTAATTTTAGGCTTTTGTCAGTTTGCGTGAGAGCCAATGCCCCCGTAGATAATGCAGGCATGGACAAACTCAAAGCTTTTGAGTCTTTTGTGTTGGTGGCCCAAAAGGGCAGCTTGACAGCAGCCGCCAAGGCCGAAGGCGTGGCCCCAGCCATCATGGGGCGACGCCTGGACAGCTTAGAGGCGCATTTGGGTGTCAAGCTCTTGGTGCGCACCACACGACGCATCACGCTCACACACGAAGGCACAGCATTCCTTGAAGATTGCCAGCGCTTGCTGGCAGAAGTCGCCAACGCTGAGGCGAGCGTGAGTGCGGGTGGCCTCAAAGCCAGCGGGCACTTGCGTGTGACAGCGCCTGCGGGCTTTGGCCGCCGTCATGTCGCCCCCTTGGTGCCCAAGTTTCACAGCATGCACCCTGATGTGACCG